>OHHU01000631.1_pt1 | contig 20191 bp, 12 predicted proteins | sample 1568151 | NCBI WGS metagenome assembly OHHU01 (sample SAMEA3879572, study PRJEB24766) | human gut metagenome | biome: human-associated habitat; feature: feces | place: USA | collected 1985/1987 | reverse complement strand
TTCAAAAAAATCGCGTTTTCTTCGTCTTTTGCACTATATAGTTTTCAAGGTGCGCGTCCCGGTTTTGCTCGGAACGTGTTATAGTTTAGCAAAAAAAGCCGCCCGACACAATTTCTAATTCCGCTATTTTCAGCTTGATTTCGTTATATTTAAGTTTAAAATCAAACATTTTGCTGTTTATCAATCTAAATTAAGAAATTGCTCCGTTTTTCTTCTGAATTCATATCAATTCATTTAATATATGATTTTGCGCCACATTTTATCTGATATTCATGTATCATAAAAGGGACGCGATGGCTCGCGTCCCATATGGCATTTCGAATAATTATATTTAGTTGTGTTTTATGCCGTTGGCGCTGTCGTGGTCTCTGCCTCCGGAACCGGGGTTTCAGCGGCCTCTCCCGCGTTGCCGCTCTGCTTCCTGAACCTCTCAGAAGGCGGATTCACCTGCTTCAGGAAAAAATACAGCCGTGCGGAGTCATCCGTGGGGTCGTGCTCGTCGCCCGATGTATATATGGTAAGGAACTGATCCTCCGTTGTCACCTCTACGCCAAAATCATACTGGCTGTTTTTCAGCTGGGTATCTATCCACTTCTGGACATCTTCCTCGTCCGCAGGCACGTATTCCATAATGCCGGTCTTTTCGTTCTTCTTGGGGTACCAGGTATTATAATTCACCTGTCCCTTGTCGCCGCCGGCCTCGTACATGGCCCATATCTCCCATTGGGCCTCTATGCCGCATATGGCGATATCCCATGTGCGCCCCTCGGGCTTGCTGAAATCCGGCAGTACGGCTGGGTCAAGCTCCGCGTTGCACTGCTTATAGGCGCAATGGGTCTTGCCGAGATTCACTTCCTGTATATGGTGCAGCTCATGGAACAGGGTGCGGCTGGTGCGTGCGTTTGCCGCCGCTATAACCAGATTCTGCTGCGTATTAAAGAATTCATAGGAGGCCATGTTGAAATGGGAATACACAGACCCTACGCCGTTCTTCTCCATATTTATATCATGGTCGGCATAGAACCACCAGTCTCTGCCATATAGTATAGGATAATCTATGTTTGTACCCGGGATACATATATAGCCTACCACGTCGTTATTTTTGTCTTTTGCCTCTATCAGCCTTGACTCATAGGGAAATACATACGGCTCCTCTGTCTCCTCCGGGACAGGCGTAGGAGTAACTACAGGAGTAGGATCGGGAGTAGCCTCAGGGCTCTCCGTAGCCTCCGCCTGAGGCTTATCCACAGGCTGCTGTTGACAGCCGACAGATAGCAGCACGGCCAGCGCAACGGCTAATACGGCAATTCGCTTCATGGGTAAATTTTACCTCTCACCAATAAATTCGCAAACAGGGGGAACGCCGGTTTTGCGTACCCCCCGTAAATTCAGCAGTTCGTCCCCTTTATGCGGCAGGGGTAGTTTCCGTAGCAGCCGCCGTTCCGCCGAACTTAGTTGAAGCTGGGTTGACCTGCCTGAGGAAGATATACAGACGAGACTGAGCGTCACTGGAATCGTGGTTGTCTCCGCAGGTGTAGATGGTCATGAACTGGTCGGTGGTGCTGGGGGTAACGCCAAGGTTTATCTCGCTGCGCTCAAGCTGCTTGTTTATCCATTCCTGAACAAAGGCTGTGTCGGGCTTCTTAAAGGTATACTTTACATCCTTGTTGTCGGTGGGCCACCAGGTATTGTAGTACAGAGTCTTACCCGGCTCGTCCTTCTTTACCTCATACAGCGCCCATACCTCCCACTGCGCGTCTATGCCATCAACGGAGATATCCCAGGTGCGTCCCTCGGGGGTCATGAGGTTTGGTAGGGTGCCGGCGTCCAGCGTTACGGGGCAGGTGCGGCCTTTCTCGTCGTAGCCGCAGTTGGTCTTGCCCTCGTTTACGGACTGTATGTGGTGCAGCTCATGGAAGAATCCGTCCTCATACTTGCCCTTGGAATAGGCGACGCGGTTATTGTGGGCGGTCACTATCAGGTTCTGGCCCACGCCGGCTGCGTCCGCGCTGGCCACGTTAAAGTGCATATATACGGAACCAAGCTCGCTTTCCTTCTTGCTGCTGTTCAATTTATAATAGCCCAGCTTGCCGGTGGCGTCGTACATTATGGGGTAGTTGATATTCGTTCCCTGTATCTTTATCCAGCCCACGGTCTCGTCGTTTTTGGCCTTCTGGGCTGCGATCTGCTCGGTATAGGGGGAGGTATATGCCGGCGCGGGGGTTTCCGCGGGAGTCTCGGGGGTGGGGACAGGCGTTACTACCGCCTCCGGCGTGCTGGGAACTACTACATCTATTATCTGATCATCTTCCTGCTTGGAGCAGCCTACGGCCAAAAGGCAGAGGGCGGTCATCACAAGGGCAACGAGTTTTTTCATTATGCTTTTATCCTCCTGTAAGGCCAGATTGGCCCATGTTTTTTTGTTACGTACTAAAATAATAACACATAATGCACATATGCGCAAAGGCCCCCGGGTTATTTTCATAATATGTTCATAGTTGGGGCGATTTTTAAGCCGTTATGCGCCCATTGTTTTGTTATTATATGTTACAGCTAAGTCATACTCCTGTCAAATACAAAAAAAGGAGACCCGAAGGTCTCCCCCGTTTTTGCCCATCAGCCTCGTATCCTGCGCTCCAGCCCGCACACTGCGGCAGCCGCCAGCAGCAGCCCTGCGGCGCTCAGCAGCACGCTGCCGTCGCCTGTCTTGGGCATGACCACTATTGCGGGAACCGGTTCCTCGGGCGTGTAGTGGTTCTCCGGCTTATGGCTGTTCTTCACCGTCAGCTCGCCCTCCGTCTTTGCCCATCCGTCCTGTGCCTGTGCGTCCTTGCGGTATATGGCAACGTTGTCGGTACCGCTGGCCTCCTGCACCAGCACCTCTACCCTGAATACCTCTTTATTGAGATAATAGCCGTAGGGAGCAGCAGTCTCCTTCATATAATAAATGCCTACGGGTATCAGCGGGAACTTCACATCACCGTTGGAGTCCGAGGTCTGTTTATATGCGGTCGGCTCCTTGCAGTCTTCATCCTTAAAGAGTGCAAATACCGCGCCCTTCACCCCCGCGTCGTGCTCGTCCGTCTTTTTGAAGCCAAAGGATGAGGGTATTTCTTCGTAACAGTTGGCGAAATTGACCGTTACCTCTGCTTCGCCGTTTTCTTGCAGCGTCACCTGCACCGAGGGATTTTCCACCTTCTCGCTGTTAACAGTATGTTCTTTGCCGTCCACCGTTACGATAAGCGTATATCCTGCCTTTATGGCGTCTTCTTCCTCAACTATATAAGTACCGGCGGGAAGGAGTATTTTCTCAGACGCAACACAGGTATTAGCTTCAGCAGTTGTTATTTCTACTGTATTTATAAGCTCCTTCGTGTCGTTTTCCGCCTTATACACGTTGAATTTATATGTGCCCGCTCTATTGCTGGTCTTTTTCACACTGAGATACGCCAGCCGCTCCGTTTTTTCATCTATCCTAAAGCTGCCCCTGGCAAATACCGGCGTGCTGCCCTCCGCAACGCCCACGAAGCACTGAGCGGCGTGCCTGCCGCTCACAGGCTCATAGAAGTAAGCGTCCCTTGCGAGGTACTGCTCGCCGGATATGGTAACGTCTATATTTTCTCCGGCTGTCACCCCTTGGAGCATCACCGAGTACGTTCCGTTTCCCTCGTCCCTCCATTCCCTGCTGGGGAAGGTCTTGCCGTTTGCCGCGAGGGTAAGGTCGTCCTTTTCGTCAAGCGTTATGCCGCCGTGCCTGTCGTTTTTCAGCTCGAACCTAAGCAGCACGTCCACCGCTCCGCTCGTTCCGGCGCTCAGCGGAGCGGCCTGCACGCCGTTCAGCACTATGCCGCCGGGGGAGGCTTCTTTGCCGTTAAGACTCATCAGGTAATCGTAGACATTCTGCACGTTTTCGTTTATTTCATTATAATATTCCCCGCCGCTTTCCTTATATTTTCCCTCCGGCGCCTTTATCACGTCCGCGTAGCCGTCTTTTATTTTAAGGCTGAAATTATACGCCGCCTGATTGTTTACCGAATCGCTATTGGAATACTGCCATATCGCCCTCTGCGCGCCGGAAAGGAGCTGCTCCTCGGATACGCTCTCATTTAACGTATAGCCCGCCTTGTCCATCCTTGTCTTCATTTCCTCCAGGGACAATACGGGGTATGAATTAAAGGCTATGGCGCGTATCTTTTTTGCAGCTTCCTCATCATAATATCCTGAGTTTTCCAACGTTAATCGCCTGTAAGCTATCTTGTCTCCGGTTTTCAGTATATTTACCTCATAGTCGCAGCAGTATACATTGTGTTGTTCTCCCCCACCATCCACGATATTATATATGGCAGGTATATAGCCGCCCTCGCATATTCTGTGGACACTGCGCTGGTAATAGGTTTTGGTGTTTTCCTCCGTGCTTTTGCTGTGCCAGTAGTATTCCTCCCCTTCCGCAAACGCCGCGCCGTTCAGCAGGCACAGCGCCATGATGAGCGTCGCCGCCCATATCCTCTTAGTCCTTTTCATGTTGACCCTCCGTTTTTTCTTTACAGCTGCCGTCATGCATACGCCGTTATATTCAGCCCCTAAAGCTTAAAATCAAAAAGATCCCCGTGTCAATCGACTCGAGGATCTTAGTTTATTTATTACAATTTACGAACTTTTTCACTGGTCAGAGGGTGGGCTTCATCGTGGGGATTATCGCCTTAGAGAAGCGTATCGTTTCACAAGTTCTTATATCCCTGCTTTTCCGGGCTTTTTTCATAGCTGCTCCCACATAACTGCTCATATCTTCCCATAACTTTTTTCCCAAAATGGGTAAATACATGGGTAAATCCAGTGGTGCTAACTAATCTTGATTTTTCCTTCAAGGCTGGCAAAACTCGCTACTTTCCGTTCCTTAGTTGCTTCGTTGTAAACGTCCATTGTAGTCTCGATATTTCGATGCCCCATGATTTCTTGAATGATTTTCAGGTTTGGCTCATTCTCGCAAAGCCGTGTGCAGAATGTATGCCGCAGATTGTGGACGCTGAAATGCGACAACAGCAGGGGTTCTCTGCATTCCTGCTTCGCCCGCTCTGTTTCGTCCCGATTGCAGTCTCGGATAATTCTCTCGATTGCTCTGTTGACTGCATGGGGCGTCAGCATTTCTCCATAGCGGTTTTGGAACACAAAGTTTGAATATCCATCGACCACGCATTGATTAACCCCGTTTTCTGCCTGCCTTTGCCTTACCTGAAGCAGTGCGGCCCGAACATCCGCAAACATAGGAACGATGCGCGTACCGGCCTTTGTCTTTGGCGTAGTAATATGCATTTCCATCTTTCCACTGTCCTGCTGGCGATATATCAGATTGTGGTTGATGTCGATGATATTCTGCTTAAAATCGCAGTCCTCCCACCGAAGCCCAAGGACCTCGCCGATCCTTGCGCCTGTGCCAAGCAGCGCCGTAAACAGCGGTTTCCAGTGGCAATAGGTCGATGATCCCGAGATAAATTCTATGAACCGTTCCTGCTGCGGCTCTGTCAGCGCGTGCCGCTTTGGCTTTTCCCAATTATGGCTCTTTTTTATTTCCGCCATAACCCCATCCGTAGGATTGCTTCTGATGAATCCGTCACGGACTGCTACATTGAACACCGGATGAAGTATCGTGTGGATGATCTCCATGCTGTTCGGCTTGAACCCAATATCCCTGATAAGATGGACGTAGAACTTCTTTATGTCGCTGTACTTGATTTCAGCGACATTTTTCATGCCTATCTCATCGCGGACATACTTCCCGTACATATACTTGTAGTTTGTCCGTGTTGACTGTTTGAGTTCGTACTTGGTTTCGATGTAGGCATCATAAAAGCTATTCAGCGTTGTCCTGTGCGCCGTGTAGCTGTTTACACTATCCTCCAAATCTCGGACAATTTCCTTTTCCAGCTCCCGCAAGGGCTTTCCGTTTTTCCTGCCTTTCGGGGTGCTGTCATTCTCTACCAATCGCCAGCTGTAGATGCTTCTTGTTTCTCCATGTGCGTCTTTATAACGGTACTCATACCTTCCGTCCTCGCGCTGACGCTCTCCCTGTCTTAATATTCTGCCTTTTTTATCTCGCTTACCTGTCATTACGGCTCCTTTCATACGAAAAGAATCCGCTTATAGGCTGTGAACAGCTTACCACAAGCGGATTCCTATTTCAAGGTTTTCCCTTTACACCAAGCTCGAATGGTCTATAAGCTGTTCAAACTTCTTCCGCTTGATTTGAGGTCTGTTGCCGTTCCAGAGGATGAAATCCGCATCCCTGTTTTCGCTGATGATCCTGCGGAGCTTATTCTCGCCGATCCTGAAGTATACGGCGGCTTCTTCTACGGAGAGGGTGTACCGTTCCCAGACCGGGATCGCGATGCGCCCCTGCGTCAATTCGGTGTCGTGAGCCATGCAATACCTCTCCTGTTTATATGACGCTCTCATCGAATAAATACCCCTGAAATACCGTGCCGTCGCCGGTAATGAAGCGGCCCCGCGCGTCCTTGGGTATCTGGTCGGCGGCGTCGGTGCTGTCGAGGATTATTTGCGAAAGCACGTTGTCTGCCCTGCCGCACACACGAAAATCCATGTTGTTCTTGATCTGCCCCGGGATAACGGCGGCATCCGGCCTCTGGGTGGCGAGAATGAGATGAATGCCAAACGCCCTTCCCTGCCGCGCAATGGTGGACAGCCTGCTTTCGATCTGTGCCAGCAGCTTCTTGCGCCCGGCGTCTGCGCCGGTCTTGTCCAGCATCTCCGCCGCCTCATCGCAGGCGAATATAAGCCTCGGCAGAGGCCGCCTGATTTTATTGTAGCTGTCGATATTCGGGCAACCCAGCGCCGCAAACTCGCTCTTGCGGTTTTCCAGCGCCGCAACAAGCCGGTCGAGGGTATCGAGCAGAGACTCCTCCGTAATGCACATCCGGCATTTGTCATGCCACACCTTGGGAAAATCCACGCCTCCCTTGAAATCCGCTATAAATACCCTTGCGCCTTTTTTAATGCACTGCATCAGCAGCAGCTTGAGCAAAACGCTTTTTCCGCTGCCGGTCGAACCGCCCAAAAGGATATGCGGAACGTGCGCGAGGTTGACCGTCACGGGGCCGGCATACCCCTCGCCCAGCACCAGCACAAAACTTTCGCGGGAAAGGCAGCTGACACCCCAACGCAGTACCTCCGGCAAATCCTCTCCGGCAGGAACGGCATACACCAGCACGCGGCTCTTGCCCCTGGCGTATGCCAGCTTGACAATGTTTATCCCCAGCGCCGTCTCAATGGCGGGGCGTTTTTTCTCCCAATCCTCGAGCGGAATGCTCCGGTTATTAAACTCCCATACCGTAACGCGGGGATTGCCGCTGTCGCGGCATTTGTGGAGCAGATCCGGCGGTATACCGGCGTGGTTCACGAGGCCGATGCATTGAAGCCTGTCCCTTGCCATCCGCAGCCCTATTGGATAGAGCAGCAGCGCCGCGCCGCCAAACAGCAGATAAACAGTCAAAGCATACCGCATAAGGTGCTTCAGCGCGGGGATTTCAACCGATGCCTGCTGTGCCCAAAGATAGACAGCGATAGCAAGGTACAGCGCAGCCAATACCAGCTTAATTGTTAAATCAGGCGTACCATTCAGCCTTTGCAGCAAACCATTGAGCGCGTCCCTTTTCCGCATTTGAAGCCTTTCGTTCCTGTTCACAGCGCTACGCCGCCTTCCTTGTGCCGGATGGCAGAGCCGTCCGGCAGATACTCGATGACATTCTGCACACGGCGGAGAAAAGCACGCCACGTCTCCAGCTGATACCTCTGGATATCCATATACTGCTCGGACAAAGGGATATTGCTTGTGATGTAGACTGTTGTATAGCAGGCTACCCTGTCGGTGTACTGCGCCGGAAGCGTCAGCGGGTAAATATCAAGGTAGTTCAGCATGGCGCTGATGGGGATTTGAGAATGGAATTCCTCCAAAACCAGTACATCCTGACAATGATAAGCGTCAAAGCGAACGCCGTTTTTTCCGCCGTAATCCGTAATACGGCAGATGCTTCTGGTGTCATGCTTTGCAAAAATTCCCCATGTCTTGCCTGTTCCGCTCGCGCCGTAAAGATAGGTCACCTCCAGCTTGCGGTTTTCGGCGCTGTATTTCTCTTCCAAAATGGTTTGACGAAGAACCTCGATGTCTCGGATTCTGAAAGCAAGCTTGGGATTGTCGTTGACGATCTCCATAATGGTTTTACCTTCCCGAAGCTCTTGTATAAGCGCAAACATTTCCGGCGATTCCTCCTCCTTTTCGGCGGGAAGATTGCCCCATTCCTCAAAGGCTCCGATAACGGATGTTTCCGCCTTGGCGGTATCGGCCCATTTTCCGCTTTTGGTGATATAGTCGCGGTTTGTCCTTGCGCTGCCGTAGGCCTTTTCGATATGTGCCGTGGGAAAGCGCGCCTTAATCGTTGAAAAACGGACAGGCGAGGGCGAAAACATGAAAATGTGCGTGTGATGTGTGCCGGTCGTTGCTATCGCGTCTGTCATGCAATAGTAGGACGGTGAAAAACGTAGCAGGATATCCCGGATGGAATCATGGTCGAGGCCTGCCTCCAAGGGGTTGTTGATAGTCAGCATCCACTTGCGGGCTTGAGAATTGTTTCCCATATATGAGTCTCCTTTGTAATTGCTGTATTGTTGTGCTGCATGCTACATTGTCGCCATAAGGGTAATACTATGCTGCTACCGCATTTTACAACGACCGGGCCGATGTCAGATGCAGCCTCGAACCGATAGCCCTGGGAGGATTATAGCTCATACTTATCGCAATTTAAATCATGCATTTTCGTATTAAGAAGAATAGCACCGTATATACATGCTTATGCCACTCATCCCATTCCTTATGGTCTGAAGACGCTTGTAGAATATAATATAGATAAAACCTCTGCTTTTACCATGGTTATATAAAAAATCCAGCCGAAGCTGGATTTTTTCAACAAAGTATTCTCATTTACGCAGGGAAATCATTATTTATTGTCATGCTTGCAGGATTTCCCATTTTTGCAGTGTCGATCACGCGAGATGTATCAACGTTGCTATAACGATAAATACTATACTCAGTCCCCATTCGATAAGAGCCAGTTTTATCGCAAACCTAAACCACTGGACAAAGCTGATTCCACCGGCGCCTATGCAGGCATTGGTCGTGGAGCTGGTAGGAATGACGCAGTCCGAAAAGCCCGCGGCACACTGGAACGCCACGACCGCAGTCTGTGCGGTAATGCCGGTCATTTGGGCAAGAGGTCCCATCAGCGGCATTACGAGAGCCGCAAGGCCGCTGCCGGAAGGCACAAATAGATTGATCACGATATTCATTAAAAACATACCTACCGCTATACAAGAGGGAGGCATCATGGACAGTACCTTTGCGAGGGCGTTGAGTATCGTGTGGAATATCATACCCTGCTCCATTACTATCAGTATGCCGCGTCCCATACCGATCACAAGACAGGCAAACATCATGGATTTGCATCCGCTGATATATACCTTACATATATCGTTACCTTTTATCCCTCCAACGATGCCGGCTATAATACCCATCGCCAAGAATATCGGAGCCATTTGTCCGGCAAACCAGTCCATCTTAAGCGCACCGTATATTATTACGCCAAAGCCCGCAATCATCACTATCAGCACCAATATATTCCGCGTGCTAAATTTAGACGGTATTGAAGACTGGACGCTGTCGCTTTCCGGCGCGGGCAGCGTCTTTTCAAGAGAATAGCAGCAACTCTTGCTCGGATCCTTCTTTACGCCTTCGGCGTACCTGATAACATAAAGTGCAGCCGCTATCAGTATTACGATATGCATGATTATTCTGTACCAGGCGCCCGAGAATATCGGCAGTCCGACGATCCCCTGAGCAACAGCGGTGGCATAGGGATTGAATGTGCCGACAGAGCTGCCGACAAAAGCGCCGCACATTACCATAGCTACGCCTGTGATGCTATCATAATGCATTCTGCGCGCAAGGGCGATACATATAGGAACGAAAATCACACACTCCGCGTCGAATCCTATTAATCCCCCCAGTACGGAAAACATCAGCATTACAACGAAGATTACCAACTTTTCCTTGCCCGCCAAGGATATTACCAGTTTATTGGTCAATATGTCTATGGTTTTTGTCTCGTTGATGACAGCGAACGATCCGCCGGCTATCATTACAAAGAATATCAGCGAAGCCATTGAAACCAGGCCGCTGGGTATAGCGTTAAAAAATTGATAGAGATTCACGGGGCTCTGCTCTACCCTTTGATATGTCCCGGGTATCAGTATTGCGCGTCCGGATTCATTCACGGCCGTTTCAAACTGCCCCGCAGGAACTATGTAGGTCAAAACCGCGCATATAATGAGTATTACAAAAATAAGCAGGTAAGTGTGCGGCGGCTCCTTCATCAGAAGCTGCGCAAAAGGCCTTTTCTTGCTATTGCTATCCATTGTTTTCTCCTTTCAAAATATGTTACATCATAGTTGAATGCTCAAACGCATTATGCAAAAGAGAAACGCCGTTTTTGGCGGCAAGCACGCCCTTGGCGTATACGGAGTCTATTTCCAGATCCTTTCCGAGCAGTATTAGATCAGCATCCTGTCCCTCCTGTATGCCTCCCTTTCTTGGGTACATACCTATCGACTTTGCCGCGTTGGTGGAAACCACTCTTATTGCCGTTTCGAGGGGCAGATTCTCCTTGAGTACGATGTCCCTGAATTCTGAAAACATCGATTCTACCGTTGTTACAAACAATCCCTTGAATGTTCCGTCTTCATCGTATACGGCCATGCTGCCGTTTGCATCCGAGCTCATGGTAATACGCTCTATATCTACGCCTGCCTCCAGGCAGCGCCTTACCGCTTCGCTGGGCTTTACCGAATCGGGCAGCCCATATTCAGGCCCTATTCCGGTCGTTATATCTATCGTGCCGCCCATTTTTGCAAACTCTATGGCGTCCTCAAACAGAGCCTTATCCCTGTTTATGTGAGTAGGAACGAGCAGGTAGGGCGGAATCTCCGTCTCCCTTATTATATCCTTGAGCATGCTCAATTTGCGGGCGCCAACTCCCAGGTGAATATGTGTGTAACCTCTTTTCCCGCCTGCAAGCCCGCCTGTGTAAGCCTGAGCCGCAAGCTGCTCCACCATAGCTTTTGTGGGCTGGGAGGATCTTCTGTCGGATATTGCGGTCTTTGCTCCTATGACCTTATCTATAAATATCATATCCCGACGAACAGAGCCGGTAAGCGTGGCAGAGGGCATTTCAAAGGAGCCGGTCAACATTCTGGCCGTTATTCCCTCCTCCTCAAGAGCGCAGGTCTTTGCATATAGTGCTTCAATATTACGCGCCGTGCCGTCAGTTCCGTGAAGTGCGACTATCGTGGTTATGCCATGCTTTACTATATTGCTTATCTGCATTTCCGGAGTCCGTGTAGCAAAGCCCGCCTCGCCGCCAGCTCCGATGACATGAACGTGCTGATCGACAAAGCCCGGCACCAATGTCTTGCCCTCGGCCTCAACTGTCTTTACGTTCAATTCAGAGTAATCTCCGGCAATCCTATCGGCAATTTTGATCACCTTGTCCCCTTCTATGAGGACGTCCTTCCTGCCCATCGGAGCAGGGGAGTATACATTTGCATTACGTATTAGCAGCATACTTTTATTCCTCTCTGTGATTTGTCAAATTGTAACAAAGAACTGTGATCATCGCCGCTGCGTGACGTCCCGCGCGGATATGACAAAACATTATAATATTATAATATTATAATGTTTTAAACATGTCAATATCAAACTAATAAAAATAACGATGGATATGATCCCTTTAGCTTTGTCTTAGCCACACGCTCGTTGCGGGGCGCGGAGATTTGAATTATTTATTAGATCCCGTCCTTACGGCGGTTGCAGCGGTCAGCGATAGCTTACTTGACGGCTGAAATTCCGTTTTTCATACCTGTTATTACGTATCTGTGACATACCGTATTGCCTCCGACCTTGAAGTTGGCAATATAAAATACCGTATAGTCCTGTATCCTTCCCGATCTGTCCCTGGATGTGCGTTCAACCACCATGAGCGGCATGGGGTATCCCTTGTACGGCGGAAACATCCCATCAAGCTCTCCAATGGCAAGATCGGCATGGACCTCATCTACGGCGTCTGTCATGTGCAGCCCCAGCTTGCCTTCAAGCAAAAAACGCCAGAACTGTATGTCTCCCGCTTTCTTTATTTCATCATAAAAGCTGATATCCGGCAGATAGTGTCTTGAAAACTGTATTGTCATATTTTTGAAGAAACCGGCCCGCTCAACACATATTACTTCCGTACCGGGTGCAATGGCGAGCTTTTCAGCCAGTTCTTCATCTGCCCTTACGATTTCAACGCGCTTGGTCTTATATATCCATTCATTTCTTTCATTATACAGCGCTCCGGTAAAGCCTACCAGATCCAGCCTGAAATCGCTTGCATCGTTTGACCTGACGAAAGTTCCCTTGCCTCTGCGCCTTTCCACCAGACCCAGCTGTTCCAGCTGTCCCATAGCCTGACGAACCGGAGCTAAGCTGCAACGGTATTGCTCCATCAGTTTCTTTTCGCTCGGCAGCAAGTCGCCTCTTTTATAATGTCCGTCAGCTATTAGCTTAAAAATATCATGGTATATCTGTTCATGTAAAAGCATCTGTACCTCAATTATCATTTTTATCGCGGCATATAGCCCTATATTCTATGTGATATATTGTATAATACCATGAACTGTGTTCGTCAAGCAAAATATATGCATCTTTAGGGACATATATTTCGCTATAAACGACTTATATGAATCGATCCGCGTAAACCATTGCAGATTAAAATAGCATGAGCTTCTTCAAAAGCCCGCACATTTGTCTTCGCAAAACCCCCCTATCAATCGAATGGGGGGTCTTGTAGCTTATGCTTTTTTGCCCGGTTAGGGGTTCGGCTTCATCGTCGGGATTACCGCCTTAGAGAAGCGTATTGCCTCGCAAGCTCTTATATCCCTGCTTTTCTGGGCTTTTTTCATAGCTGCTCCCACGTAACTGGTCATATCTTCCCATAACTTTTTTCCCAAAATGGGTAAATACATGGGTAAATCCAGTGGTGCTAACTAATCTTGATTTTTCCTTCAAGGCTGGCAAAACTCGCTACTTTCCGTTCCTTAGTTGCTTCGTTGTAAACGTCCATTGTAGTCTCGATATTTCGATGCCCCATGATTTCTTGAATGATTTTCAGGTTTGGCTCATTCTCGCAAAGCCGTGTGCAGAATGTATGCCGCAGATTGTGGACGCTGAAATGCGACAACAGCAGGGGTTCTCTGCATTCCTGCTTCGCCCGCTCTGTTTCGTCCCGATTGCAGTCTCGGATAATTCTCTCGATTGCTCTGTTGACTGCATGGGGCGTCAGCATTTCTCCATAGCGGTTTTGGAACACAAAGTTTGAATATCCATCGACCACGCATTGATTAACCCCGTTTTCTGCCTGCCTTTGCCTTACCTGAAGCAGTGCGGCCCGAACATCCGCAAACATAGGAACGATGCGCGTACCGGCCTTTGTCTTTGGCGTAGTAATATGCATTTCCATCTTTCCACTGTCCTGCTGGCGATATATCAGATTGTGGTTGATGTCGATGATATTCTGCTTAAAATCGCAGTCCTCCCACCGAAGCCCAAGGACCTCGCCGATCCTTGCGCCTGTGCCAAGCAGCGCCGTAAACAGCGGTTTCCAGTGGCAATAGGTCGATGATCCCGAGATAAATTCTATGAACCGTTCCTGCTGCGGCTCTGTCAGCGCGTGCCGCTTTGGCTTTTCCCAATTATGGCTCTTTTTTATTTCCGCCATAACCCCATCCGTAGGATTGCTTCTGATGAATCCGTCACGGACTGCTACATTGAACACCGGATGAAGTATCGTGTGGATGATCTCCATGCTGTTCGGCTTGAACCCAATATCCCTGATAAGATGGACGTAGAACTTCTTTATGTCGCTGTACTTGATTTCAGCGACATTTTTCATGCCTATCTCATCGCGGACATACTTCCCGTACATATACTTGTAGTTTGTCCGTGTTGACTGTTTGAGTTCGTACTTGGTTTCGATGTAGGCATCATAAAAGCTATTCAGCGTTGTCCTGTGCGCCGTGTAGCTGTTTACACTATCCTCCAAATCTCGGACAATTTCCTTTTCCAGCTCCCGCAAGGGCTTTCCGTTTTTCCTGCCTTTCGGGGTGCTGTCATTCTCTACCAATCGCCAGCTGTAGATGCTTCTTGTTTCTCCATGTGCGTCTTTATAACGGTACTCATACCTTCCGTCCTCGCGCTGACGCTCTCCCTGTCTTAATATTCTGCCTTTTTTATCTCGCTTACCTGTCATTACGGCTCCTTTCATACGAAAAGAATCCGCTTATAGGCTGTGAACAGCTTACCACAAGCGGATTCCTATTTCAAGGTTTTCCCTTTACACCAAGCTCGAATGGTCTATAAGCTGTTCAAACTTCTTCCGCTTGATTTGAGGTCTGTTGCCGTTCCAGAGGATGAAATCCGCATCCCTGTTTTCGCTGATGATCCTGCGGAGCTTATTCTCGCCGATCCTGAAGTATACGGCGGCTTCTTCTACGGAGAGGGTGTACCGTTCCCAGACCGGGATCGCGATGCGCCCCTGCGTCAATTCGGTGTCGTGAGCCATGCAATACCTCTCCTGTTTATATGACGCTCTCATCGAATAAATACCCCTGAAATACCGTGCCGTCGCCGGTAATGAAGCGGCCCCGCGCGTCCTTGGGTATCTGGTCGGCGGCGTCGGTGCTGTCGAGGATTATTTGCGAAAGCACGTTGTCTGCCCTGCCGCACACACGAAAATCCATGTTGTTCTTGATCTGCCCCGGGATAACGGCGGCATCCGGCCTCTGGGTGGCGAGAATGAGATGAATGCCAAACGCCCTTCCCTGCCGCGCAATGGTGGACAGCCTGCTTTCGATCTGTGCCAGCAGCTTCTTGCGCCCGGCGTCTGCGCCGGTCTTGTCCAGCATCTCCGCCGCCTCATCGCAGGCGAATATAAGCCTCGGCAGAGGCCGCCTGATTTTATTGTAGCTGTCGATATTCGGGCAACCCAGCGCCGCAAACTCGCTCTTGCGGTTTTCCAGCGCCGCAACAAGCCGGTCGAGGGTATCGAGCAGAGACTCCTCCGTAATGCACATCCGGCATTTGTCATGCCACACCTTGGGAAAATCCACGCCTCCCTTGAAATCCGCTATAAATACCCTTGCGCCTTTTTTAATGCACTGCATCAGCAGCAGCTTGAGCAAAACGCTTTTTCCGCTGCCGGTCGAACCGCCCAAAAGGATATGCGGAACGTGCGCGAGGTTGACCGTCACGGGGCCGGCATACCCCTCGCCCAGCACCAGCACAAAACTTTCGCGGGAAAGGCAGCTGACACCCCAACGCAGTACCTCCGGCAAATCCTCTCCGGCAGGAACGGCATACACCAGCACGCGGCTCTTGCCCCTGGCGTATGCCAGCTTGACAATGTTTATCCCCAGCGCCGTCTCAATGGCGGGGCGTTTTTTCTCCCAATCCTCGAGCGGAATGCTCCGGTTATTAAACTCCCATACCGTAACGCGGGGATTGCCGCTGTCGCGGCATTTGTGGAGCAGATCCGGCGGTATACCGGCGTGGTTCACGAGGCCGATGCATTGAAGCCTGTCCCTTGCCATCCGCAGCCCTATTGGATAGAGCAGCAGCGCCGCGCCGCCAAACAGCAGATAAACAGTCAAAGCATACCGCATAAGGTGCTTCAGCGCGGGGATTTCAACCGATGCCTGCTGTGCCCAAAGATAGACAGCGATAGCAAGGTACAGCGCAGCCAATACCAGCTTAATTGTTAAATCAGGCGTACCATTCAGCCTTTGCAGCAAACCATTGAGCGCGTCCCTTTTCCGCATTTGAAGCCTTTCGTTCCTGTTCACAGCGCTACGCCGCCTTCCTTGTGCCGGATGGCAGAGCCGTCCGGCAGATACTCGATGACATTCTGCACACGGCGGAGAAAAGCACGCCACGTCTCCAGCTGATACCTCTGGATATCCATATACTGCTCGGACAAAGGGATATTGCTTGTGATGTAGACTGTTGTATAGCAGGCTACCCTGTCGGTGTACTGCGCCGGAAGCGTCAGCGGGTAAATATCAAGGTAGTTCAGCATGGCGCTGATGGGGATTTGAGAATGGAATTCCTCCAAAACCAGTACATCCTGACAATGATAAGCGTCAAAGCGAACGCCGTTTTTTCCGCCGTAATCCGTAATACGGCAGATGCTTCTGGTGTCATGCTTTGCAAAAATTCCCCATGTCTTGCCTGTTCCGCTCGCGCCGTAAAGATAGGTCACCTCCAGCTTGCGGTTTTCGGCGCTGTATTTCTCTTCCAAAATGGTTTGACGAAGAACCTCGATGTCTCGGATTCTGAAAGCAAGCTTGGGATTGTCGTTGACGATCTCCATAATGGTTTTACCTTCCCGAAGCTCTTGTATAAGCGCAAACATTTCCGGCGATTCCTCCTCCTTTTCGGCGGGAAGATTGCCCCATTCCTCAAAGGCTCCGATAACGGATGTTTCCGCCTTGGCGGTATCGGCCCATTTTCCGCTTTTGGTGATATAGTCGCGGTTTGTCCTTGCGCTGCCGTAGGCCTTTTCGATATGTGCCGTGGGAAAGCGCGCCTTAATCGTTGAAAAACGGACAGGCGAGGGCGAAAACATGAAAATGTGCGTGTGATGTGTGCCGGTCGTTGCTATCGCGTCTGTCATGCAATAGTAGGACGGTGAAAAACGTAGCAGGATATCCCGGATGGAATCATGGTCGAGGCCTGCCTCCAAGGGGTTGTTGATAGTCAGCATCCACTTGCGGGCTTGAGAATTGTTTCCCATATATGAGTCTCCTTTGTAATTGCTGTATTGTTGTGCTGCATGCTACATTGTCGCCATAAGGGTAATACTATCCCTTATGGCGAGCCGGATGGCGCCGGCGTTGCCGCCGGGGGGTATTTTTCTTCATGGAAAAATACCTTTTCCCCGGCTGCCACACCTTGACCGCCCAGCTACGACTGCTAATTTTTCCTGACGGCGGAAATACCGGTGGCCTTTGCAGTGATCTGGACATGACCCTGAGTTTCGTATGCCGACACTTCAAGTCCGGCAAACTCAACTTCGATAAAGCCTTCCGGTTTTTCCACGAGCTGCTTGCCATCGATCTTTATACCCAGTTTTTCAAGTCCGTGTGCAGGCAGTGCAACGATATAACGATAGCCGGTCACGGTGTCCGTGCGCTTGCCGTCTTTATATTCGTATGCCGGCATAATATCAACAAGCCACTTTTTTGTCCCCAGCGAGGCTGGGTCGATTCGAAGGTCTCGAATGTTAATCATGATGGTATTTATCCTTTCATAATATAAATTGTTGCTTAGCGTTGATCAGGCGCTGTTGGGTCAGCAATCTTGATTGCAGCACAATAATAGCAAAAGGCAGAAGAAGGTACTTATTCCGCGATGGAATAACTTTTGTCCTCTGCCTTGCTTTTACAAATTACAGTCCGGCAGCGCCGGAAAACCTTTCGTTATTAAATAATCATCTGCCTCATCCAAAACCATCTGCAAGTCTTCGTTTGGAACACCTCTGTAATTCCGCTCTGTTTTGGAGTAAAGCCGGATCAGTTCCAAATAACATTGGTGGACAGGCTTTGCCGGTGAAAATGCTCTCTCGCGTCTCGCTAGATAATCTACTGCCTCGTCCTCATTCAGCCTCAAAACCAAACAGAGGCTCACCAGTGTTTCCACAGAGACATTTCGAATAGTTTCGTTTACAATTTTATTTAGCTTTGATTGACTCATTCTCGCACTAATAGACAGTTTGTTTTGAGACAGTCCTACTCTGCGTGCATAATAATCTGTGTACAGCCAGAATGAGGCTGTATCGCTTAATTCAGATGGCCGCGGTTTGGAAGAACAGAACAAGGAAGTTCCATTCCGTTCCTAAAGTCACGCAAAATATTGTTTTTATTGTTAGAGGGTCTGACTGCCGGAGGTGAAAGATACATAAAATAGATGGAGATTGCTATAAGTAGTGAAGAAAAAGCAGCCAATCACCATACGCACCACCTCCTGCTTGATTTTTTGCCGTTAAATGTTATTCTCCGGCAGCAGGCCAACAATTTCAAAGTAGAATACAAAAAAGCACGGCTAAAAAGTCGTACTTGTTTTATTGTTCCGGCAGCAAAACTGCCGTTACTATTTATTTCATTTTTATAAATAAAGGCTAAAAGGGCACACCTGCCCCTCTGATACATTTCTTTACGTTTGCACCACGGACGGTTTCACCGCTACAAGCAGCATAACACCTTGGTGGGCTGTAATGGCTGAAAAACATTTATTACAATTAATAGTATATCCAATTTGACACGATTGGTCAAGTATCAAGAAAAGTAAATCTTACCTTGGGTAGTTTGAGCAGAGGGCCACTGCTGAAAGGTGCATTCGCGGCGAAAAACCGGCATTTTTGCAAACTCTGTCTAAGGGTGACGCATCGCGCCTATATCAGCGCAAAACCTAAGAAATCAGATGGAAATTGTTGCTTTTCTGGGTTGTGTGTGCCATACTTATAGTGTCTATTTGCACTTACTGTACGGTGACTTTATGAACAGCAATATTGAGTGTTGGTGTTTTTTGGAAAACGGCTAAATACCTCAGCATAAGTGTGAATGGATAACTATCTGGGAAACGTATACTATCGAAATCTGACGATCGTGGAAATCCAAAAGCAAAATGGTTTATACAAGCTGAAATTCAAAATTCCAAGTTACAGTTTAATCATCAAAAGGCGGAGGTATCTATGGTTTACAAATGCAGAATGTGCGGCGGCGACATTATACCTAACGAGGATCGGGCAACGGCTACGTGCCCGTTTTGTGGGACACTGCAGACTATTCCTCGTATAGACAACGAACGCAGAGAACGCCTATACTCACAAGCCAACCTTTACTTAAGGCAAGCTGAATACGACAGAGCTGCCCGGACGTTTGAAAAAATACTTGAGGAAGATAACAACGATCCGGAAGCGCACTGGTCTCTGGCATTGTGCCGTTATGGTGTAGTATATGTGGAAGATCCCGCGACACACGAGTGGATACCGACATGCAATAGAACTTATATAACGTCAATACTGGCAGACGAAAATTACCTGAAAGCTATGGAACTGGGGTCCGATTCGGCAAGAGCATTATACCGTGAACAGGCGGAGAGAATAAACGAAATACAAAAAAGAATACGCACGGTTGCTGCCGAGGAAAGGCCATATGACGTCTTTATATGCTACAAAGAAAAGGACGCGCAAGGAGACAGAACAAGGGACAGCGTATTGGCACAGGACCTGTATGATCAACTTACGAGTAAAGGATTGCGGGTTTTCTTTGCACGAATAACACTTGAACAAAAAATCGGAAAGGAATATGAACCGTATATATATGCTGCCCTGATATCAGCAAAGGTAATGGTGGTGGTAGGAACAAAGGCGGAATATTTTAATGCGCCTTGGGTAAGAAACGAATGGTCGCGGTACCTGACGATGATGCAGGAAAACCCTGATAAACACATCATACCTGCCTACTGCGATATGGATGCGTATGACATCCCGCGGGAGATGCAGAACATTCAGGCGGTGGATTTGGGCAAAATTGGAGCAACACAAGATCTTGTCCGTGCTATAAAAAATTTGGTATCTTCAGGTGATGCTGCTTCTAATGGGGAACCTGCGGCCGGGCGTTTTCTCAGGCTGGGCCTAAATTATCTTGAAAGCGAAGACTTTATGAATGCTGCAGGATACTTCGACAGGCACTTGGAAAACTATCCCAATGATTATGAAGGATGGTGGGGAAAAGTGCGTACACAAACAGATGATCTGAAAAACGTCAAATACAATGATCGTGACCTTATTGTTGCATATTCAAACGCGCTTAGGTACGCTCCCGAGGATAAAAAAGAAGAAATGCGAAAGCAGATACGAGTGCTGACTAGTTGCGACCTTCTTAATGCAGAGAACACATATCAAAGCTGTAACGAAAAATATAGGTTGATTGCATAATGAAGTTGGACACCTAACAAAAAAATCCATAGTGATTTTCC
>OHHU01000625.1_pt1 | contig 20490 bp, 13 predicted proteins | sample 1568151 | NCBI WGS metagenome assembly OHHU01 (sample SAMEA3879572, study PRJEB24766) | human gut metagenome | biome: human-associated habitat; feature: feces | place: USA | collected 1985/1987 | reverse complement strand
ACTCTGTAGATTCATTGAGAGGAATATTTAACAAGTTGGATTTGGTGATGGATGGAGAAGCTGCCATACGATTTGCTGACGCAGAAGTGTTACGAGTATTGATTAATGCAACGGTCGGAGCATACAATACAATTAGTAAAGTAGATAAGGACGGTGATGGTATGCTTACGGAAGAAGAACTATCGTCACTAACTACAATGTCAAATAGAAATGATAATGTCTATTCAATGTTCAAAGACAATACTGTAATAGAGACTTTTAATGAATTTCAATATTTTACAGGGTTAGAGTTTATAAACAGTAGTTCATTTGCTGGTTGCAGTTCATTGAAAGAAATCACATTGCCAGTACTGACCAAAATGGGAACTTATGTCTTTCAAGGCTGCGGTTTAGAAAAACTCATAATTCCAGAAGGTTATCAATTTATAGGAGATAGTCTATTGCAAAGTTGTCCCAATCTTGAATTGGTTGATTTCCCAACAACAGTTACTTCAATCTCATCAGGAGGGAGCTTGTTCTGGAATATGAAAAATAAAGTAACTGTTATTTGCCGGGCAACCACTCCGCCTGCATTAAATTCTTTCGGATATAATGGCGATCCCAAAGCTATATATGTCCCTGATGCCAGTATAGATGCTTATAAATCCGCTGCTGGATGGAGTCCGCAAGCAGCAAAGATACAACCTCTATCAACCTATGTGGAACCTTGATAAATATGTTTTTCCGGAGCACTATGAGAAGATAGATGCTCCGGAAGATATTTAGAAGTCATATTCGTAAATTCGATCTGCCCAAACGCTCCAGTTGGCAGCAGTTTTATAAGCTGATACACTACCACGAGGTACATAGATCGGAAATGTAGTATTAGCAAATGAGTTCTGGTCTGCAAGTGTCGGTGGAGTTACAGCTTTTATATAGAAACCTACCATTGAACTACATCCATTCCAACATTGATTACCGATGGAAATTATATTCTTACCTATACGTACCTCACGTAAAGAAGTACATTTGAAACAGATATAACCACCAATTGTAGTAACAATATCCGGAAACTCCAATACTTCCAAACCGGATTCTTGAAAAAAAGAGATACCATATACACTTTTATTTTGAGGCAGATTCACCGTTTTTAAGGATATGCAACCTTGAAAAACATTACCATAATACGAATCTGGATTCGACACGTTTTCCGGAAGTTCTACATATTCAAGCGATGTACAATTCATAAACACCCCTGATCCCAAAAGAGTGCCATTCCGAAAAGCCACACGCTTAAGGTTTGTACATTCTCTGAATAATTGCACTTGCCCATAACCGTATGGAATCCAATTGAGATATTTAAAGTCAGTAGCATCAATTATATTATCATTATAAGAAAACGGAGAGTTGGAAGAATCAAGTTTAATGGCAATATCTGCCTCTTCTTGTGTGATTCCTCCATCACCGTCCGCATCCCAAAGGGGAAGGCACAGCGCAAAGAATACATCATCTTTGAATCTTATCCAAGGCGCTCCGTCAAGAATCAGTTCTAATCTGTCAAAGATATTTCTCAGCTTATCTACAGAGTCCTGATAGTACTTTGAGTGTACTGTAATCTTACCATCCAACACCGGAATTGGCTCCTCTCCGGCAAGTCCTTCAGCAGACAATCCTTCATAGGTACCGTCTGCCAGATTTGCAAGCATATCAAGAGCATCAGCAGTATAATATTCTTCTTCGAAACCGACCGCACGAATGTGTTTCAACACATGATTAGCACCTTGTGACTGCTGTGCCTCAATGATATCTGAAAGCAGCTGCACAGGCTTCAGCAAAGGACAATTCTCAATCAAAAAGTCGGTGATATTAACGGCACATTGACCGATTCTCAAACCTTCTGTCGTCAACATTGGAAAGTTCCGGAAAGTGATATACTTATTGTCGGCTGGATACTCGATGATTTCAAGTCCTCCACCGTTCGGTAATTTTATCTGGCTCAGATTAGTTCCATCTGCATAAACCTCTCGAATGTTGATTATTGTGCTTAAATCGAGAGTCCCCTGTAAAGTGGTAATATTGGATAAAAGTATCTTCTGCATACTACCGCAATCAGCAAGCGTAAGTCCTGTTATAGAGATTATTACGTTATCTGTCTTACTTCCAAGTATGAGTTCTGACAGACGTCTACCGCGTACCACCATGGTACCGGAAACATTCTTTTTATGCCAGTCTCCAATGCTCAATAACCAGCTCGCCGCCTGAATCGCATTCTGTTGGTCGGCACTACCGCCAAGGTCAATAGTAATGCGGCATGTCTCCCCGGCCTTAGTGCGTTTCCCCGACACTATGGACGTACCGTTAGCGATTGCCGGATACATATCGAAAGCCGGAGTGATGTCATAGTCTATCAAATCACCGGCAGCACGTACAATGATGGTGTCGGTACCATTGGCAGAGAATAAGCCATAATTATACTTACTCATAATATACATGATACGCTTCTTCATCCATGCCGTCTCTGCGGAGTAAAAATCACCATGGCTCTGTGTGATGGGATCAGTATCATTCGAATAGGAATCATTATCATAAGCTATCTTGGCAAGCTCATAACGCTTGGCATCAGCATTGACTAACGTAGCGGGGAAATACTCTTTAATTCCTAAAAAATATTTCTTATAGAAAGCATAAGCCTTGTCATAAGGAGTACCGAAAGACTGGTCGCATAAACTTTCCATAGCGGCGAACATCTTATGCATTCCGGCAGTAATCTCAGCACTGAAAGCCTGTTCTAACAGATTCCAGAAGACAGAAGTCTCACCATTCCAAATAGCCTGACCGTTGTCGTAATAATCATGCATCTCACACCAATAGGGTTTGCGGTCCTGTCCCTGGTTGTCGATCGGGAAAATGGTATCGGCATCATCCAATCGCCATCTCCACTTGCTCCCGGCTGTACAGAAACTATATGGATAAGTATTCTTCGCACGCTGGTCGGTTCCAGCAGTGAATTCCACAAAATTATAATGGAATACAGCATCATCAATGTCGAAGTATTCCGGCACAGTCGCCCGGAACAATTGCTTTCTAGAATTGATGAACAGCTCATTTAACTGATCGGCTGTAAATGCGGACAGATCGGATGCAAGGTATGCGGTCAACTGCGTTCTCAAGTTGATCTGACCATTACCGATATCTGAAGGAATAAACTTTCCTTCTGCCGCCTCGTAATAATAGAGATTATAGAGGTTAGCATCACCGGACTTGGCAATCCAGTATTCATAGCCCGTACTACGATATTCAGTTATGGCATTGTTCAATTCGGCAAGTGTTCCATTGAACGGTCTGATACGGTTATTGCAAACATATACAGTGTTATAGGCCTCCATCCACTTTTGAGCAGACAGAGGTTCCGTTTCATCGGCATTCAGTTCCCCCGCATCAAAATCCCAACAATTGGTATTGTTATACTGAAAAGCCTCTTCATCAGGATTATAGGCCCAATATGGCTTAGTAGCATTCCAGGGAACACGGAACAAAGCCCCCAGCGGAGCATTGTCCGATCCCTCCACAGACAATAGTGCCGGGTAAGCTTCCGTATCATAACCAAAGCAAAGGTCATCCCCTTTGTCCGGACCAAACGTAAATTCTCCCATACAAGTATATACCTCCCGCCCTTCCTCATTCACGGACTTGGAAAAACCGATAAACGGCTCCTGATAAACAGCTACGCGTATCTCGCCATCTGCTACCATTGCCTCGTTTCTCAGCCCTATTTCTTTATATAAATCATTGAAGGCAGCCACACTTCCGGCCTTATGATCCTGCATGGAACTCGCCCAGTTCTTCTTGGCTGTCAGACGTCCGGACTTCGGCACCCCATCAAACATGAGCACCTTGTTCTTATCGGTAGTCCCGTCGGCATACGTGGCGATGGAGTTTATCTTATTGCCTTCAGCGTCTTTCAGCCCTTTCATTTTGAATCGGATATTCCACTCCAGATATTTCTTTGATGAAGTTCCCTGACCTTCCACCAACAGATTGGTGAGCGTGAAATTCCTTTCCGGTTTATCCTTGAAGAAGACTTCCAGATTACCCGCCACTCCTGAAGGGTTATTCAGGTTTGGGAAAGGTTTGTCAACAACAAACACATTGTACAGCATTTTCGTGGCGTTGAAGTCAATATTCACTCCTTCACCATCCAACACCTGATTGATATTCTTTTCTGTTCGCTTTTCATCGGTTGTCACGAGTTGGTTGATATAATTCTTCTGTACAGCTTCCGAAGTCAGAGCCGAATCGTACACGCGTAACCCATAAAGATAGAGGTTGGCATAATCATTGCCCAACGTTATCTTTCCGGCGTTTTTGAAGTAATCATTACTTTCGTAGGCATACTGGCGGTTCTTCTTTCCGTTGATATAGATGGCGACAATGTTAAACCCAGCATTGCCATAAGCATCCGGCATGACAACCACTGTTAGCCGTATACGCACACCGTTATCTGTAGGAACATCCTGTGTGGTACTTTCATGTTCAGACTGGGAGAAGAAGGAAATATTCTCGCCGGACACCTTTAGGCCGACATTCCCTTCGGCAATAGTAATAATGTTCTTCGAAGCATCCGAGGCGTTCTCCACTTTAAAATCAATCTCAATACTCTTACCCCTGCGGGCAGCTTCAATAGTGAAAGGCTGATAATCTATCACCGCAGAACTGCGGGCAAATATTTTCAATGCCTTCACACCTTCATCATCAGTCACCCATCCGTCATTGCCCCAGTTAAAATTATTCCAAATTACAGGAATCACCGACTTATCCGCCTCATTCACAATGCTGCGGCTGTTGGATTGTGAGTTACTCCGTGTCTTGGGATTAATGTAAAGCACTGCACCTGCCGTGGCGGAATATCCAAGCGAATTGTTCACGCCAAATGTAATCGGTTCAATCAGATTGTTATTGCCACTGGTGACAGACACAACAACATCGAAATTCGCATCATCATCCGTATCCACTTCCATCGGATAAGTGAAAGTGTGCTTTGTATTCGTCGCAAGAGTGGTATTCTCAGAACTATATATTTCCGTTCCGTTTTTGGTTATAGCAAACAATGCGTCAGTCTGTGCAGACGAACCGTCATAAATGGCATAATCGAAGGCTTTGTTATCCTGCCAGTTAGTAAGCAAACCGGCCAGATTGTTCACACACATCAGCTTCACGGATTCACCGGAAGAAAAACACATGATGTTCACAGATACCAGTTTTGTCTGGATCGTATTGTCGGAATTCGAAAGGTGGAAGCTGACATTATATACACCGGTGGCTCCGGGATGCAGAAGCGTATAGATATAAGGAGTATCCAGATATACGGCTGTGCCAAGATTCTGGGTATAACCCTGATTATAATTATCTCCGGTAACTGTCACATGCAACGTTTTGCTGATGTTGCCATTAATAATCATTGGAATGGATATGTCTCCCGCAAATGCCATCCACCAGGCGAAGTTCGGCGCACTGATGCCAAGCGAAGTCAATTGCACGATATAAGTAACAGGAGCGGTAGTCTTGTCGGTATTCTCACCCTCAACGCTTACTTTGATATTATTGCTACCGCTAGTCAGCCATTCGGACACGTCCTGCTTGACTGAAACGTTAGACGATATCTCCATCCGCTTTACAACCGTGAAGTCGGCGAACTTAGAATTCTTTATCATAACCGTACAGAGTCCCAACTCTCCGGTCGGTTTATATGGTTCACTGATGTCATCCCGATACTGTGAAACAAAGGTAAAGTCGAGCACACACTCCTCACCGTGTTGTGCAGCAAAGCCCAAAGAAGGCATATTATTCCGCACATACACGCTATACATGGTTCCGGCACCACCTGCCAGTTCCCGCACCATCTGCTCCAATGCCGCACCCATGGCACCGTCATAAGCCGTGCCCATAGTGTCACCGATAATTAACGATGCATCCGCAAGCTCATTAATCTTCCCTACTATTTCGTTCAGCTCTTCCGCTTTCAGAACATTACCCTTGACGAATATCTTATCCAATCTGTCCATAATACTATCCTAATATATCATTATCCAATATTCCCGAATCCAGTGTAAAATCAAGGTTCTCTACAATCTTCCCGCCCGGAGCAGACAAAGCATGCATAATCAGGTTTGTCTCAAGCATGGCGTTATCTGCCATATCCGATTCAATACGACTGATAACAGCACGAGTGGCATGCCCCTGTTCATCCACCTTTCGCAAACTCATCACAAACCTTATGTATCCCATGTCAACAGCCTCCCAACTGATTTATTACCTCGCGTTTGATAGCTGCTATAAACGAAGATTGTTTCACCACTTCAATAATAGCCCTGCAATAACGTTCCGGCACTTCCACTTCCCCATCAGAGTAGTAGATTGTACGAGCCAGATCCTCGAAGCCGATATCAAGTAAAATACTTCCGTTGTACATCATCAAATTACCCAAGTCATGGGTAATATTGAAAGTCTTTTTAGCTCCTTCAAATGAAATCTGCGCTTCAATAGCTTTAAAATTTACTTTCATAATTTACATTTTAATCATAATTCATATAACTGTAGAGCCACACATGATTGTGCGCATCATATATATATACATGCCATCGGTCTGTTGAGAAAAACGAACCGGACGAGGATATGGTATCTCTACCGGAAGCATTAACATTAACTTTCTTTCTATTCAATGACATCATCCAGAATTCCTGTCCGTCTTCGGCTTCATCAGGGAGAGTTACCGTTACCTCTTCTGTATTCACGCAACATACGATGCTGTCATATTTGCTTAGAACTGTACTTATCCTTACTCTACGAAGCCTCCTGCGCAGGCCACATACATTTCCACGTGAAATGCGGATTGCATTATTCCCCAAACTATAATTTCCATCGTCTATCGAGGCACCGGTAATATCAATCAGAATACCAGTTTTAGTAGAAGAAGAGGTCGGTTTTGTATCAATAAACCGTCCAAGTATATCTTCACCAAGCGAACTCCAAGTTCCGACAATTACCTGTCTACTATCATCATTAAAACCTATCATTCTATTATAGAGAAACATACCATTTCCACCGGAACTGTCGGGATCGGCTTGTATCCCTATCCTGCCACTACTAATTTCAAAATTGCCAATTGTACCGCTTTTAGCATTGACGTTGTTCAATGTTATATTATCCAGTGTAGCGTCTATTCCGTTTATTTCTCCTGATAACGTCAGATTATGAGCAGTTATATTATTCAATGTGGCATCTATCCCGTCAATATTGCCTGATAATGTCAAATTATTGGCTGTTATATTATTCAATGTCAAATTACTATCTTCATCCACAACAAAACTACCGTTGATTATTGTTTTCCCGGTAAACTCAATTCGGTCGGCGCCCATCTCTATCACATCCCCTAAGTTACGCATATATGCTGTTGTAGCATTGTTAGATGGTCGCCAATGTTCTATATTAAATGCTGTACCCGCTGTTTTAGCCACTTGACACACAAGAGTATCATTTTCATACAACCTTTCATCGCCTTGGCTATAAGTGGCATTCACCCACAAATCGCCAACATCATAAGCCTGTGCATCAGTAGGTTCTGCAATAAATGTTCGCCGTTTGCCATCAGCCGTATCCTGCGCTTTGGATGCATCTTCCAATGCCTTCACAGTCTGTTGATCTGCTATACTATTCCACACCCATATATCGCCATCTTTCTCAAATCGGTACGCATAACCGGTCAGGCGATTATAGAACATATCCTGCTCGTGCATAATTTTCAGTGCGTCGGTGTCCCAGTCTGCTGCCGGTAGATTATCCATAGCCGGATCATAGTCAAAAAACCAGAGTGTATATTCCTTATCTGTCTGCTCCTTTATCAGACCAAGGTCTGCCTGAAGTTCATTGAACATACTATCATAACTCTTCCCAGTCGCTTCGGAAATAAACTGCCCGATAAATTTATTCAAGAGCGGAGAAATAATGGTAACTTCTCTGCCTGCCAAAGAATACCCATCAATCCCTTTATATTGTTTGATAGAAGGAGCATCTTCACCTACCGTTGAAAGGATTATCGCATTCTGCCGTGTCACATCCGTCCGGTTGCCAAGCTGCACGATGGAATCGCCGGCTTCAGGGACACCGCTGCCCGTATCACAATCCGCTTTTGAAAGATCGACATAATTATCACCTATGGCAACCACCAAACGCCAATAATAGTTATTGGTAGCATTATGAGATGTTCCTTCCTTGATATTAAAGGTCTGTGCACGTACCTGGTCATCGATCCGAAATTCCTGTATGATGGATTTGTCCCCGTTATCCTGCTCAAAGTAACAACGGTAACAGGTGTCGTACTCCTCCACCTTTACGCACTTCATTGATGCCGGAGTCAGAATGATTTCCCCACCGACGTATGATAAGCGTTTGATAATCAATTCAACGAAATATGCCAATTTCCGCACGAGAAGTTCGTCCACCTCAAGATAAGACCTTCCCGCCTCCTGATTATATTTAAGGCTGAATCCGGTTCCCAAATCTCCGGAAACAAAATCGGAAGACACGATGCCGAAGATATTCTTAAGTTCGTCAAAGATAGCCGTAACCACATTGGAATCACTGACAGATATCCCATGCCCGCTATTACCTACATATAAGCCTTCAAGAAAAGTGGTGATTTTAGCGGCAATATCCGCCACATCCTTCCGTAAAAACTTATCATATACCGGGCTGTCAACATCTATGTCATACGCTTTGTCTGCATGACCGGCATTGTCGGCATCAATGGCATGACCGGCTTCGTCCGCATATCCCGCCTTAGCCTTTTTCTCGACACTTTCATAGTCTGTACCGTCTGCATTCTCTTCCAACTTAGTTAAGTAAATATAACGGTCATTATCCGTCCTTATTTCATCTAAAATAGATTTATTAGCATGGGTATGCCCATCACCGGCAGTAGTCATAGAAGAACTTTCCACAGATACAATTGTACTTGAATCGCCTGAAGTTCCAGATACTCCTTGCTCACGAAGTCTTTTACTGCGAGGAATAGCCGCACGAATGACTGTCTTAGCTATATATTTCTTTTCCATATTTTTACTTGTTATCAGATGTATATTCATCCGGACGAAACTCTACTATTTCCAATTCGCTTTCATCAGAAATGACATTCTGCGTATCACTTAAGCAAATTAAACGTTTCCCGGTTTGACATTTTTCTGTATAAACAGACAAATCATCGGCCAGTATTCCGGTCGTACCTACCAATTGTGTCTTTCGTTCGGCGAACTGACTATACATTGTCCCAATAAGAAGTTGTTCCGCTTGTGTCGTTCGTCCGGCACGAGCCAACTTCATAATCTGCAATTTGTTTGCGGATTGGCATATTACTCCTTTTGCTGTCGGACAAATATCCTCCATCGTACCACAGATTGTATCCAATTTAACCCCATCTTTTGCCGCTTCATTAATGAGCCCCGTATATTCAATGTTACCACTCTCCGCGTCACTATATACGGTATTTCCACGCACTACTTCTATCTTTGGAGTCTTATACAACATCCACCGTATCTTTTTATACCACTCATCACCAACGACCGTATTTGTTTTCTTGGTCCATTCCGTAACCCATATCCCCACATATATACAAACTTCTAAATACCCTCCTTTTTCAGGATAAGGTATATATTCCCCTTCTTTCATTTTCTTGAAAGAATCAAACAAGTCATTGTGAGTAAGCCCTATACACTGCCTGTTCTTTTTCCAGCCTAATAAGCCCGAAGAATAACGCCTGTCCTCCGGATCATACCATTCCAGCCAACAGCTGCCGTAAGTAGCTTTACCCGGTAACCATTTCCCCTTTGTGTATGCCAGACTACCCATTTTATCTGAACTTTCAGCAATTTCCTTATTTGAATAGTGCATCAGAGCATTTCCTTCTTCGTCATAAAGCGTTACCGTAGCAGGGACCATCACAAAATTAAACTTGCCCTTCATTGAATCATAATTCTTCTTTTCATTTGCATCATTAGGTTCGGTAAACGGGTTATAACGGGCATCTATCAGCATCTCCATGCTTAAACGAATATAAAATTTCTTCTGATCCGCCGTTTCCAATGCAGGCACAAATACACGATGCGTTTTCATCAATACAGTTTCCTGTTTGGAGGTTTGCAAATTCAACTTTCGTTTTGGCCATCCGGTGGTCAAGCCACCATGTCCACCGGTATAGAAGCTGAAAGCAACACCCGATGCTTCCGCGCCTCCCAATAACGGCTGAATATGGAAATAAGAAGCGGCAGCATACTTTTCTGCAAGTCCCGTCCCTTCATTACTCAAGAAAATGGTAAATGAAAGCAGAGAATAGTCCCATGTATCATCTATCTTATGATCATCCGCATAATCAATATAGTAAGAGTAATACTCACCATCTATTGGCTTATCGCTTGTAAGATTTGTTTTGTCTTCAGAATATTCGTCGGTATAATCAATATCCCGATCTATCAGCTTAGCATTCGAGTAGGGTGAAAAAGTAACCCTGACATTATTAATAACCTTATCAACACCCATCTTTTGATCATCACTTGTCCATACTATATTCCTGACTTGCGCACTCAAGTAAAGCCCATTCAAATCATATACCCATATCTTTCCATTCTTCTGTATCAGTCTTAAAGCAAGTGGTTGCAACATCCCCTCTATCACTTCATAAAGCGTACAGGCTTCACCGTCTTCATCATAAAAGTTATCGCTCCGAACACTTATTTCATCTAAAGTCGCTCTTGTGCCACCTTCTTCCAGATAAGTACTCAGATAATCCTGATTTAGCTCTCCATATTGTATTTTACTCCTACGGAGAGCATACTGCAATATATTCTCCAATGTACGCGTACCCGTCAGATCATATTTCAGACGGTCCAGAATACCAAAATCACTGAATGTAAGCTTCACTTCATATTCATCGAAGGCAGAGTAAGGTTCTTCGTAGAATTCCGGATCAAGCGCACCACTCCAGTAAAGCAGTCCGTTACGTAGCACTTCCAGACGTATGCTACCAGGCAGGATAATATAAAGGTCCTCATAAGTCCGGTCGCCTGGGCTTACAATGGTCAGCGAGGCGGTACTACCGCATATCACTTCTTCTTTGTCCGTATGTGCCCATTCTATTACTAATGGACTGTCTGCCGGAAACCGTAGTACGCCTATCGATGCAAACGGCTCATCCGCTTCCTGATAGATATCTACTCTCCAAACTATATTCTCATGGCTGAGAAATTGTCCTGAATATCGTAAATGCTCCATAGTCCTATCATTGAAAATTCATAATCGTTTATCAACTTCTCCTAATCAGGTTGTTTTCCCGTTCCAATATTCCTACCAATGTGCGGCCCTCTATTCTGAATACGACCTTTCCACCATTTGCGCTGTCTGCCGGCTGTATCAACTGCCTCAATCTATTCAGCGGTGCCACCACTTCGGGATTATTCATCGCACCCGTATATTCTCCGAAAAGGCCCAAAGTCGGGCCATAAGCTATGCCACCATAAGCAAACTTAGGCAGATTGGCCAAAGCAGCCAATACACTTGCCACAGCCGCAATAGCCAATATAGGCCCCACAATAGGAATACTCGACATACTAGCGGCCGCTCCTGTTGCAGCAACAGTTGTGTTAGCCGTAGCTTGCGTAGATTGAACACCTAATAATGCTAAAACTTGCGGAATAGCCTGCCCTATTGACTGCACTGCATTGGCTCCCCATTGCAACCATTCACCTGCTGCTCCACCTATCAAGTTACCCACACTTCCCATCGCATTACCTACCGCTCCCATATTATCCGTCAGTTCCTGATTCTTTTCCCTTGCCAATCCCACAGCCTCATTCCATTTCTCCATACTGGTTAAGGGATCTTGAATATCAAAGTTCATCGGTTCGAGTTTCATATCTTTCAAACCTCCATCTTTGATGCCAAGTTCTAAAGAACCGGTGGTAGCTATTCCTCCAACAGGAGCTGCATCTAAATCAGTCGGCTTTACCGGATGCGCTGCCTGAAAATTTGTCTTATTTATAATAGATTGGGCTGAAGCAATATCAGACTGCAAATTGGCAATATCTACTGAAAAAGTAACGATTGCCTCAAGAGGTGCCTTTCGTTGTTTCTCTCTTAAATCGGAGAGTTTCGCTTCTAAATCAGCCAAACTTCCTTCGGCAGGTTTCAATTCTATATAAGGAGTAATAGAAGGCGTATTCTTATCATCCTTATCATTGTCATTATTCGTTACAACCGCATTGCCTGTTGGAACCTCAGCTCCCGATGATACTCCCAACAAATTATCAGTTCCTCCAAACATAGCTTTCGCATCAGCCATTTCTTTCTTATAAACATCCTGTGCCTTACGCACATCGTTCAACCTTTTATAAATATATTCGGCTAAAGGATTAATTATATAACTTCCAAACTGATTGGAATAACTAGTTTTGGCACTTTCCAGTATTTCTTGTGCTTCTTTCGGAATATCGCTTCCACTACGTATAGCATCCCGAATTTGCATAAAAGCCTCTTCCGCCTGATCGGCAGTTATTTTTCCCGCTCCTTCACCGATACCTTTGTTTAAGTGGTTACGAATATCTTTCAATGCATTTGTTTCAGACTCTGCATACACCTCGCCAGCTCCGGATGTCGCTTTTTCCATAGCACGAGAACGGGCTGTATTCAAAATAGCCTCACTCAGTTTATCATACGCAATTCGAGCTGTATCCGCATTGGTTATTTCAATACCCATTTTCTCAAGATAATCACCGTACTTAGCAACAATGTCATCTTTTGCTTTCTGCCATTCTTCTGTTCCTTCACGGGCTTTATTCAAGGGGGTAAAGAGATTATCCAAAGCAAGACGCTCCGTAGCCACTTCTTTATTCATCGTAGTCATTATGTCATTCAAGCGTCCTTGAGCCTTAGCCGCATCATTACTACCTGAACAGAATTTATATATAGCAACGGCAGCACCGGCTATTAAAGTAGCTCCTAATATCCAAGGACTTGCTGCCAAAGCGATATTTAAGGCTTTGGTGGCACCAGTAGTGGTGGAAATTGCTGTACGGGCAATGCCCATCTGAATTTGATAGACAGTCCATGCCTCTTTACCTAAAAGTTCAATTTTATTATATGCATTCTGAGCCATAGATGTAATTTTTGTTGTAGCTCCAATATCATTTAAATAACTTTTAATTTCAATAAGACTAGCAATCCCAGCAGCATTTTCGGAAATAACAGCAAAATAAGCTCCCGCACTTCCAGTCAAGTTTAACCACTTTTCTCTAGCTTCATCTATTGGAGTCTGCATCATACTTATTTGTTGCGACATTAGGCTTGTCATTTTTTGTGTACTACCCTGTATCTCAACCATAAGTTTATTAATTTCTCGAAGAAGTCCAGAAGGATTATTTTTCAAGTTAAATGTTATGTCGTATGTAATCTTTTCCATATATTTGCAAGTAAAATAAATAATTTGATTATGGGACCTTACATTGTACTACTATTTTTAATTCTCGCAGGATTGGGAGCTTGGAACATAGGTGGCAAATTATCAAAACTTAATAAAACTCCTAAAGAACCTCCAAAACCAAGCGAGTTTGAACAAAAGATGAAAGATTCTGTGCTTAAAAGCCAAGAAAGGCTACAACAAAGACAAGAAGAATTAAGGCAAGTACGTGAGAATTTAGCACGAATTAAAGAAGAAAAGGAAGAAGAAAAACGACGCAAAAAAGAAGAAAAGTGAGCTAAATACAAAGAAGAAGCTCTAATGAATCATAAAAAGTTACAACACCTTCGCGAAAAAGATGCAAATTTATCGGATGAGAACAACTCCTCAAATGATAAAGAAAAGTAAATAACATCCCTTCTTTACCCCCATTTCTTTGCTATCTCTTCGAACCTTTCCTTTGTACTAACTTCTTTCTTAGTTTCTTGTTCCCGTTTCCTCTCCCATGAGAATCTGCATACATCCGTCGGACTTAACTTCTTTTTACTATACGGTTGCAATATACAACAGGCCAAAAAGCGTGTCCGCTCCCAACCATCCTGCACATTCCGCTCATCATGTTGCTGCCAAACCCGATAGATAGCTGCAAACTCAGCAGGGGTGCATCGGCGAAAATCGTCTAAACTTATCCCAATACACCCCATTGCCAAACCTAACAGTTCTTCAATGCCTGCGACTTCCTTGCCTACCTCTTTTTTTTTGAACCATCCTCACCACCGGCACTCACACTTTCCTGAAAACGATTGAACTCGCTCAGATCGATCCCGTCAGCAAAACGTTCAAAATTAAGGTCAAACGCCACTTCATCCGCCCTGCAAGCCGAACGCACACAGCAGAACATAAACATTGTCAACAGTTCCATATCGGCACCGATTTCACTAACGTCCTTACCCGTCGCCCGCTTGAAGTCAATCATAGCACCCATCGTCACCCGGTTAGGATATTCCTTACCGTACAATACTACTTTGTTCATACTCATGCTTTAGGTGCAACGACTTTTACTTCCACAGGCCCACTATTCTCCAGCGAAATGCTGTAAGTAGCATCATCATCGGCAGCAGAAACTTCTTCCAACGAAGTAATAATGAAATTGCCCTGGCGATACTTCGTGTCTTCTTCTCCACGAAGCGCATACTTCACGGGAACGGGCATCCCGTTTTCCCACATCTCCAGCAGTTTGTCATAGCCCATGCCATCACCGTAAAAAACAAATCCTTCGGAACTGATGCTTACACTCAATCCACTTACTGATTTCTCTTTCCATTTACCGGCAGCAGCAGCTTTCGCCTTCTCTTCCAATGTCGGTTTCACTGCACGGTCTTTAGTTTCAGCCGTGTTAGTAATCGTACAAGTCTTACTGTGTCCCAGAGGATTAAATGCATCCTCCACCAAAATGCCTACCAAGAGGTCACTTCCATGAACATAATCCAAATTTTCGTTTTCCATAAATTAGCTTTTAAGTTTCTAAAAATTCATTTATTGTCACGTTATAGTTTATTTCGCTTTCTGTTTAGTTGGCTATTTTTGTATATTTACGGCTGTTTGTATTTCTAAGTCTTCGCAATTATAGGAAATTTCCTAATATAAAACAAATAAATAGAAGGATATTTTTCTGTTTTTGCATAATTTTATTTAGGAGGGTTGTTCTATGATATTACAGCGGATCAAAGAATATATTGATTTAAAGGGTATTTCTATCTCCGCTTTTGAGAAAAGTATCGGAATGTCAAATGCTTCTTTTGGACGTTCCCTGAAAAACAATGGGGCTATCGGCACCGACAAGTTAGAAAATATCCTAAGTATTTATCAAGACCTAAACCCCGATTGGCTGCTCACCGGACAAGGCAATATGATACGCTCCCACCTGAAAATACTCCATTCATCTCCGATCACAGGAAAGAAAGGTATTCCTCTTATTTCCTACGAACTACTACCGGGAGTATTTGCAGGAAAAAAAGGGGTAATCCTGCAAAATACCGAGTACTTCTCCTTACCCCTATTCAAGGAAGCCGACTTTCTGATTCCCGTAAAAGACAACAGCATGGCTCCGCATTATAAAGGAGGAGACATTATAGCCTGCAAGACCCTTTCCTGCAAGAGCCTCTTCTTCCAATGGAACAAGGTTTATTTATTGCTTACCCCTCAAGGAGCTTTGATAAAGCGGATATATCCGGGCGAAGACGAACAACACGTGATGCTCGTCTCCGACAACACGGATTATCCGCCGTTCCAGTTAGACCATTCTTTAATAAGCAATGTGGCGCTGGTGCTGGGAAGTCTGTCAGTAGAATAGCCCCAACTTCATCCCACCTTCTCCAAAAGATAAACCGTCCCCCTATTCGACTTCTTACAAGGAATGTCCAGTTTCCGAAGTGAGCGGCCGAAGCATGCTATTTTACTGATTGACAATCTGTCCCTGGTCTTGGTCTGCAAATAGTTGAAGATTTCCATGGCAGTCAGCCACTCTCCCGCCTCTTCACTTTCCGCAGGCTGGAAGTAGCTACTGAAAAGCTGCTCAAGCGGAGTGACCTGTTCAAAATCGCGATTGGTTTGTTTCAAAATCGCCTCATCTTTATCGTCCAGCCAGTAACGTTCACCTTTATATATATCATGCATGGCCTGGGCATACAGCTGCCTGTAATTGATGGCAACATTCGTATCGATAGGCGCAGTCACCTCAATGCAGATGAAACGGCGGCTGCCACTGGGATCGGTCAGCAAATCCATCTGATTGCTCGTACCGATAAACGAAGCATAACGGCGCACCTCCTGAATACTGCTCGCATACGGTTTCCGCAGATTAGCCACCGGCTTCTGAAGCAAATGTTTCAGAAAGCCCTGCTGATTGAGATTAATCTGGTCGAATTCATCCAGATTGACCAGCATAAAGCGTCCCAGATAACGTTCGGCATCCTGCTTGCTCTTAAAGTCAAGACTGTCCGTATAACCAAAGCGCAACTCGGGTGGCAGAATAATGCGGCAATACGTAGATTTCCGGAAGCCTTGCGCACCTACCAACAGAGGCGACGTACTGTTGCCATGCTGCCGGTCGAGTCCCCTCCAATGCGCCACCATACTGAGAAACCAGCGATAGAACAGCTCCCGCCAATATGGATTGTTGCACGGCACGAGGTCGGCAAGCGCCCGGATGCGGTCTTTCCCATCCCAACGGCCCACACCGCAAAGATACTCCTCGACCGGATTGTACAGAGGCACGAAGTCGGACGTCAGATAGCGTTCCACATCCCTGTCCCAGGCACGGATACCTTCTTTCAGGGCATTGATGGCAATGCTGTTGCGCGCCCTGCGGTCCATAGTCTTAAAATAAAAATGAATGGAATCGCGCTGGCGGAACTCAAGGTCATTCAAGACCGTATTATAGCGGAACTCATAGCGGCGTTCCATAAACTCCTCCAGCCTCAACGCGGTGTCCTGTTCGGGAGTCAGTGCGCTCTTTTTGCCGAAACCTTTACATTCCTGATACAGGTTATGAAGTATAGTGCGCACCGTCTGCTCATCGGACTGGCGATGATAATGAATCAGCACCTGCCGCACCACTTCCTCTTCCGGTATGCCGGCTTTGTAGCAGTGTTCGGCAAGGTGGACGAGCAAAGGCTGTAAATCATCGCCCCGCCTCCAATTCTCCAGCTCGCGGAAAGCCTTGTCGAGCGCACTCTCAAAAAGCATGACAAATGTTTGCGAAGTCTCATAACCCGGCTCCATCCGCAACAACGGATTTTTCTCCGCCAGGCGACGTTGCCGGAAAGTCTCTTCTCCGGGCATAGAAAAGGGCTGTTCCAGACAAAACGATACGGCAGCCGGATTATATTCGGGCTGTTCATCCAGCGTCATGCGGCAACTTTGTGTCAGCGAAGGTTCTCTCAAAGTAATGGGAAACGGGAGTAACGGCTGGTAACAACTTACAGCCAACCTGTAGGCATGCGCATGAAAAAGCATCGCCTCCTGTTCCCTTTTAGGCAGATTTCCGTCAGGCAGGGCAAAACGCACCCATATCTTCACGCTCTTTCCGCTGGAACCGCAAAAAGCGGCGAAAGTCTGCGGCAACAGCATGGCTTGCCGCTTCACCAGGTCAGCTTCTCCCAAGCCTGCCAGCTTTTTCACTTCCAGCTGCAGCAGTCCGTTGTATTGCTTCATCTTCCGCCCGCCGTCTTTGGTACGGGCATACTCCAATGCGGGATAAATACGCGGTAATTTGTCAATATGCTCGTACATCGCATGGGTTCCTTCCAGTTCCGGCAGGACGGTTCGGAGTCCTGTCACATACCCGGCTTTTGTTTCCGATTTCATTTTCTCCATCAGCACGCCGGCGTCACAGACAGTGAGCATTTCCTTACCACTCTCTTTGTCATGTCTTATCAAGGTGATTTTCATTCAATTATATTTTTGAAATTTATTTATTTATAATCCTCCCGTTACGGGACTGCTAAAGTACAACATTAGAAAGGCAAAGTCAAGCTTTTAGGACTATTTATTGCACATTTACTGAAATAAAATCCGACTGCGCCACTTCAATCAAAATACATCAATAATAATTGAGATAAATATAAGGAATCACTTGACTTACCCTTATTTATTTTGTATATTTGCAGTAACGGGAACAGGGTGTCAACCCAGGTGAACAGGCCTGTCAATATGGGTTGACGGAACCGTTCACCAAGGTTGGCAGAGCTGTCAATCTTGGTTGACGCACACCCCTGCCGTTACCTAAACGTAACTATCCCTTATGTAAAACAAATTAATGCATCATTCATTTAAAAACAAACAACGATGGCAATCTTATTCGAGTGGTATGAAAACCCGGTGGCCCCAAGCCAAACTCAGGAGGAAACGAAACTTCACGCACGCATCACGCTCAACGGAACAGCGGACACGGCCAGGCTGCGGCGCAAAATTCAAGAACGCTGCTCACTAACGGAAACGGATGTAAGCGCCGTGCTCGATGCCCTGTCGCACGCGATGGGCGACGAACTGGCAGAAGGCAAACAGGTGCATCTGGACGGGATCGGCTATTTCCACCCCACTCTGACTTGCACGGGTGAAATCACCAAAGATACGAAACGGAAAAATACGAAAGTAAAACTGAAAGGTATCAAGTTCCGGGCGGACCAGACTCTGAAAAATGAAATCGGTGCCGTCCGGCTGAAAAACATCAAGCATAACGGGCACTCCAATAAACTGACGGACGAAGAGATTGACCGTCGGCTGACGAATTATTTCAGCGAACACCGGATGCTGACCAGATGTGACTTCCAAAGAATGTGCGGTATGATGAAATCGACTGCAATGAGGCATATACGACGCCTGAAAGAGGAAGGAAAGCTGAAAAATATCGGAATTCTGACACAACCGCTATATGTGGCGAATCCGGGCTATTATGGTGTAACAGAAGAAGTTAAAATGTAGAACTGTTAAAAACGGAGTGAGGGCAAGCAAGTTGCTCTCACTTTTTATTTTGCCATCACTACAATTAATGTTCTAAAAAACAATTCATTAGCATATCAGTGAGAGCAGTGAGAGCAATTTGCACAAAACTATTTTTCAGCTTCTGAATCTTGAGCGAGCTCATTTTCCAGCAGGGCAAACGCTCAATGATCTGAACAGGTTTCTTTTTGTACGGTTATGAACAAAGAGTGATAGGGCGGTAAGGTGATAAGGTGATAGCGGGATAACGCTCTGTGATATATAGCGCAGCCACTTTATCACCCTATCACCTTACCGCCTTATCACTCCTTTCCTTCTTTTCTTCTCCGTTATAAATCAGTTGACATATATTCATTGAGCAAGTGCCCTGACTTAAACACAAATTACACAATGCTAAATTCTTGTTAATTCTAATTTCGGTTATCGAACTATTCTTCAGACACAATGTTGTCATAAGCAAATAGCAAACTTAAACATGAATTAAAGAAATAAAATTATGAAAAAGGAATTAATCACTGAATATTAGATATTTACCCAAGCAAATCAGGATAAATACGGAAAATTAACATGATAACCTAAACTCATAATTTCTCAAATTCTGAAGAAAGGGCAAAACGCTTCAGAATATAACAATTTTGCAATATTACCAATTAATTATTATTTTAATTATGAAAAAGTCAATTATTCTATCAGTTTTTGTAGCAGCAGCACTCACAGCGAATGCTCAGACTACCGTACAAGGCAGCAAATTCACAGACAACTGGTCTGTAGAACTAAAAACCGGCATGATAACTCCCCTAACCCACAGCGCATTCTTTAAGAACGCCCGTCCGGCTTTGGGACTTGAGTTTACCAAGCAACTGACTCCTGTTTTCGGACTGGGTGTTCAAGGTATGGGATATATAAACGCCACGAATAGCAAGACAGCTTTCGACGCTTCAGACCTTAGCTTATTGGGCAAGGTCAACCTGATGAACCTGTTCGCAGGCTATACAGGTACTCCGCGCATATTCGAAGTCGAAGCCGTGGCCGGTGCGGGATGGCTGCACTACTACATGGACGGCCCTGGAGATGTGAATTCCTGGTCCAGCCGTTTCGGACTGAACTTCAACTTCAACCTTGGCGAAGCTAAAGCTTGGACGGTAGGAGTGAAACCGGCACTGGTATATGATATGCAAGGTGAACACAACCGGAGCCGGTTCAATGCGAACAATGCGGCATTTGAGCTGACGGCAGGCGTAGCTTATCACTTTGGTGGCAGCAACGGAAGTCATCACTTCACTTTGGCGAAGCTCTATGATCCGGCCGAGATAAGCGACCTGAACAATTCTATCAATAATCTTCGCTCGCAAGTGAATGAGAAGAACGGTCAGATCAATGTTGACGCACAGAAGATCAGTGCACTGCAACAGGAAGTCAATAACTTACAGAACCGGGTAATTCCTGTTGAGACGGTAGTGGAAACCAGCCGTATTCCGGAATCCATCATTACTTTCAGACAAGGTAGATCC
>OHHU01000603.1_pt1 | contig 20864 bp, 19 predicted proteins | sample 1568151 | NCBI WGS metagenome assembly OHHU01 (sample SAMEA3879572, study PRJEB24766) | human gut metagenome | biome: human-associated habitat; feature: feces | place: USA | collected 1985/1987 | reverse complement strand
GTTATACGTTGTCATTTTGAAATCGCGCAGCAGTCCCTCGCTGTCGGTAAACTCCGAAGGCAGCTTTTCTAGCGCGTCTCTCCAACGCTCCACGTCCCTTTCGTCGGCCCGCACCTCGGAAGAAATTTTCAGCAGATTTTTAAGCAGACTGCGGAACACCGCGAAATCGCCGTTTGCATTGCGTCCCAGCTCGTTCTGTCTGCCGCAGGACGGCACAAACGAAGGATTTAACGTAACAGAGCCGTCCGCGCCTGACGACATAAGATTAAGATAAAACTCCGCCGCCTCGCGCATCAGAGGGAAAGCCGTATTTTTGAGAAATTTTTGGTCTTTGGTAAATTCGTAATATCTGTAATAAAGCGCCGCCAACCAGCCTGCGCAGCCCGTGAAGTAAACTTCCCTTGCGTCGACAAGACCGAGACGCCCCGACGAAACCGTCGTAACAGGCGGCAAAAACGCCCCTCTCACGCCGAAAAGTCTGATTGCATTGTCTCTTAAGTCTCCGAAATTCGCCTGCCAGAAGTTAAATACCGGCTCCAAAAAGGACGCAAGGTCGCCGGCAAGCGCGGATTGATAAACCGACTGCATTTCTCCGACGTAATTCACCCATGCTCCGACGGGTTTGTAAGAGCCGTTCCACAAGCCGTAAGGGTTGAAGGTTTTTCCTGTCTGAGAGGTTGCGGACAGGAGAAGATACCTGCCGAAATTCCACAGCTTCGTAGCAAGCACGGGCGAAAGCTGTCCTTTTTCCCCGTCGGGGCGCAGCTCGTCTGTCGGCTTGTCGTCCGCCGCGCTGTCCAAATCCACCGAAACGGAAGAAAAAAGTTTGCTATGTATAGCGCTGTGCTTTTTTAAAAGCTGCGCATAGGTCTCCTTGATTGTCGAGAGAGCGTTTTTCAAAGCGCTCCACTCTTTCTCCTTGCCCGAATTGACAAACAGCTTTACGCAAATCAGCACGCTTGTCGCTCCCGTGATTTTGATACAGGCGTCCGTCGGCTCCATACTGCCGCCGTTGTGGGTGACTCTCGCCACCGCGCCGAACTCGGTGCCGTCGTCGTTGCGGGCGGCAAAGCTCATAAACTGCCGTTCATATCGGGCGGTGACGCCTTCCGGCATCGAGGAAAGCGCGTTGGGCGCGCGGCAGTTGATTTTGTCCATAAGGTCGAAGGACAGCTCGCAATCGATAAACCTGCCGCCTGTTTTGGTGATTTCGTAAACTACCGTGTCGTCGTGTCTTGATACGAACAGCGCTCTGTCAATGCGGGTGGAGCCGTCCGAATAGCTTACGGTGGCTTCCCCCGTAGCCATATTCAGCTCCCTTACGTAGTTTTTCGGAGCGTTGTCGCTCGTCATTTTGGTTTTCAGGACGCACAAAGGAAGCGGCGTATGCGGCTGCGGACGAAAATTTTTCTGAATCAAAGCCTTTTGCATGACCTCGCGGGCCTGTTCATACTCGCCTTCGTCTATAAGCTTGCGCACTTGAGAAATTTTAACGCTTACGTCGGGCACGACACTGATTCTGCCCTGCCAAACCAAATCGGAATGATTTAGCAGAATCTGCTCCAAAGCGGCTCCGCCGAAAATGTTGGCGCCGATTTTTCCGTTGCCGCAGAACAGTCCCTCGCGCCACGTTTCCGCCCACCAACCTGCGGGCGTATAGCTGACTAACGTGCTTTTAGATTTCTTTAAGCTTGCCATTAACCGTCCCTCAATGATATTTTCCTGTTAAAGTATAACACCGACGAGGGGTAAAAGTCCACCGAATTGGTAAAAAACAAAAGAAAACTTCAATAGTCCTCGTTTGCGCTTTGCAGATTGATTATCAGGCTGTCTCCGCTTTCCTGCTCGTCGCAATAAACGTATACATCCTCCTCCCTTATCGTCGGCGACTTGCGGCGTTTGCGGAAAAAATCGACCGCGTGATACAAGAGATAGCTTATGCACAGCGAAAGACCTATGCTCGAAACAATTATAATAGGCAAAAATTCCATATCTTTTCCTCCCCGTAAGAATTTTTCCATATCTTTATTTTAAAATACCGCATTACGCGAATTTTGTTGATTTTTAAAGATATGAATAACATCTTGTTGTTTTACGCACATTAAGGAAAAAAGGAGGTCTTTATTTTGAAAAAATACGGATTTTTGGCAATAGCAGTCCTTGCAATCGCGCTGATATGCCTCTGCCTGCCTGTTTTTGCCGCGGAGGAAACCACTCAAAACGACAATCAGAAGATAAGAGAAATCGTCAACACCATAGACGGCGTAGGCGACAGCAGAGCCTTTGCTTACGGCGACTGCGTGCTCGTGGCGGTGAGAACCAAGGGCGTTTATCTCAAAAGCTTTGAAACCGAGCTTTCCAAGCTTGCCGAAGAAAAAATCAGGGAAGCATTTCCTCAGTATACAAACGTAAAGCTTACGACATCGCTTAAAGCGTTCAGAACCTTGGAGCGTATCAACAGAGCGCTTGAAAAAGGCAAGTCTCTAGACGAATTGGATTTGCCTTTCGATTTTGAAAGGCGTCCTTCAAAACCCGCGCCGGAGCACGGTCACGACAAGGTGCAGCCGAGAACCGAAAACAATGCGGCTTTAATCTAAAAGCTTTCAAGCCCGAACAGAGGCAAAGATTTAAAATACCGCGCGTATTTAAAACGCGCGGTATTTTTTGTTTTCCGTAAATGTTTGATTAAATACAATTTGCCGTCAGTCGTCATAGTCGATTCTTTCGATTTTGAAAATAACGGGACGGGTTCCGTCCGAGCAGCAGGCAATCATGGTATTTTCCTCTTTCATCCAGCCTTTCATGATGGAGCCGCCTTGCAGCCCGGTATATATGTATCGCGAAACGGCGTCCCACAATTCCGAGCAGAACGGCATTTTCGGACCGCCCGCTACCGTATCGGGATTGCCGTTTGTTTTGGTAAGCGTATTCAAACCGCAATGCCAGAAATCGTCCCTGTCTCCGTCACGAAAAAAAACAAACTCGTCGCCGACGTTGTAGCAAGGACAAGCACCCGACTGCGGGTTCAAGCAATGCTCACTCTGCAGCTCGGGATACAGCTTTTTGTCTATTACCGTCAATTTTACCTTGTGTTTCATTATTTTACCTCTCCGAATACGTTATCCGCAAAACACGTTAAAGCCAATCATTCGCCGTAATCGACTACGTTGTTGCCGTTGTTCCACAGCTTGTCGAGCTGATAAAACTCGCGCGTTTCGTGATGAAAAATATGCACGACCACGTTGAGGTAGTCGATGACAATCCACCGTCCTGTTTCCGCGCCTTCCTTTCTGCGCGCGAAAACACCGTTTTCCTCCATTTTTTCTTCAAGGTTTTCGCAAAGCGCCTTGACCTGCGGCATACTTCTGCCGCTGCATACGATAAAATAATCGGTTATGTCGGTCATTCCCACGACCTCGATTATTTTAATATCCACCGCTTTTTTCTCCGCAAGCGTTTTGCAGGCAAGCTCCACTATCTGTCTGTCGTTAAGTTCCATTTATTTCTCCTGTTTTGTATTGCAAAAATAATAATTCATAGCCCTGCGCGTCATTTCGTCCACATTTTCCGCACCGTGCTTTTTGCACGCCAACCGATAGGTTTGACTCAGAACTGTAAGAAAAGCCGCGTCCAAATCACTCAGCGCAAGACCGTAATTTTCTTTAAGCTCCGGATAGTTCCGAGTAAGCTCCACCTTGTCGGCAACGAAAACCAGCTTGTCAAGCTGCGTCATTTCGGGACGGCAGGTCGTGTGAAAACGTATTGCGTCCAGTATGCGGGCGTCCGTTATGCCGAATACCCGTTCTGCCACCTTGACTCCCAGCCCGCAGTGCACTATCGGCGGAAGAAGATTTTCGCCGTTGTCGAAGCCGTAACGGCGCCATTCCGAACAAGGAATATTTTTGGCGCAGTCGTGCAAAAGGCAGGCGACAAAAACCTCGCTTTCGTCCAGATTGGTTTTTCTCGCTATTTCCAGACCTGCAAGCACCACGTTGTAGGTATGCTCGAATCTGTCGCGGTTCTGCAATGCGCGCAGCTTTGTTACCATAGGTCTAAAATCGCAGTAAAGCCCTTTTTCTTTTATATAAGCGTCGACAGACCTAGGCAGATAGGCGGAATTGTCAAAACCGAAATTGCAGTTTACCCTTACAAGCGTTGACGAAACGTCGCAGAAAGGCATATCCAATAGCTCGATTTCGGTACCGAACTCTTTTTCCGTTTTGCCGAGCGCGTCCGACAAATCGACTCCCCTCCTTGCAGCAACGGCAAGACGGCAATTTTTCAATATGCGGTCGGGATGGCGCCACGTGGCAAAATCCCTCAGGCTGTCCCCTCCGATAACGAAAATCAAATCGTCGTTCGGGTAAAGCGCTTTAAGCTTCGCCATAGTTTCATAGGTATAACTTGTTCCGTCCGAAAAAAGCTCTGTTTCGTCAAGCTCCGTCTTTTTGACGTCCATAAATGCCAGACGCGTCATCTCACGCCTGTCAAGCTTGGAAACTCCGCAGAATTTGTGCGGCGGAGCCGCGTTCGGCATAATCAGAACTCTGTCCGCATTCAGCCCGTCCCGAGCGCAGAGGGCCAGCGCGACGTGTCCGTTGTGAGGCGGCGAAAAGGTTCCGCCGACGATTGCAATCCTCATGTGATTATTATAGCGCAAAACCGCCGTTTTGTTAAGCGTAATTTGGCAATAATAATATAAGAGGTTTTTTATGTCCCGTTTTATAAATATTATACTTATTGCACTGGGAGTTTTCGGACTTGTTTTCACTTGGACGTATTATTACGTAAAAATTCTGTGGATTGCTTATGTAGTGGGATTGGGGCTTGCTTTTGTCGCCGGTGTGACGCTTTTCTGGATAAGCCGCTCCAACAAAACCCGCAAGGAGAAAAAACAGGAGGACAAAAAGAAGGTCGCCGCGCTCAAACTGAAGCTGATTATGGACAGCGATTCCGCCGATATTTTCGAGGAAACATTCAGAAAAAACGGCTACTCGGCAAACACGGTAAACTCACACAGCTTTGTGGCCAAAAAGGAGGACGGAATTTTCGTGCACGTCAATTTTTCCTTCAAAAAATTGACCGACCAGGACATTGTCGCCCCGTTGAAGCTGGCGGCACATTACGACTGCCCCAAGCTTTACGTTTTCTGCGCCGATTTCGACGCTTCCGCAAAGGAGCTGACCAAGATAGTCAAAAAAGAAATTTGTATTGCCGACATAAACGAAACCTACCGCTTTCTCAAAAAGCACGGCACGCTGCCGGAGCTTAAAGCTACCGAAAACGTGAAAAAACCCGCCTCCAAAATCCTATACTTCGCCTTGAACAAGAAACGCTTCCCTTATTATTTTTGGAACGCCGTTTTTCTTGCGCTGCTTGCCCAGATAACCTTTTTTCCCGTATACAATTTGGTTATCGCGTCCGTCATGCTGGCGCTTGCCGTTTATTGCAGATTCAACAAGCGTTTCAATCCGGACAACGACCTGATGTCCATCTGACCTTAATAGCCGTATTCCGCAAACATGGCTTCAACGGATTTTCCCGTGCCGCTGCGGTTAAGACGTTTTAAAAGAAAGAGATTTTCGGGATTTTTTACGCAATTTATTCCTTCGTTGCAGGTAAGACTCATTTCATAGCCGAGACGCTTTATTACCTGTTCGCTTTCCGCGCAATAAGCGCCGAAAGGATAAGCATAGACCCGCGGACGAACTCCCGCCTGCAAAAGGGATTTTTCAAGCAGCCTTGTATCCTTTTCCAACATTTCGCAATAAGCGGTCTTGTCCTCGTATTTTTTTATTTTCACGCCCTGACGCTTTCCGAAGTGATGCAGATAATACGAGTGCGCCGCTATTTCCACATATTTGCTGCGATTGATTTCCGCAACGTCCTCGAAGTCGAAATAGGTGTAGGTTTTGCTTACCTTGGGGTTGTTTTTGTTGAACTTGGTGTACTCCCCCACGATGGCAAACAGCGCGGGAAACCCGTATTTTTCAAGAAGCGGCATTGCATAGGTTTTGTTGAAATAATATCCGTCGTCAAAGGTCAGCATAACGCTTTTTTCGGGCAGAGCGATACCGTTTTTGAGACTGTCGATGACGACGGAAGCGCTGAGAACACGATAACCGTTTTCTTTCAAAAATTTAAGGTCGCGTTCAAGACTGCCGGCGCGAATAACGTAGACAGACGCTTTGTAGTTGTCGGGCACGGTGTTGTGATACATAACAACCGCCAAATTTTTCGCGCTTTTTTGCGATGCGTCGACTTCTGACGCGGGCGGGACAAACACGCAGCCAGCGAAAGCCGTCAACACGCACAGCAAAAGCACAGACACTTTTTTCATAATTTAGTTGTGCGTATAGGCAGTTTTTTTATACGTTGAAAAGGACGCCTTTAAGGCGTCCTTTTTTCAGCTGTTCTTAAATATAAAGCCCAAAATAACCGAAACAAGCTCCTTAGGCTTTTCAAAAATCGCGACGTGACCGCACTCCGGAAGCACGACATATTCCGAATTTTCGATGTTTCTGTGCATGAGCAAAGACATCGCGGGAGGCTTCAAAATATCGTTTTCGCCGCAGATAATGAGCGTAGGACAAACGATGTTTTTAAGCTCCGAAGTAAAATCGAGGTCGTTGCAGAAGGTGTCGTACAGAATTTTCTGCCCCTCGTAATAATCCTTTCCGATAAGCTTGCACGCCTGAGCGCGTTTTTCCAGCATCTGTTTGTTTTCCGCAATGAATTTGCCGCCGTAAATGCTCGGCGCCATACCCCAGAAAAACTTTTCGCCGTCCCCGCTGTCCGCCAAAGTTTTCCAGCTTGAAACGAAACAGCGCGAAATTTCGTCCACCTCGCTCACCGAATCTATAATCGAAAGAGACGCGACAAATTCGGGATACATCAAAGCGAATTTCATGCCCGTCTCTCCGCCGTAAGAAGTGCCCACTATGTGCACCTTTTTGACGTTGAGACTGTCAAGCAGAGCTTTTGCCTGACGGCAATGCTCTTCAAAGGAATACATGCTCCTTTGAGGCTTGTCCGACTTCATCTGCCCCATAAAATCGTGAAGAACGATTTTGAAACCCAGCTTTTCAAACCCGTCAAGCATACCGTACCAGCTGTTTGTAGTCGCCATTACGCCGTTGAAAAACGCAATCGCAACGTCGGAGTTTTGGTTGCCTCTTACCTCGTAAAAAAGCTTTACGCCGTCGATTTCAAATTGCATAAGAAACTCCTTAAACCTGCTTTTTGTACACCAGACCTATTTCATAAGCCTCTTTGGTGAGCTGCTCTCTGAATTTGGGGTGAGAAACGGCGATGAGCTTTTCCACTCTCTCTCTTATGCTTGTGCCGCGCAAATCCGCCACGCCGTATTCGGTGACAACGTACTGCACGTCGTTTCGGCTGAGCGTCACCGTCGCGCCGGGCTTCAATTGAGGCACTATTTTGCTGACCTCGGTGCGCGTACCGTCGGGATTTTTCGCCATAGCCGTGGAATAGAGCGCTATGAAGGATTTTCCGTTTTTGCTCTTTTGCGCGCCGATAGCGGTATCCGCCTGTCCGCCGCTGCCCGAGAACTGAACCGAGCCCAGACTCTCGCTGCAACACTGTCCCGTAAGGTCAACCTCCAGCGTGGTGTTTATGGAAATCTGATTGTCGTTTTGCCCGATAACGTAAGCGTCGTTGGTATACATACCGTTCATTACCATGATTCCGGGGTTGTCGTCTACAAAATCGTAAAGCTCGCGCGTGCCGATAATCATCGTAGTGACGGCGGAGCCTTTATGCAGCGTTTTTCTGCTGTTGTCGATAACGCCGGCTTTCGTGAGCTTCATCATGCCCGTAGTGTAAAGCTCGGTATGCACGCCGAGATGTTTGAGACCGTAAAGGGACTCGGCAACGGCGTTGGGTATGCCTCCTATTCCCAGCTGTATTGTGTCGCCGTCGTTGATAAACTCGGCTATCGTCTTGCCTATGGCAAGGTCTTTCTCATTGCAGGGAGCGTCGGGTATTTCGGGTATTGCGTAATCCGCGTCGATGAAATAATCCACCTCGTCTACCGGTATAAAGACGTCTCCGAATGTGCGGGGCACGTTGGGATTGATTTCAAGTATGACAATGTCCGCCCTTTCCATAACATACGTTTCATATGTGTTGGACAGTCCCAACGAAACGTATCCATGCTTGTCGGGCATAGAGCAGTTGCCTATAAATATATTGCATTTCAGATGACAAAGACGTTTCAATGCCGCCGTGGAAAGCTGCTGCGGCACGTGACTGACGTTGCCGTTGGGCATGGCTTTTCTCAGCGCGGGAGTGAAAAACCACCCGTCGACATTGAAGCTGTCGGCGTAAGCGCGATTGGTCATGTATTCAAAATTTCCCATCGGCAGACAGCTTGTAACGGTGACGTTCTTGACACGGTCGGCTATCGTATGCAGCGAGCCGAGAAAAGCGGCGCCTTCGGCGGGCGCAAGCGCGGACACGATGTGGTCGTTGCTTTTGACCAGAGACAATGCCTGTTCTACGCTTATCATCTTTTTGCCTAAATCCATTTTTTACCTCCGTAAAGTTTCAAATTTATGAAACAAATTCATATTCGTATTATAAATCATAGCTCTTGTTTTGTCCATAACTTTTTTAGTTTTTTCCGAAATAATTTTTAAATACAAAAACGACGCGCTTTTTCAAGACGCGTCACAAGTATTGACAAAAAATCCCCCTTTCAGCCGTCGGAGGCAGAATCTTTTTCTTTTACGTCTTCGACGGAGTTTTTTTCGCAGGTTTTTTCTTCGGAATATTTCGCAATACGGAAAATACGTCCGAAGGACAGATAAAACTTTTCCGGTCTTACCGCAAGCGAGGAAAGCGCGGCAACGATTATTATCACCGTCCCCACCACGGTCGAGGCGCTCTCCAAGGCGACGTAGCCCATAGCCCATGCAAACAGAAAAGCAAAGACGGACTGCCCGCCCACAACCAGTGAAACAGACGGCGACGGCAGTCTTTTCTGCGCCAACACAAGTATAAAATAGGCCAGCCCCGTGCAAAACACGCCGAGATAAATCAGGCCGAAGGCAACTTCCATGCCGTTTTTTATCTCCGACATATATTTCATTTCAAAAATCAGAGTGAAAGCCGAACAGACAACTGCCACTGTCGCCAGCTGATAAAAAACCCAACGCGCGGTGTCGAACCTGTTTGCGTACCTGCCCAAAAGATAATAATAAAACGCGAAGGCGATTCCTCCCATAAGCGACAAGCCGTCGAACAGACTGAAAAAGAAATCGGACTTATGAAACATATTGTAAAAAAGAGCAAGTCCCGTCAACGCAATCAATCCGTCTATGAGTTCTTTCAAAGCCCATCTTTTTTCAAAAACGCATACAAGTACGGGCACGAAAAGCACGAACGCCGAAGAAAAAAAATAACTCTTGTCCGTCCCTTGGGAATACGAATCCAAACCGAAATGTTTAAGCACCAAGGCTGCTCCCAGCAAAAGTCCCAAAAGCAAGCCGTTTATCGCCTCGCCTGCCGAAGGAGGCTTGCGCTCGGCTTTTTTGCCGAAAAACGCAAACCACGCCAGACAAAACGCGCCTATGGCAAACTGAATTGCAAAGAGCATGAATACGGGCACGTTGTTTTGCGTCAGCTGCTCGGTCACTACAAATCCTATGCCCCACAAAACCGTCGTCAAAAGCAAAAGCAGCAGGTAAGGCGCGACGCCTTTTTTTTCGTTCCGTTCCTCAATCATGTTTTAAGTATAACATTTAAGGCTGAAATGCGCAACGCAAAACGAAAGGAATTTTGACGTAATTCGACGCCGCGGCGCGTTTCATGCATATCCGTATTTTTTTCTTTTCGCAGCGAAAAAGACCACGGTAACAACCAGCGCGAGAAGCTCTGCGGCAACCACCGCCAGCCAGATACCGTCAAGCCCCAAAAGCAAGGGCAGGAGAAACACGGCGGAAACCTGAAAGACAAGCGTGCGGCCGAAGGAAAGCACGGCGGAAACCAAACCGTCGTTGAGCGCGGTAAAAAACGCCGAGCCGAAAATGTTTATTCCCTGCACAAGGAAGGATATTGCAAACAATCTCATTCCGCGCACGGTCATCTCGTAAAGACCTTGATAATCTCCCACAAACAGCTTGGACAAGGGCACGGTCAAAAGCTGTGACGCTCCCGCAAGCACGACGCCGAAAATCACCACGATTGTCATGCTTTTTCTGAAAAGGCTTTTCAGCTCGGCTTTGTTGTCCGCTCCGAAATGATAGCTGAAAACAGGCGCCGATGCAATGGAAAAACCGAAAAATATGGCAAGAAAAACGAAATTGACGTACATGATTACACCGTAAGCAGATATACCGTCCTCTCCCGCCAGCTTCATCAGCTGAAAATTGTAAAGCATGCCCACTACTGCGGAGGAAATGTTGGTAAGAAATTCCGACGAGCCGTTTCCGCAAACCTTGAGAAAAATTTTTCCGTAAAAACGCGTTTTGGTCAGGCGGAGCAGGCTGCCGTTTTTTACCGAAAAATAGACGACGGGAGTTACGCCGCCGACAACCTCGCTTATACCCGTTGCCAGCGCGGCGCCCCAGATTCCCCAATGCAAAATCCCGACAAAAACAAAATCCAGCCAAATGTTGGTTAATCCCGCGCCCACTATTACCCACAGGCCGACGGATGTTTTTTCGGCAGTTGCAAAAAAGCTCTGAAATGCCGATTGCAGCATAAAAAACGGCTGAAACGCAAGCAAAATCGAACCGTAGGTCACACAGCCGTCCAGCAGCTCGCCTTCCGCACCAAAAAGACGCGCTACGGGCTTTACTGCGACAAGTCCCAATATCGCAATCAGCACGCCCAGCGCTATCGTGGCGTAAACAAGCATTGAAAAATAGCGGTTTGCTTTTTCTCTGTCCCCCTCGCCCAAAGTTTTGCCGACTATGGCGCTGCCGCCCGTTCCGAGCATAAAACCGATTGCTCCCGTACATATGATAAAGGGCATAATCAGATTTACAGAAGCGAAAGCGGTTTTTCCCACATAATTGGACACGAAAAGTCCGTCCACAACGCCGTAAACCGAAGTGAAAATCATCATTATTATCGACGGAAGGGCAAACCTCAAAAGCTTTCCGTAGGTAAAGTGCTCGTTAAGCTGTATTCTTTGCTTCATATACTTTCCTCCCCGTGTTCCGAAGCGCGCTTTTTAAGAATTTTTTCCGCTTCGCCGGCCAGCATGGCAACGTGCTTTCGGGCAAGCGCAAGAAACATATCCGCTTCCTCGTCGTCAAAACGGGAAAAAGCGGAAATTTCAAGTTCAAAAACTCGGTCTATCGTGCTTTTCGCAAGCTCCTCTCCCTTTTCGGTAAAGCTCAACAGCTTGTTCCTGTGATTGTCCGAATCGGCTTCAAGACGGATGAACCCGTCTTTTTCCAAACGCTTGAGAGATGAATTTACCGTTTGCTTGGGTATGGAGAGACGGGATGCGATTTCGCTCTGCGTGCAATGGTTTTTCTCTCGAATAAAATAAAGCAGCCAAAAGGCAGTCGACGTCATTCCGAAAAAATGCGCAAGCTTTCCGTAAATTTCGTCCGTTTCCTTGTAAAGCATATTGTAAAGAGATTCGATTCTGTTCATTTTTTCGTTCATGATTATGCCTCTTATAAAAGTCCGATTTCGGACGGAGCACATTATAGTCCCGTTTCGGACTATTGTCAACAGATTTAGAGCATTTTTACAAAAAAAGCTGCGGTTTTGCACCGCAGCTTAAAAAACTCAGACCTTTTGCTCTCTCTTGCGGAAATTGGCTTTAAGGCGTTTTTCCGTGTCGAGAATCGTCTTTCTTATTCGTATGTTTTTGGGTGTGATTTCCAAAAGCTCGTCGTCGTCGATAAACTCTATTGCCTCTTCAAGACTCAAAATACGCGGAGTTTCGAGTCTGAGCGCGTCGTCGCTGCCCGAAGCGCGCGTGTTTGTGAGATGCTTTTTCTTGCACACGTTTACGCTTATGTCCTCGCTTTTGGGAGAAACCCCCACCACCATGCCCTCGTAAACTTCCGTTCCGGGCACAATGAACAGCGCGCCGCGCTGCTGCGCGTTGAACAAGCCGTAAGTCACCGCCTCTCCCGTCTCGAAAGCAACGAGCGAGCCTGTCTGCCTGCGTTCTATTTCCCCCTTGAAAGGCTGATAGCCGTAAAATACCGTATTGAAAACGCCTTCTCCACGCGTGTCGGTCAAGAATTGACTCTTGTATCCGAACAGTCCGCGCGCGGGTACCGAAAACTCCATCCGCACGCGGTTGTTTACGTTCTCCATATTGAGCAGCTCGCCCTTGCGTTCGCCCATGCTCTGAAAGACGACGCCCGTCTTTTCATTGGGCACGTCCACCACAAGCTTTTCCATCGGCTCGTACAAAACTCCGTCAATGCGCTTGAAAAGCACTTTGGGAGCTCCGACGAGAAACTCGTAGCCGTCCCGCCGCATCGTCTCGATTAAAATGGACAGGTGCATCTCCCCCCTTCCGCACACCTTAAAGGAATCCGCCGAATCGGTTTTTTCCACTTTGAGAGAAACGTCTTTGAGCATTTCCCTGAAAAGGCGGTCGTGCAGATGCCTTGTCGTTACGTACTTTCCCTCCTTGCCCGCAAAGGGACCGTCGTTTACGCTGAAAGTCATTTCGACGGTAGGTTCGCTTATTTTAACAAACGGCACGGGAGTCAGGTCCTGCGGACTGCATACGGTGTCGCCTATGGTTACGTCTTCAAGACCGGAAATGCAGACGATGTCTCCCGCTTCCGCGCTTTCGACAGGCTTGCGGCTCAAACCGTCGATTTGAAATACAGTCACTATTTTCCCCTGCTTCGCAGGCGCGTCGGGCTGATTGAAATTGACAAGCGATACGGCGTCGCCTACCCTCACGGTACCTCTTTCTATCCTGCCGACGGCTATTCTTCCCACGTAATCGTTGTAGTCTATGGAAGAAACAAGCATCTGAAAGGCTCCCTGCTCGTCGACCGTCTGCGGCTCGAAATGATTGATTATTGCTTCAAACAAGGGCTTCAAATCGATTCCCTGTTTGCGGAAATCCTCCGATGCGGTTCCGTTGCGCCCGGAACAGTATATTATCGGACTCATAAACTGCGATTCGTTTGCGTTGAGTTCAAGCAGCAAATCGAGAATTTCGTTTTCCACCTCGTTGAGTCTTGCGTCCGGTCTGTCCGTCTTGTTTACTACAAGTATCAGCTTGTGCCCCAATTCGAGCGCCTTTTGCATAACGAACCTCGTCTGAGGCATGGGACCCTCCGCCGCATCGACCAGCACCAGAACGCCGTTTACCATTTTAAGCACACGCTCCACTTCTCCTCCGAAGTCCGCATGCCCCGGCGTGTCCACAATATTTATTTTCGTGTTCTTGTAATAAACCGACGTGTTTTTTGCAAGTATAGTTATACCGCGTTCGCGTTCAAGGTCGTTGGAGTCCATCACCCTGTCGGCTACGCTTTGATTTTCTCTGAATATACCGCCCTGTTTGAGTATTTCGTTGACCAGCGTCGTCTTGCCGTGGTCTACGTGGGCTATGATGGCTACGTTTCTCAAATCTTCTCTGACTTTCAAAATATTCTCCCGTAAAAATACCGATAACAAAGATATTGCAAAAATGGCCTTTTGTCAACGGTTTTAAACCTGTTGGGAACAGGGCACGGACAATTTTTTTTACAGCGGCGGTCAGGTTTCTAAATTTTGTTCGCCAAGCAAAGCCAAAAGTCCTGAAACGGTTGTCTCTTCGTCATACGTCTGAAAGCGCAGCCTGAGTATGTCTCCCGCTTTAAGCTCCTTTTGGCCGTCCTTAGTCAAACGCTCTCCGTTCTCGCTCTCCGTGTGCTCCGCGCGCGTCACCGAAAGGATTATCGTATTTGCGGGCCAAAGCACGTCGCGCACCGTCTTGCCCGCGACAAAAGCGTCCGGCTTTACTTCGAGCGAAATTTCAACGTTTTTGGGCTGTCTTTCGTGAGTGGAAATTTTTATAGTGGTTTCCAGCACTATGTCGTTGATTGCGGGAAGCTTTGTCAACTCTAAAAGCATGAAAGAAACCGATACGGAAACCGCGATAAACAATATGTTTCCCGTGCCGTTCATGGCTTCCAACGCAAGCATAATCGCGGACAGCGGAACGCGGGAAGCGGCGGACATGAACCCGGAAATCGAAAGCACGACTATAATTTTGTAATAATCGGGGTTAACTCCCCAAGCGATAAACAGCTCCGCAAGCAGCGCGCCGATAAGCGCGCCCAACGCGAGCGTCGGTATAAAAAGTCCGCCCGTCGCGCCCGACACGTTTGCCACGGGCACGAGGAAAAATTTAAGACAAAAAATCAAAAGCAACGCAAGCGGAACAACGCTGCGCGCGTTTATGTGAACAATCAGCTCGTGTCCTCCGCCGATAAAATCCCTTGCCCAAAGCCCCGCCGCTCCGCACAGCACAAAAACCAATGTCAGCTGCAAAAAATGCGGTATGCGTTTGAGCTTGTTTATAAACAGATGGTTTATCGAACGGGCGAGCAGCAAAAACAAAGCGGCAAACAGACTTACGGCGCAGCCCAGCACAACGGGAAGCCAAATATCGGAAAGTCCGAGAGAAGGCATTTCTCCGAAATGAAAGAACGCGGTGTCAACCTTGAACAGCTCTCCCAAAAGTCGGGTGGTTGCGGTTGCGGACAGTACGCTTGAAAAAACCGTCATAAGCAGCATGGGGGAAAATTTCTTGTGTATTTCCTCCAACGCGATAAACACAGCCGTCAGCGGCGACATTGTGGCGGCGGCAAACCCCGCTCCCGCACAGCCCGTCATGACATACCTGTCCCATGCGGCGCCCTTTTTGCCGCCGAGAAGAGAATTTACTCCCCTCCCCAGCGACGCGCCGATAAGCACGCTCGGACCGTCGTTGCACAAAGGCATTCCCGCAAAAAATGTGATTACCGACGAGGCTATGACTCCGACAAACGTGCGAAGCCATTTGAAGGTAACAATGCCGCGCAAAATCCCCATCGCCGTGGGAATACCTCCTCCGTTGGCGGAGGGCGCCCATTTCAGGATAACAGAAAGCAAAAACGCAAGCGCCGCAAGCGCAAGAAAAAACAGCGGCAGCAGCCAAAGGTCGGCGCAAACCGCGTCGTAAAGCACAACTGCGGTTTTGTTGAGCCAATCGGTCATAACCCTGAAACCGAAAATGACCGCGCGCCGAGCTGTAAACGAGACAGGGCAGCAAAATATGAAGAATATAATTTTTTTTGTTGTCCTTTTTCATGGCGCTCCGAATATGAATATTATTCATTATTTATTTTAACATTTTTCCATAATTTTGCAAACAAATCTATATATATTTTTTGATAAATCGAAATAAATCTCACCGATTCCCAAAATTCAAAAATCTTTTATGCTGTTTTGCTTGGAAAATTCGACAGAATAATATAAAATATATTCAGGGTAATTTTAAATGAAAAAAATTAAGGAGTCGGCATACAAAACAGTTTTGCTTAAATATTTGAATTCGTTTTGCTGCATTGCAAACGCCGCGCTGTTTATCCTTGCGGAAATACTCATTCACTTGAATCCGAAAGATTTTCATTCGGAACAAAGCACGGCGTCCGTCGTATGCGTTGCGCTTGCTTTGACTTCCGTTATCTTTTCCGTATATTATATCGCATCGTCGAAAACCGAATCTTTGTCTGCGGAAATCGTTTTCATCGTCGTCAATATTTTTTTGTGCTGTTTTGTTTTCTGGGAAGAACTCGAAGTGCAGTATTCTCTGGCGCTTGACACGGTTCGCATTTTTCTAAGCGTATTCATAATTTTACTTAACGCCGCAATCATTCAGTTCAACGCACAAAAAGCCGAATACGTCTTTCACAAAAAACGGATTCTGCTCAAAGCCAACGGCATAGCAAACCTTGTAAGAGGCATTTTAACCGCCCTTTCAAGCGCATTGATTATTTTATACTCGCGGTTTGCCGATTTCGATTCGCTGTTGCCCGTTTTACTGTCGGCGGCGGTAATAGTTCTCTCATGCTTTCTCATCAAAGAACAGCATTGGAAAATGAGCGGCAGATACAATGAAAAAACTTTAATCAATATTTTATTTGTACTTTACTACATTTACGATATAAAGAATCTGCTGGAAGGTGATTTGCTGTACGAGCAGCCCGTTTATTTTCTGAATATTCTTTTGAGTATGGCAATAATCGCGCTCAGTCTGATTTGCATTTTCGACAGATTCGAATTCGGTCCCTTTGAGGACAAACGCGGGCATTTGTCTTTTTGCGCGGACAAAGCCCTTCTTCCCCTGTCCATTCTTCTCGCAGTGACCGTGATTGCAAATTTTGTTTTTTGTCAAAAGGACGATACGTTGAGGCGCATTCCCGATTACGCCGACTACATTTATCTGGTCTCGGGCACGGCGGTCGTAATTCTTGCCCTTCCGCTGCACTTTGGCAAAAAAATCTTCCCGCCCGTCGTCATGAAAACGCTTATTTTCGTCGCCTGCCTCTTGTGCCTGACATTCGGGCTGATTACAACGCCCGAGCAAAGTTATCTCAGGGCATCCTGCGCATTCGGCTTTGCGCTTGCCATCTGCTGCGCCGCGTCGACAGTTTTGAAAAAAAATTCGACGTCGCCCGAACAAACGGAAACAACGGTTGTGACGGAAGAAAATGCGGAAAGCGCGGAATAAACAAGTTTACGTACTTAACAGGAGGGATGCAATGCTGCATTTTAAAGAAAAAATTTATCAGATTTGCGGGTGTATAGCCGGAATACTGTTTGCGATTTTTGGTTTTATCAACGCCGCAGGGCTGCGCGGTACCGGGTTGGAAAAAATTTATATCATCTCTTTCAACGTGGTATACGGTTGCATAATTTTGCTTTCGCTATTTCTCGTTTTTAGCGAAGAAAAGGGCAGCGCGGCAAGCGCGGTTTTGCTTTTTGCTGTCCTTGCGGGCTCTTTTTCCGTATTTCTTTCCCAACCTTTTTTCGGTTACGTGAATTTCGTTTCAAACACTCTCGGCGTTTTTCAATTTGCGCTTTTCGGCGTTTCCGCGACATTCGCCTTTTTGACGATTTACAAATACGGACAGTCACCCGCGCGCGCAGTCGCTCTGAAACGCAATATTCAACTGGGAAACGGCATATTCAACACAGTCCATTTCTCGTCGGTAATCATATTTTGCGTGATTTGGATGTTCAAAGAAAAAAATTCGGTTCCGTTTCTGTTTATGCTGTTTTATATAGCTTATACGACTGTATTTTTGATCGTTTCGATTATGTTAATCAAAGCGCCGGAACGAACAAGCAAAGGTTTCGCTCCAAGACGTGCTCTCGATTTAATCATACTTTTGTATAATATCTTCACGTTTATCGGCATAAAACCGATCGACGTGGAAATTCCGTTTTTAGAAAATAGCTTGTTAAACCTGATTTATCTTTTGATAAACGCGGCTTCCGCTGTGTTGTGTATCATTTCGCTTTCGTTTTCTTCCGAAGAAAAGCAGTTACCGACTTCTTGTTTTTCCCGTGCAAAATTACGTTTTGCGGCGACGATTTTCTGTCTTGTTAGAGCGTCGTTTGCCGTTCTCGATTTTTTTTACTGCCTGTTCGTCAATCCGGAAATCGTCGGCAATATGTATTGGCAGCTGATTTTGTCCATATTTTTGCTGGTATTGGGAGCCGTAACACTCGCGCACAGCTCGGAAAATAAAAAAAGTATTTTCAACTCTTATATATCCGATATAGTATTTATCGTCCTTCACGTTGCAATCGTATTTGTCATTGCAATTCTGAATGAATATAAATTCGGAACAACTTCGTTCAGCTATTTCAGAAATCCCGCGCTGTGCGCGGTGACAATCTCTTTGCTTTGCGTTTCATTGGCTATGGCAAGAAAGAAAACCGACGCGGTTCCTACCGAAAAAACAGAAAACGAATTTGTCGGCGCGAGCGTCGAAAGCCAATAAGAAATATTAAAATGAAAAAACGCGCTTAAAGCGCGTTTTTTACTGTAAAATTACATCTCGGAAACGTCACCGCATTGAAAGCCCAGACTCTCTATCGTTTCTCGAATCTGTTCCGCCGGCAAACCGCGTGTATCCGCAGTTGCGGTTCCCGTTTCCAGTTCAACCTTGACCTTGCCGCAGCCTGCCTGCTTCAAGGCCTTTTCCACACGCATTTTACAATGATTGCAAGTCATACCTTTGATTTGAATTTTTGTCATATTTCTTCTCCTTTTTTATTTCAGCCTCTGTACAGTCTCAATGCGTTTCCGACAACGAAAAGCGAGCTTAAACTCATTGCAAGCGCGCCAATCATTGGACTGAGAGTTATCTGCCACAACGGATAAAGCACTCCTGCCGCAAGCGGAATGCCGAGAGAGTTGTAAAAGAACGCCCAGAACAGGTTTTGTTTAATATTTCTGATGGTGCGTTTTGAATAATGTATGGCGCGCGACACGTCCGTCAAATCGTTTTTCATAAGCACAACGTCGGCGGACTCTATCGCTATATCGGTGCCGCTGCCGATAGCTATGCCTACATCCGCCTGCATGAGCGCGGGACTGTCGTTTATTCCGTCCCCCACCATAACAACCTTTTTGCCGGCATTTCTCAATTCGGCTACTATGCGCTGCTTGTCGGCGGGCATGACTTCCGCTTCGACTCGGTCTATACCGACCTCGTTTCTGATTGCCTCCGCGGTAACGGCATTGTCGCCCGTCAGCATAATCACCTCAATACCGCTCTTTTTAAGAGCCTCAACAGCTTCTTTGCTTGTGGGTTTGACCTTGTCTGCCACGGCAATCAGTCCGAAAAATTTGCCTCCGCAGGCAAAATACATGACCGTCTTGCCTTTGTTTGCCAATTCCTCCGCGGCAACAGACGCCGACGAAACGTCGATATTGCGTTCAGCCATAAGTTTTGCGTTGCCTGCCAAAGCCTGACGACCGTCGATTGTTGCTTCCACGCCCAATCCGTCGAGATTTTTGAAATTTTCCGCGCCGACGGTACGGATATTCTGCAAATCCGCATACTCGGTTACTGCGACAGACAAAGGATGCTGACTGTTTTTTTCAAGCGCGGCGGCAAGCGAAACAAGCTCACGCTCGCTCGCTCCGTCAGACGGAACGACGTCCGTGACCGACGGCTTTCCCTCGGTCACGGTGCCCGTTTTGTCAAGCACCACTGTCGTAACATTGTGCAGCTGTTCCAAAGCTTCCGCGCTCTTGATTAAAATTCCGCGCGAAGCGCATTTGCCCGTCGAAACCATGATTGCCAACGGAGTAGCAAGCCCCAACGCGCACGGACAGGAAATAACAAGCACCGAAATTGCCACGTTAAGGGCAAATTCAAATGTCGCTCCGCACGCAAGCCAAACAATCGCGGTAACGAGAGCGATGCCCATGACAACGGGCACGAATATGCCGCTTACTTTGTCCGCAAGCCTACCTATCGGCGCCTTTGACGAAGCGGCATTTTTTACAAGCTCGACTATCTGCGAAAGCGTCGTATCGTCCCCGACGCGCCGCGCTTTTATTTTAAACGCTCCGCTTTTGACAATGGAAGCGGAAATAAGCTGCGCTCCGACGTTTTTCTCCACAGGCATACTTTCCCCGGTGAGCGCCGACTCGTCAACCGTACCGCCGCCCTCTGTCACCTCGCCGTCAACGGGAACCGAGCTGCCGGGTTTGAGCAAAATTATGTCTCCGACCGCTATTTTGTCTACGGTTATTTCTACTTCCTCCCCGTCGCGCAAAACAAGCGCCGTTTTAGGCGCAAGGTCGATGAGCTTTTGTATCGCAGAATAAGTTTTGTTTTTAGAGCGCTCCTCCAACAATTTTCCGACCGTCACCAGCGTGAGTATCATGCCGCCCGACTCGAAATACAGTCCCGACAAGTATTTTTCGGCAAGCTGCAAATTTCCGTTGCCGATGCCGTAGGATATCATGAAAATAGCGAAAACTCCATATATGACAGCCGCCGACGAACCGACTGCAACCAAACTGTCCATATTGGGCACGCGATGCCACAGCGCCTTGAAACCGTTGACGTAAAATTTTCTGTTTACGTAAAGGATTGGCAGAACCAGCAAAAACTGAACGAGCGCAAATGCCACGCCGTTATGAACGCCGTGCATAAAAGCGGGAACAGGCAGCCCTATCATGTGCCCGATAGATACGTACATCAAAAGCACGAGAAAAATCAGAGACACAATAAGGCGCGTTTTCATGGGAGTAAAGCCGTCCGTTTCCGCAATCGGGTTCGCCCCGGCATTTCTGTCCGCGCCCTGACTCGAATCGGCAGATTTTTCGGGATAGGCTTTGAAGCCCGCCTTTTTCACAGCGTTCGCTATCTCTTTTTCGCTTATTATGTTTTCGTCGAAGTCGCAAACCATGCTTTTTGCAACAAGGCTGACTTCCACCGAATTAACGCCTTTGAGCCTGCCGACCGCGCGCTCCACCCCCGCAGAACACGCTGCGCAGGACATACCCGTAACTTTGAATCTTTGATGCATTCCGCACCTCGCCTGTTTTATTATTTCATATTACAACAAAAAAATAACCGCGTCAACTTTTACGTAAAGCTAACTCGGCTTGCCGAACAAAACGAGAAACAAAAACTTATTTTTTGTAAACTTTTTGCATATTTCGGCTTGACTTGCGGTTGGGGATATGGTAGAATAATCTGCGGTAATCAACAAGCAACGTTAATGCGCCGTTACGGCGCTTGTTTGTTGCCCGTCGAGGCGTGGCGCAGTTTGGTAGCGCGCTTGCTTAGGGAGCAAGAGGTCGTGGGTTCAAGTCCCGTCGCCTCGACCAACGTCGAAACTCG
>OHHU01000601.1_pt1 | contig 20891 bp, 19 predicted proteins | sample 1568151 | NCBI WGS metagenome assembly OHHU01 (sample SAMEA3879572, study PRJEB24766) | human gut metagenome | biome: human-associated habitat; feature: feces | place: USA | collected 1985/1987 | reverse complement strand
CCCGCGCATTTCCTTAAAGAGATTTATTTTGTTACCTTCAGAACTGTCACATAGGGAGACTCGGTTCCATTCTGCGTAATAATCTGAATGGTTTTAGCCTTCGTGGTTGTCAAACCATTCAGTGTTAGTGTGTTGCCAGAAGTAAACGCTTCGCCATTTACATAAATATGTTCGGCAGCCGATTCGATTTTGATAAAGCCACGCGGATTTCCAATTTTCACATTACTGGTACTCTGATTTCCGGTTGTCACAGTAGAAAGTGTTGTAGCGGACTTGCCCGCAGAAACGCTCAATGCCTGAGTTGCTGCACCGGAACCAGTACCATTTGCGACGTAGAGACCGCAGACTTCAGCAGAGGTTTCACCGAAGATACCCGCGTTGAAGAGAACCGCGCTATAGACACGGATGTACTTTGCAGAGGAAATGGAAACAGGCTCACCGTTTTCATCAACAGCCCACGAAAGGTCAAAGCCGTCGCCGCCGTTACCGACAGAAGCTGCGCTTGCATACGGATTGATCGCGGTGCCATAGGCGGAGCCGTTGACACGAACGTCGGCATAGCCCCACTGATAAACGTCCGTCATCTGTGCCTGCGACGGGTTGGTGATGTTCTGCTTCTTCAGAACCTCAGTGTCGTCCGGGACAAGCGTCAGACCGGAGTAGGTGATGACCTCTGCACCGGTCGGGACAGCACTGGTCGTGTCGGCCTTATCCCAGTTGACGCCGGCGTTGTTCGCCGTGGACGCGACAGCGGGGATGTTGGAATCCGTACCGATCTTCCAGACGTTGCCGTAGTACTCACCCTGCGTGGCGTTATTCACAACGCGGGTTGCCCACTCCGGCCAGTAGGACAGGTTCACAGCTGCGGCGCTGCTTGCTGCGGGGATACCCTGCCACGTTGCAGCGGAGATCGCAGCGTCGATAGCGGTCTGCGTCTGCGTGCTGGGGCTTACATAGTCGGTGGAGTAGTAAACGCCGTCAGCGGTGAACGCGGAGTCCAGCGCACGCTGATCGATGCCCTCGATACGGGCGTAGGAGATCTTCTGGTTCCACTTGGTATCGCTCATATAATGACGGGAACCGGCCAGTGTGTACCACGTTTCGCCGTCGTTGGAGACCATAACGCCTGCGGCCTCGGGGTTTCCAACGAACGCATTACCGTAGACGATGAAGTCAATGCCGTAGGGGTTATCCGCATCGTTCATGATGGGATGGCTGCCCATGTCGAACTGGATGTAGCCGCCAGCCATGCCGAGGGAGACGCCGGTGGAAACATAGCCGTCCAGGAACTTCGTCGTGTTGCTGGTCGACTTGATGTTGGTGTTGTCGGTGTACAGGGTGCCCCAGCCAAAGCTGTTGTAGCGGGCAAACTGACCAACGGGCAGATAGCCGGTAACGGCTGCCGGTTTGCTGCCTTCCGCGATCTGGACATTCGGAGCCGAGAAGCTCACGGTCACATTGCCGTTGACAGTGATCGTGGAGTTGTCAGACTGCGGCTTGATCGTATAGAAATTCTTCGTGTTCACAGTCGTAGTTTCGGACTCCGTGGGCGTGCCAGCTGCATCATAGGTCACGAAGATCATACCCGAACCGGTGATGCTGGTGACGCTGCCCGAGATGTACAGAGCGAGGATGTCGGGGTAATAACTCGTGTCCTCGGTCGTGCCATCGGTGCTGTAGATGGCGTCATAGGTGCCGGTACCGGTTTCCTTGAAGTACATATACTTCTCCGGGGCGGTTGCGGGGTAGTTCGGATCACCGAATCTCAGGGTGACGCCAGAGACGGTGACGGGATTGCTCATGTCACCGGTTGCGGCAAGCGCCGAAGTACCCAGAGCGAGTACCATGACGAGTGCCAGCACGAGAGCAACGATTTTCTTTGCTTTCATAATCTGTTTTCCTTTTAATTTTTTCTTCCTTTGCGCCAGCACAGCCCGGAAGTAAGGCCGCGCTGCCCATGCAACTTACTTGCGCTGCCGCCGCATGAATGGCAGCAGCGTGTTTTTTCACGATAGAAACATTTCTCGCAAGGAATACCGGCACGGATGAGAAACACTCCGCACCGGCGCATATGTCTACGGCTTGCGCCGTTGACCACAAAGGACTTTTCACGCCACAGATACAATACCGCTTCCTGCGCTCCCGCCCGCCGCGACGTAGACCGCGTTTTCTGCCCGTTGGTGCGCTCGTTTCTTCGCGTCGCTTCGCCGGGGCAATATGCTCTCATGCTGTGGCTATTCAGTTGTCGATGCGATTCATCATTTCGAGACGGGCGAAGGCCCGGTAGATTTGTTTTGAGATCCCCCGGTTCCGCGTTCCCAATTCGGAACCGGGGATTTCATGCGCGTCAGGGGGTGACGCGCTGGCAGTCGGCTCACAGGGGGGATGGAGCCAGAGTCTTGTTTATACAAATCTGTTCCCATGCAGATCGTATACCTAATTTATAGTGGAGCAGTTTCTTCAGCTGCGGGCTGCCGGGCTGCTGCCTGCGCCGCCTTTGCGGCTTCTTTTTTGGCGGCGATCTTTGCAGCGTGTTCCTGCTTGAACTTGCTCAACTGGCGCTTAAATTCATCCTTAAACTCTCGCGTACCTCGAACATTCGTACCCGGCGGGAATTTAACGCCGCGCTCTTGCAGCGCGTACATGGTTCTGGCGCTTACTTTTTCATCCAACCAGACATCGCCGCGGAACCGGCGATTTTTGCCTTGAAACTGCTTTTTGCTTTTATTCACTGCCATCCTTCAACCCTCCTTTCATTCACTTTCTGAAAGGAGAGATCAGGATTCGGCTGTTACCGGCGCTTTGGCAGCGGATTTCTGGTTCCTGGCTTCTGCCTGCTTGCGCATCCGCTGCTCATAGCGTTCTTTTTTCGCGCGTTTCTTTGCGTCGCGCTCCTGATTGTAGATGAGTGTCTGCCGTTTGTATTCTTCGTTATAATGCAGGCGGCGCTCGCCGGCCGGGTAACGCTCCAACGCTTCTTTGGTGCGCTTGCGAAGAAGCTCTTCCCGCCAGTGCTGCCCGTCGAAGGTGCCGCGCCCGCCGCTCATTTGGAGCCTCCGGCTTTTGCAGCCTGTTTGCGGCGCTCGGTGTCCTTGCGCTTGTTTGCTTCTTTTTTCTGCTGCTTTTCCTGCTGGTGCTGCTGCTTCTGCGCAGCGTATTCATCTAAATACAGCTTCGTTTCTTCCAGCTTTCGCGGCCGGGCGTTCAGCGCCCATTCACTCTTTACGCCGATTGCCAGCAAAGCCTTTCTCCAGCTGCCGAAGTGGTATTCGATAAAGTCCCCGCCGATGATCTCCGAGCGCGTCGGTGGACGGTCAAACTCCATGCGGCGGGCGCGAAGATATTTTGTTAGATCGTCAAGCGTATCGTCCTGATGCTCCAGCACGAACGCGACGTTCTTCATGGAAAGCGCGGCAAGCGTGCGCTGCTTGACGATCCGATGCAGGGCGTTCTCCAGCGATTTGTCCGGATGCTGCCGTCCCATCACTGCACCCCCTTTTGAGGATGCGTGCTGCGGTACTGCTCCAGAGCTTGCCGAAGCATATCCTGCACGATTTTCCTGTCTTTGAAGGCTGGTGGATATTTGACTGTGGAGAGCGGTCCGCTGTAAATCTTGCCGAGCGCTTTTGCCCACGAGCCGAAGCGGTATTCGATCAGATCGCCGCCGATGATTTCCACTTTGGCGGGGGCATGTCCGATGTCGTCCATGCAGGCTTTCAGGTAAGCTGCAAGCTCGTCCTTGGTATCGTTCTGGTGCTGAATGATAAAATCAATGTTTTTATAGGCAATCTTCCGCTCGATCGCGGATAGCAGTTTTGCCTGACGCTCTTTTCTCTGCTGTTCTTCGTCGCGCATGATCTTCCTCCTATCGTACTTTTTCGCAAACTATCCCCGTCGTGGGATAATCTGGATTGGACACAAACAAAAAAAGCGCCAATTGTTCCGTAAAAGAGGGAACAGTTGACGCCCGTGTCAAGTACAATAAGCAGATCATCGTGCTGCCTACCATACGTTTTTTGTCTGCCTTCTGCATTTCAGGGATCATAAAATAGACAGAATCCCATGCAGTGAGAATAGCGATTCTTCCGACTTGGACTATGGATGTAATTTACATCCGCGCTCTGACTCCTACCTTCTCATGGGGCAAGCCCCACAATGGCGATCTTTCGATCACATGACTTGCAAACAAAACGCTGTCTTACGTTCTGCCGCGTGCCACTTTGGAATCTTGCTCATCCTTACGGCTCCGGGCGAGTAGCCGCGTACACTCCCAATGTACACAGCCTTCCTCTTTCATCACAGGCTCAGTCCAATCATGGCTGCGACCTGTGATTACACATCCTCGGCAAGCAAAAATCACGCAGTATGAAATTGTATGACCGCAGAATTGGTTTTCTCTTTTGTGGTATCCTAACCGTGTGTACGGCGAGGATTTTTTATCGTAAAGTGTCCAACTTCACGTGACGATTAAACCACAAAATATTCTGCTTTCACACTTAATTATACATGCAGATATAGAAAAGTCAACCCGATTCCATGTCTTCAATCATCAATTTCTTGCAAATTTCATCGTGTAAAAAGTGTGTGAAGCAGTTATGTAAATCTGCATCAGCAGATGCAGAACGGTTTTGTCTTGTATTTGCCGTCATGATTCTGGTAAAAAGGAAAGGTGGAGCACTTGCCGAAATACGGAGAGAACATTTATCACCGGAAAGACGGTCGCTGGGAGGCGCGGTATATCGCCATGCGCTTGCCAAATGGCAAGGCAAAATACAAGTCTGTCTATGGGCGGACGCACGATATTGCAAAGAAGAAGCAGCTGGCAGCAATGCAGGCGCTGACACACGAAAGCACGGCTGCGTGTGAGCTGACGCTGAAAGAGCTTTTTTCTCAGTATCTGCTTCAAACCGATGTCAAACTCTCCACACGGGAGCGTTACCGTTTCATGCTGGAACGCCATATTCTGCCGCACCTCGGAGGCATTCCAGTGTCCAGACTGACGGCGAAAGAGCTTTCTAGTTTCCTTCTCTGGATGAAGCAGCACGGACGCCTTCACAGTGGCGGCGGTTTGTCCGCAAAAACAGTACGCGATCTGGCCGTGCTGATCAAAACACTGCTGCGCTTTGCTCAGCGGGAGTATCACTGCGTCTGCGACGCGCTGAACGCGAAGCTCCCGGCTTGTACGCAGAAAAAGATCGACGTATTTTCTGAGACGGAGCTTGCTGTACTCGGAAAAGCCCTATTCCCGTCAAAGAAAATCAGCCTTGCCGTAATGCTAGCGCTTCATGCGGGACTTCGCGTCGGTGAGGCCTGCGCGCTGCGCGTAAGCGATATTGATTTTCTTTCCGGGACGCTCCATGTCCGCCGGTCTGTGCAGCGCGTCACGCTGCATGGCGTATCCCAGCTTCTGGTGCAGCGCCCGAAAAGCGACAGCTCCGAGCGGATCATACCGCTGCATCCAGAGCTGCTGCTTTTGCTGAAAAGGGTTTCCGCGAAGCTCCCGCCAGATGCCTATCTGATGACCGGCCGCGAAGATCGCCCCATGGACCCGCGCACCTGCCAGTATCAGTTCACGGTGCTTCTGCGGCGCTGCGGCATTCGGCACCGCGGCTTTCATGCGCTGCGGCACACGTTTGCAACAAGATGTGTGGAGGCAGGCGCGGATATAAAAAGCGTCAGTGAGCTGCTCGGTCACGCGGACATTAAAACAACGCTGAAGCTGTACGTTCATCCGTCGCTTGAGAGCAAGCGCCGCTGTATCCAGAGCGTCGGCGTTTTGCAGATCGGCGCATAACGTGTAAAATTCAATACGGTTTTACCCGCCGATACGGTATCGTGTCGGCGGTCTTTCTATGCCCATATGCAGTCAGTATTCCCGTCACCAACACAGGAAACCCTGACGCGGTAAGTGTTTGGATACTAATTCACGTAAAGTTGGACACTTTACGTGATTTTTTATAACCCATATTTGGCTGCTGGCACTGTTTCACCATCGGCTCTCGCCGTCTGGCGCTGGCGTCCCGGCGTTATTTCTTCTCCACGCAGCCGCTCCACCAGCCGGGCAGCCGCCTTCCGTGTCGTGTGTTGGCCGTTGGGCCGCGCCGGTGTTTGGTCGAGTGTTACGGCTACGATGTAAATCTTTCACAGCGCGACATGAGCTACGCCGCCATCCCCGACCTGCGGGAACAGTACCATCCGGGCGATGAGCTGACCTGCGTGATCAAGCAGTTTGACCGCAAAACCGGTACCTTGGAGATCTCCGTCAAGGAGACCGTTCTGAATCCCTTCGACGAAGCCAGCCTGCGCCACCCCGTCGGTTGCCGCCGCAGGGCAACCATCGCGGGCAAATACGCAGGCGGCGTGTTCTGCAACCTCTCCGACGGCGCGGTCGTCATGTGCCGGTATTCGTTCCACTACGAGGACTCGGACTTCAAAACCGGCGATACCGTCATGGTCGTGATCCAGCGGTATGACGACGGGAAGAAGCAGATTTTCGGGAAGATCGTAGGACGATAATGTAAACTATAGAAACGCTTCTAACATAAACTTCAAACCATCTCACAGCGTTCCTACGGCGAAGTCCGATCCTGTCTACAGGATAGAGGTCCACTGATTGGTCCATTAGATATGCTGATTGCCGCGTACGCTAGATCTGAAGATATTATTCTGGTCACAAACAACGTCCGAGAGTTTGAGCGTGTGCCTGATCTGGCCGTCGAAAATTGGGTGGAATAAACACCGCGTATCTATGGAATCCTCCCCTATTGGGTCTCACATAGTTCCCATTACAGACGAATAAATTATACACAACTGCATAACAGGCTACCGCGGCTTTGGGCTCTCCGACTGGTTTCTCACACCGATTTTTACAGCAGTATATAGGCTGCTGTCCTGCTTATTTCAGAGCATAATCTTATTTTCTCGTGCTTCGGTATGCTGCACCTACGCGCATGGAATAACTGAAAGCAAGTTGCTTAAGTCTTGCTGGGTACGGTTTTACGCTGCAAGAAACACGAGGGGCATATGTTTTCCTTGTCATAAGGAAATTCAAATGAAAACCGTGACATCAAAAATGCGGGACACATAGTTAGCAATAACTTTGTGCCCCGCATTGCGTTAGGTGCTTAGCGAAAACTTCTCTGAATTTTGCTAACCGAAATCAGTAGTACCCCATAGTGATCTGATTATCACTCAACCGTTTCGCCTGTTTACTTTTTAGGTGGAGTATCTTTTATTATTTCATGGATAGAGAGTACAAGGCCAACCAAGGACATCAGAATATAGAAAACAATAATCGTGACACCTGATCCTGCGCGAAGTGCGCTCATAACGGAGGATACTCCGCCACGCTGAAATATTGAGGTGCTTGCAACAAGCCATCCAGCAAGTCCAATTTGACCTCCAAGAAATAACGCCAATCCTAAAAAGAATTTCTTCATAGGCAAATCACCATCTGCCAGTAACCGTTAGCGCATCCGTATAAACCTCTGTTCCGCTCTGCGCTCCCATATAACGCCACTTAAAACCCAATCGTTGAAACCCTCGAATGCAATCTCTCTTTTTCGGCGACAAGTCCATCTTTTCCGGTCCTCTCTTTACAGTTATTTCGCATGGTTTGTAAGTATCACTCATCTATGGAAAGAACGGAAACGATTTTATTTTTCTTCTACGGTCACAGTTGGGATTCCGCTGGTAAATACTTTCGTGACTTCTTCATCACATATCGGGCAATAAACCTCCTCAAGCTCTCTACATCCCGGCATAGTGTCGTTTTCATCAATTTTCAGCTTTGCTTTGCACTTGGGGCAAACACAGTAAATCATTTGAATCCTCCCGTACTTAATATTCATTTTTTCTTGCTTCTTGTGTTGTGGGCTTGTCCTGCATAGTCTGCTTGCGTGCATTTATTCAATTGTCTCAATTTCACCCCGTTCGCATCCCCATATATTCCGAATGGATTGTATCAAGCAGCATTTTTATTCTCTCAAAAGATTGCATTATACATCGCGACTTTTCTTCATCCGCATGGCCGATTTTTGTGTATACTTTATAATTCTGCAAAAACAGAGACTGCTCAATTGCAGTCTCTGTTTTTGCAAAATCCAGTTCACACCATGCACGGATAAAAATGCTTTTTAATATATAGACGCAAAATTTGTAGAAATGCAACGATTTTTTTGAAATATTCCAAATAGCACAAAGTCTGTGCATAAGAATAATTCATTGAGATTACTCTTGTTCCATCAAATACAAGGTTATACGTTGATCTATTCTGGACGCAACATCCTGTACAGAGGCATCCGCTTGAAAATACGCGTTGCTCTCTTCTGCGATAATCTCTATGACGGAATAATCGACGCAGCCATTCAGATGATCAACACGCTGCAAAATACTCTGCAGCATTTCACAGGCAAGCTTCCATTCCTCACTATCATCGGCATCTGACCAGAGTTTCTCATTTGCCTGCTTATTTAAAACAATTTTCCCGAACTCCTGCTGAGCGATTTCAACCTGGGTGTCGGTACAGAAAATAAATCGCAGCAAAGCATTTACCGCTTCGTCGTTCTGGCAGGCCCTTGTCACAGCAAGATACGAGTCTGCATTTACGCCAAAACCCGCATAAGAAGAGAAGGGAAGCGGTGAAAAGGAAACCCCCGCATCAAAAGAAGAAAAGAGTGCGTAATGAGTTTCTTCGCTCACAATTTCCGCCGGACTTCTCAAGGAAACCGTTCGGAAGGGCTGGTCGGCTGTCGCTGCCTCAAATTCGACAGGGAACTTCTTGCAGAACGCAAGCATTTCGTAGAAACTGTTTTGTTGGAAGTTCGATTCCTTTGTATCGTAGTCTACAAACTCCGAAAGGCTATCATTCAGGAACCAATTCAAGACAATATTCTGGGTTGTCCAACCATATCCGTTCGGACAATACGGAAGAAACAGTTCGTCGAATTGTTGACAAGTTTCAATCTTACGGCTTTCGGGAAGAATTGTTTCTGGCACGGAGAATATTTCAACTGAGAATGCCGGAAACAGGACATAGAGTTCGTCGCCGAATGTTCCGCATTCAAGAATATTTTCATAATACTCGTCAGATTTGTTCAGATCAGCCGCAATGCTGCCCAGCTCCCGTAGCATCCCCTTACCAGCAAGCATCTGAAGGGTTGCCAGTTCGCCGTTAAACCACAGGACGTCTGGAACATCCCCAGAAATGATTTTGATCAACAGTTCATCATGCGAGGCATATGTTTCTGTCTCTAATGTAATTTGGGGGTTTTCCGCAGCGAAGGCAGCCAGAGCCGCCTGAATATTCCCGACTTCGTCATTGCAATAGCCGACACGCAGTACTGTATCTGCCGTTGCTTCTTCTGAGGACGCCAGTTCTGTGTCTTCGCATTTCGACAGCGTGTAAAAACCGTCCTCTGTGAGCAGATGTAATCCATCAGCTGCCGCAGTCATTCCTGTTATTTCATTTGAGACGATCCCAAGCGGAAGAAGTTGGGTCAGGCTCATCAGCTGACCGTTTTGGTACTGATATATCATGTCGTTTACAAGAATATACAAGCCCTCTTCGCCGCCGCAGACAATAGACGCGCCGTGTGTAAGCGCCGCGATAGGGGTCGCTTGTCCGTTATCTATTTGATATAGCGCCGTGTATCCGCTGCCCTCCGTCTGCTTTTTATCTGCCATATTGCCTACAGCATATACTGTATCATTGACGATCCCTACACCTACCCAGCGAATATCGTGCCCCACCAGCGCTGCCGTATCTTCATTTAGAACATACAATTGATACCCATATCGCAGATATTGCTCTTTCTGGCTGAAAACAAGCTGCGCACGAATATGATTCGGATCATACCCGCGCGTATCTTCCTCTAAAGAGATTTTTGCTCTGGACGGAGTTTCCAAAAAAGCAGAGTTGTTCTGTTCATGCAAGTAATAGCGATTCCCCTGCCAAAGCGTAAAAGCAATTATATCATCGCCTACAACCTCTGTGTTTTTTCCGTTTTCATAGATTTCCCGCTGCCCGTTCTTCTCTGCAAGAAAGCTTTCGCCGTCTGCAAATAATAGTTTAGCAGCAATGTCTGTATAGGCAGCTTGATATGTAAAACCGGACGATGCTTCCGGCAAATCTGGTAGAGATCCGATGGCATCTTTTTGAGATTCTCGGTTGCAGCCCAGCAGGCCAGTCAGTCCCGAGATTACTAAAAGTATGCCGACAAGCTTACGCAATCTGTTCATGTTTATCTCCTCGTGACAGTTTTTTACATGGAGGGGGGGCAGCAGCGCTGCCCCTCTCGTGTAACTGCTCAAATACCGTCGTACTTTCTCAGGTACTCTGTCGAAACCCAACCAACCGATCCAACATATTGCCCTTCTCGTACTTTGACTTTAGCCCATGTGCCATCCGCGTTATAATTATTTACCTGCACAAAGGTGTTGTAATCGATGGTGCCAATTATCTGAGCGGATGTCCCAATCTCTGCTCGTAAATTGAGTTTTGAGGCAACAGTATAGTAACACTTTGTTTTCTCGCAAAGTTTTGCTTCTTCGATATAACCGGTATCCGTTCCGTAAGTGACCTTATACCATGTACCGCTTGTATCCGAACTCCATACAGTAGTGCCCTTCTGCAAAGTCGCGACCGTATAGCCCGATCCCTTGCCAGAATACATCGTACAACTGAACAAAGTCAAGTAAGCGCTTGTGGTACCGCCATATGGTGCAACCTCGGAATTTTCCGCAGCGAGGGCCATCGGGCATACCGAAAGCAGCATAATGATTGCAAGAACCCACACCACAAATTTCTTCATGTTCGTGACCTCCTTTATTTTGTTACGTATTGCTATCAACCGACTGCCCTCTGCTGCTGATAGCTTGCAGCAGTAAAATTTTCAGTCGCGCGCTTTTCTGAAAATTCAGGGCACATATGAACTGCTGATCAGGCAAATTCATATTAGTTCAACATTGTTCGGTTAAAGGAGTTTCTGTCTATATAGACATTTAACGTCAGGAAATGCAACAGACAGCGAATGGAAAATCATCAGTATTTGTATATAAATTGTGTATGTTGTACACAAGCGATATGGACATAGGGGGTATTGAACACTGCGGTCTTACTAGAATACTTGCATCATTTGCAAGTTTCGTTTCCTTCTCATATCCGCTACAATATCTCTGTATTCAGGTCAGAGCAGATTAAGGGCGGAGCAATTTCAGGGCGGAGGTGAAAACTTGGGGACAGGTATGCCCCGGTTCCGTGCGCAGGCCAGTGAATACCAAAATACAACAGGACCAGTAAGACCGTAATTGCCGCTTGGCAGTTACGGTCTTTTTGCGTCCAAAAACGATGAAAGGAGTGAAACCATGAATGCCAGAGAAAAGCAGACTCATACCAATCAGCTATTACAATCCCAAGCAGGAGATCCGTCTCAGCGCGTATGCGGACACGATCATTCTTGAACCGGATGGACGGAAGCAGCATCTTCGGGCGATCCGCTTCGGCGGGTATCCAGAGATGGTGCGCGCCATGTCGGACGCGATCTACGCCGGCGCAACGCTGGAAACGGAATTTGCCGGTGAACCAGCCATGCTCGCCTGCGAACCAAAGAAGTACGAATGCCATCTGAGCCACGACGGAATTTACGCCGAGGCAACGATTCTTTCGCTGGACGATGCAGATGAGACCAGATCAACCAACGAGGAAGAAATGGGCGGTCAGACGAATGTAGAGCTGCCGCCGAGAAAGTGCATCCTTTTTTGCCCGGCCGGAGACCGGCAGGCGCTGTTTGAAGCGCTGGACCGGAAAACGGCTGTGCCGCTTATCCCGGAGTTTCAGGACTATGTTCTGGACGAATTGCAGCGGCGCAGATTTCTCAAGCCGCTGCGCGTCATCTCCATCCGGGAACGGCTGGAGGCGTGGCTGCTGCTGTGCAAAAAGGACGACGCCAATATCGTCAAGGTGCTGGAGGATGGCTTGAAAACCGGCGCAATCCGTATTCCCGGAACAGTTCAGAACCTCAACGGCTTTGACAGTGTGCATTCCGTCACCAGCTATCTGTCTGCGTTCGGCGTGACTGTCGCAGAAAGAATCCGTGAGCAGTTTCAGCCGCTCTTTGACCCCGCCGCGGAGCAGCTTTCCCCGGAGATTTTACGCATCAACGACCATATCCGCGAACACGCGGGCTACAGCCTTTACCCGGCGCAGCTTGCGGTTGCGGAATCGGTCAAGCGCAAGCTCTCGGAGGGAAAGTCTGCGTTCATCGTGGCAGAGTGCGGAAGCGGCAAGACGAAGATCGGCGCAACGGCACTGGCCGCGTATCAGGCGCAGAAACGAAAAAAGACGTTCAACATCGTTCTCTGCCCGTCGCACGTCGCAAAGAAGTGGGTGCGCGAAATTGCCGAAACGCTGCCGGAGACTGCGGGCGTCATCGTCCGCAGCATTACGGAGTTGGACAGCCTGTACGCACAGTACCGGCAGGGCGACAAAAGCATCTACGCCGTCATCAGCAAGGAAAAGGCACGAGACGGCTATATGCGCCGCCCGGCGGTTCTGTTTGACGCGCGAAAAGGCGCGTTCCGCTGCCCCGGCTGTGGTTCCGTCATAGAATTGCCAAGCAGTGACGATACATACGACTGGGTGACCGCGAAACCGGAGGCGTTCCGCATGGAAAACCGGCGCAATCATCAATGTATGAATTGCGAAAGTCCCTTGTGGACAGCGGTGAATCCAAGCGTGCCGTCTCCGTGGGTCAAGATTCCGGAATACGGCTGGGTGCATCGGAAGCTGGCAGTCCATGCCATACAGAAGACGAAGAACCCCGCTGCACTGGATGCTTTGCTGTCACTTCACGAGAATCCAGACGGATATTTCCCGACGCGCGGCGCGTGCCGGCGGTATCCGCTCAGCTCGTACATCAAGAAGCGATATCGCGGCAGGCTTGACGGCCTCATCGTGGATGAGCTGCACGAGTACAACAACGACAGCGGCCAGGGTGACGCGATGGCAGAGCTGTTCGGCACGGCAAAAAAGGTTATCGGCATGACGGCCACGCTCATCAACGGCTACAGCTCCGGTATTTTTCATCTGCTCTACCGCACGTCGGCGCAGCTGATGCTGACGGACGGAAAGCCGCATGAAAAGCCCGCGCTGTTCAATACGGAGTATGGCGTTGTGGAAACGACCTACACCGAAGCCGATGAAAGCTATGCCGCAAAGCGCAGATCGCAGAAAAGCAGTGTTCGGACGCGCCAGCTTCCGGGCGTTTCGCCGCTGGTGTTTTCGAGGTTTCTGCTGGAAAAAACGGCGTTTTTGTCGCTGTCCGACATGGGTAAGGCACTCCCCAGCTACGAAGAAATTCCCATTGCCTGCCGTATGGATGAAGCCGTGCAATCGGAATACAAACGCATTGAGAATGCGCTTGTACGGGTATTGCGGTCGGACCGCCGCGTGGCGAAAAAGATCCTTTCCGCGTATCTGAACCTGCTGACTGTCTATCCGGATCAGCCGTATGACCAGAAGCCTATCTTCTACCCCGATAGCGATGTCCCCATTGTCGAGCCTGAGAACATCGGGGACGCGGACACGCTCGGAGAAAAGGAATTGCGGACGCTGGAGATCGTAAAAGCCGCCATTCAGAACGGTGAACGCGCACTCATCTACACAAGCTGGGTGCGCACAGATTCGCAGCAGAAGCTCAAAAAGCTGCTGACGGATGAAGGATACCGCACGGAGCTTTTGACCGACAAGATCAAGACCACCGACCGGGAGGACTGGGTGCAGAAAAAGCTCGCTGCCGGGATGCAGGTGCTGATCGTAAACCCATCTCTGGTGGAAACGGGGTTAGACCTCAACGCCTTTACCACGCTGGTGTTCTACAGTATGGGCTATAAGCTCTTTACGCTGCGGCAGGCGTCGCGCCGAAGCTGGCGCATCAACCAGAAAGCGTCCGCGGTCAAGGTCTATATGCTCTACTACGAGGACACCATGCAGCAGAAATGCCTGAAGCTCATGGCCTCGAAGCTGGCGGTCGCCGGACTCATTGAAGGAAACTTCTCCGAGGAAGGACTTGCCGCAATGAGCGATGTGCAGGACATGACCTCGCAGATGGCAGAGGAGCTGATGCTCGGCATCCGCGACAATGTGGAGGATATCGCGGCAGCGTTCAAGAAAATGGCGTTTGAGAATCCGGACAGAGAAGTACCGGAAGTTCCTGCCAAAGAAGCAGCATTACCGCTACCCGCGATGATCGAACAGCCGAAGCGCGTGTTTACAGTGGAGCAGGAAGAAAAGCTGCAAGCTGCCATGGTGCAGCTGGAACAGCAGAAAGCCAAACGGACGAAGAAAACGCAGCAGGTGGAAAACCAGTTGAGTCTATTTGATTTCGTTGCGTAAAAAAGGAGGATGCTATGAAATTCATCGTCAACCGAACAGAACTGCTTGCCGCGGCGCAGAACGCCGAGCGCATTGCGCCGAGGGTTTCCACGATCGAAATTCTGCAATGCGCGTATTTGCAGGCCGAGCAGGACACACTCACCGTTGCGTCCGGGAATCTGGAGATCGCGTTGGAGCAGCAGCTTCCCGCGCAGATCGAGAATGAGGGCAGTGTTGTTGTCAAAGCTCCGCTTCTCTCTGGAATGCTGCGCCTGCTGGATGGCGAGCGCGTGACTTTCCAGATGAAAAACGGAAAGCTCGTTGTTTCCTCCGGAAACGCGGAATACGCCATTCCCGTCATGGACACAGCGCAGTACCCGCGCATGGAAATTCCTTGCCCGGCGGCAACCGTGCCTGTGAGCGGTATTCCGTCGCTGACCAAACGGACGGCGTTTGCTGTTTCCGAGGAGACTGCCCGACCGATGCTCAAATGCGTGAACCTGATCTTCGGCGCGGACGGCTTGCAGGCGGTCAGCACGGACAGCTTCCGCATCGCGTCTGCCAAGGGCGACCGTGAGAGCCGTGGGAACATCAGTTTCCTTGTTCCGGCAGCTTCGCTGGAAAAGCTGGCAGGTCTGGTAAGCGACCGCGAGAAGCTGCAGGTCGGTACGACCGGGAAAGCCATTGTCTTTCGGAAGGAGAATTTCCTGTTCGCCGCGCGAATTATGGAAGGGCCATATCTTGCCGTGTCGCAGGTGCTGTCCAATCTGAAGCAGCAGTTTACTGTTCTGACCGACGCCGCCCTGCTCCGTGATACCATTTTGCAAGCCCTGAGCGTCACCGGCACGCAGAACCGATTTTCCCTGTCCTTTGCAGGAAACCGGCTGACTGTGCGCTGTGAAAGCGAATACGGTGTTTCGGAGACAGCTATGGACGTGGTCGCGCTGAGCGGCGAGCCTGCAGGCGTGTACTGGTACAGCCCGACGCAGCTTCTGGAATGCCTGAAAGCGCTGAACGGAACGCTTATGCTGGAGGTCGTGCAGCACAGTGCGCTGCTTCTCAAAACAGACGAGCTTGTCTGCTTCCAGATGGCGGTGCGTGAATCGAAAGCCATTGAAGTAAAGCCACAAAAGACAAAAAAGCCGCGCAAGGAGGCGGCATAAAAAAGGAGGACACGCCTATTTGAAGAAACCGACCATCTGCCGCTACTGCGGCGGGATCATCCGGCTCGTTCCGGCTGCTGATGTCTATGGCAGCTCGACGGAACGGCTTGGAATGCAGAACGAATATCTGTATCAGTGCCAGAACTGCAATGCCCGCGTTGGCTGCCACAAGGGTACCACGCGGCCGCTCGGCGATGTGGCAAATGAGATCCTGCGGCTCAAGCGCATCGAAGCCCATCAGGTGTTCGACGCGTACTGGCAGAAGCAGCACATCAGCCGGACAAAAGCCTATCAATGGCTGGCACGAGAATTGAAGCTCTCAGAGGAAGAAACGCACATCGGCGGGTTCGAGATTGATACCTGTCAGCGCGTGATCGACCTCTGCCGCGCGAAAATGGATAAAAAGTAAGGAGAATGTCGTATGAAGATCCGGCCCAAGGTTCCCGTATGCACAGACTGTAACCACGTTTTCGAGTACAGAGGCCGAAACCCCGGTCAGCTCGGCGGCGTGGTGGTGCAGTTTGGAGAAGCCTACTGCACGAAGAAGAAAAAGCCGCGCTTACTAAAACGCTGGCACAAAATGCTCCGCGTTCCGGACTGGTGCAAGAAGCGCATCCGGCCGAGCCTGGTGCGCATCTATGATTTTGCCAGCACGGAAAGCTGGCTCATGCACGAAAATCTCTGCAAATCTCTCGGACGGGAGATCGGCCCCACGGCATCCAGATACACGCTCTCCGAGGTGCGGCAGCTTGATCTGGACGCATATGCGTTCCAGAAGCAGATTCGCACCACACCCGTAGAGGAACTTTTGAATGTGCATCTGGGGCTGCATCAGGTCGTGGAGGTCTTTGACGGCGTACAGTCCGTCATCCTCTATAAGACGCTGGACGGCTTTGTCCCGACCCCGACGTTTGACGCCGAACGCGCCAGACAGAACCGCAAAGAACAGAAAAAGGCATCCGCCTGACAAAACACAAATGGAGGCGTCTGCCTCCCAAAATACGAAGGAGAAAGACCATGAAAAACAATTTCACCATTTCTCAGAGAAACGCCATCGTGGAAAATCATCTGTGGTGCATCAAGGCTGTGATGAAACAGAACCGTGCGCTCATCCGCGCGGCGAAGCTGGATGCGGACGACGTGTATCAGGAGCTTGCGCTGCGGCTCATCCGGGCGGTCATGTCGTATGACCCGGAAAAAGGCAATCTGGAGCAGCATATCTTCGCGCAGCTCCGCATGGAGCTGCAGAAAACAGCGCACAGCAGTGTGATCTCGCTGGACGCCTACCGCATGAGGGCTGCCGCATGAGTTTACGAGATAAAATGCTGGCTGTTATGGCCGATGTAAATGCCTCTGTTGCCGAGCGTGAAGAACTGGTCGAGCTGATTGCCATTGCGCTCCTGACGCGGAAGAACCTGTTTATTCTGGGCGATCCCGGTCAGGCAAAGAGCTACGCGATCAATGCTTTCCGCAGCCGCATCACGGGTGCGAAGCAGTTTGAACGGCTCCTTTCCAAACAGACGGATGAAGAACAGCTCTTTGGACGGCTCGACCTTTCCAGCCTGATCCCCGGCTCCGTGCCGGAAGCTGCGTTCGAGGGTGATGGGATTTACCAGAACCTGCGCTTTGATTTGCAGAGCTTCCTGAATGGTCTGCCGAAGATGAAAAACGAGACGGCGACATTCGAGAAGCTGGCGGAGATCAGCGGCAAGCTGGATGCCTATCGCAAGGCTGTCGCCGCGCTGCATCCGTGCGAACCGGTCGTACAGACCGCGGGCAAAATTCCGGAGGCCGACATTGTGTTTTTGGATGAGATCTTCAAATGCAATGACGGCGTTCTGAACGCGCTCCTGACGGCGCTCAATGAGCGGAAATACACCAATGAAGGCCGGACCTATCCCATCCCGACGATCTCCTTTTTCGCCGCGTCCAATGAGATCCCGAATTTCAATGACCCGGAGGAAAAGATCCTCTCGGCGCTCTATGACCGGCTGGAATTAAAGGTCGTCACGGAAAACATCTCAGAAAAAGCGCACCGACTGGCGATCCTGAAAGACAAGCTCGGTGGCTCGTTCGGCGCTATCCATGCGACGATCTCACTGGAGGAGCTGCGTGCCATGCAGCAGGAGGTCGCGGCCATTCAGGTACCGGACAGCATCCACGACCTGATGGACGATGTGCTCTGTGCGCTGCGCGCACAGATTCCCGTGTCCGACCGAAAATTCCTCAGCTACTTCTTCATTGCACAGGCAAAGGCGTGGCTGGAGGGACATACGGAGGTCACATCGACGGATCTTCTGGTGCTGCGGAATTACTTCTGGCAGCAGCCGAGCGACCGCGAATTTGTAACCGGCACGTTGGAGCGTCTTTGCGTCAACCCCATGCAGGAAAAGGTCAGCGACCTTCTTGCCATGGCACAGGACGCAAAGGACGGCTTTGACAGCGCCTGCGGTGCGGCTGAAAATGTACGCACGAAGCAGGCTGCGCTCCGCAAATTCCGCGGCGAGCTGGTGCGGCTCTACCAGATGCAGACCGAGATGGCTGCAAATGCTGCGTCTGACAGCGAAAAGGCGCTTACGGACGGACTGCTTACCGAGCTGGAGCGCATCAACAAGGCGGCGCATGAGGCCATTGGCTTTACTTACACGCCGTTGGAGCAGTTGGCAGCATTACAGTAATTGTTGGGAGGTCGAGGAATGGAGAGTCAAATTAAAATCAGAGCAACGGTTCCGGAAATGAATACGTTCTTCGAAGAAGAAAGCGGTGTTCGGTATATGGAAATTCGAGACCGCCGCTACTCTTCAGATGAAATTGAGCGTATGCCGGAATCAAAGTTCAACAGCAAGGTGTTCATGTGGGCTGTGAGGCTTCGGCATCCTAAAGTAGGAAAGGAACTTCACGGCATCTTTACAATTTCCGAGATAAAAAAGAAGCTGGAAGAAATGAAAGCCAAACAGGACTAATTCTCAAGGAGGATAATTTATGCTGAATCACATTGTCGTTATGGGCAGACTCACACACGATCCGGAGCTTCGCAAGACGGCCTCCGGCGTTTCCGTTGCGTCATTTTCCGTGGCAGTAGACCGCGATTTTTCGCAGCAGGACGGGAAAAAGGAAACCGATTTTCTTGATGTCGTCGCGTGGAGAAACACGGCTGAATTTGCGGCGAAGTATTTTACAAAAGGCCGCATGGCAGTCGTGTCCGGACGTTTGCAGATCCGGAACTGGGAAGACAAAGAAGGCAACAAGCGCCGCACGGCGGAAATTCTTGCGGAAAATATCTATTTTGGCGACAGCAAGAAGGAGGACGACGGCGGTTCTGCCCCTGCACCCACACAGGGCTTCGGTGCGCCTGCGCAGTCGGGCGGCTTTACGCCTACCTTTGGAAATGTACAGCCCGGCGGCTTTGTGCCGAACTTCGGTGGAGGCTTTTAAGCGCATATGGGGCAGAGTATCAGTGCGTTCAGGGGTGCGTATGACTTCCTGAGCAATTTCTACCCAGTTCCCATTACCTACAACGGATTGGTTTTTCAAAACAACGAGGCAGCGTTTCAGGCCGCAAAATGCCCGGAGCGCAGTGCGGAGTTTTGCTTCTTAAATCCATCTGAAGCAAAGAGACTTGGACGCAGGGTGAAACTCCGTAATGATTGGGATCAGATCAAAGATATGGTCATGTACGAGATCTGCAAAGCAAAATTCCGGCAAAATCCTGATTTGGCAGAGCGGCTTATCTCAACCAGCGATTTTGAACTTATCGAGGGGAATAACTGGGGTGACCACATCTGGGGCGTCTGTGACGGCTATGGAGAAAATCGGCTTGGCAAGATCCTGATGCGTATCAGGGAGGAACTGATACACGGATAGCGATGTTTAGAAAAACAGAAAACGCTGTCGCTGTGGGAAATAGCAGAGAAGCCTATATCCATATCCGGCAAAAACCAGTTCGCTCAGAGGGTCGCAATGAAAATTGCAGAAGAACACGCTTCTTCTGCTGAAACAGAAACGAGGGGACGCAGTGCTTATGCTGCGTTCCCTCTCTATTCCAAATTTACTACTACATGGAGGTTAAACATGAGTGAACGTACAGTGATCGCTTATTTTGAGGTTGATGAGGACCGCGCCTTTGATGGGGTTGGTGATGGACCTGTTCCTTATCTGGAACATGAAGCCGTCTGCCTGGAGAAAAGCGGTATTTTCCTCACAGGAGCCGCGATCGCCGACGAGGACGCGGATGATCCGAAGGAAGCATATCTGGTGTACCTTGCAAGATTCTGCTTCGAGCACTTTGGTGACAGCGATGCTTGCCCGATGTCCTATAAGAAATGGAGAAACAGCTGAATATGATTTTCAGCTCAGAAAGCAATCGGCATATCCCCAAAATTAGGAAGGAGGCATCCCTTTGAAGCAATATTTTCGCACTGTACAAAGCGTGCTGGATTCCCGCTGGGGCAATTTTCAGTATGCCGGAATACCCGCAGCACAGAAAACGGATCGTGTGCTGCAAAGCTCCAAGCTGGAGGACTGCATTTACCGCGATCTGAGTGAAGAAGATGAGAGTTTAGAAGCCATCCAGCAAGAAGCCGCATCTAAGCTGCACAGCTTTCCTGCGCTGTCCAGAGATATTTTTCAGTCGTTTTACTCGCTGTTCCCAAAGCGAACCGACGCAGACAGGCTTACGGCTGAGGCGCAGAAATTCAACGCAAAACTGCTCGACCATGTGACCGAGGACGCGGACTATCCCACGATCAAGTCGATCTGCGAAGGCCGGGAGCTGCCCGCTTATGAGGCCGCATCCGAGTTTACGGCAAAAATCGGCGCGCAGCTGGATGATCTGCTGCCAGAGCTCGGCGGCAAGGATGGTACGCTGAAAACGCTTGAAAAGCTGCAAGCAGCGCGGAATCAGGCACAGCAGAAGCTCACAGAGCTTTTAGCGCAGATGCGGGATTCTGTGCAGAATCCCACACTGGAGCAGGCGGTGATCGACGCGGCAAATCAGGCTGAAAGCAAAACGCAGCAGGCTGAGGCCGTTGCAAAGATGGTAGATACCACAGCACGGCAAAACAAAGCCGCTATATCTGAAAGCGTTTCTGCCGCCGTCGATGCGGCTGCGGAAAAGGCAAAGGAAGTCCAGACGATTCTCGGCGCGTGGAGTGATGATGCCGGCACGATGGAGAAAAATGCGGTGAACACCGAGCTTCTTCAGAAGGTGCGGCAAAATCCAGCGCTGTTGGAGATTTCAAAGCACCTTGGCCGGTTTCGTGAGATCTTCGCGCAGGGCAAACGCAACGGCTACGCCTATGGCCGCGGAGAAACCTACGCGCTGGAGCTGGGCAATGATCTTTCCCGTGCTATCGGTT
>OHHU01000589.1_pt1 | contig 21172 bp, 18 predicted proteins | sample 1568151 | NCBI WGS metagenome assembly OHHU01 (sample SAMEA3879572, study PRJEB24766) | human gut metagenome | biome: human-associated habitat; feature: feces | place: USA | collected 1985/1987 | reverse complement strand
CCCGACGCCTGGCAGGCGGGTCAGCGCTTCCATGGTGTGCGGGACTTCGCCGCCGTCCTCCGCCAGAATCATCCGGCACGCGGCGATGATGTTGCTTGCCTTGCTCTTGAAGCCGCAGCTTTTCACCAGCGGGTACAGCTCGGCAACATCCGCCTCCGCCATGCTCTTCACGTCGGGGAAACGCGCGAACACGGCGGGCGTGACCTTGTTGACCTGCTTGTCGGTGCACTGGGCGGACAGCATGACCGCCACCAGCGTCTCGTAGGGGTTGGTGAAATGCAGTTCGGGCTTGGGCTGGGGATAGAGACGGTCAAGCTCGGCGAGGATTAACTGTTTGTTTTCTTCAGGTGTCATTCAGGGGGATTCTCCTTCACAGGTGCGTCACTGCGTTCGGCATCCGCTGCACGCCGCGCAGCATCATCAGCAGCATCGCGACATTGACCGGGCAGACGACGACCTGCTTGATGAAACGGTTGCAGACGCTGATCCACGCGGGCATCGTTGCGCCTTCGCCGTAAATCGGGCGGACAAGCTCGCGGACAAACGCGGGATAATCCGCGCCGTCGGACACCGCGGTGAAGCCCGCCATCGCCAGAAAGTAGGTGTTCAGCAGGAAGTGGCACAGCAGCGACACGACGAGCAGGCACGCCATCGTCCGCCAGATTGTAACCGGACGTTTATGCAGCATCAGCCCATAGAAGAAGCCGCCGAGCGCCGCCGTGACGGACAGACCGGGGTTAATCGCCTGCCCGGTGAGGATGGTGCCGAGGGCGTCGCTCCCCCACGCGACGAGCGTGCCGCCGATGGGGCCGAGCAGGTATCCGGCAATGGCGTTGGGCAGAAAGCCGAAGCTGATGCGCAGCCAGTTGCCGAGGTTGATGGCCGTGATGCGGCTGAGGATGATTTGCAGCGCCATCAGCACGCCCATCACGCAGAGCTTCTGGGTGGTCAGACGGGCGCAGTCCCGCCAGTAGCGGGCATGGAAAACGGATTGTGACATCACAAAAAGCGCCTCCTAAGCGAATTTTTGCGCGCAACTCGCAGGAGGCAGCACCAAGACAGCGGGATGCGCCGAACCCACCGCGCCGCCGTGCGGCTTCGTTTCATGACAACTCCCCGTTCATGAACACTTAACGCGGATTCAGCTACTCTGCCCGATGCGAATCACAGGCAAGGCTATTGTACGCCATTTCGCCCAAAAGTGCAAGGCTTTTTCGGGATTCCTGCTGTTTTTTCAGGGGGATTGAGGGATTTCCCATGTGTAATACGGCGCGCCCCAGAAGCCGGGATGCTCCGTCACGGTAACGTTGTCGCCCTCGGACACGCGGTTGTAGCTCCCCGCCCCAATCTGGAAGGTCAGCGATTCCGTCTCCCCCGACGCCGCGACCCGAAGATGACAATCCCAGCTAAATTTATGCTTTTCCCGCCATTTTTCGGTGATATACGCCGTTTGCGCACTGCCTGCGCTTTGGTCAAACGCAGCGTTGCTCAAACACGCCCAGCTATGAGCGGAAAGCAGCACCACCAGCGCCAGAATCACCGCGCGCCCCCAGTATTTTTCATCGTCCGCTCGCTCGTCCGGCACTTGCTTCTCCGCCGCAAGCAGCATCGGCAACGTCAGCAGCATGAAGCACGCCGTGACAAGCCAAATCGTCGCCGCAGGCTGCATGGTCATGCGGATTTTGCGTTGGAAGAGCAGCAGCGTGGAGATAAACAGCGGCAGAATCATCCCCGGTCGGATAATCAGCGTCTGCTTGCGCTTCGTCAGCGTTGCCGCAATGGCGAGCGCGAGCCAATCGACCGCGTAGAGAATCAGCGCGGCGGCGCGGAACGATGGAATGTGGTCGAACGCAGTCGCCAGCGCGAGCAGCCCCCACGCCAGCAGCGTGACGGTGCTGATGGGCTTTCGCGTCTTGATTTTGGCGGATTTCGCCACGTTAGTCCGCCTCCTCCTGCGGATAGTCCCATGTATAATACGGCGCGCCCCAGAAACCGTCGTACTCCGTCACCATCACCTTGTCCCCCGCAGCTATTTCGCTGAAATCCTCCTTGCTTACCGGAAAATCCAGCGTTCTGCCGTCCCAAACCACGTCCATGTAGCAATAGCGGCTTGTCGCGCGCGTCTGCGAGACGGTGCTGATGTGCGACGTGCCGACGTCCGCGTCAAACACCGAGTTCGTCGCAATCAGCCAGAACGCGCAGCTTATCCACACTGTTCCGACGACGACGAACACCCGCGCGGCAAATCTGCCCCGGTCAATGTCGGCAGCGGCTTGTTTCTCCGAAATCATCAGCGGAATCAGCAGAATCAGCGCAAGCAGGATGCTCCGCCACACCAGCGGCGATTCGTCCGGTCGCATCCCGATTTGGCAACCAACAATCAGGAACGCCGCCGCCAGCATCGGCAGGAACACGCGCGGGACGGCGATTGTCCCCTTCTTCGGGGCGGTCAGGGCAAGGAGGCAGAGCGCAATCAGCCCGACCGCGTAGAGAATCAGCGCGACGGTTTCCAGCGCCGGGACGAAGTGCGCCACCAGCGCCGCCACCAGAAGTCCCCACGCGGTGTAAACCACGGGTTTCGGGGTGAAAGGCTTCCTTGCAGCGTACTTGTTGCTTTGGGTCATATCAATTCTCCCCCTGCGTCTTTGGCAGCGTCACGTCGTAGTACGGCGCGCCCCAGAAACCGGGATACTCCGTCGCCGTGACGGCGTCCCCCTCGGATAAACGGCGATACGCATCCCGCCCGACATCAAAGTTCAGCGATTCCGCCAGCCCCTCCACCGCGACCCGGATGTGATACTGCCCTCCGGCGCGGCTGCTATTTCGCCACTTTTCGGTGATGCAGGCAGTCCGCAGACTGCCCGCGCTTTGGTCGAACGTGATGTTGCTTGCAGCTGCCCAGCTGATGGCAGCAAGGAACACCAGCATCGTCAGCGCTACTGCACGCAGCCAGTATTTTTCCCTTCCCGCCCGCATGTTCGGAACTTGCTTCTCCGCAATCAACAGCATTGGCAGGGTCAGCAGCACGAAGCCAAGCGCGACAAGAAAAATATTTCGCATCCACGGCGTGGTATACCTTCTATACCAAAAGTTTAGCAGCACAATCGCGACGACAATTGGCACACACGACCCCCAATAGTTCACAAGCGACTGCTTGCGCTTCGCCGTCAGTGCCGCAATGCCGAGTGCAAGCCAATCCGCCGCATAAAGAATCAGCGCGGCAGTTCGAAGCGACGGGAGGAACACGAGCGCGAGCGCCATGATCAGCATCCCCCACGCAGGCAGGGCGACGGCGGGGTTCGGACTGTTGCCGAAGAATTTGTTAGGTTTTGCCACGTCTATCTTCTACCTTTCAGCGTTTGCAGTCACGCAAGTGTACAGTATACCAAAAGCGCCCGCCGGAATTTCCAGCGGACGCCGATAGCAGCCTTTACTTCAGCAGGATAATCGTCGCGATTTCCAGCCCGGCTTCGAGGATGATGGACACGCCCATGAAGCCCCAGACGATGTTCATCGCGGTGTTCGGGTTGAGCAGGATGAACAGCGCCAGCACAACTGCCAGCGCCGCGGAAATCGCCGGGAAGTACCAGCGGATGCCGCTCAGGCGGAGGATGTCCACCGTGCACTGCACCTTATACGCCGCCAGAATCAGCATGGCGATGGCGTACACCCACGTTACGAACGGCAGCGCCGCCAGCAGCACGCCGTACTGCGTCACGCACAGAACGCCAAGGATGATGAGCAGCAAGCCCTTGAAGAGCAGCTGCTTGATGACCATTTTTTCTGCTTCGCCGACAAAATACAGCGTGCAGAAGACGATGCCCGTAAGAATCATGACAGCGCCCGCGCCGATGACGAAGGCGGAGGTGACGGCGTCGGGGTTGACGAGCAGCAGCACGCCGACGATGATTTCAGCGATGCAAAGCAGGATGTTGCCAATCTTGCTGGTCAGGAATTTCTTCATGGTTGATTTTCTCCCTATTCTCCGATTGGTTATTTACTTGTTGGTTTGAATTACAGGCGCAATCAAGCTTCCTTCTTGTTCAGGATGTTCATGAACTCTTCGCCGGTGATGGTTTCCTTTTCGTACAGGTACTTCGCCAGCTCGTCGAGTTTCGCGCGGTTTTCGGTCAGAATCTGCGTCGCCTTCTGGTACTGCTCCTTGACGATGGAGACGACCAGCGCGTCAATGCGCGCCTGCGTTTCCGCCGAACAGGACAGGGACGTGTCGCCGCCCAGATAGGCGTTTTCGACCGTCTCCATTGCCACCATGCCGAACTCGTCGCTCATGCCGTAGCGGGTAATCATCGCGCGGGCGAGCTTCGTGGCCTGCTCAATGTCGTTGGACGCGCCGGTCGTAATCGAGCCGAACACAATCTCTTCTGCCACACGACCCGCCGTCAGCGTCGCAATCTTGTTGATGATTTCGTCCTTGGTCATCAGGTAGTGGTTGCCCTCATCGACCTGCATCGTGTAGCCGAGCGCACCGGACGTGCGCGGCACGATGGTGATTTTCTGCACGGGCGCGGAGTGGCTCTGCAGCGCCGCGACGAGCGCGTGACCGATTTCGTGGTAGGACACGATGCTCTTTTCCTTGTCGGTGAGAATCGCGTTCTTCTTCTGATAGCCGGCGATAACGACCTCGATGGATTCCTCCATGTCCGCCTGAGACGCGGCGGTGCGGTGGTTGCGGACAGCGCGCAGGGCGGCTTCATTGACGATGTTCGCCAGTTCCGCGCCGGATGCGCCGGACGCCATGCGCGCAATCTGCGCATAGTTGATGTTCGGCTCGGTCTTAATCTTCTTCGCGTGGACGCGGAGGATGGCTTCACGCCCCTGCAAATCCGGCAGCTCCACGGGTACGCGGCGGTCGAAACGGCCGGGGCGGGTCAGCGCGGGGTCAAGGGATTCGGGACGGTTCGTCGCGGCGAGGATGATGACGCCGTTGCTGCCCTCGAAGCCGTCCATCTCGGTCAGCAGCTGGTTGAGCGTCTGCTCGCGCTCGTCGTTGCCGCCGCCGAACTTGCCGCCGTCGCGCTTCTTGCCGATGGCGTCGATTTCGTCAATAAACACGATGCAGGGCGCTTTCTCCTTCGCCTGCTTGAACAGGTCGCGCACCTTGCTGGCGCCCATGCCGACGAACATCTCCACAAATTCCGAGCCGGAAATGGAGAAGAACGGCACGTTCGCTTCGCCCGCGACTGCCTTGGCGAGCATGGTTTTGCCCGTGCCGGGCGGGCCGACGAGCAGAATGCCCTTGGGCATCGACGCGCCGATATCGCGGTACTTCGACGGGTCATGCAGGTAGTTGACGATTTCGCTCAGGTTCTCCTTCGCTTCGTCCTCGCCCGCTACATCGTCGAACTTAATGCTGCCCGCGCTGTCCTTCACATATACCTTGGCATTGGAATTGCCCATGCCGAAGGACATCGCGTCCTTGCCGCCGCCCATGCGCTTCATCAGCTGGCGCGTGAGCAGCTGCCCCAGCGCGATAAAGAGCACAATCGGGAAGACGAAGGAAAGCAGGAACGACAGCAGCGGCGACGTTTCTTCCACAATTTCCTTGTCGAACCTCACGCCGTGTTCGGACAGGCGGCTGGTCAGCTCCGGGTCATCCATCTTGCCTGTGCGGTAATAAACAGCGTTCTTATTGGCTTCGTCCTCCTTGGTGATGAAGACGATCTGATTGTCCTGCACTTGAACTTCAGAAATCTTGTCCTCTTCGGTCATCTGGATGAACGTGCCGTAATCGACATACTTCACGCGCGCCTGACTCACCATCGGCACGAGCAGCGTGTTAATCAGCAGCACGACCAGAATCGCGATTGCGTAATAGACAATCAGCGGTTTTTTCGGGGTTTTGACTTCATTCATGCGTTGGTATCCCTCCCATCGATGTTGATTCTACCATGGCTTTATGAACTCAGTTTGTCCTTTTCAGCGAAAAGTAACAACTGTTTTCATGTTTTTTTGCAAGAATACCGAAAATGGGACGGCGGAAAATTTCCGTCATCCCACTAACTGGTTACAGTTGTCCCACCACGTCGTCCATGCTGTACATGCCGGGCTGCTGATTCATCAGGAACGCCGCCGCACGCAAAGCGCCCGCAGCAAACACGCCGCGGTTCTCCGCGCTATGGCTGATGCGGATTCTCTCGCCCGTGCCGAAGAAGCAGACTTCATGCTCGCCCGTGACCGTGCCGCCGCGCAGGGAGTGCATCCCGATTTCCTGATGCTGGCGCTTGCAGTCGCGTCCGTGGCGGCCGAAAACGGCTTCGCGCTCATCCGGATAGGCAGATTTGACCGCGTCCAGGAGCATCAGCGCCGTGCCGGAGGGCGCGTCGAGCTTGCGGTTATGGTGCGCTTCGACAATTTCCACGTCAAAGGCATCGCCAAGGACGCCTGCCGCCTTCTTGGCGAGGGCGCGCAGCAGGGCAATGCCGAGGCTCATGTTGCCGGAGCGGAAAATCGGCACGACCTTCGACGCTTCGGCGATTTGGTGAAGCTGCTCGTCGGTCAGACCGGTGGACGCAATCACGACCGGGACGCGGTACTTCATGGCGTAATCCAGCACGTTCGCGCCGGGCTTCCAGTTGGAGAAGTCAATCACCACATCCGCCTTGGGGGCGTCGGCATAGTTCGCATAGAGGGGAAAATCCGGCTGATACGGGGCGACCCCGGCGGCAATGTCCACGCCGCACACCACGTCAATGCCGGAGGATTTTGCTTGCGCGGCGACCTCGCGGCCCATGAAGCCGCACGCGCCGCTGATGAGGATGGTCATGTTTTTTGCTCCTTGTGTTTCCTAAGAAAATGCGCTTTTTTGTCGCAGAGGATTTCGCGTCTGCGGACGCGACCAAAGGGCTTTGCGCTCGCCCTTTGGAAACCTTCGCAGTGCACACCCATGTTTCTTGGTCTTTTTCGCAGCTGCTATTATAATGGAAGCGGTTAAATCAGCTTCCAGCCGCGCATAATGTCGGCGAGCTTCTGCTGGTTGGCTTCCTGCATGGGAATCAGCGGGAGGCGCAGTTCGTTGCGGCACATGCCCATCATGCTCATCGCTGCCTTGCAGGGAATCGGGCTGGTTTCGCAGAACAGCGCCTTCACCATCGGCAGCAGGTCACGCTGCATTTTGGACGCTTCCGCCCAGTTGCCTTCCAGCGCCAGCGCGGTCATCTTGCTCGTTTCGGCGGGCATCACGTTGCTCAGCACCGAAATCACGCCTTGGAAGCCCAGCACCATCAGCGGAATCGTCAGGTCGTCGTTGCCGCAGTAGAAGGTCGCGTTGTCGCCGACGAGGTTGATTTTCTCCATCGCCTGCGCCACGTCGGGGTTCGCTTCCTTCACGGCGACGACCTGCGGCAGACGGCAAATCTTCTCAAGCGTCGCGGGCTGGATGTTCACGCCCGTGCGGGACGGCACGTTGTAGACGACAATCGGCAGACTGGTCTTTTCGGCAATCTCCGTGTAGTGAGCCACCAGTCCCTCCTGCGTGGACTTGTTGTAGTAGGGGGTGACAACCAGCTGCGCCGCCACGCCGAAGTCCTTGACGACATTCGCCGCGTGGATGACCTCGCGCGTGCAGTTGCTGCCCGTGCCGGCAATGACGCAGGCGCGGTCTTTCGCGCGCTCGGCGACGAAGCGGATGACCTCAATGTGCTCATCCCACGTCATCGTCGATGGTTCGCCCGTCGTGCCCGCGGCAATCAGCGCGCTCACGCCGCCCGCAATCTGGCTCTCTACGAGGTTGTCCAGCGCATCCCAGTCGATTTCGCCGTTCTTGAAGGGCGTAATCAGCGCCGTACCAGTGCCTGTGAACAAAGGTTTCATTGTGATAACTTCCTTCCAGATATTTATACGATTTTTGCATTACACCCGGTGCGGAATGTACCCCTTGCGGCAGAGCAGCTCCGCCGTCAGGATGCCGCCGCCCGCCGCGCCGCGCACCGTGTTGTGGCTCAGGCAGACAAAGCGGTAGTCGAACAGCTTATCCTCGCGCAGACGGCCGATGGACACGCCGAAGCCGTTCTGGAAATCGCGGTCAAGGCGGGTCTGCGGGCGGGAGGGGTCTTCAAAATACTGCAGGAAGGGCTTGGGCGCGCTCGGCAGCTCCAGGCGCTGCGCTTCCGTCTCGTAGTTCGCCCAGCGTTCCTTGATCTGCTCGATGGTCGGCTTTTTCTTGAAGCTGACGGACACCGCCGCCATATGGCCGTCGGAGCAGGCGACACGCAGGCACTGCGCGGAGATGACGGGCAGCGTCGCGTTGACAATCTTGCCGTCCTCCACATGACCCCACAGCTTCAGCGGCTCGTTTTCGCTCTTTTCGTCCTCGCCGCCGATGTAGGGAATCACGTTATCCACCATTTCGGGCCACGTCTTGAACGTCTTGCCCGCGCCGGAAATCGCCTGATAGGTGCACACGCTGACCTTCTCCGGCTCAAAATCAAGCAGGGGGGTCAGGGCGGGCACATAGCTCTGGATGGAGCAGTTCGGCTTGACGGCGATGAAGCCGCTCTTCGTGCCGAGGCGCTTTTTCTGCGCTTCGATGACGGCAAGGTGATTGGCGTTGATTTCCGGCACGACCATCGGCACGTCCTCGATGCCGCGGCAGGCGCTGTTGTTGCTCACCACCGGAATTTCGTGCTTCGCGTAGGCTTCCTCCAGCGCGCGGATTTCGTCCTTCTTCATGTCCACGGCGCAGAAAACGAAGTCCACATGCTTGCTCACTTCGTCAATATCCGCCGCATCGACGACGGTCATGCCCGCCACCTTTTCCGGAATCTCCCACGAGAACGCCCAGCGCTCCCCGACCGCCTCGCGGTACGTCTTTCCGGCACTGCGCGCCGACGCCGCCACGCAGTTCACCTCAAACCACGGATGATCCTTCAGCAGCGAAATAAAGCGCTGACCGACCATGCCCGTTGCGCCAACAATGCCTACACGATACTTCTCCATTGGTTGTATCCTCCATCCATGTGTTTCTGCTGATTGTTTTGCGGTATCCTGTCCATTCGGATTGAAAAAAAAGCCACCACAAGCCATCCTGCTCGCGGTGCGCCAAAGACCCGATTTTCCATGCAGTCGCCCGCATGATGCCCTGCCCATAAGGAACAGGCGGTGTCTCAGTGAATCAGCGCTCCGCCGGGGATTTTTTTTGCCCCGATGACAGTCACGAACCTGTCCGGCCCGCGCCCAAGCACAGGGTCTGCGGCTTCGTTTGCCCTGCCTTTCGGCGCACCACCCCTTCCCGCGGCCTCTTCGGAAGCCATCCTCCGCCGCGGTACACGATGCGTGCGCACCTCTGATTCCGTTCCTATGCAATTATCGGATACCAATGCTATCATAGCACGCTTTTGCTTATCTGTCAATCACTTATGAAGATTTCCGCCGTTTCTTCACCAGAAACCGCACAACCCCGCGCAGGGGCTTCGGCACCTTCACGCACACCATCCGCACACGCATGTTGTCACCTCCTCCCCACACAGATCAGCACCAGCCCGGCGATTGCCAGCGCCACGCCAAGCAGCGCCGCCCACGCCCATGCCGGGATGCACAGCAGCAGCACAATCAGCCCCGCCGCCACCAGCACGACGCCCGCAATCATCAGCGCGCGCTGACCCGTGCAGATGACCCTTTGCCGCTCGCCGCAGGAGCGTTTGCGCATTCGTCTCCCTCCCCGCTCGGTTGATTCGGTTGAGGGTATGCGGGGGATGCGCCGCTTATGCCAGCAAGCCGAAATCCGCGAACGCCTTCGCCAGCCCGCCCGCCTCCACCGAATCGCAGACCGCGTCCGCGGATTGCTTCGCCGCCTCCCCGCCATTGCCCATGCAGACGGAAAAGCCCGCCGCAGCAAACATCGGCAGGTCGTTCAGGCTGTCGCCGAAACAAATGCTGTCCGCCGGATTGATGCCGAGCGCCGCGCACACCTGCTTGACGCCGCTGCCCTTGTCATAGCGGCGGTTGGCGGTTTCCGCGTTCACAAGGTCGTGCTGGCGGTCGTCCATCAGTACGAAGTCGAACTCGCTGCATTCCGCCATGGCTTTGTCCAGCTGCGCCCGCGTCGGGGACATGCACACGACGGAATAAACGGGTTCGCCGCCGTAATCGCGCATGGGCTGCATCTGCAATCGCTGCTCGATGGCCTCGCGCCAGCGGAGCAGCTCGCTGCTGCCGTTTTGCACGTCACGGGCGCGGAGAAAATCACGGAAGCCCTCGTCGCAGTACGCGCCCATGCGGGTCTGCGCGGTGCGAAACACGCCGTTAGCCGAAAGCGCCGTCAGCACATGCGCCTGCTCCTGCGGGGTCATGGGGCAGTCAAAGACGTCGCGGCCGCCGACGACCACCAATCCGCCGGAGGACGCAACGTAGCCGTCAAAATCAGCGCAATGAAGAAGCGGCTTGAGCATCGCTTCGCAGCGGCCGGTGCAGAGGAAAACACGGCGCCCCAAGCGGCGGGCGGATTCGATGGCAGCGACGGCGGATACGGGCGGCGCGGAATGCCCCGGCTGGGTGAGCGTGCCGTCGATGTCGAGGAAGATGGCGCGGTAATCGTGCATGGTGGATTTTTGCCTTCTTTCCTGGTGCAGTTCTTTCCTTATTATATAGGCTGTTTTGTCGCAGGGGGGCGCTCCTGCGGGAGCGACGAGGGGCAATGGAAACAGAACCGATGTGGCTGCCGGAATCCCTGACATTACAATATGATATTATTCGCCCAAAACGCCGTTTTTCCTCTTGCCAGTTTCGTTTTTCCGGTGTATAATCAGCGGCGGAAGATTTCGCAAAGGAGCAAAATCATGGCATCCAAATCGCACGACCTGACGCACGGGCCGCTCGTCCAGCAGATTATCCTGTTTTCCCTGCCGCTGATGGCAACGAACGTGCTGCAAGTGCTGTTCAACATGTCCGACGTGGCGGTGGTTGGGCAGTTTGCAGGCCCGGAAGCGCTGGGCTCAGTCGGGTCTACCTCGATTCTTGTCTCGCTGTTTACCGGCTTCCTGATCGGCATGGGCAGCGGGGTCAACGTCGTCGTCGCCCGGTATATCGGCGCGCGGCACGACCAGGACGTGCACGAGGCGGTGCATACCTCGCTGATTCTCTCGCTGATTGTCGGCGTCATCATCATGGCGCTGGGTTTCCTTTTCACGCCCGCAATGCTCTCCATGCTCGGCACGAAGCCGGTGCTGATGGCGGGCGCGGTCAGCTACCTGCGCATCTACTGCCTCGGTATGCCCGCTATGGCGGTGTTCAACTTTGGCAACGCGGTGCTTTCCGCCGCCGGCGACACGAAAAAGCCGCTCTACTTCCTCTCGATGGCGGGCGTCATCAACATCCTGCTGAACCTGTTCTTCGTCATCGTCTGCCATCTGGCGGCGGCGGGTGTGGCGCTGGCAAGCATCATCTCCCAGTATATTTCGGCGGCGCTGGTGATTTTGTCCCTGCGCCGTTCAGGGAGCGTGGTGCGGCTGGAACGGTCGATGCTGCGGATTGAGCCGCACAAGGCAAAGCAGGTGCTGTCGCTGAGCATTCCCGCCGGTTTGCAGAACGCGATTTTCGCAATAGCGAACCTGTTCATTCAGGCGGGCGTGAACTCCTTTGACGAGCTGATGGTGGAAGGCAACGCCGCCGCGAACGCCGACGCGCTCGTCTATGACGTGATGGCTGCCATTTACACCGCCTGCTCGTCCTTCATGAGCCAAAATTACGGTGCGGGCAAGCGCAAGCGCATCATCCACAGCTACTTCATCTCGATGGTGTTCTCCTTCGGCATTGCCCTTGTCATGAGTGCGCTGCTGGTCATCTTCGGGCGGCAGTTCCTCGGCATTTTCACAAATGTCGAGGAAGTCGCGCAAGCCGGGATGATCCGCCTGCGCATCATGGGCTGCTCCTACGCCTTCTCCGCCTTCATGGACTGCACCATTGCCGCGAACCGCGGGCTGGGCAAGAGCTTTGTGCCAACGGTTATCGTGATTATGGGTTCGTGCGTGTTCCGCATTATCTGGGTGTACACGGTGTTCGCGTACTTCCACACAATTGAGAGCTTGTACCTGCTCTACATCGTTTCGTGGGCGATTACGGCGACGGCGGAGATGATTTGCCTGCGCCGCGTCTACCGTGAGCAGATGCAGAAGCTGCCGCCGGACATTGACGGCGTGAAAGCAGCCGCCTGAAAGGAGCGATTTTCCCCGATGACCAGCATTCTGATTAAGGACACGACCCGCGAGGAACGCCAGCAGATTGTCGACGACGCGATTGGCAACATTTCCGCGTCCTGCGACGGCTGCGCGGAGGGCATCATCGAGATGTACCAAGCGTATATTGACGGCGAGATGGAACTGCGGGAAGTAAACGCGGCGTTTAATGCACGGTATGTGTCGGGCGAGCAGGGCGCGGCACGGCGCAGCTGCTTCGGGCGCGGGTGGTAATTGTGTGCAAAGGAATCCCCCTCGGATGAATGGCATCGGAGGGGGATTTTTGTGTGCACCGAAAAGTTGACGCACGAGTTACTTCCTTATGAGTATATTCTTTTGCGGGATGCGCGATTGCGTCACAGCCGATGCGCATCGAGAAATTGCTGGAACTCCTCGTCCGTCATCTTCCCCAAATCCACCTTGGTTCCCGCCTGCGCCAGATATTTGCGCACGTCATCAATCGGCAGATTGTCCATCCGGTGGATTTGCTGGTACTTTGCCCAGTATTTTCTTTCCAAATTCCGAAGATACGCCACATAGCCCGCACCCATCAATATCAGCAGAAAGGCAATCCGCACGATGAAATTGCCAGCCCTCGCGGTGGATTCCCCCTGCGTCGACAGGATGATGCCGACGATAACGGGAATCAGCAGCAGCCACAGCCGAATCGCCCATTGCGTCATGCGCTCCCGAACCGCCTGAATGTCCGCCAGCTCGACGTTTTCCTCGCGTTTTTTCTTCATTATATTCTGCTCCTGTCCAGAAATTGCTGAAACTCCTCGTCCGTCATCTGCTCGAAGTCCACGTCCATCGGCTCGTACCCTTCCTGCGACGCATATTCGCGCACGTCGATAAGCGTCGGGAAAACCTCGTCCTGCTCGTCGTTTTCCCACGCGCCCGTCTTTTCGTCGAGAACGCCCAGCTGCACGCGGTAGCCGCTGCCCTCGCGGTACACCGCCACGCGCGCTTCGGCGCAGAGCCACACGCCGACGAGGTTCGCGCGCAGGAGGTTGTCCATCCGGTGGATTTGCTGGTACTTCGCCCAGTACGCGGGCAGCCGCTTCTCGTCGCCCCTGCCGGAAACGAACCCCAGCACCATCAGCACCATCGAAAGCACAAAGACAATGCCGCCCAGTGTTTCGCTGGATTCCCGCAGCGCACAGCCGGCAAACAGCGGAATCAGCAGTGCCACCGTCAGGAGGTTATGCTTTTTGATGCGCGTCTGGATGGCCTGAATGTCCGCCATTTCGACGTTTTCCGGCACATCCACTTCGTATTTTCGCATCGTTTTCTCCCTCTCTGCATCGTTTTGGGGCGATCGCCCCCGTCTCCCTCATTGTACCACCGCCCGTGCTGCTTGTCAATCGAATCACAATCCCCCTTGCGCGGCGCGAAAATGCGTGATAAAATAATACTATTTCCAAATTCGCCTGCACCAGCTGCTCGTGCCTTTTCCCTTCTGGCGTCCGGTCGTTCCACTTAGCGTAGCGCTGCTACGCTGCGTTTCACTCCCGTTAGCAGGAAAGAAAAAATTCGCTTCGCATCTTGGCTCATTCTCATCTGAAAATCGTATCTGAGCTTAATTCGCTGAATTTCCCTGATTGTTTTTCCCTTGCCCCCGGCAGGAAATATTTCTGATGGAGGATAGAAACGATGAAGATTCTCTTTACGGCGAGCGAGTGCGTCCCGTTTATCAAGACCGGCGGTCTGGCGGATGTTGTCGGCGCGCTGGCGCCTGTTCTGGCGAAGCAGGGTCACGACGTGCGCGTGATGCTGCCCCTGTATGCGGCGGTGCCGAAGCAGTATGTTGACCAGATGACCCATGTGACCGACTTTGAGGTCGCGCTGGGCTGGCGCCGTCAGTACTGCGGCATTGAACTGCTGGAAAAGGACGGCGTGAAGTTCTACTTTGTGGACAACAAGTTCTATTTTGGCCGTCCGTATATCTACGGCATGGGCGGCGACGAGTACGAACGCTTCGGTTTCTTCTGCCGCGCCGCGCTGAACGCCCTGCCGCTGCTGGACTTCCAGCCCGACGTGATTCATGCGCATGACTGGCAGTCCGGCATGGTGCCCGCACTGCTGAAAATTCAGTATGCCCACCTGCCGTTCTTCGCGAATATCAAGACCATGTTCACCATCCATAACCTGCAGTATCAGGGCGTGTTCGGCATTCGCGAAGTGCAGGACGTGCTGGGTCTGGGCGACAGCCTGTGGACGGACGACAAGCTGGAGTGCTACGGCTGCGCGAACTTCATGAAGGCTGCGCTGGTGTATTCCGACATCATCACCACCGTTAGCCCGTCCTATGCCGAGGAAATTCAGACGGCATACTACGGCGAGCGGCTGGATGGACTGCTCCGCGCGCGCAAGCACGAAGTGTTCGGCGTGCTCAATGGCATCGACATGGCGGACTACAATCCCGCGACGGACGCTCGCATTCCGGCGGAATATACCGCGGATGACCTGTCCGGCAAGGCAAAGTGCAAGGCGGAACTGCAGGAAAAGCTCGGTCTGACTGTTGACCCGAATGTGCCGATTATTGGCATGGTCGGCCGCCTGAGCAGCCAGAAGGGGCTTGACCTTGTGGACTACATCATCGGCGACCTGATGAGCGAGAACGTGCAGCTGGTTGTGCTGGGCATGGGCGAAAGCCGCTATGTCAACCTGTTCTCGTGGGCAGAGGGCGAGTTCAAGGGCAAGGTCGCGGCGCGGTTCGCGATGGACCACGCGCTGGCGCATCAAATCTACGCGGGCTGCGACATGTTCCTTATGCCCAGCCAGTTCGAGCCGTGCGGCTTGAGCCAGCTGATTGCCCTGCGCTACGGCACAGTGCCGATTGTCCGCGAGACGGGCGGTCTGCGCGACACGGTGCTGTCCTACAACGAGTACACCGGCGACGGCAATGGCTTCACGTTCTTCAACTACAACGCCAATGACATGCTCAATGTCATCAACCGTGCCATCGACTACTACGAGAACCACAAGGACGTGTGGCACACGCTCCAGCAGCGCGGCATGACTGGCGATTACAGCTGGACGAACTCCTCCAAGAAATATATGGAACTGTACGAAGGCTTGGTGAGCGGGCGCTTCGACCATGACTCCGCATCGAATCAGGAGAAGGCATCTTCTGACGACGACGCGGAGGCGAACCCAGTGGTCGTCCCGTATCCGTATGAGAAGGAAGAACCCGTGAAGCCCAAGCGCGTCCGCCGCACGAAGGAGCAGATTGCGGCGGACAAGGCGGCGAAGGAAGCGGAGAAGGCAGCCAAGGAAGCCGCGAAAGCCGCCGAAGCGCCTGCAAAGCCTGCCCGCAAGCGCCGCACAAAGGCGGAAATTGAAGCGGACAAGGCGGCAAAAGCCGCTGCGGCGGAAGTGACCGCGGAAGCCCCCGCGAAGCCCGCCCGCAAGCGCCGCACGAAGGCGGAAATCGAGGCGGACAAGGCGGCGAAGGAAGCGGCAAAGGCAGACAAACCCGCCCGCAAGCCGCGCGCGAAGAAAGCGGAAACGCAGGAATAATCCGCATCATCCGACAGGCGTTCTGACCTGAACCCAACAGGTCGGAGCGCCTGCCTTTTTGTACGTGACGGAAATTTCCAGCGCGGTTTGTTACAATCTGCATGACACGCCGGGCGCTTTCTGCTACAATGGAGGAGAAGTACCACCACAAGGAGGATTTTCCCGTGCAATTCCGATACCAGCGGGCGCTGTGCCTGCTTCTGATGCTTTTCCTGATTTTGTCGGCTGTACCCGGAACGTCCGGCTTACCCGCTGCGCTCGCCGAGGATACAGCGGATGTTGCCGTGCACTCCGCGCCGCTGGAGCGGAGCACTGCCGCACGCAACGGCATGGTGCGTGTGCGCCTGCTGTCCATTGGCAGCAATCCCGCGTCGCTCACAGTGACGGCAGTCGGCGCAATGGCGGTCAGCGGCGGGCAGACGATGGCGCTGGCGAATGGCGAGCAGATCAGCATCAGCCACAGCAGCGCGACGGGCGAAATCCGCCTGACGCGGGGCGGCGAGACGGTCAGCATGGGGCGGGAGATGGCGCTCAGGCGTCGGCAGACGGACGGCGGATTCCGCATTGCACAGGCAAGAAGACCGCAGAATGTCTACCCCGGTGACCTGCACCTTGTGTCGAAGCTGGAAAGCGGGACGTATCGGCTCTATGTCGTGGCGAATGTGTACATCGAATCGTACCTCTATGGCGTCGTGCCGTATGAAATGGGGTCATCATCGGCGCTGGAAGCATTGAAAGCACAGGCAGTCGCGGCGAGGACGTACACCGTGCGCGCCATGAATGCGAACGCATCGAAGGTCTACGACGTTGTGGACACGACCGCTGACCAGGTGTACAACGGCAGTCCGGCGGAGCGCGACCGGGCGGCGGAGGCGGTGGACGCAACGCGCGGCATTGTCGCCATGAACGACGGCAAGCTGACCGGGACGTACTACACCGCGTCCAACGGCGGACAGACCGAATCCGCCCGCAACGCGTGGGGCTCATCCGGCGTGAATTACCTGACGGTTAAGGACGACCCGTTCGACCGCATGAACCCGTACAGCAGCACGCGCAAGATGACGATTTACGCTGCATTTTCCCACGCGAGCCAGAATCAGACCCTGACGCGCCTGTTGCAGGCGAAAGCGCCGAACGCGACGATTCTGCGCATCGAGGCCGTTACGCCGCACACGCCGAAGTACGCCGCGCCAAGCCGCTTATATACGAAGCTGGATTTTGACGTGACGGCGCTGGTGAATGGCGAAACGCGCCGACTGACGCTGACGTTCGACATTTTCAGCGAGCTGGAAAGTGCACTCAATCTGTCCATTAACAAGACGAAAAACGAACTCTGGTCGGTCAAGGCGGATGGGGAGACGTTCGTGCTGACCGTCAGGCGCTACGGACACGGCATCGGCATGAGCCAGCGCGGGGCGCAGCAGATGGCGAACCTGGGCTATACCTACGACCAGATTCTCGGCTTCTACTACGAGAACTGCGTGCGGATGCAGTACACCTTCACGCACACGATTCTGCCGCCCGTGGGCGACGCACCCGTGACGGCGACTGAAGCCCCCGCGACGATTTCGCCCGCCGCGCCTAATCAGGCCATGGTGACGCTGGTGAATGTGGAGGACGTGCTGAACGTGCGCCTGACCGCCTCGGACAACGGCACACTGTTGACGACGCTGCCCGCCGGAACAGCCGTGACCGTGCTGGCGAAGGGCGATCATTGGACGCTCATCCGCTTCGGGCGGATTGTCGGCTACGTCCGCACGGAAAACCTGACGTTCACCGGCACGCCGCCGACGCAGAGCGACGAAAACCCGACACCCATCACCCGCTGGGCGACCGTGACCGGCACGAATTCACTGAATCTGCGCGCGTCTGGCAGCTACGATGCGGCGGTGCAGTCCACCATCCCCGGCGGCGCGGTGCTGTGCGTGTTTGCGGTGGAGAACGGCTGGGCGAGCGTACAGTACGGCGCGAAAACAGGCTACTGCGCGGCGGGGTATCTCACGTTCAGCGATACTTATCCGGGCAAAACGAGCCAGACCGGGCGTTCTGCGATGGTCAGGACGGCGACAGCGCTTCGGGCGACCCCGTCCACTGCTGCGGTGGTGCTGATGACCCTGCCGCAGGGTGTTCAAATTGCCGTGCAGAGCAGCGACGGCAGCTGGTGCCGCGTGACGGCGGGTGGCATTGACGGCTATGTGCTGGCAAGCAGCCTTGATTTCAGCGCCGTCGGCATCGAATTGACGCCTGTGCCGACGACAAGCGGCGAACAGACCGCGATTGTCAATTCCACCGCCTCGACGCTCAACCTCCGGCAGGGCGCGGGCACGGAATACCCCGTGCTGGCGGAAATCCCGAAGGGAACGAGCATCATCGTCACGGCATACGGCGAAACGTGGTGTGCCGTTCGCTGGGGCAGCCTGACCGGGTACGTCATGACGCAGTACCTGCGCTTTGATGTGCCGAGTGGGACGCCCACACCGAGTGGGACGCCCACACCGGGCGCAACGCCCGAACTGACGGCATCCCCCGAACCAAGCGAAGCGCCAACGCCTGTCCCAGCTGCGTCCGAACCGCCTGCGAAGGTGGAGGATGACGTGTCAGCTGGCAGCTACGTTGCGTGGGTGAGTGCGGACAATGCGCCGCTTCGTCAGGCGATGGCTGCGGATGCGGCAGTGCTGGCGACAATCCCGCGCGGAACGCAGGTGACGGTGCTTGCGCAGAGCGGCAATTGGTGCTATGCCGCGGTCGGGCAGATGACGGGCTATTTCACGGCGGACGCGCTCTCCTGCGAGCAGCCGGACGCGCCGCTGGGGCAGAAATACGTCAGCACAAAGTCGGATTCGCTGGCGATGCGGCAGTCGCCCAATGCGGGCGCGGCGATTGTACAATGGCTTCCGCGCGGCGCACTGGTGACATTCATTTCGCAGGAAAACGGCTGGAGTTACATCCGCTACGGCGGCAAAGAGGGCTACTGCGCGTCGCAGTATTTGAGCGACAGCGCGCCCGGTGCGGTCGTCATCAGCGATACGCCGATTCTGGATGTGACGCTGGAAAAAGTGACTGGGTGGACAGCGAGCATCCGCCAAGCAGAAACGCTCTACCAGTGGTGCAGCGCCGATGCGCCCGAAACGGCGAAAGTCGAAGCGGATTTGGTGCTGATCGTGCTGGAAAAGGGTGAAATCTGGTGCCGTGTGCGGACAGAAGAAGGGGAGGAAGGCTATTGTCTGACAAGCCGATTGACGCTGATTGCGCCGGAAAACTGACCATCCTGCCCGGCGAACGGGTGGACGAATTGCAGCAAGCGGGGCTGCGCATCCTGCAAAAGGAGCAGGGTTTCCGCTTCGGCATGGATGCCGTACTGCTGTCGAGCTTCGTGCGGGCGGAAAGCCGCGACCGCTGTGCTGATTTTGGCACGGGGACGGGTATCCTGCCGCTGCTGCTGGCAGACATGGGGCGCGCGAAAAGCGTCGATGCGTTTGAAATTCAGCCGGATATGGCGGATATGGCGCGGCGGAGCGTGCAGCTCAACGGGCTGGAACATATCATCCGCATCCACGCCCTGCCGGTGGAGAGTGCCGACGAGGTGCTTGCGCCTGGCAGCATCGACGTCATTGTCTGCAATCCGCCGTATGGGCATCATGGCACGACACTGCCGAATCCGGCGCAGACGCTGTCTTTGGCGCGCCATCAGCAGAAAAGTGGGCTGACGGCGTGGTTCAAGATGGCGTATCATCTGCTGCGCGGCAAGGGGCGGATGGCGGTCATCTATCCGGCGGCGCGGATGCTGGAAGTGATGAAGGACATGGAGAAAGCCGGACTTGCGCCGAAGCGGTTTCAGCTGATTTACCCCTCGGCGCAAAAGGCGGCGAATCTGGTGATGATTGAGGCGCTCAAGGATGCGCGCCCGATGCTGCACCCCGAACCGCCGCTGATGATTTACGAGCCGGACGGCACACTGACTGCGCCGCTGCGGAAGATTTACGCCATGGAGCGTGCATCAGGGGTTCATGCGGGCGACGGCGAAATTCAGCACGCCCGCGAACGTCACCCACAGCAGGTACGGCACGAGCAGCCATCCGGCGAGGGGCTTCTGCTGCCCGAACTGCACCGCCATGATGAAAATCAGGCAGAACAGCAGAATCAGCCAAAAGAAGGAAAGCCCAAGCGCCTTCAGGATAAAGAACAGCACGGGCCACATCAGGTTGACGGCTAACTGGGCGATATACAGCCCCAGCAGCAGAAAACGGTCACGCCCCTGCGCGCGCAGGACGAGCCACATGCAGTACGCCATCAACACATAGAGGATGCTCCAAACGATGGGGAAGAGCCAGCCCGGCGGCGCAAAGCCGGGTTTGTTCAGAGTGTGGAAGAAGTCCATGCCGTCGCGGGTGAGAAAGCCGACGAGCGCCCCTGCGCCGAGCGTGGCGGCTTCCAGCGCGATGAGTGAGCGCCAAGTGGCCTTTTTGCCTTGCTGCGTCAAAGTTATCGCCTCCTATGACACGGATAGCCTATGTCATCAGGCAGCGCGGCATACAGGAAAGAAGCGGAGGAAACACAGATTATGGGAAGCGTTTTGGTCATCGGCGGCGGTGCAGCGGGATTGGCGGCGGCGATTGCGGCGGCGGAATGCGGCGATACGGTCACGGTGGCGGAAAAAATGGATCGCGTTGGCAAAAAAATCCTCGCGACGGGCAACGGCCGCTGCAACCTGATGAACACGGGTGCGCCGCGCTATCCGGGAAATGCGGCGTTTGCGGCGGATGTACTGTCTCACTGCGGCGCAGAGGCACAGAAAGCCTTCTGGGAGCATCTTGGACTGCGGCTTCGGCAGGAAGAGGCGGGGCGCGTGTACCCCGTCAGTTCGCAGGCCTCAAGCGTGCTGGATGCGCTCCGCCTGCAATTGACCGCCCTGCATGTGCGGGTGGTGACGGGCGTATCCATCACGGCACTGCACCGCGAAAATGATGGCTGGACGGCGCTCTCGGCGGACGGGCAGCAATTTCGGGCGAACCGCGTTATCATCAGCGGCGGCGGATGCGCCCAGCCCAAGCTCGGCAGCGACGGCAGCGCCCTGCGTCTGCTGACGAATCTCGGCTGCCCCGCGACGACTTTCGCGCCCGCGCTGACGCAGATTATCACAGATAGCACGTCAATCAAGGGGCTGAGCGGCATCCGCGTCAAGGCACAGGTGGCGGTTATCGACCGGAAAAGCGTCCTGCATGAGGAGGATGGCGAGCTGCTGTTCGCGGATTACGGGGTCAGCGGCGTGTGCGTGATGCAGTGCGCGCGGTATGCAAAGGACGGGCGGATGCTTCGCGTGTCGCTGGTGAAGGGCATGGGCTTTGCGGATGCGGGCGATTTCCGCCGGGAACTGCACCACCGCCGGAAAAACTGGGCGCAGCGCCCGATGACGGAGCTGCTGACCGGGCTGTGCGTGCCGCGACTGTCGGCGGCGCTGATGC
>OHHU01000582.1_pt1 | contig 21314 bp, 18 predicted proteins | sample 1568151 | NCBI WGS metagenome assembly OHHU01 (sample SAMEA3879572, study PRJEB24766) | human gut metagenome | biome: human-associated habitat; feature: feces | place: USA | collected 1985/1987 | reverse complement strand
GAATATGACTATTTTACAAATGCAACCTCCAAAAATTCAGTCCTCGCCCCGCGCTACCTATTCACCTCCCCCGACAACTTCTTCGACAGCGGCGAATACGAGGTTGTCGGCATATATGACGTGCGTCCCATGACCGGCAGCTCGACCATATCCGAAGCCGCAATATCCGTCCCCTGGAACACAATCTACATTCCCGAAAAGTCGCTTGAGAATGCTCCCGCCGAGGAGGACAGACCCGTCACAGGCGCGCTGCTGACCATATGGCTGGAGAACGGCAAGATAGAGCCGTTTATAGAGCGCATGAACGAACTGGGCATAACAGGAGCGAAGCAAGGCGACTACGAAGCAAGGTTCACCTTTTATGACCAAGGCTATTCAAGGATACAGCCCAGCTTGGAAGCACTTTCCGGCACGGCAGAGCTGCTGCTGATACTGTCATCCTCGCTGTTGGTAATAGCGGCATTACTTCTGGCGTTCTTCTATGCACAGTCGCAGAAGCAGAGCATAGGCACAATGCGCCTGCTTGGTTGCAGCAAGGCAAGAGCCTTTGCCGCGGTTATGCTGAGCGCGCTTATAATTGCCGTGACAGGTGCGCTTATTGGCGCGGCAATAGGCCATGCTCTTACCACCGGCGTAGGTGAAAGCATAATGGCCAACGCTAACCAAACTCCTGATGAGTTTCTCGCCTTCAGCGCATACTTGGCCGAAAGCACGCAGGTGGAGGTCGAGTTTGCGCTCGGCGCAGATGCAAAAGTAAGTTTGCTAACATGCCTTGCCGCGCTGGGGCTGTTCATAGCAGGAACGCTCGTGTTTGTGCTGCGCTATCTCGGCAAAGGACCGAGAGAGCTGCTGCCACGGGCGGGAGAGTAATTCTTTTTCTGAATGCGCATGGCGTTTGACACCCGCCATGCTGTCAGGCTATAATAGTTAAATTGACAGCAGTAATTTTGAGGGGTGACTCGGCATGAGGCGGGACGATACGAAGCGACGGATAATGGACGCGGCGCTGGAGCTTTTTGCGGCGCATGGATACGACGCGGTGAGCGTGGAGCAAATTGCGGGCGCGGTCGGTATAAAGGCGCCGTCGCTTTATAATCATTTTGTCAGCAAGCGCGCCATTTTTGACGAAATTGTCAGCGATGCCGCCGCGCGGTACGAGGATTTTACGGCCATGCAGAGCGTGCATGTTGACGATGCCGATGCGGACACGGGCGAGTTTTTAGGCATAAGCGAAGATGTGCTCTGCCAAAAGGTGCGGGAAATTTTTCTGTATTCGCTGCACGATAAAACCGTGAGCAGGCTGAGAAAGCTGCTCACCATTGAGCAATTCAGGAGTGCGGAGCTTTCCAAAATGTATAATGAGCGCTATGTGGACAGGCTGGCCAATTATCACGCCGGATTGTTCGCGCACCTTATGGAAAAGGGGCAAATCAAGCAATATGATCCGTATGTGCTGGTGCTGATGTATGTTTCCCCTATAATGACGCTTATGGGCGTTTGCGACCGCCAGCCCGAGCGCGAAGAAGAATGTTTGCAGAAGCTTGATAAGCATGTGCGCCTTTTCTTTAATGCGTTCAATAAATAACCCGCTTATTTTTGCAAAAGTAAAGCCCGTGGGATGCTGTCCGCGCGGGCTTTTTTATTACGCTTCTTTTATTGTAATGCTGTTTATAACGGGCTGCTCCGCGGCGGGGATGGTACCGTTGTTGTCGATAGGCTTAGCGGATTCGCAAATGTCGTCCACAATGTCCATACCGTCCGTAACGTAGCCGAACACGGCGTATTGCCCGTCAAGCGACGTATAATCCTGATGCATTATGAAAAACTGTGAGCTTGCGCTGTCGTAATTCATGGCGCGCGCCATGCTTATTGCTCCGCGCGTATGCGAAAGCGTGTTGTCAACGCCGTTTGCGCTGAATTCGCCCTTAATATTTTCCCCGCTGCCGCCCGTGCCGTTGCCGTTTGGGTCGCCGCCCTGCATCATAAAGCCGCTTATTATGCGGTGAAAAGTAAGGCCGTTATAGAAGCCTTCATTTGCCAGCTTTACAAAATTGGCAACCGATATCGGCGCGTCGTTGCCGTACAGCGCAACGGTTATAACGCCGTGGTCGGCAATGTCTATTTCCGCGTAATACGTTGCATTCTCATCCAATTTCGCGGTTTCGATGCTCGCGTCAGGTTCTGTGGTAGGTTCGGCGGGGGCTGCGGGTTCGTCGGCGGCAAGCTTGCAGGAGCACAGCATCAGCGCGCACATAAGCACAGCCGTCATAAGCATAATATGCTTTCTTGTTTTCATTCTGTCACCTCTATAAAAAATACGGGATGAATGCTCCACCCCTGTATATAATGATAATACCCATTATCGCGCGTGTCAATACCGCCCGTATTGACGTGAAAAGCGGCAAAGTATAGAATATAAGGCGTAACAAAGAATATGAAAGGGGCGGCGCGGTGCGCCGCGGAGTAAAAAGAAAGATGGAGAAAGCGAATAAGCCGTCAACGCGGCTTATAGATTTGTTCCTTGCGTTTGCGCGGGTGGGAATGCTCACGTTCGGCGGGGGCGTGGCAATGCTGCCGATGCTCGAACGCGAATGCGTGCAGCGCTTCGGCTGGGTAAACAACGATGAGCTTACGGATTATTTTGCAATCGGCCAATGCACGCCCGGCATAATTGCCGTAAATACGGCAACGTTTGTTGGCAGCAAGCAGCGCGGCGCATTGGGCGCGGCGGTGGCAACGCTTGGCGTTATATCCCCCAGCATAGTTATAATATTGATAATTGCCGCCGTGCTGAACGGCTTTGCCGATAATCCGTATGTTATCCATGCGTTTGCGGGCATACGCGCGGCGGTCTGCGCGCTGATGGTCAATGCCGTGGTTCGCCTGTGCAAAAGCAACGTGCGCGATTGGTTCGGCCTTGCGCTTGCGGCGGCGGCGTTCGTGCTTACTGTGGTTATCGATATTTCGCCCGTGTTTCCTGTGCTCGGCGCGGCAATATTGGGCATATTCGCCGGAATGTTTACGGAGCGGGGAGGAAAACGATGAGCATTTATTTTACGCTGTTCTGGGAATTTTTCAAAACCGGCCTTTTCGCAATAGGCGGCGGCATGGCAACGTTGCCTTTTTTGAGCAGCATGGCGGAACGCTTCCCCTGGCTCACGCAGGAGCAGCTTGCCAACATGATAGCCGTGTCCGAATCAACGCCGGGGCCGCTTGGCATAAACTGCGCAACATATGCGGGCTATAATGCCGCAGGCGTGCCGGGGGCGATAATTGCAAGCATTTCGGAAGTGCTGCCAAGCTACATCATAATTTTGATAATATCAAAAATGCTCCGCCGCTTCAGCCAAAGCAAATACGTCGCCTCCGCCTTCGGCGGGCTGAGGCCGGCGGCAACCGGGCTTATAGCCGCAGCAGCATGGGGAGTTGTGTCCATAGTGCTGTTCAATTTTTCCGCGTTTGCTTCGGGCGGAATAGCGGCGGTATTCAATATCGGTGCGGCGGCGGTTTTCGTGCTCATGATGGTATTGACCAATATAAAGCCGCTCAAAAAGCTGCATCCGCTTTACTTTATCGCGTTTGCGGCGGTGTTGGGGATAGTGTTTGAATTATGAGCGAAAATATCGAAAGCGCGTTCCGTTTCTGCCCGGTGTACAGCGGCTCCTCCGGCAATATGCTCTTTGCCGAAGGCGGCGGCGCGCGCATATTGATAGACTGCGGCTTTGCGGGCAGCACCGCGGCTAAAGCCATGGCGGATATAGGCGTTCCGCTCGATACGATAGACGCCATACTCGTTACCCATGACCACAGCGACCATACAAAGGGCGTGGGCATACTCAGCAGGCGGTATCATATTCCCGTTTACGCAAACGAAGGCACATTCCGCGCCATGGCGCCCATAATAGGGAAGCTGGGCGACGGCATGGCCCGCGTGTTCGTTACAGGATGCGACTTTTTTATAAAGCAGCTTAACGTGCTCACGTTCCCAACTCCGCACGATGCCGCGGAAAGCGTGGGCTTCACGCTGGGCTGCGGCGGCAAGCATGTGTCCGTAATGACGGACATTGGCCGCTTTGACGAGCGGCTCCTTTCCTGCGCCGCAGGGAGCGACCTTGTGCTGCTGGAAGCCAATCACGATATAGACATGCTGAAGGTCGGCCCGTATCCGTATCCGCTCAAGCGCCGCATACTGAGCGACCATGGTCATCTTTCAAACGACGACTGCGCGTCCGCGCTTATAAAGCTTTACCAAACCGGCGTACACCGCGCCATATTGGGGCACCTTAGTGGGGAGAACAACATGGAAGCCCTTGCGCTTGAAACCGTGCGCCAAGGGCTTAGGCGGGCGGATATACCGGACGGCGATTTTGCGCTGGATGTGGCGCACCGCGGCGAGATAGGCAAAATGTATGAAATATAAGGAGCGCACATGACTATACGCATACTTTGCGTGGGCAAAATAAAGGAGGCGTTTTACCGCGACGCAATAGCGGAGCTTATGAAGCGCATGGGCCGCTATGCCACGACGGAAATAATAGAAGTTGCGGAAGAAAAGGCGCCGGAGGGCCTGAGTCAGGCCGAAAAGGAGCAGATACTTGCAAACGAGGGCGAAAGGCTGCTTGGCAAAACCGATGAGCGCGATCATATCATAGCCCTGTGCATAGAGGGCAAAAAGCTGACGAGCGAAGCCTTCGCCGCGCACATCCGCACGGCAATGCTTGCGGGCAAAAGCCGCATAGTGTTCATAATAGGCGGCTCCTTCGGCCTGCACCCAAGCGTTAAGCGCCGCGCGGATATGCTGATTTCATTCAGCGATATGACATTCCCGCATCAGCTCTTCCGCGTTATGCTCGCAGAGCAAATATACCGCGCATTCAAAATAAACAATAACGAGCCGTATCATAAATAAAAAGCGTTCTATTACGAAATCGGTTCCAATTTGACCTTTTTCCGTAATAGAACGCATTTAACAGCTGTAAATCTGCTGCTTACGCGCACTTTCTTCTAAGCATCAGCCTTTTTACCAGCGTACAAAAATCCTCGGCGGCGGCGATAAGGCCGCGGCGCTCGTAGTAGCGGTCGCCCTCGGGCGGGGTAAGGCCGTGCTTGGCAATAAGCTCGTTGAGCCCGCCTTCAAATACCTTGTATTTTTCAAGCCTTGCTTCAAGGTCGCCTATGTCCGAAACGTCGTCCATACCTATAACGTAGGACGTGAAGCTTACGCAGGTGTATGCATCCTTCAGCCTGTATCGTTTGCCGAACGGCAGCGCAACCGCGTCGAACAGGTTATATATCATGCTTTCGCTGCGCTCTATCGCATCGTTCAGCCTTGCACGGGCGGCGGCATATTCTTCCTCCGTCATGTCCACGCGGCAAAGCTTTATAGGCACATCCATGGCATTTATAATGTAATGCACGGGATATTCGCGCATAAAGCCGCCCGAAAAGGGCGAATCGTGCCTTTTGCGTGAAAAGGAGTATACCGTATAAAGCTTTTCATCCAGCGAAAGCGCAACGTGGGAATAGCGGCTGCTGCGCATGAATACGCGGATAAAGCGGCCTATTTTGGTATTCTGCCGGGAAAACAGAACGTACATGCACCGTTGCATGGCGTATCCTCCGATAATTTTTTGTGTTTACAGCAGCGTCTGCCCGTTTATCGTCAGGCGGAATTTAAGCCCCAGCTTTTCCGCGGCCTTGCGGCAAAGCAGCATGCGCTTTAGGAATATTTCAAAATAATCCATAACGGAGCAATACTGCGTATCTATCGTCATTGTAAGGGTAACGTTCTCGTGCGCGTCGTCTATGGTGGTGCTTGCTTCGCGCACGGCAAAATTCACGCGGTCGTGAATGTCAAACGCGGCAAACTCCGCCTTGCGCACGCGGGTGTAGCGCACGTCCGTCTTGTCCGCTATTATAAGCGCGGCTGAAATCGCGCTCACCGGTACCCCCGTGCCTTCATCGTGGTTACCTATGGCGGCAACTATTTTTGCTATGTCCTCCGCATCCGCGCCAAGGCGGTCAAGTATCCTGAACGCCATTACCGCGCCGCTCTGCGCGTGGTCAATGCGGTTTATAACGTTGCCTATGTCGTGCATATAGGCTGCTATCTGCGCAAGCTCTATCTCCCGCTTGTCGTAGCCCAATGTGGAAAGTATATATGCGGCCACGTCCGCCGTTTTGCCAACGTGGGCAAAGCTGTGCTCCGTAAATCCAAGCTCGCCAAGCGCCGCGTCAGCCATGCGGATATAAGTCTTAATGGACGGGTCGGTCTTTACCTGCTCAAGAGTTATCATTGACATTCTCCGGTTTCATATTCATTTTACCCATATATAATAACTCATTTTTCTTAGTTTGACCATATGCGCGCCGCACGTTATAATATGTTTACAAATATTGTAGGAGCCGCAGCATTATGAAGATAACGCGCTTTGCATTGGGCATACGCTTCGCCGCCATGGCGGAGCAGCCGCATAAGGAATTCGCAAGAAAAATATTCGAAGGCATATTCTCCGTGCTCACGCTGAGCGAGCTGGAGGATCTCACTTTATACGGCGGGGCGGACCCGTTCAGTCCCGCGAATGCCGAAGGCGAGGAGAGCGACGTTTACCTTGTTGTGCTCATGGGCGGCAAGCTGAAGCAGATGCGCAAGGTTTACCATGCCATTGCCGATGATGCGGCGCTTGATATGTACATGGTGCATAACCGCCCCTTTGTTGAAAACAACCGCCTTTATAAGGTGGAAGGGCTGGACTACTTCGGCCAGGTGCGCCCAAACGGCCGCATAGAAGGCGGGGACGGAACGCTGGACGGGCTGAGCGTGCCGAAGAAGCGCGGCCGCCGCAAGCCCGTCGGCAAGGGCATACGGGTAATGCTCGCCCCTGCGGATTACGAGCGCCTGACAAGCACCGATGCAATAAAGCGCATGACCGTTGCCGCGCGCAGGCATTTTCAGGGCGTTAAGCTTGCACCCTTCCCAATAAATGACGGCGGCGAAGGCTTCAGCGCAAGCATAGTTACCGCAACCGGCGGCGCGGCAAGGAAAATAACCGTAACCTCCTGCATGCTGGACGGCAGGCGGGACGCATATTACGGCGTTGTCAGCGGCAGAACCGCCGTTATAGAAACGGCGCAGGGCTTCAGCGCGGGCGGAATATCCTCAATAGGCGTTGGCGAAATGCTGCGCCGCGCCCTTGACGAAGGGCTGAAGAATATAATAATAGGCGTACACGATGCCCAAATGGGCGATGGCGGCATGGGCTTTGCCCGCGCGCTTGGCGTGCGCTTCTTCGATAAGGACGGCGCCGAGCTTGACGCTTCACGCGATACGCTGCCGCTTATTGAACGGGCGGAGGCGGACTATATTCATCCGCGCATGGGCGAGGTGAAGCTTCTTTGCACGGATGCATCGTCACCCGCGGACGCGATAGCGGGCATAGACAGGCTAAACGCCGCGCTGAGCGCCGCACTCGGGCGGGAGATAGACCATACGCTCGGCTTTGCGGACATAGTCTGCGCACTGAGCGGCGGGCGTTACAGCCGCGATTACGACGACCTGCTCGAAGCAATCAATTTCAATAAGCTTGCGCGGAACACCGCGCTCGTGGCAACGGGCTGCTCCACGCTCGATACGGCGGCCATGCAGCCGGGCAGGCCGATGTATTGCATAGTTAAGCGGTGCGCCGCGCTGAAAATCCCCGTTGCAATGGTGGTGAACCAAATCGGCGACGGCGCGGCGGAGCTGTATTCAATAACCAACGCCGGCATAATGACGATAGGCTCTTCCGCCGCTGATACTCCGGAAGAAACCGTTAGGAAGTTCGACAGCGCGGCGGACAGAATGTTCCGCTTCATAAGAATGGGGCGCGATGTTGAAAAGATAGGCGCGCCCAAGCAGCCAAAGCTTAAGCCGTGGCTCACGCTGCTTATAGACAGCTGGAAAAAATAACCGCGTGCGCAACGCGCGCATGCATGATAGAATAATAAAAATCGCCGGTTTTCGGCGAAATAAGGGGTTTAACAGTATTGAGTAAGGGCATAAAAAAGGCGGCGCTTGCGCTGTGCATATTCGCGTTCATACTTTCGGCGCTGCCCGCGCCCAATTTGGCGGCGGAACCGGCGTCCCAAACCGTGCGCGTTAAGCTATCTACCAATAACGCAACGGCTATCGCCGTAAGCGTAAAGGGCGAATATTTCATAAAGGAATGCGGCCTTCTGCTGCCAAGCGGCACGCTTACATTGCGTTCCAACTTCAACGGCACCGTTTCAGCCGTCCATTCAACATACGGAGAGCTTTATTCGGGCGATACAATATCCCTTATGCGCACGGATATGCAGCCATCCGCGGGCTATCTTTCGTTCAATTCGCGCCGCTACCTTGGCCATCTTTACGCCCGCGCCCTTTCAAGCGGATATATTCAGCTTGTGAACGAGGTTCCCGTTGCGCATTATCTTTACGGCGTTGTGGCATACGAAATGAACAACCTTTACCCGCTGGACGCTTTGAAGGCGCAGGCTATAGCCGCCAAATCCTATGTGCTTTCAATAATTGCGGAAAAGCCCAACGCAAGCTATCATATAGGCGATACCTCGGCCGATCAGGTGTATAAGGGATATAATTCAAGCTATACAAACGTTATCGAGGCCGTGGATTCAACCATATCAGAAGTGCTTACCGTAAACGGCAGGATACTCACAGCGTATTACAGCGCCTCAAACGGCGGGGAAACCACCGTCCCCGGCACCGCCTGGCCCGGCAAAAGAATAAGCGACGCGGGCTTTGCCGTGGCGCTTGACCATTACGACACCGCCAATTCTTTAAGCCTGAAGGAAACCGTTACAATCCCCATAAACAGCCCCGGGCAAATATCGCAGCAGCTTTACGATATGCTCATAGCCAAGCTTACGCAGTACCGCGGCGTGCAGGCGCAGGGGCTTAACCTTATACGCAGCGTTGAGCTGAGCGACCCCAAGGGCCGCGGCGAGCAGCGCAGCATGACCACCATGACAATAGTTGTGGACGGCATATTCGCAGGCGAAGTGGAGCAGAACATAACGCTTCGGTTCAACGTGAGCGAGCTTTTGCTTTACCGCGTATGCACAAACAGCAAACTGCGCAGCTATTGGGGCGAATATTCATCCGACGGCAGCACTTACACCATATATCATGTGCGCTGGGGTCACGGCGTCGGCCTTAGCCAGCGCGGGGCGCAGCAGCGCGCAAGCCAGGGCGAAAATTACCGCAGCATACTTGCTTTCTATTACCCCGGCGCGACGCTTGCAAATTACAGCATAACAATTCCCGCCGCCCCTGCAAAGCCCGGCGAGCCCGACCCTACCCCCACGCCGGAGCAGACCGCAAATCCCACCCCAACGCCCGATAGCGGCGGCACCGTGGGCATGATAAGCATTGGCACGGGCGTTACCACGGCGCGCGTGAATATTCGCCGCGGCGCTGGCACAAAGTATGAATCCCTGATGCTGATGCCAAAGGGCACCAAGCTGACCGTTTATGATTACGACAACGGCTGGTACTATGCCGAAATTGACGGCAAGGGCATAGCGGGCTTCGTTATAGGCGATTATGTCAAATTTACCGCCGCAAAGAACGAACCAACGCCCACGCCCAACGATTCTCCATCGGCCACACCCACGGCTGAGCCTTCCAATACGCCGGGCATAAGCGGCACGGTGGACATTGGCACGGTTACGGGCAGCGGCGTGAACCTGCGCACGGGGCCGGACACGTCCTATGCTTCCATAAAAAAGCTTGATAAAAACACGCTTATAATAATACTTGGGACAGAGGGCAAATGGACGCGCGTTGTGGCCGGAGACAACGAAGGCTATATCCACAGCGACTATGTTAAAAAGACCGGCACCGCCGTTATCGATTCAAACGAAACGCCAAGCGTGCCTAAGCATGGCGAGGGCGAAACAACGGGCAGCGTGAACCTTCGCGCAGGGGAAGGCACGAGCACGAAAAAGCTTGCGGTGCTGAAAAAAGGCACCAAGCTTGAGCTTATAGCCCTTTCAAACGGCTGGTATAAAATAAGCTGCGCCGCGGGCGAGGGCTACGTCAGCGCAAAATACGTGCGCGTAATAACGGTCCTGCCCGAAAACGGCGCCGATACGGACGAAGGCAAGGAGGCCGAGCCCGAGGCCCCCTCCGCAATAGGCACGGGCGTTACCACGGGCACGGTGAACATGCGCGAAAAGGCAAGCACATCGTCAAAGATTTTAACCAAGCTGAAGCGCGGCACCGAGGTTACGCTTTACTCCCTTTCAAACGGCTGGTACGAGGCCGAATGCGGCGGCAAGCGCGGCTATCTTTACGCAAAATACGTTAAGAAAACGGCCGACGCCGCGCCGTCTCAGCCCGAAACGCCGGAAGCTCCCGAACCCCCTGGCGTAACGCCGGAAGGCGACGGCAAGGGCAGCACAAAGGTGGAGCTTGCATCCGGCAAAACCAACGCCAAGGTGAACATGCGCACCGGCGCATCAACGTCCGGCACGGGCGTGCTCGGCACGCTTGCCGCAGGAACAAAGCTGAACATATTGGCGGAAATGGGAGATTGGTACTATGTGCTTTACGATGGGCGCACGGGCTTCTGCGTAAAGGCATACGTCAACGTGCTGTCCCAAGGGACGGTGGGCATATATAAGGGCGATACGGCAATAACCCTTATATCCGCCACAATAAAGTCCAATGTGAACTTCCGTACCGGGCCGGACACGACATACGCCATAATACGCCGGCTTAACAAGGGCGACGCCGCAATGGTATACATGATAAACGGCGGCTGGTGCCTTGCAAGGTGCGGCGATGATTACGGCTTCATCAGCAAGGAATACGTTAAGCTTAGATAGCAAACAGAATAAACCAAAGCATAAAAAGGCAGCGCAATACCCCCTCCGCGCTGCCTTTTCCGGCCTTTTTGAAAAGGCCCCGTAGTGGGATTTACCCCTCCCGCACTGTAACGCATGGTGGTGACATGCGCTGATGCATATGATACGTCAAATGCGGTGCAGTATGCTGAACCGTGTAATAAAGTGCTGTTTTTATGTAATTTTTTGCATTTGCTTGACAAGGGCCTGCTCCGTATAATACCATTGAATCGACAAATATTCCGTATTTACAGTCTTGATCGGGGGTCAATATGGGCAATTTTGCGATTTCAATGGTAGGCAACGCAATAATAGGCTTTTTGATGGCGGCATTCGTGCTGTCCGTATTAAAGCCGCGGTTCAACTTTGCGCTTACGGCAGTCATAACGCTGTTCGTTGTGTTTTACGCCAGCCTATACGGCATGCTGCTTTTGCCCGCGAACACGCCGCCGCTTATAAAAATGAGCATAGGCATAGTGTGGGACACATGCTGGGGATTGTTCCTGTTTACGGATAAGCGTATGAAGGTTGTTTTAAGCGTGAGCCTTGTGTTCATGCATGAAGCCATCTGCGAAGTTATGGCGCAGCTTATATTCAACGTGCATTACACAAGCTCCGCCGAAGTTTACAGCTCTCCTCTCAACCTTTTAACATGGTATGCAATATACATAATAATGTTCGCAACGCTGCTGTTCCTTTCAACGCTGGTAATAAACCGCTCTTCGGACAGGCTTACCTGGCGCGAACTTATTTTGTTTGCCATATTCCCCATCGCGCAGGTGGTAATGAGCATGTGGATACTCGATCCGCCGGATGCGGACAGCGCATATATTGCCCGCATAGGCACAATACTTTTCTGCATAGCCAGCGACGTTTCGCTTTACCTTGCGGTGCGCGGAATGTCCCAACGGGCGGAGCTTAAACTGAGCAACGAAATGCTGAGCGAGCAGATAGAGAACGAAAAAACGCACTATGCCGCGCTGGTAGATCAATACGAAACGGCGCGCTCCCTGCGGCACGACATTGCCAACCATATGTATACCATTCAGGCGCTGCTTTCAAGCGGCGATACTGAGCAGGCCGCAAAATACGCGGCGGAGATAATACCGCGGCATACTTTTTCATCCACGCTCGGCCAATGCGAAAACAGAATAGTTGATGCATTCATGGCGTCCCGCCTTGAAAAGCTGAAGGACAGCGGCATAAGAATAGAAACCGATATTGCGCTGCCGTACGAATCCCGCATTGCAAATGCGGATATGATAATAGCCCTCGGCAACATGCTGAACAATGCTGAAGAAGCCTGCCGCGCGGTGAAAGGCGCGGAGCCGTTCATACGCATATGGGCGCGGGAGGAAAACGGCTGCTGCACAATAAGGATGGAAAACTCCGCCGCCGCGGCCGATACGCGCAAAAAGGCGCGGATACACGGCCTTGAACGCGGGCTTGGCACGGGCATAATAAACAACATTGCCCGTCAGTACAACGGCACGTTCATAACCGGCGCAAAGGGCGGCGTATTCAGCGCGGCGCTCACAATGCAGGTGCCGGCGGAGACGCATGCCGAGCAGCATACGGAGGGAGCAGAATGCTGAACATAGCCATTTGCGATGACGATGCGCTGCACGGCCGCCATACTGCGGCGCAGATAAGCGCCCTTGACGGGTTTGCCGCGGCGAAGCTTAGCCTTTTCACAAGCGCGGATAATTTGATATACGCCATAACGGAGGATAACTACGCCGTTGACATTGCGGTGCTGGATATTCAGATGGAATCCATGGACGGGATAGAGCTTGCAAAGCGCATAAACGAGCTTGCGCCCGAATGCCAGATTATATTCTTAAGCGGGCATATAGAATACGCCTCGAAGGTATATGACGCGGAGCATGTTTTCTTCGTGCTGAAATCGCAAAGCGAAACATATCTTAAAGGCGCGCTTGAAAAGGCCGTGCGCCGCCGCGAAGGCGCCAAGGCAAACTATATCGTAATAACAAACGGCGCAAACGCGCAGCGCATACCGTGGGACAGGGTGCAGTATTTGGAGCGCGTGCTGCGGCGCACAAAGGTTGTAACGGCGGACGGCGAATGCTGGACAAGCGCCGCGCCGAAGGAGCTTGTGGCGGGGCTTGACGAAACATGCTACTGCCGCTGCCACAACAGCTATTATGTAAACACGGCCAGCCTTGCGGCAATGCTGCCGGGCGAATTTATACTGAAAAGCGGCGCGCATATACCCATAAGCCGCAGCCTTTCGCGCCAGGCGAAGGAAACTTTCCTATTCGCCGGGCCGCGGTTTGGCGGTTGAAACGGCGCGGTAGGATAAATTATAAAACGGCCTCCCTGCTGAATGCGGGGAGGCCAAAGCTTATTTTATGCTCAGTTCCAAAGCTTTTCGGTATACACACCCTTTTGTTTCAGTTCTTTGAGCTTCTGCATAACAACGGGCTTATCGTCCTTATGCGTTACGCCGAACCAAGCGTCGTGCGTGGGTTCAACATGCACCCGCACCTTGCCCGCCTGTATTGCGCTGCAAACGGCAACGGGCAGCAGATCCTCGTACTTCATGGGGTTCTTTTCAAGGCCGGCGGCTATGTTGGCGCGGAAATTATCGTCCAGAATATCGAATATGCTGTTTGAAAATCCCCAGCAGTTCATGGATACGGTGGTTCCCTTGGGTATGGCTATGGTGGTGCCGTCGTCCTCCGTGGCTACTGCGCCGCAATCCGCGCGGGCAATGCGCATACGCTCGACTATCGAGGTAAGGTAGCCTTCGCCGTTCACCTGGCATACGCCGCGCGTGACCTCGCCGTTTTCGGGCAGGGTGTTTTCCACGGGATAACCCACGGCAAGGTGCTCGTTTGCGCCATGCTCGCTTGTGAGGAATTTATAAAGATGCTCAAACGCTTCCGGCCCATAATAATCGTCCGCATTTATAACGGCAAACGGCCTTGTGCCCACGGCGGGACGCGCGCAAAGCACGGCATGGGTGGTGCCGAGCGGCTTTTCACGGCCTTCGGGCAGGGTTATGCCTTCCGGCAGCATATCGAGCTCCTGATAAGCATAGCTTACTTTAAGATATTTGGATACCCTGTCGCCAATGGCTGCGTGAAACGCGCCGCTTATGTTTTTCTTAATAAGGAATATCACCTCGTCAAAGCCGGCGCGGTGAGCATCGAACACGGAAAAGTCGATTATTATATGCCCTTCTTCGTCCACGGGGTCTATTTGTTTAAGGCTGCCGTAGCGGCTGCTCATTCCCGCCGCCATTATGACCAATACCGGTTTTTCCATTCTTTGGTTCCCTCCTGATTATTTTGGCTATATTATACCATTTATGCTGCCGCGCGTCATCCCCAAAGCAGCACGCGCAAAATGCCCATTATAAAAAGGTGCGCCGGATAATAAACATAAAAAAGCTTGCCCATGCCCTTCCACTTGCCGCGTTCGCCGTTATAAAGCCGCAGCAGCGGTATCGTAAGGCAGGTAAAAAGCTGAATAACGCCGTATATTTTATCAAGGAATATGAAATACACCGCAGCGTAAGTGGCGCTCCATATCATCATCCAAATCATCTGCTGCTTAAAATTGCCGCGCGCGCTGCCCATGAAAAGAATTGCAACGGCGGCTACGCAGCTCCAGTCCGACGGGAAGGTTATTGCGCATACTACAAAAACTATAACGGCCTTCAGCCAATGCGGCAGGCGCTTTGAATCGTTTATCCTGAGCAGCACCAGGCCCCACGCCAGCGACCACGCAACGCTTGTTTGATTGAATACGCCGTCCTTCAGCGGAACAAATGATATGCCGAAGCAGAAATTGTATGCAAAATGCGAAACAAGCGCCAGTATGAACAGCCTCAGTGTATATTTATTCACATCGTGCGTATAATGATAGCCTTCCACTATGAAGAACCACATTATGGGCGCGGTCAGCCGCCCCATTATGTGGCAGGCTATTGCGGCGGGGTTATGCGAATACCCTGGCCAAAGCGTCCATGCAAGGTGGTCTATCGTCATTGCGGTTATGGCTATAAGCTTTAATTGGTTGCCGTTAAGGCCGCGCCGCGTCAATGTGCTTTCCATGCGTTTTTTCTCCGTATAAGCAAAAATATCACAGGGATTTTACCACATGCGGCGCTTTGCTTCAAGTATGCAAAAAGGGCAGGTCCGCGCCCGCCCTTTTTTGCTTTATTTAAGCCGTATGTGATTTTTGAATTACATGCCTTCCACTATGGTGGCAACGCCCATGCCGCCGCCTACGCACAGCGTGGCAAGGCCATACTTGGCATTGCGGCGCTTCATCTCGTAAAGCAGGGTCACGAGTATACGGCAGCCGGATGCGCCTATGGGATGGCCCAGGGCTACGGCGCCGCCGTTTACATTTACCTTATCCATGTCGAAGCCAAGCTCGTTGGCAACGGCAACGCTCTGCGCGGCGAAGGCTTCGTTGGCCTCGATAAGGTCTATGTCCTTCAGCTCCAGGTTGGCCTTCTTGAGGGCCTTGCGGGTGGCGTACACGGGGCCGATACCCATTATGCTGGGATCTACGCCGGCGCTGGCGCCGGTAACTATCTTGGCAAGGGGCTTTACGCCAAGCTCCTTGGCCTTTTCGGCACTCATGATGACCAGCGCGGCCGCGCCGTCGTTAATGCCGGAGGCATTGCCCGCGGTTACGGTACCGCCGTCGCGCTTGAAGGCGGGCTTGAGGTTGGCAAGCTTTTCCGCGGTGCTGTCCGGACGGGGCTGCTCGTCTACCTTGAACTCAACCATTTCCTTCTTGACCTTTACCATTACGGGAACGATTTCCTCATCGAACTTGCCGGCAGCGGCGGCTACGCCGTATTTATGCTGGCTGTTGGCGGAGAACTCATCCTGCATTTCGCGGGTCACGCCGAAGCGCTCGGCCACGTTCTCGGCGGTAATGCCCATGTGGTAATTGTTGAAGGCGTCCCACAGGCCGTCGTTGACCATAACGTCAACAACCTTGCCGTCGTTCATCCTGTAACCGAAGCGGGCATTGGGCAGAGCATAGGGCGCAAGGCTCATGTTCTCCATACCGCCTACTACCATAACGTCCGCATCGCCGGCGGCGATCATGTCCGCAGCGAGGTTGACGCATTTGAGGCCGCTGCCGCAAACGTTGTTGACGGTCAGCGCGGGCACGCTCTCGGGCAGACCGGCCTTTATGGCGGCCTGACGGGCGGGGCTCTGGCCAAGACCGGCCTGCAGCACGTTACCCATCAGCACTTCGTCCACGTCCTCGGGCTTAATGCCCGCGCGGCGAACGGCTTCCTTTATAACCAGAGCACCAAGCTCCACAGCGGGGGTGTTAGCCAAACTTCCGCCAAACTTGCCTATAGCGGTACGGCAGGCGCCTGCCAATACGATTTCCTTAGCCATTGTATTTTCTCCTTTATATTTTTGTTATTTCGAGCGGTTTTATAAAAGCTTACGCTTCAAAACCGGTCATGTCCATCTTCTTGAGCTCGGGCCCGATGATAAGATCGGCTTCCGTAGCAGCTATTATCTGCTCCAGCGTGAACTCGGGATTGTATTCTATAAGCTCAAGGCCCTTATCGGTAACGTTCATAACGCCCATTTCGGTAACTATCATGTTTACGCAGTTTATCGCGGTGTAGGGCAGGCGGCACTTCTTCAGTATTTTGGGATTGCCCTTGGCGGTATGCTCCATGGCCACTATGACCTTCTTGGCGCCGACCAGCAGGTCCATTGCGCCGCCCATGCCGGGCATCTTCTTGCCGGGGATTATCCAGTTGGCAAGGCTGCCTTCTTCGTCAACCTCAAGGCCGCCCAGAACCACCGCGTCCACATGGCCGCCGCGGATAAGGGCAAAGGAATCGGAGGAATCGGTGAATGCGCCGCCGAGTACCACTGAGGAAGGACTGCCGCCGGCATCAACAATGTGCATAGGATCGGCATGCTCGGCATCGGGCGCGGGACCCTGACCGACTATACCAAGCTCGCTATGAACGGTAACATGAATGCCCTCGGGCAGATAGTTGGTGCACAGCACCGGCAGGCCTATGCCAAGGTTGACAACCATGCCGTCAGTGAATTCCTGCGCAACGCGCTTTGCTATAAAGGGTTTGATCATGCTTTTTTCCATTTTATTTGCCCTCCCTGACTACGATATAGTTGACCAGTATGCCCGGAGTCATAACGTTTTCGGGCTCAATCTCGCCAACCTCAACAAGCTCTTCGGCTTCTACTATTACAAGATCCGCCGCGGTGGCCATCACGCGGTTGAAATTCTGCGCGCTGCCCTTGTACCATACGTTGCCGGCCTTGTCCGCTTTGTATGCGCCTATCAGCGCAACGTCCGCGCGCAGGGGCTTCATTACCAGGTAATCCTTGCCATCGTAATTTACCTTGCCGCGTACCAGCGGACTGTCCTCTACCAGGGTGCCTACGCCGGTGGGGGTGATAACGCCGCCAAGGCCTGCGCCGCCGGCACGGATCATCTCTGCCAGGCTGCCCTGGGGAACCAGGTCAACCTTCAGTTCGCCGTTGGCCCACTTTTCAACCGCTTCAGGGTTGGTGCCAAGGTGGCTGCCGATATAGCCTTCTATCTGGCCGTTATGTATCATTTTTGCCCAGCTGTAATACTCGTCGCCATCGGGACCGTTCAGCTTGGACGAATCGTTGTGAATGGTATGGAAGTGACCCTTGTTGCTCTTGGACAGGGCATCAATGATGGAGAGCGCGCTGCCGCAGCCAACGAAGCCGCCCATCATGATGGTAGCGCCATCAGGAATGAGATCGACAGCCTGCTGCGCAGTGATGATCTTGTTTTTCATAGAATCCTCCGTGTAAGTTTATGATTTAGGCCGCGCGAACGCCGCCCATAGTTATGGGGTTATGCGTATAATCCCGCATAGAATAATTTTACGCCACGCGCAGGCTAATGTCAAATAATTCTGGGCATTTGTGGCGAAAAAGTACATATTTATACATGGATTTGTGGATACAATCAATAATAAACGCAAATTTCACATTTATATCCATGTGCCGTCTTTTTTTTGAAATGGAAAACGGTTATAATGCTCATAATGAAGCTATTATAAATTTGAAAGGAGCATCAACGTGAGCGTAAAAGAACACGAGCCCCCAAAGAAACCGCTTATATATTACTGCACAGTCGCATTGGTAGTGCTGCTGCTGCTGAACATCTTCGTTTTCCCGCTCATATTCGAAAACCAGGTGGCGGAGGTAGGCTACAACGACTTCCTTGCGATGGTTGACGCGGGCGAGGTTGAGGAGGTTGCCCGGGACGACAGCGCAAAAACCATAACCTTCACCGCGCGCACAGGCAAGGACGGCAGGCTGCGCTATTATCAAACGGGCATTTGGCCGGACGATACGCTGCTTACAAGGCTTGAAAGCGCAAACGTCAAGTTCGCCTCCTCCATACCCACGCAGGCTTCACCCCTGCTTACAATACTCATATCATGGGTGCTGCCCATACTCATATTCAGCTTTATAGGCAAGCTGATAATGGGCCGCATGACGAACGGCGGCGCAATAGGCAACGCGATGAGCTTCGGCAAGGCCAATGCCAAGATATATGTTGAGGCACAGACCGGCAAAACCTTTGCCGATGTTGCCGGCGAGGACGAGGCCAAGGACGCATTGCAGGAGATAGTCAACTTTCTGCATGAGCCTGCAAAGTACGCCGAAATAGGCGCAAAGCTGCCCAAGGGCGCGCTGCTCGTTGGCCCTCCGGGCACGGGCAAAACGCTGCTGGCCAGGGCCGTTGCGGGCGAAGCAAAGGTGCCCTTCTTCTCCATTTCCGGCTCCGAATTCGTTGAGATGTTCGTGGGCATGGGCGCGGCTAAGGTGCGCGACCTTTTCAAGCAGGCCGATGAAAAGGCGCCCTGCATAGTTTTCATAGACGAAATAGACACCATCGGTAAAAAGCGCGATTCCGGCTTCAGCTCCAACGACGAGCGCGAGCAGACGCTCAATCAGCTCCTTACCGAGATGGACGGTTTCGACCCGCAAAAGGGCGTTGTTATACTTGCCGCGACCAACAGGCCCGATACGCTTGACCCCGCGCTGCTGCGTCCGGGCCGTTTCGACAGGCGTATTCCCGTTGAGCTGCCCGACCTAAACGGCCGCATAGCCATACTGAAGGTTCATTCGCGCGACGTTAAGATGTCCGGCGATATCAACTTTGAGGTGATTGCCCGCGCAACCAGCGGCGCAAGCGGTGCCGAGCTTGCCAACATTATAAACGAAGCGGCTCTGCGCGCGGTAAAGCTGGGACGCGACACGGTCATTCAGGAGGACCTTGAGGAAAGCGTTGAAACTGTTATTGCCGGTTACCAGCGCAAGGGCGCGGTTGTATCGCCCGAAGAAAAGCGTATAGTGGCATACCATGAAATAGGCCACGCGCTTGTGGCGGCAAAGCAGAGCAACTCCGCCCCCGTACATAAGATAACCATAGTGCCCCGCACCAGCGGCGCGCTCGGTTACACCATGCAGGTTGAGGAAGGCGAAAAGCTGCTGATGACCAAGGAAGAGGCATTCAACAAGATAGCCACGCTCACCGGCGGCCGTGCCGCGGAGGCCGTTATATTCGGCTCCATCACCACCGGCGCATCCAACGACATTGAGCAGGCCACCAAGCTTGCCCGCGCCATGATAACCCGCTACGGTATGAGCGACGATTTCGGCATGGTGGCGCTTGAGACCGTGAACAACCAGTATCTTGGCGGCGATACGAGCCTTGCCTGCTCCGCCGAGACAGCGGCAAAGATAGACCGCGACGTGGTTGCCATGATAGGCGACGCCTACAAGAAGGCCGAAGCCATAATAAAGGAAAACCGCACCGCGATGGACGCCCTTGCCGCCTACCTCCTCGAAAAGGAAACCATCACCGGCGAGGAGTTCATGGACATACTCGGCAAACAGGAACAAAACGCATAAACACATAATTGTAAAATGCAATGTGGCCTCCCGAAAGGGAGGCTTTTTTATACCGTAAATACATACGCGAAATTGTATTATCCCTTCATTGGGAAAACGTTGACACAATATATTGCAATGTGTTACCATAAGCTCAACGAAGAATCCAAGTAACCAAGTTGACATTTAGACCGTAGATTTAATTGTTGCCCGTTCCCAACCGGAACGCTGTTGACCTTTCAGGCTCGTTATATATGGGGGAGTATTTTATGCTATCCATGCACCTGCGCCAGCTAACCCGCAAACCCGCGCGTATAGTTATATTTATTCTGATTTTGGTGCTGCTTACGGCGTTTTTCTGCGTAAGTCTGAACTTATATGCAAACAGCATGTATAACTTGAAGCTTGCGGACGAAACATATACCACTATTGCTATTATGGAATTGTATGCGGATGTTGATACGCATGGCAACCTGATTGATGACATTACAAATGTTGAAGATTACGCCGGTTTTCATGCACTGACGGTGTATGGATACGATTTAGAACCGATAGTTACAGCGCCAAGCGTTATAAAATACGACCTGAGGGCGCGATACGGCGCGTTTTCTGATGAGAATATTGCATTGGCAAAAAGGGGAAAGGCGCCGCTATTTACTAACGATGTCGTGCGGTTCAAAATTCGAATTGAGGATCAAGCCCAGGGACTTATGGGACAAACTCATTCAGGATACGAACTGCCGGATGACGGCAACTTTCATATTGCCAGCATGCTGGACTTTAATAAACATATTGGAATAACTTCTATGCTACATAATCCTGTAGTTATAGAAACAGCAACAAAGGCTTTTGGCTTATCAAATAAAACATATTTTCAAACGGAACTTGATGAAACATTTGCAAAAAAACATGAAAACGAACTGCGTTTATTAAACGGCGATGAGGATTATGATTTTCTGATAACTATAGAGCCGGATGTTGAATATATTGGCATTGGGCATTTGGATGGCCTTTTTGATAAATGGAGCCGAAGTAAAGACGGTACATTCTGTGCCAACTATATTGCATTCATACCCGATAGTCTCTATTCGGATTGGAGCTATTATTATGATTTGAACAGAATAGCTCAGGCAAATGCAACGCCAACGGACGATGCGCCATTTTGGCTGTATAAATACAGCGACATTTTGGAACGACCTGATGTGTTGGAAAAATATGAACAAATCGGCAGAGCGTACTATATAAATACACGCTCGTTCGGAGTTATGGCGTTAGATGATATTGTAGGCATTCCTGCATTCCATAACGGCAATCTTTTTATAAGGACTGGTCGTGTCATAACTAAAGAAGAATATGAATCCGGCGCGAAAGTCTGCATGATAAGCGGAAATCTTTCACAGGCGCAAAAATGGGGTATTGGTACAAAAATCAACTTTGACTTTTACGAATATGACTATTTTACAAATGCAACCTCCAAAAATTCAGTCCTCGCCCCGCGCT
>OHHU01000570.1_pt1 | contig 21688 bp, 15 predicted proteins | sample 1568151 | NCBI WGS metagenome assembly OHHU01 (sample SAMEA3879572, study PRJEB24766) | human gut metagenome | biome: human-associated habitat; feature: feces | place: USA | collected 1985/1987 | reverse complement strand
TTTGCCTTTGAGCAGCGCAAGCACAATGCCCGGAAGGAGGTGCACTGAGATGGAAATGCTGGAACTGAACAACCTGCACAAGACCTTTAAAACAGGTCTTGGCAAACCCGTGGTGCATGCCGTGCGGGGGATAGACATGAATATCCGGCAAGGGGAGGTATATGGCCTCATTGGCCCGAACGGCTCCGGCAAGTCCACCCTGATGAAGGCCCTGCTGGGGCTGGTGAGGCCTACGGAAGGTTCCTGTTCCATTTTCGGCAGGTCCAGCCTGGCTCCGGACAGCAAGGAGGAAGTGGGCTTTCTTCCGGAAAACCCCTACTTTTACAAATTCCTGACGGGGGCGGAAACTGTTTCCTTTTACGGCAGGCTGTGCGGCCTGAGCGGAAAATCCCTGAAAGCGAAAGTCAGGGAACTGCTGGAGCTGGTGGGATTGGCTGATGCGGCGGACAGGCGGCTGGGCGGCTATTCCAAGGGGATGCTCCAGCGCATCGGCATGGCGCAGGCCCTGGTTCAGTCCCCCCGCCTGCTGGTTCTGGACGAACCGACCGCCGGCGTGGATCCTCTGGGGTCGAGGGATATCCGGAACATTATCGAAAACCTGAAAGGGCGTGGGATGACCGTATTCCTGTGTTCCCACCTGCTGGAACAGGTGCAGGAGGTTTGCGACCGGGTGGGCGTCATTTTTAAAGGGCTGCTCATTGCGGAAGGGTCTGTGAATGAGCTGACGAGGGATTCCGACAAGCAGGAAATACTTCTGGAGCATGCTTCCCCGGAATTGATGGAACGGCTGAAGAATATGGTGAAGGAAGACGGCCGTGCCGTTTGGCTGGAGGATGGGCATCCGCGCAACTCCCTGGAAAGCGTATTTCTAAAAAGTTTGTTGGAATGGAAGGAAAAGCATCCCAATCCGGAACCGTAAGCGGTCCGGCGGCTGCCAAACGGGAAGTGCGCCGCATGATACGTGAAAGGGTGGGCGGATTGGATGCCGCCGCCCGGGAGGCCATGTCCCGTTCCATCTGCCGCCGTGTGTCGTCTCTGGTGCGGGAGAAGAATTTCCGGCGCGTGGCTGTTTTTGCCGCCAGGCCGGGAGAGGTGGATTTGCTTTCCCTGCTGGATTTGCTTCCGGACCGGGAATGGTACTTCCCGCTGGTGCATGAGGGGAGAAGGCTGAGTTTTCACCGTGTATGCCATCACGGGGAATTGGTGGCGGGCAGCTGGGGCATACGCGAACCCGGTCCGGACTGCCCGGAACTGCATGCGGGGGAAATGGATTTGATAGTGCTGCCTGGGGCCGCATTTACCAGGGACGGCAAGCGGCTGGGGTATGGCGGCGGGTTTTATGATACGCTGCTGGCCGGCCCGGCTGCTGGGGTGCCGCTGGCGGGAGTCTGCTTCCCCTGCCAGCTTCTGGACGACCTGCCCATGGAAGCCCATGACAGGCATGTGGATATGGTGATTGCGCCAGAAGGGGAGTGACCTCTCCGGAGAAAGGGAAAGAGGCTAGATACGGAACCGGTGTTTCTGCACGGTCAGTTTATAAAACAGGTCGTAGCGGGCGTTGAGCAGGGGCTGGAGGTATTCCACCCCTCCGGCTACCTGGCCGCGGATGTCCGCATACAGTTTCCGGTAGTCGGAAAGTCCGCTGATCATGGCTTCATACAGGGGGGTGCGCAACCCGCATTCCACGGCAATGTGCATTTCCGCCGCTGCGGCCACAATCTGGCGGGACAGGCGGAACTGCATCCAGGCCAGCCCCAGGTTGCCGCCCACCCAGACGGCCAGGGCCGCGCCTACGCAGGCGAACCCTGCTGCGTGCTCTCCGAAACAGCCCAGCAGGGCTCCCAGAATCACCAGAAGGAGCATCAGCTTGATTTCCGTCCTCATCACATCCTCCTGGTCCAGAAAAAGCTTGCTGAGGCACGGCTTGATGCCGAAGTCCTTCAGGGGCATGTAAATGGAACGTCCCAGCCTCTCTTTGTACACTTCCAGATCCGTCTGGAGCTTTGCGGCCGGAAAGTCCCCTATGTCGCAGTCCCACTGTTCCTTCACGCGTGGGCGCACATGGTTCCAGTGCGTCTGGCAGATGTTCAGGAATTCCTTGTTGTAATACGCGTGCCGTTCCTCAATGCCGGATTTGACCAGCTCATAAAACCATTCGTCAATGACGGGAGGAAGCTTGTGCAGGATCATCGTGCGCCGGATGGATAGGAAACGCCCCATCTGGCGTGCCGACTTTTTCCCAAGACGCGGCACGCAGTCCTGCACGTATTGCGCGTATGCCTTGAGGCGTGCCGGCATTTCATCTTCCATCTGGAGCTGGATGCGGTCGATTTCCCGGTCAATGGACGTCAGGAAGCCGGAATCCATCTTGGAAAGGCGGCTCAGTTCATCAAGCACCTTCCCCTGTTCTTCCAGAAGGCTGTCCGTAGCCAGCAGAAGGCGTTCCACGCGCTTGTCCGTCAGCGGGCTGCGTTTCAGCACTTCCTGAACGCACGCCGTCAGGGCTTCCACTCCTTCTCCTGCATGCTCTCCGGCGGTCGTGACAGGGTACAGGGGCAGCTGCACGCCCAGGCGTTCCCGGGAGGTGGAGCGAAGCTCCTCTTTCAAGGATTGAAGCCTCTCAAAAGAGAGCAGCTCCGCATGGGTGATGACGAGAACCATGCGGGAATGGAGACGTTCCTCCAGCGTCTGGAGATAGTCCCACAGGGCGGAATGGTTGCCGTCACTGGCGGAAATAACCACAAGGATGGCATCCGATTTGGGAACGATGTGCTTCAGCTTTCTGGGGGCATCCTCCTGTTCCAGGCCGATGGTATCCCAGAACTCCAGGTTGAGCAGGGCGTCCGACGGGTAAAAAAGGTCCAGAACCCATTCATGGGTGTGTGGGGCGGGATGAGGCCTGTACTGCCAGCGGACCAGTGTGGCTTCACTGGACACGCGGGAACAGAACCGTTCCCCGGCCAGGGCGTCCAGCGTAGAGGATTTGCCGGACCCTGTCATGCCGATGACGGTGACATTCTGCGGAGAGCAGCATTCGGCCAGGGCTTCCTCCACCTTTTCCTGGGAATCGAAATGACGGTCGGGGCCAATCCGGGCGGAAAACGCCGCGGCGGCATCCGCTACGTCCCGCACCGCATGCGGAATCACGTTTTTTCCTCCTGTCAGCATGGGGTGATGAAATCAGGTCTCCGTCCGGGCTGTTCCGGTTTTCCGGAACAAACCTACACGCCGCTTTTCCTTCTGTCCAACTAAAATCACGAAGCGGGAGCGTACGAGCGGCCGCCGAAAATGGCCGTCCCTACGCGGACGAGCGTGGCTCCTTCCTCTATTGCCGTTTCAAAGTCGTGGCTCATGCCCATGGACAGTTCCGTCAGCGTGGCTCCCCCGCTGCCGGACAGGACTTCCTTCAGCTCCCGGAGACGGCGGAAATAGGGCCGCGCCTCCTCCGGATTTTCCACCGGGGGGGGAATGCACATAAGGCCGGCGATTTCAAGATGGTTCAGGGAGGACAGCTCCGGCCATTCCTTTTCCAGGGTTTCCGGGAAGAATCCGAACTTGCTGTCTTCATTGCCTACGTTCACTTCCAGCAAAATGCGGGGCCGTTTTCCCGTTTCCTGAGCCACGGTATCCATGAACCGGGCCAGGCGCAGGGAGTCCACGGCATGGATCAGCGTGAAATATTCCAGGGCCTTGCGCACCTTGTTGCGCTGGAGGGGGCCAATGAGATGCCATTCCGTATCCGGAGGAAGGGAAGGGATTTTTGCCAGTCCCTCCTGGACCTTGTTTTCACCGAAAATGCGCTGGCCCGCATCATGGCACGCTTTCACATCCTCTGCGGGAAAAGTTTTGCTGACGGCGACGAGGCGGACGGAACCCGCCGGACGTCCGGCGCGGAGTTCCGCTGCGCGTATGCGGGAGAGAATATGTTCCAGATTTTGTTGGATGCTCATGATGGATGGTTCAGTTCAGGGATGGCTGTGCGGACGCGTGGCTCATGATATGGTGCAGGGGAGAGAGCCGCCGCATGGCCATGGCCCAGACCTTGGAAGAATCCGTTTCCAGGCAGATGTCCGGCACCATGGGGGAAACATACCAGGCACGGTCATTCAGTTCCCGGCGCAGCTGGGGCGGCGTCCACCCGCTATGGCCTACGTAGGCGCGCAGGATGGCGCGGGGATCTTCCAGGTATTCCAGGGCCTGTTCCTCTTGCAGATGAAACTGGACGCGCAATTTATCCTCCGTGCGGATGAAAGCGGCGAAGATGAGCTGGTTGCGTTCTACGGGCCCTCCCTTGAAGATGGGCACGGCGTAAAGGGATTCCGGTATTTCCGTATGGCGGGCTACGTCCCCCACATTCATGCCGGACGGATGATTCAAAATATGGCCGATGACAAATTCCTTCTCCGCCCGGCTCAGGAAGATGACGGAATGATGGAATCCGGCGCCATCCAGGTAGGGGGCGGCGACCAGAAGGTGCCCCGCCAGGTTTTCATTGCTGATATCTTCGTGTTCCATCATGGCCATAAATCTACGTTACCAAATGTGACGGATGCAGGCAACCATGCGTTCAAACGGCCATGTCAGGAGGCGGCGAAAACGGAACACCGGAAAAACAGGAGGGAAGAGGAGCTTTTACCCGAGTGTATAGCGGGTCCCTCCGGAGGAACGGACGGCGGTTCTGGAATTTCCGAACGTCCTGCGGGCGACCGCCCTCCTGGCGGGAACGGATTTCTTCCCGGTTGAGGCCGTTTGCTTGCGGGAAAGGGCAACGGCGGGGGGGCGGGAAGCCCTGCGGCGGTGGGAAATGACGGAGGCCGTATTGGCGTTCTCCATGCGGTCTGGAGCGGAAGCCATGACCAGCAGGGAAGAATCTTGCATTTTTTCCGCCTGGGCCAGGGCTTTCAGGGAGGCGTCAATGGAACAGCGTTCGATTACGACCGGGTCTCCGGTACGGAGCAGGTTGAAGGCCTCATATACGTCATTGCTCTTCATCCGGACGCAGCCGTAGGAGGCGGGGGCCGATGGTGCGTTCCTCCGCCGTACCGTGGATATAAATCAGGCGCGAGTGAGCGTTCCGGTTACGGGGTTCCAGACCTTCCAGCCACATGATGCGCGTGACGATGGGGTCCCGGCCCGGAGAATTGGGCGCGACGCATTCCCCGGTGGGCTTGCGGCTTTTAAACACCATGCCCTTGGGCTGTCCGCTGCCGATTTTGGAAGCGATGCGATGGGCGCCCAGCGGAGTGCGGCAGCTTCCCTTTCTGTCTCCCAGGCCGAATTTGGAAGTGCTGACAGGGTAGGTTTTCACCACCCGGCCATTGCGCATGACGGCCATTTTCTGGTCCCTGACGCTGACGACCGCGCCGTCTTTCACGATGGCGGTGGGCTCATAATCCGGACGGGAACAGGATGCCAGGACTCCGAACACAGCGAAAGCTGCGCCGGCGAGTTGAATCAGGCGTGCTGCTTGCGAGAGAGGCGCAGGCATGGGAAAGGCGTCAGTTCTTGGCTTTGGCAGTTTGCTTGGCGGGCAACAGGTTGGAAATCATGCGGCCCAGGGAACAGAATCCTGTGTAATAGAAACCCAGGAAAGGAATCATCAGGATGGGGGAAAGGTAATGGCCCTGGCGGATCATGATGATGATCAGGTTCAGGAAGAAAGTTCCGCAGGCGATTTCCAGAACAGGAATGACGACGGATTTAATAGCCCGGTACCCGTTGCGTTTGAGCTGGGAGACGTGCCGGCGGTCTTCCTTCCGGTCCACGCCGTATTTGGGCGTGCGGACGAAGGCGGACTGATGGCCGAAGATGGCTTCCAGAACAGCCTTGGCGTTGTTGACCGCCATGCCCACGCTCAGTGTGAGAAGGAGGGGGAGGTACGGCAGTTCCTTCCACCAGGATTTGGGACGCACCACGATTTGGGCACTCATGTAAAAGATGCAGACGGCCACGCTGGTCATGAAAAACAGGGCCACATTCACAAACCACATGAAGACCGTTTCATTTTCCGGAATGCGCTGCGTGCAGATGGGGTACACCAGGAAGCAGAGCAATGCCAGGAGCAGATAGGAATAATTACAGGTGAGGTGGGTGGTGGCTTCTACCTTGGCTTTAAGGGGGGCATTGGAGCGCCAGATGTCCAGCAGGATTTTCTGGCAGACCTGAATGGAACCCTTGGTCCACCGGTGCTGCTGGGACTTGAACCCGTCCATGTCCACGGGAAGTTCCGCCGGGGTAACGACGTCGTTCAGGTAGATGAAGCGCCAGCCCTTGAGCTGGACACGGTAGGAAAGGTCCATGTCTTCCGTCAGGGTGTCATGGGACCAGCCGCCCGCGTCGCCAATCACGCATTTGCGCCATATGCCGGCAGTGCCGTTGAAAGTGAAGAAGCGGCCGGAACGGTTGCGAGCCGTCTGTTCCATGGCAAAATGGCCGTCCAGGTACATCCCCTGGATGCGGGTGAGGAGATTGTATTCACGGTTGATGTGGCCCCAGCGGGTTTGAACGAGGCCCACGTTTTCATCCGTGAAGAAATGGATGGTTTTTTGCAGGAGATCCGGTTCCGGAACGAAGTCAGCATCCAGAATCAGCAGGAATTCCCCCTTCGCTACTTTGGTAGCCGCTTCCAGCGCGCCTGCCTTGAAGCCAGTGCGGTCCGTGCGGTGGATGCAGACGGCGTCAAAGCCGCGGGACTTTAATTCCTCCACCTTGCGGTAGCATTGTTCCGTGGTGTCGTCTGTAGAATCGTCCAGAATCTGGATTTCCAGCTTATCCTGCGGATAATCCAGAGCGGCTACGGATTCCAGAAGGCGGTCCACGACGAACTTCTCATTGAACATGGGGAGCTGGACCGTCACGACGGGCAGTTCCTGGAAGCGTGCTTTGGGCTGGGGCTTGTTATTACGGTTCTTCCAGTACAGGTAAACGATGCTCAGGCGGTGGAAGCCATATCCTGCCAGGCCGACGAGGACCAGAAGATAGCACAAAAGCCAGATAAAATTGTAATTTAAAGACATGCAGGGGTTACAAAGGGGGTTGGTATCTTTTTGCGTCAGGGAAGGGGGATTTCCTTGACGTGACGCCCGTATAGGACACCATAGGGCGAGAGTCAAGACATATTCCGTTTTGCTTAACCTTTTTGAGTGTTGTTATGAAGAGATTGTATCTGCTGGCCGCAGCTGTATCCGTCACGGGGGGAATGGCGTTTTCCGCTCCACAAGAAGATGCCCCGGAGAAGGAGGCGGCAGTACTGGATGTGCAAACGCCGCCGTCCGGCAAGCAGGACCAGCCGGCCATTCCGGAACGCCTGCTGGACGACTCCCACATGAATGAGGAGCTGGGCATCAACGAATTTACCGCGCCGTCCATCCGCAAGATTTTTGAAGATTTGGAGGGGCTTCCTGAAATACCGGAAAAGGTGGCCCTGCGCGCACGCCCGGAGCGGCCTCCCATGGACCGCTGTTCCCTGGCTCTCCAGTTGGGCGGCATGATGGCGGACGGTTTCGTAATCGTGCAGTGCGGCAAGATGAACGAGGTGAAACCCATTGCCCTGGATCTTTCCAGCTATGCAAAGGCCATTGGAGCCGGAGAAAGGGTGAACCGCCACGCCGCCAGCCTGCTGAAAAATGCGGAAGACGGGGATTTGAGCAGTTTCAAAAACAACCTGGCCCTTATTCAATCCGATGTGGAACAGGAGCTTGCCTCCCTGCGGGATTCCGATATGGCGAACCTGATCGGCCTGGGGGGGTGGATACGCGCCCTGGATGCCGCTACCGCGGCTCTGGATAACAAATTTGCGGAGGACAAGGCGAAGGTCATCTTCCAGCCGGATGTCCCGGAATATTTTCACTATATTCTGGACGGGGTAGAGCCGGAAATGAAAGAACGCCGCGACATTGCCAAAATCATGAACCTTCTGACGATCTTGCAGGAGCAGATGACGCTGGCTCCGGACGCCAGGCCCGCCAAGGAGGGCGTGGAAGCCATCCGCAAAACGACGCTGGAGTTGATCAAGGCGGCTCTGGCCCCTGTGGAATCATAATTCCTCTCCGGAGGCATGCCGCATATGGTTCTTCCCCTTTTAACCAGTCTGGAAGTGCGTCTTACTCCGCGCGGCCTGTACCTGCGGGATGAAAAACTGAAACGGATGGTCCGGGATGATGGCCGCGTTCCCGTGCCTTACAACGTAAGCATTTTCAATACGGGGGACGGCGCCGTGCGTATCATCGGCAAAAAGTGGACCGTCCGTTCACATGGAGACGGAACGCAGATAATTGAAGGGGATGAACTGTTCGGTTCACGCCCCCTGTTGTGCCAAGGGCAGATTTTTGCGTTCAACGGCCTTCAGATGCTGCGGCTGCCGGCGCGCATCCAGCTGACCCTTCTTGTCCGGGACGAGGCGGGAATCCTCTATCATACGGATCCCGTCAGCCTTAAATGGTGAAATAAAGAGCTTCTCAAATCCTACGGGGTCTCATAAGCAAGTAATTTGAAAAATTACAATTATTTCATTTATCATACAGGATCGAATAACAAGAGAATAGCATTATATGATATTTGAAGCTGGATATCAGTTGTTTTGGCAGATTTAATAAGCCATATATCATAAAAAAGTAAAAAGAAGAATTGATTTATATAGTAAAATACGTCCCTTTCTTTTATTACGATTCTTATCGCAAACTATTAATTACTGCAATGTATCTTGACATCAGGACATTTTTGGAGATTGAAAACATTACTTCAGTGATTTTGCTTTATGATTCCACCCTATGGAATTATTAGCAGGAGTATGGCGGGTGAGTATGAGAGATATCGCAGTTTAGATAGGCTAAAATGTCAAAAATGAGTAAAATTTCGAAATTGTTTGAATTTGTTATTTATTTTATTTTCATGAAAATTCTATGTTAAACACACCAAAACAACACTTATGATGAATTGTATTTTGGCGATACAGAGAGTAGTCAAATCTTGTGCGAGGAAGAACGAATCTGTAAAGTGAAGAGCATGAGATGGATTGGTCAGATATCGGAAGATGCAAATAAATCTGTTGACAAAAATAATTAAGAGCAGAAGATATATTGAAAAACCTGTAAAATACAATGCTAATCCAAATAGAGAAATAAAGATGTTCGAACGTAAAAATTTCATGGTATATGTGGGTGAAAAAAGTGGCGCTAGTTACGTCAGTGGGTTAAGCAAAATTGAAGAAATCTACAAGGTTAATGTCGATGCTGAATTTAGCAAAGATGAATGTTCTACACTTCTTGATCGAATAAAACATGATAAAAAGAGGACAGATTTGGAGCCAAAAGAGCGGAAGAAGAGAAGTGACTGGGCATCCCATTTGAAACGGTATATTGCATTCAGGACAGAAATTACCCGGATTGTTCCCTCTGTTCAAAATTGTTCTTCCAGCTTAGACTGTGATATAATTCATTTTATTATCGATAAATATAAGTCTGATTTTTTAACGATAGATAGTCGTGAACGCTACAAATGGAAAGCTATTGGCTGGTATAAACAACAATGGGACATAGATGCAGTTGATTTTTCAATGATGCTGGCATCTGCCTTTGAGAAAGCAGGCAATCTGCTTTCAGCGAATATGTATTGGCCTTATGATATGATGGTGGAATTTGCGGAAGCGAACCCCGAAGCTGTTCGGAAACTCTTTCGAATGCTTTACAATGAAAATATTCCACTTGCAGAGCGTTATGCAGCTTTTCGTGAAGGGTTTGAAGGCTATGCTAAGCCGTTGGGTAAAAAACATTATCAAGATCTTCATGCTATTTCAGTATATTTGTCGTTTGAATACCCTGAAAAGTATTTTATTTTTAAGATGAAAATATTCTCTATTTTCCGAAAACGTGTTGGATATGCAGTGGAAAAAACAAAACAGCAATCTTCCGTCTGGAAAGTAGAAATTTATACTCAGATGTGTCAACTGATTTTAGATGAAGTTCAAAAGGATTCGGAACTTATCCAAATGAGCAAAAATCGTTTGGATGATAGCTGCTATCAGGATGAAGCGTACCACTTGCTCACAATGGATATTGTTTTTTTTGGAGGGATGTATATGTCCGAATCTGATTTTAAGAACAATAGTCAGGAAACTGCTGCATTGAGTTACTGGCCTGCTTTGGACGAATACAATCCCGGAATTACCGCGGATATGTGGGCCTCAGTCTTAGATGATGATACTGTCACCTCTCCCAAAAATATGGATATGTTTCGAAAAATGCTGGAACTGGGCGGAGAAAGTACCTACGCTCATTTAGCTGAAGTATACGGAAATACTTATGGATACTATAACAGGCTGGTAACCAGTTTCGGCGAAAAGGTGAAAAAGAAGTACAACTGTCCCGATTGTGTTGATCGAGAAGATGATAGAACTGAACGAAATCAAGTATGGGTGATTCCTTTTGTTGGTCGTTATGTCACCGAAAACGGAAACAAACGTTATTCTTGGAAATTGCGTGATGAATTGAAAGAGGCACTTATGAACATGGATATTACAGAGGTTTCTCTGGAGGAAAAAAACGTAACCGATGTTGGTTTGAACACTATCTTTTACGGTCCTCCTGGAACAGGCAAAACTTATCACACGGTTATTTACTCCGTTGCAATCATTGAAAATAAGAAATGGATTGAGATAGAGAAGGAAAATTACTCTGATGTGTTGGAGCGCTACAGTAGATATAAGGCAGAGGGAAGAATTGAATTCACGACTTTCCATCAATCTTATGGATATGAGGAATTTATCGAGGGTATTAAACCTATTCTTACTTCAGAAGATGGTATTGATGGGGAAACAGGCGATATTCAGTATAGTGTGCAGCCTGGGATATTTAAAAAATTCTGCGAGAAAGCACAGCATCCGAGTACATTAAAAACGAAAAACTTCTGTTTTAGAGAATCCCCGAATATCTGGAAAGTATCCTTATGGGGAACCGGGAATAACCCTGTCCGTTCGGAGTGCTTGAAAAATGGCCACATTCGTATTGGATGGGACGATTATGGGAAGGACATTACAGATGAAACCGATTTTGATGATGGTGGTAGAGTAGTTCTGAATGCCTTTATGAACCGTATGCAGATCGGTGATATTGTGTTTTCGTGTTACAGCTCTACTACGATTGATGCCATCGGCGTTGTCATGGGTGAATATGAATGGCATGATGAATACGATAACCTGAAACGGTTGCGAAAAGTGAACTGGATTGTGAAAGATATTCAGGAGAATATACTTTCCATTAATGGCGGAACTCCCATGACATTGGCTTCAGTTTATCGTCTGTCAAATGTGACGGTTAATGATGTATATCAGATTATTGAGAAATATTATTCTGTTCCACTTTCACCTGTAACCGATAGTCATGACAACAATTATGTTTTCATCATTGATGAAATCAATCGTGGTAACATTTCAAAGATTTTCGGTGAACTAATTACCTTGGTTGAACCGATAAAACGCTGGGGAAATTCGGAAGGTATGAAGGCTGTGCTGCCCTATTCTCAAAAGTCTTTTGGTGTACCGAAAAATGTATATATTATAGGTACCATGAATACGGCGGATCGTTCCATTTCAATCATTGATACAGCTTTGCGCCGCCGATTCTTCTTCAAGGAAATGTTACCGAATCCTGATGTCTTGGCAGATGTAAGTGTAAAAGGTCTGTCTGTCAGTAATTTGCTTACTCACATGAATAAACGGATTGCTGTTTTGTATGACAGGGAGCATACTATTGGTCATGCATATTTTATGCCGCTGAAAAAAAATCCGACGATTAAAAAACTGGCTGAAATTTTTACAAATAACATTATTCCTCTCCTGCAAGAATATTTCTATGAGGACTATGAAAAAATCCGGCTGATACTTGGCAACAAGTTTATTGCTGTTAATACTGTTAATTCGAATGACTTGTTTGGTCAAGAAGATGTCGATTTGGATGATGGGTGCAGCTATGAGATCAACTATGCTGCATTTGATGACATTGAATCCTATCGTTCCATTTTAAATGTAAAGGAAAACGAGGTATAGAGTGAACTCTTTTTATCAAATCAAAGAATATGATTCGTTTATTTCTGATAAAGAAATTGCTGGATATAAGACTTTGCCTGAGTCCATTTTCCATCAACTTGAGGATTTTATTCTGACTAATAGCAGCAAGGATACCGATGCACTGGAGTTGATGGGACTTTCTGCAAAAAAGGGTATTGGAAAGGTGATCACGGCAAAAAATTATGTCGGCATTATTACACTGAATGATGGGATAACCATTGAAATCTTGCCCAAAATTTACTCGGCAAGTGTGGACGACAATTTTGGTACCAGAACCAAACGGGTGTTGATCGATATGCTGAAAACGCTACGGGAAATACCATTTAAATCTTTAAAAAATTCTTTTGTGAATATTGAAAAAATGGATATTTTTGAAATATTTATTAGAATGTTTGTGAACGAGGTGTTCTTCATTGTCAAGCGTGGTCTCAAATGCAGTTATGAAGCAATCGCAGAGAACACTACATTTTTTAAGGGAAAGATACTGTTTTCAAAGCAGGTCAAGTTGAACCGTTTCCATAAAGAGCGAATCTATGTTGAATATGATGCATTTACCGCCAATCGCCCGGAAAATAAATTGTTGAAAGCAACACTGATCTATCTTTGCAAAAGGACTACATCTTCAAAAAATAGAAGTGATATAAAAAGTTTGCTGGGTGTATTTTCAAATGTGGAGGCTTCTGCTGACTACAAAGGCGATTTTGCTAAGTATATAAGTGATCGAAACATGAAGGATTACAATACTGCATTGATGTGGTGTCGGGTATTCCTGATGGGCAAGAGTTTTACTTCTTTTGCAGGATCGGAAATAGCACTTGCGCTGCTATTCCCAATGGAAACACTTTTTGAAAATTATGTCGCAGCTATACTGAAAAAGAAACTTTCCAGAAGTGACTTTACAGTTTCAGTTCAGGACAGAACTTATCATCTATTCAATGAGCCTAGTAAGAAATTTCTGATGAAACCGGATATTGTGGTTAGACGTAAATCTGACGGAGTTTCTTTTGTGTTGGATACCAAGTGGAAGATTCTTGATGCTGGAAAAGTGAATTACGGTATTGCTCAGGCTGATATGTACCAGATGTTTGCCTACCAGAAGAAATATGGAGCAGAATGCGTTATGCTGCTTTATCCTGAAATAGAGAAGAGACCTCTGGAAGATGATATCGAATTTAGATCAGATGATGATGTAATTGTTCGAGTTCAATTTATTGATTTGTTTAATGTAAAAAACAGTATTACAAAGATTATACAACAATTTGAGGTAATAACTGTTTAATCATTTGGCAACAAAGATGTGTTCTCTTTGCGCTGTTTTGCAGCTATCATTGTGAATTTGTCATCAGCGAACGGGTTTATTAATCATTCACTTCTGATTAAGTTTGAAAGATGAATAGCATGAAGAGAACGTTGTGTAGATAAAGGAATAGAGTAAATTTTATCCTTCACTCATTTTGCTCACGATGACCTTGTTGAGGAATGTTTTCCCAGAACCTTGTTATTTCTCTATTTTTACAGAAACGGGTGATCTTGCCGTTTTCATGCCGAGATATTATAAGTACCCAAAAGCATTCTCATGTGACTAAAACCTTATCTAGACGATGAAGTGTAGACAACTTTCTTGCCGAATGGAGCTGTATGTAATGAATCAATCCGAGTTAAATCCATCAAGATGCTTCCGGGTTAACCTTCTTCATCATCCCCGTGGTTGAGGATGAAGTTCAGATCGTCAATGCCCAGGCTGGAGGTAAACCCTTCGTCACCCAGCACGTTGGCGACGAGCTGGTTTTTCTGATGCTGGAGAATGCGGATTTTTTCTTCCACGGAATCCTTCGTCAGAAGGCGGTAGGCGATCACCTTGTTTTTCTGGCCGATGCGGTGCGTACGGTCGATGGCCTGGCTTTCTACGGCCGGGTTCCACCACGGGTCATACAGAACGACATAGGAGGCGGAAGTAAGGTTGAGGCCGGCGCCGCCGGCTTTCAGGGAAAGCAGGAAGACGGAGGGGGCCTTGGTCGTCTGGAATTTTTCAATTTCTCCGCGGCGGTCCTTGGTCTGGCCGGTAAGATAGTTAAGCGGCCTGTTTTCCGCTTCCAGCCTGTTCTTGATGATTTCCAGCATGGAAACGAACTGGGAGAAGACGAGCACTTTATGCCCTTCTTCCCGGAGCTGGTCCAGCAGGTAGAAGAGGGCTGTCATTTTGGCACTGTCTTCCTTGGCGTATTTGGGATCCACCAGGCCGGGGTGGCAGCAGATCTGACGCAGGCGCATCAGGCCCTGCAAAATGGCGAAACTGTTCTTTTTGACGGATTCGTCCGAATCCAAGCCGAGCAGGGCCTGCTGAATGCGGCGGAGTTCCGCCTTATACAACTGGCTCTGGATGCCTTCCATTTTGGCGTACACTTCTTCTTCCGTCCTGGGAGGCAGGTCTTTTGCCACCTGGGATTTGGTGCGGCGCAGCAGGAAGGGTTTCAGGCGCGCGGCCAGGCGGTTCTGGCTCTGCGGGTCCTTGCGCTTGTCAAAGCGCTTCTTGAAGTAGGAGCGGGAACCGAGGACTCCGGGCATGGAGAAGGCCATGAGGGACCACATGTCCAGCAGGCGGTTTTCAATGGGTGTGCCGGAGAGAACGAGACGGTTGTAGGAAACGATTTCCCGTGCCGCCTTGGCTGCCTTGGAATCCGGGTTTTTGATCTGCTGGCCTTCGTCCAGAATAACCGTAAGCCATTTGATTTGGTTCAGGGTTTCCCCGCAGACGCGGAGCTGGGCGTAGTTGACCACGACCATGTCGTAATTCTTCTTGATGTCTTCCAGGTTGGCCTGGTCCTTGCTGCGGATGACGAGGACGCGCACGCCTGGCGCAAATTTTTCCGTTTCTCCCGCCCAGACGTCCAGCACGGATTTGGGGCAAACGATAAGAACCGGAGGGATGACGACTTTTTTCTTGGATTTGTTTTTGCGGGCGAATTCTTCACGCAGCCAGAGGACGTAAGTGATGGACTGGATCGTTTTACCCAGGCCCATGTCATCCGCCAGAATGCCGCCGAACCCGTTCGTGGCAAGGTAAGCCAGGAAATGGAACCCTTCCACCTGATACGGGCGCAGGGTGGCCTGGAGCTGGGAGGGAACATCCGGCTTGACGTCGATCTGGATTTCCGCGGTACGGTCCTTAATGCGTTTCCAGGCCTTTGGATCGAACACTTCTGCGGCTTTCGGGTCCGCCAGCTGCATGGCGTGCATGCGGTGGGTTTCTCCGGAAAGATCGAAGGGGTCCAGGCCCAGGCGGGTAACGGCGTCGCGCTGGTCATTGTCCAGTTTAATTTCCAGGCGCATCCATCCTCCGTCGTCCATGCGGACGTAACCGCCTCTGGCGGCGACCAGGGCGCGGATTTGCTCCTTGGAGAGCTGGACGCCTTCCACATCAATGACGATGCGGAGGTCAAACCAGTCGATTTCCTGGTTGACTACTTCAAACCGCACGGCGGCGGCCACCGGATCCGCCAGCAGCGTCTTGAGCTTGTCGTCCATATTGACGGTCAGCTCTTTCGGAAGCTGTTTGGCCCATTCCGCGAATTTTTCGGGGAACTGGCGGGTGACGCGGGCCTTGAACGCGCCCACCTGGGGATCATAGGAAAAGCCCATTTCTTCCAGCAGGCCGGGAATGGGATAAAGGTGCTCCCGGATGAAGCGCAGCAGAACTTTGTTCTTCATGGGCTCCTGATGGGATACGTCCCAGCCGTCCTTGCCGAGTTTTTCCGTGCGGTAGCCGGAAGCGTCCCTGGCGCTTACTTCGCAGAGCACGTGTTCCGTTTCCGCAGAGGTGAGGCCGCGGACGATTTTCATGTCAAAGGTGCCGCGCAGGTCGATGTCCACCACGCGGTCTTCCATGCTGGGGGGCAGGGAAGCGCCTATTTTACGCAGGAATTCCACCCCTTCAAGGCTGTCGATGACCTGCTTGGGAATGGAGTAGCGGGGTTCCACTTCCGTGCTTTCCAGCCAGCGGGGGGGGCCGGGAAAAACGGTTTCGTCAGACTGGTACAGTTCCTGCTGCCCCGGAAGCTGCCGGACGGAGTGGGAGACGTTGATGCCGGTGGAAGTTGCAAGCTGAAGAGCGTAGCAGTCCGGTTCAATGGGGTCGTCCTGGCAAATCCATTTGAGCGGTTCGTCCACCACTTTGAAATAATTTTCATCAAGGTTCACCAGGTAGCCTTTCAGGGCGGGCTGGTGGAAAAGTTTGTTCATCAGGGCGCATGCGGCTTCCTGGTCCAGATCCAGCGTCAGGGCGTCTTCCGCACGGGCGTAGTCGGACAGGGAGACGAGCAGGATTTCCGTCTGGGCGTCCATGCGTACGGCAGCCCGTTCATGCAGATTTTCCAAATGTTCCAGATCCTGTTTTTCCCGGACGGGAATCCAGTCCTGCTTCAGGGAATGACGGTATTCGAAATGTCCCTCGTTAATAGTGGAAACAAGCCTCATGAACAGTTCTCCGCGGGGCGGCTGCGGGGGGCGTTCATTCACGGATTGGATGCGGTCGTACCAGGTGCCGACTTCACGGGAGCGCTCCCATTCATGAATCTTGCGCTGGACCTTTTCCAGATCCGTAATGGATTCCATGAATTCCGGGTAGGGCAGGCGTTTCTTGTTGAAGGCGTAAGCAATGTAATTCCAGAATTCGAGGATGTTTGTGGGAGGCACGGGCCACAATTCCAGCGGGTCATAGCTGACGATTTCCCATCGGGGATTCAGGCGCACCATATCATGGTCGTGAATCTCCTGTTCAATGGCGAAACGGCGGTAGCGCTTTTCCAGTTTGCTGACGTAGTCCGCTTCCTTGTCGTCCAGTTCGCGTCCCAGTTTCTCTTCCAGAATATCCAGAAGAGGAACATCATTCAGTTCGTTCGGGGATTCCGGAAGGTCCTGGCCACGGTACATGCGCTCCAGCATGGCGGCATACATGGCCGCTCCGGCCAGATCCTCGTCTTCCGTGGAACATGCTCCGAACCACCTGTTGCCCTGAAGGCGCAGATTCACGCGGTGCACGCCGTATGTGTCTTCCACGCGGCCCTGAATATATAAATGATTGCCAAAAATTTGCGTGACTGCGCCATCTTTCTGGAGCTTCTCGCCGCGCAGCCGGATTTCTTCCGGAAAGGCATTGAGAAAGTTCAGAGTAGCCCTATCCGGGTTAAGTGCCATGCTCATAATATCAGACTGTCATATAAAAATTGGAAACAAGCGTTCCCTGTCAAGGGACGCTACAGGTCTATGCACTTTACTATGGCACAAAAAGCGGATTAGAGCAACTATTCTCTGAAAATAATTCCAAAGGTTGTTTGTGATGATGTTCACGATGTTGAATGACAAATTGTTATGTCTATATGAAGAAGACCGGTTTTTGAAGAAAACGAACATATTTTATCATCTTGGAAAGAAAGGATGTCAGTTTTGCGTAACATGGTTCTTGACAGGTTCGCCGTAAAAGCGTCTTTTATGCCTGAAATTTTATGTCCTCTGCATCACTTCTACAGTTACTGGCGACTCAAGCCCGCTTGAGCGATGGCGAATTGGCCGAACGTCTTGACATGACTGAAGAAGCCGTGCGAGCCCAGCGGGAACAGTGGGAGAAGGAAGGAGTCATCCTCGGATACCAGGCCGTGGTGAATGAGGAATATGAACACGACAGCAAGGTGGCGGCCTTCATTGAAGTGAAAATGACGCCTGAACGCGACGGCGGTTTTGACCGTCTGGCCATGCGCATTTCACGGTTCGACGAAGTTTCCTCCTGCTATCTGGCAAGCGGCGGTTTTGACCTGCTGGTGCTGGTGGAAGGAAAAAGCATGCGGGAGATTGCCCGGTTTGTGGCGGAAAAACTCTCTACGCTGGAAGGGGTGTTGTCCACTTCCACACACTTCCATCTGAAAACCTACAAGAAAAACGGTTGTGTGTTTGAAGCTCCCGTGCAGACAGAACGCCTGGCTGTCGCTCCGTAATTCTCTGCCGTTAAGAAAGGAATGATCATGAATTGGCAGAACAAAATAGCGGAGCAGGTAAGCTCCATACCCCGTTCCGGCATCCGGGAATTTTTTGACCTGGTCACGGGACGCACGGATATCATCTCCCTGGGCGTAGGGGAGCCGGACTTCGTGACGCCGTGGAATATACGGGAAGCGGCCATTTACTCCCTGGAAAAGGGGCACACCTCCTACACTTCCAACTATGGGTTGGAATCCCTGCGCCGTTCCATCGTCAAATACGTGGACGGATTCTTCCATGTCAACTACGACCCCCTGCGCGAAGTGCTGGTGACGGTAGGCGTAAGCGAAGCCATAGATCTCGCTCTCCGTGCCATTCTGAATCCGGGGGACGAGGTTCTTTATCACGAACCCTGTTATGTCTCCTATGCCCCCAGCGTCAATATGGCCTACGGCGTAGCTACCGCCGTGCCTACAAGCAAAAGGGATCTTTTCGCCCTGAACCCGGAGGTGCTGGAAGCGTCCATTACACCTCGAACCAAGGTGCTGATGCTCAACTTCCCGACGAATCCGACCGGAGCGGTGGCCCCTGTGGAAACCCTTCAGGAAATCGCCCGCATTTGCATCAGGCACGACCTCATCGTGCTGACGGATGAAATTTACAGTGAACTGCGTTATGACGGCAAGCCGCATGTTTCCATAGCTTCTCTGCCGGGGATGAAGGAACGCACGCTCCTGCTGCACGGATTTTCCAAGGCATTCGCCATGACGGGGTTCCGGCTGGGGTATGCCTGCGGTCCGGAACCGCTTATTTCCGCCATGATGAAAATTCATCAGTATTCCATGCTTTGCGCCCCCATTACTTCCCAGGAGGCGGCCATTGAAGCATTGGAAAACGGGACATCCGCCATGTTGAAGATGCGGGAAAGCTACCGCCAGCGCCGGGATTACCTGGTGAAGCGCCTTAATGAAATAGGCATGGACTGCCACCTGCCCGGCGGCGCGTTCTATGTCTTCCCGGACATTTCCAAATTTGGCCTGACCAGCAAGGAGTTTGCCACCCGGCTGCTGATGGAAAAGCAGGTGGCCGCCGTACCGGGGACCGCCTTCGGCGCAAGCGGAGAAGGCTTCCTGCGCTGTTGCTATGCGACCGCCTTTGACCAGATCAAGGAGGCCTGCAACCGCATGGAACATTTCGTGGAAACTCTTTCCTGACCCGGCAGTGTTCATGAACTCCGTGACGGAGGCGCTGAAAACAAAGGCGTATGTGGCGCCGTTTGCGGTATTCATGGGCTTTACCCTGGTGTGGCAGTTTGGCGTTCCCTTGCTGGAATGGGACCACCCGGCCGCACCCTGGTGGAGAAGGGCGCCGGAACAATGGCTGTATCCCGTTCAGGCAATCGTTTGCTTTGCCCTGGTTTTCCGGTGGAGAAAGGCCATTGATTGGGATTGGCGGTGGAAACCCGCCGCCTGGGGAATCCTGTTCGGCGTGCTGGGTATCCTGTGCTGGCTGGCCCCGACCATGATAGCGGACCGCCTGCCCGGAGGGGCGGATGCCTGGTTTGGGCATCCCTCCTGGCCCTGGTACCGATATCTGCTGGGAATTGACGCGCGCCCGGATGGGTTTGATCCGGGCGTCGTCTTTCTTGCGGATTCCTGGAGCTGGCTGGGGGCTCTGGTGCTGCGCTTCTTCCGTGCCGTGGTCGTGGTGGCTCTGGTGGAGGAGCTTTTCTGGCGCGGCTATCTGATGCGCCTGATGGTGAACCCGGACCATCCCTGGAAGGTGCCGTTCGGCACCCATAGCTGGAAGGCATACTGGGTGACTACCCTCTGTTTCATGGCGGTACACCAGCCTGTGGACTATTGCGGCGCATTCGTTTACGGTTCCCTGGCGTATCTGCTTGCCGTCTGGCGGAAAAACCTGTGCGCTGTGATCATGATGCATGCGGCGGCGAATGCGTTGCTGGGATGGGCCGCTCTGGAATGGGGTAAATACGGATTATGGTGAATCCGGCGTTTACAGAGAGGATTTTCTTAAGTACATAAAAGCCGATGACTCCAGAGGAAGCCATAGCAATTTTATGGGATTACCATCACGTGAAGCAGGAACTACGTCCGGCGGAACTCATATTCATTCTTGGCAGCAATGACATAAGGGTGGCGGAATATGCGGCGGAACTTTATGCCCGGAAGCTGGCTCCCCTGTTGCTGTTTTCCGGCGGAACGGGGCGTTTTACAGGGGAATGGGCCGTACCGGAAGCGGAACTTTTCGCAGAGGCGGCTATGAAAAAGGGAGTGCCGGGAGACTGCATTCTCATTGAAAACAAATCCACCAATACGGGAGAAAATGTCCGCTTTTCCCGTGCTGTCCTGGAAAAAGCCGGCATCCCGGAACCATCCAGCATTATCGCCCTTCAAAAGCCCTATATGGAACGGCGCACGCTGGCTACGCTCCAGGCCCAGTGGCCGGAAGTACGGGTGGCGGTCAGCTCCCCTCCTTTTTCGTTCAGGGAATATCTGACCAGGGAGCTCCCGCAGGATCTGGTTGTTTCCGCCATGGTGGGGGACTTTCAAAGGATACTGGAATATCCTAAACAGGGATTTTCCACGGAACAGCCTGTGACTCCGGAGACGATGGCGGCATTCCGCACGCTGGTGGAAGCGGGGTATGGCTCCCAGCTGCTCAAGGGTGTCCCCCTTCCTTGGAATTCTTGAGAAGACACGCTTTTTGCTTTTACTGAATGCTGATTGCGGGCATCAATACAACCCGCATAGCCAACCCAATTATATAACTTATCATGGCAGACAGAACCAACACAGACCCCGCCCGAATGGAAAAAATCGTGAGCCTCTGTAAAAGGAGGGGATTCATCTTCCAGTCAGCTGAAATTTACGGCGGTCTGAACGGTTGCTGGGATTATGGTCCCATGGGGGTGGAGCTCAAGCGCAATCTGAAAGAATACTGGTGGCGTAAAAATGTGCAGGAACGCGAGGATGTGGTCGGCATGGACGGTTCCATCCTGACGCATAACTCCGTACTGGTGGCTTCCGGCCATGTGGGCGGATTCTCCGACCCGATGTGCGATTGCCTGTTGACCAAGGAGCGTCTGCGTGCGGACCAGGTTCCGGCCCAGAGCGGCATGGGGTTTTTCTATACCGGGGCCGCCAAAAAAGACGGTTCCTGGAATATTGAAAAGAAGTACTCCGTTCTGGTGGAATCTGAAAAACAGGCGGACAAGGCTCGTAAGACCGCGGCTCAATATTATGCCCAGCTGGCCGGCAAGGATGCCTCTTACAAGGATATGGAGCTGAAAGGCGAGTGCATGGAAACCGTAACGGATTCCACCATGTACAATCCTGCTAACGGTTCTCTGCTGACGGAAGCCCGTGAGTTCAACCTCATGTTCAAGACGACCATTGGAGCTACCTCTGATGAAAACGATCCCAACGCTACGGGCTGGCTGCGCCCGGAAACGGCCCAGTCCATTTTCTGCCAGTATAAGAACATTCTGGACAGTTCCCGCGTCAAACTGCCTTTCGGAATCGCCCAGATCGGAAAATCTTTCCGCAATGAGATCAACCCGCGGAACTTCACTTTCCGTTCCCGCGAATTCGAACAAATGGAAATCGAATATTTCTGCCGGCCGGAAGACGGGCT
>OHHU01000568.1_pt1 | contig 21741 bp, 20 predicted proteins | sample 1568151 | NCBI WGS metagenome assembly OHHU01 (sample SAMEA3879572, study PRJEB24766) | human gut metagenome | biome: human-associated habitat; feature: feces | place: USA | collected 1985/1987 | reverse complement strand
TTCGAAAGAACTATCCACCCGGCACACGTGTTATGCTGAACAACATGAATGATCCATATTCCCCAGTGGAATCTGGAACCAGCGGAACCGTGCGATATGTGGATGATGCTGGCACCCTCGCCGTTGCCTGGGACAATGGGCGCTGCCTTTCTCTCATTCCCGGTGAAGACAGATTCCGCAAACTGACCCAGCAGGAAATAATTCAGGAGCAGGGAATGAAAATGGGGGAGATGGAGCTGTGAGGATACGGACAATCTCGACGGGGCAGCTCCGCCGTATGGGAGATCAGGAGGGGCTAGTCCTTCAAGGCTGCGGCGGCGACCCACAGGAATGGGTGGATGGCATCAATGAGATTCTGGCCAAGGAAGGGATTCTCAAAAAGGGCGCTGGCTTCGAAGAAGCTTATACCTTCCGGCATGACGGGCTGACCTGTATGCTGTTCCCCTTCAAAGAGGATATGGAACTGGATGTGGGAAGGCTTGCCGCATGGCGGCTGGCATCCTATTCCACCTTCGGCGGAACATGGTTGTCTGACTATGTACCTAACCGACTGGGCGGTTTTATTCAGGAACAGAAAACCGCTCCCGAGCGCATCAAGCCAGACTGCCCGCTCATAGGTGAGGACGGGAACATATTCCGTATTATGGGAATTGCTTCAGAGACACTCCGGGAGAATGGAATGCAGGAACAGGCGGAGGAAATGCGCAGTGGGATCTTTCAATGCCAGAGCTATGATTCTGCCCTGAGCATTATTGGGGATTATGTGAATATCACAGCCAAAGAGCAGGCTGAAGAACTGTCCATGGAAATGAATTAAGGCCGTTATGGAATCCGAGAGGAAACCATAACGGCCTTTTTTCACGTTCTGCAGAAGATCTCAGTCCCACATATGCCTTCTCAGGTAGGATTCCGTATCATAGTCATATCGGAAGCGAACTCCGGGAATTGACTCGCCGCGGAGAATGGCAGTGTATGCCTTTTGGTGGATTTCATTAAGCTCCCGGTCACCGACAAAAAGGTTGTCAGAGATCATCAGGGCAAAGGCAGCGTCCGGGTATTTGGCTTCCAGTTCGGGAATGCTTTCAGGCGCGGCATGGCGCAGGGCGCTGATGCCGGGAATGCGGCGGAAAAATGCTTCCTGTCGCTGCAGAAGCTCCTGCATTGTGTGAGAAATGGCTGTAGTACCCATCGTAAGTCTCTCCTTTTGCTGTGCGCACTGGTTGAGATGATACCATGAAATAAGTGAAAGAACAAGACTTGACTTTTTCTAAAACCTTGCTATCGAGGTGCGATGCTTCAAAACCATGAAGGGGGTGATGAATATGAAAGACCGACGCAAATTTAGGGACAGGTGTTCCCAATATGGACAGGAGACCAAACTTAACGGCCGATACAGCAGCCTGACCGCAGGCGCTGTACCGGCCGTTTCTATTATGAATGGAGCGTGAGATAACCCATCAGAACACCTATAACCCGCATTGGAAATAAGACAAACCTGCTGCCGATCATCCTGTCCGTGTTCCCAAGGGAATTCGGACGCTATATTGAAATCTTCGGTGGCAGCGGCGCTGTGCTGCTGGGGAAGGAACCCAGCAAATTTGAGGTTTACAACGACATCGAGGGGGAACTGGTGAATTTCTTCCGGATAGTAAAGAACCGTCCGGCAGAGCTGCTATTGGAGTTGGATCTGCTGCCCCTGAATTCAAGGGAGGAGTTTGCCAGCTGGCTCCACTTCCACGACGGCGGCAATGAACCCACCATCCATTTGGCGGATCAGCTGGAGATTATCGACAGGACGACGCCGACCTCTCTGATGGGAGAAGCAGAGAAACTGAAAACATCCCTCCGGAAGCGCTCGGACTACCGGGATGTCCGGCAGGCGGCGGCTTACCTGATGCGTGTGCGCAACAGCTATTCCAGCTCCGGACGGAGCTTTGCCTGTCAGCCCTTCAGCGTGCGCACCCTGTTTACCCAGATTTGGGAGATGTCCCAGCGGTTGGAAAACGTCATCATCGAGCAGCAGAGCTTTGAGGTGCTTATCCCCCACTACGACCGGGAGGACAGTTTCTTCTACGGCGACCCGCCATATTATGACAGCGAGTATGTCTATGACGCGGAGTTCGGCTGGGATCACCATGTGCTGCTCCGGGATACGCTGGCAAAATGCAAGGGTAAGTGGCTGGTTTCCCAAGTGGACTGCCAGGAAATCCGGTATCTGTTCAGGGAGTACCAGATTCTGGACTTCAAGCGCATTCACCCAATGGTGCAGAAGTATGCCCCCGGTAAGCAGTTTGGGGAGCTGCTCATCGGCAACTATGATCTTCTGGAACGGGAGCGGGAGGTTCCCCTACAGATGTCCCTGAATGAACTGCTGGGAGAGTCCATCCCGGTAGAACAAATTTTGAAGGAGCGGATTATACCATGCAAAAAACGAACAATAAATTCGTAGAAACCGTCCTTATGGCCATTCCGGCAGACATGCTGGAGGAAGTGGGGATTGAACCCTGTTCCACTGTACAGATGCATGTATCCCGGGGACGTATCATCATTCAGGCAGTGGACGAGGAGGCATGCGGCGGCAGCCGGTACTGTCCCTGTGACTGCTGCTGTGAGGGGTGCCGGGAATGAAAATTTTCCGGATCATCGGCAGAGAAAGCAGAATCACCATTCCATGGGCAATCCGGCAGAAGGCTGGCTTCCGGCCGGATGATGTGGTGTCCTTCCAACTCATGGAGGATGACAGTGTGCTGGTGCGGCGGGAGAGTGCCTGCGGGAAAGAGAAGAACCCCGGCGCTGGACGGGATGCTGCCATTACGGCATTTCTGGACAGTCTGGATGAAAAGCAGCGTTACAGCGCGCTGGTGCATCTTTCTGTCCTCTGGGCGCAGAGCCATGATAACCCTAAGAGGGGGGAGCTTGAATGAACCAATATCGGGTCGTGTATGTGGAGCCGGGAAAGCCTGCTGTGGAGAAGAAGATCGGCACGAAGCTGGAAGACCTGCAGGCGGAAGTTGGCGGGCTGATCGAATGCATTTATTGCCACCGTGACGGAACCCTCATTGTGGCAAACGATGAAGCTAAGCTGCTGGGTATGGAGGGCAACCGCCGGTTGGACGGTGGTTCCGTCATTGCAGGGCCATTTTTCGTCGTTGGCGACGCGGGGGAGAACTTCCGCTCGCTGACAGATGCGGAGGTCAATCGGTATCTGCAAGTGTACGCGGAACCCCAGCAGATTTCCCAGCGGGAAGTTCGGGCGGACATGGGTATGACATTCTACTGTTTTTGAGGTGCGACATGAAGATCAAAGCAAAAATCGACCGGATGGTGAATTCCGGCAATGTGAAAGCAATTGCCTCCGTCTCTCTGGACGGGATGTTTGTGGTCAAGAACCTGAAGGTCATGGACGGAAAGAAAGGATTGTTCGTCTCCATGCCTCAGGAAACCTATTCCGGGAAGGACGGGCAGAAGAAGTACAGCAATCTGTTTTTCGCTCTGACCAACTCCGCGAAGCTGGAGCTGCAGGAGACGGTTCTGCAGGCATACCAGCAGCAGATCGATCCCAACTACACACCAAAGCAGAGCTATGAGGAACAGGGGATTTTGCAGGAAGTCCAGCACCAGCGGGAGTATTATCCCCAGCCTCCATATCCCGAGCCTCAGTACCCGGACTGGGTGAATGACTGTGACGACGGGATGCTTCCCATGGAAATGGGTGGAATGTAGCCAGACGTTGGTAACTTGCCTCTGCGAAAGCAGGGGCTATTTTTTTATGGAAAGGAAGACCAAATGATAGTAAACCTGAAACGCTGCCTCTCAATTCTTCTTGTAATGATGCTTCTCATCGGCATCATCCCCGCTGCCTACGCCGTGGAATCAGGTGCAGACAGCACCCAGCGCGAGAAAACAGTCTCCGAGGGGACAGATAGTATTGACCCTACAGAACCCACGGAGCCGACAGAACCACCAGACATCGCTAACCCGCAGGATGATTATGCTGTAATGTCTGCCGGCAGTACCCAGAAAAGCATCCTGCTGTTTGACTATGCGGACAATGGCAATTATACGACCGTCCTGAAGTCACAGGTTTCCTGCGAATACAAACCCAATAGAACCGGCGCTGCCCGGACAGCCTATATCAAAAATCTGGGCTGGCATTTCGCCCGGTACGGCGGCATTGCCTATCCGGACGAACCGCTGTACTGCATTGAACCCTGGCGCAGCTACGGCGCCAGCACCTCCGGGAACTCCGTTGACCGGGGCGTGACTCTGGATGGCAGCGGCAGCACGGCGGGCAGCAATGTGTGGTACGCCATGCCGGAAGATTACCGGGAGGCCATTGGCCTGATTCTCCTGTACAGTGACCGGATGTGGGATCACTCTGTCAGCGTGACCACCACGAAAAAAGACAGCAACCCCAATGTTCCCCTGCGGATCGCTACCCAGTTCCTTATTTATGAGATCGTCTGCGGCCTGCGTGACCCTGCCACATTCAAGAGCAATTCCGTGAATGTGTGCGGCACATCAGGCGATATCTTCTACAACGCAGGGGAAGCCAGCGTGCCGTATTTTGCGCCCAAGTATAACGCTCTGGTAGACGCGATTCATGCGGCGAAGAAGATACCCAGCTTTACCGGCGCCTCCGTCAGCAGCGCCCCCACCATTACCCTGACAGGGGAGGAAACCTCGGTGACGGACAGCAACGGCGTCTTGTTCAACTTTTCCTTCATGGATGGGAATGACGCGAAATTTTACAAGAGCGGGAATACGCTGTATATCACCCAAACCGGGGAGATCTCCGAGTCCACGGTATATAAGGATGACGGGAATTTCATCCGGCTGACCGTGGTGAATGCTCCCGTATTTGAACTGCCTATGACCGGCTCTACAGGCTATACCGCCATGACTGCCATACAGGTCGGAACCGGCGTCGCTCTGCTGTTCATCCTGATCCGGCTGGCGAAGAAGCGGAAATAGCTCCATGAATCCACCCTACAGAGCAAGGGACAGGCCGCCGCCTGTGGATATGCCATGGCAAAAATTTACTTATATTATGAAAGGAAATGCTTCTAATGAAAAAGTTTACCAAGCTCCGCTGCGCCATTGAGTTCAATATTCTGTCCTACATGACCCACCAGCTTCTCAGCGTTGGAAACTGTGTGGCTGCTCTGGACGAACTGTACCTGTTCCTGGACAGCCCGGTGACCACCCCGTACATCCGCAACAACATGAAACGTGTCCGGAAGAAGGAGGCCAACCTGACAGCATCGGACGTGGAGCTGCTGCAGAATGTGGAAACTACTATGATGGAAATTGAAAACGCCATGATCGAAGCGGAACTGAGCGCTGATGTGGGAGCAGCCCAGGCGCTGTACATCATGGCACTGTATGATTTTGCCAGCCAGCCTGGATTCGTGTCCAGGCTGGTTTCCTGTTTTGAGGCGGAACAGACAGAGGCCCAGGTCATTGCCAATGTCAACGCGGCATTTGGCACAGAGATCCCGGTTCAGGAGTTTACTGACGTAATGCGTAATGTTCGCTCCCGGAGAATTGATACTGCCCGGTATGTGGACTACGGCACCAAGAACAATCTGGATCTGGTGCAGTGGGCGATCTCTGCCTGTAACTCCGGATGGGGCTATGTCATGGGTACTTTCGGACAGGTGCTGACCGTCGATCTGTTGGAAGCAAAGCTGGCTCAGCTTCCGGATGCCATTGGCCCCTATGAGGACTATATAAGAGCGAATTATCTTGGGGTCCGGACGGCAGACTGTATTGGACTGATCAAGGGCTACAGTTGGTACGACCCCGAAACAGGAAATATCAACTACAAAAGCAATGGAATGCCGGATGTCGGTGCTGACCAGATCTATAACCAGGCTGCGGAAAGAGGGAGCATGGCTGGCTATCTGTATGCACAGCACTCCCAGGACTATTTCCCCAGAGTAATCACGTCCACGCTGAAAGGCATCATGGCGGACAGTACGAACAAAATCAGCCGCATCCTGTTCAAGCTGGCAGTGGAGCAGGCCATCACCATGAATGTGGTGGCCGCTACCTGCAATATCAGCCGGGAGCAGCTGGAAAAGCTCCGGGGTACCTGTGTGGCACAGGTCAAGCGAAGCAACGGTGTTTATTCCTTTGAGGATGCCTTTGACTTCCAAAAACGGTAGCTGAATGCCGAGACTGGTGACAAAATTCAAGTACCTGAAGCCGGGGGGCAGCAGCAAATCCGTGGGCGGCTATGCCCGGTATATTGCCACCCGGGAGGGAGTGGAAAAGCTGGATGACAGCCACCGCCATGCCCCGGCAACGCAGAAGCAGCAGGCTCTCATAGAGAAGATCTTGCGGGATTTCCCGGAAACAAAGGGGACCCAGGAATACGAAGATTTCCTGCGGGAGCAGACGGTGGGGAACGCTTCGGAATTTATTTCCATGTCGATTGAGGAGACTCTGGATGAGGTGGCAGATACGAAAACCTATGCTGACTACATTGCCACCCGCCCCCGAGCGGAGCGGTTCGGAAGTCACGGCCTGTTTACGGACGAGGGCGTGGAAGTGCAGCTCAGTAATGTTTCTCAGGAACTGAACGCCTACAAAGGCAATGTGTACACGGCAATCCTGTCCCTGAAACGGGAGGATGCCGCCCGTCTGGGGTTCGACAATGGCAGCCGCTGGCGGGATTTCCTCCGGGGACAAACACCGACCCTTTCCGAAAATCTCAAGATTCCAATGAACCATCTGCGATGGTATGCGGCTTTTGATAACGAGGGACACCATCCCCATGTCCATCTCATTGCCTGCTCCACGGTGCCGGGAGAGGGACATCTGAGCGCAAAGGGCGTGGAGAAAATGCGGTCTGCCTTTGCCAGAGAAATCTTTTCTCAGGAGCTGATGTTTACCTACCAACAGCAGACGGAATACCGTGACCGCCTGCGGGAGCAGGGACGGGAACGTGTCTCGGAGATCGTGGCGAAAATCAATGCGGGGGAGTATCTGAATCCCAGGATTGGGGAGTTACTGGTACAGCTCAGTGACCGCCTTTCCCGCACCACGGGGAAGAAGGTGTATGGCTATCTCAAATCGGATGTGAAGGCTATCGTCGACCAAATTGTAGCGGAGCTTGCCAGGGACGAGAATATCCGGGAGCTGTACGATCTGTGGTACGAGCAGCGGGAGAATGTGCTTCGCACCCATACAGACCATTTCCCGGAACGTGTGCCGCTGGAACAGAATAAGGAATTCAAGTCCATCCGCAACGCTGTGATACAGGAATCGCTGAAAATCAACAATCTGATCCGGCAGGCGGTGGAGCCAGAACCGCAGCAGGATGTGATGGAAACGGAATTCCCGTCAGTAGAGGAGCCTGACCCTGTGCCAATAGAGGATTTTGACCGGTGGAGCGATCCCTATCGCCCTCAGTTTATTCAGGAAGAAACTGGTGGGGAAGCTGATGCCTATGAGAACTGTGCCGCAGAGAATGCACCCGTTCGCCGTGCTTCTGACGGCAGAGATTGGTGGTCAGATCCCTACAAACAGGCTCGCAGATTTTTATATGGGACAGAGGAAGAAAAGCCAGATTTCCGGAAAGCGATGCCCCTGCTGCGCATGGAGGCACGCGGGGGGAACGGCTATGCCTGCTACGATCTGGGACGGATGTACCTGCTTGGGCTGGGCTGTGACGCGGATGAGGAAGAAGCACAGACATGGTTCCGGGATGCGCTGGAAGCCTTTCAGAAGGCGGAGCAGGCGGCTGAGAAGAAAGGTTATCTGCGGTACCGGATAGGAAAATGCCATGCCCATGGTCACGGGACAGAACAGAACTATGAGGAATCTGCCAGGTGGTTTCGTCAGGCGGTGGAAGATAATAACCCATTTGCCGCCTACTCGTTGGGAGGTCAATACCTTCGGGGACAGGACGTAGAACAGAGCAGTACGGAAGCGCATAGACTGTACACCACGGCGGCAGTTCGGGGCAATGCCTACGCCCAGTACCAACTTAGAAGAATGTACCGGGATGGTGTCGGGACAGAGGCTAATCTGGAAGAATCCAGACGGTGGTATGCCAAAGCATACGCGGGATTTCTTGCCATGGAAGCGACTATGGCGGACGACAAGCTATGCTATCGCCTTGGCTCCATGAACATGACCGGAACCGGCACCGAAGTGGATTTGGAAAAGAGCCGGTACTATTTTGAGAAAGCGGTGGAGCTGGGCAGCGCGGATGCCCTGTATGGCCTTGGCAAGCTGTATTTAAAGCCGGAGTTTTCAGAATATGATCCCGAAAAGGCGGTAGAATATCTGGAACAGGCGGCAAAAGACAATGTCTTTGCCAGGTACCAGCTTGGAAAGCTGTTTTGTCAGGGGAAATTGGTGCAGAAGAATATTGCCAGAGGACTGCCATTGCTGGAGGAACTCGCGGAAGCGGGTGTCACTTCTGCAGCTTATATTGTCGGGAAAGTTTACCTCAATGAAGAAGGCTGGAAGGATGTGCAAAAGGCCATCCGCTGCTTCCATATGGCGGCGGAGGACGGCAATTCCTATGCGGAATACCAGCTTGGTAAGATCTACTATTTCGGAAATGGAATCCGTGCTGACCGGGAGAAGGGGCTGGAATACTTGGTGCAATCTGCTGCCCATGGCAATATGTATGCGGAAAATCTGCTGCGGGTGATCCGACAGCAGCACATAAGGGGTGCAGCCTTTCTGATCGCTCAGCTCGGACGGATGTTTCAGGAGAAGGAACAGCAGGATAGAGTCTGGCACCAACAGCCTGACCGTAAGCAGCGCCGTCAGATCGATGAGAAGAAGCAGGCTATGGGCATTCGGGATTGAATGCCTACAGCCTGCTTATCGGGTTATGCCTTGATATAACGAATCGCTCTGCTGGATCCGATTTTGCGAATGCTCCCGGTACGAACCATGGTTCCCAGAACTGCTTCTACCGTAGTCGGGCTGATATCCGGAAGTATTTTACAGATATCTGCTTTGGACAGGGGGGTCAGGCTGTTCAGTACAGTCGCTTCAATCCGGGCTTTCTTGGTGGCTTTCTTTCCGTGTACTACGGCAAACCGCTTATCCAGTTCTTTGTAGCACATATAAAGTGTGGAAAGAAAATTCTCCATAAATGGGAAGTAATCATTCTGACCGTTTTCCCATCCGGAGGAGGACTGCTGCAAGGCATCATAGTAGTATCCCTTATAGCGGTTGATCTGCTCCTCAAAGGACACATATTTTCCTACATCGTAATCGCTTTTGTACAGCAGAAGCAAGGAAAGCAGCCTGGACATCCTGCCGTTGCCGTCCCGGAAGGGGTGTATACAAAGAAAGTCCAGAATGACACAGGGGATGAGAAGAAGCTGGTTGATGTTTCCATCGTTCCGCGCGGCCATATAGGCCAGCTCCAACTGCTCCATAGCCTGTTTTGTTTCCGCAGCAGGGGTAGGACGGAACCGGATGCGCCGGTTTCCCTGAGCATCTTCCTCCAGAATGTAATTGTCGCTGGTTTTATATCTGCCGGCAAACTCATATCCGGCCATAGACATCATGATCTCGTGAAGATGAAGAATATCCGATTCCCGGAAATCAATATAATCGTAATTCAAATGAATCTCGTTCAAAGCGTCACGATACCCGGCAATTTCCCGCTCGCTGTGGTTCAGCGGCGCACTGTTTTGATTTACGATTTCCGCAATTCTTGCATCGCTGGTAATGATCCCTTCAATCGCGTTGGAACTCTTGACAGACTGTCTTTTCGCAACTGCTTCCAGTTCCGAAAAGACCCGCAGATGTTCTTCCCTGCGGACACCTGCCATAGTTCTTAAGGCGGCAATGCTGGACGTTAAATTTACCAGAGATGCCGGAAGGAAACCGTTATTTAAGAAAGAGTAATCAAATTTTCGCATATGCGCTCATCCTTTCTGCATATAAGTATACCACTTTATATGCAGAAAATCAATGGAAATATCATAATTTTCTGCATATAAATATAGGAAGTATATGCAGAAAAGCGGGGAGGTGAGGATTCAATTTGAAATAAATCCACCGCCAAGGGGGGAGCCTGACCATGCGGTGACACCAGCTCCCTGTCACGATGACACCAGGAAAAGAACCTTCCACCTGAAGATATTACAGCAGATAGGAAAGGTTTGATACTCTATTCGGACAAATTATGCAAATATTTCTATCCCTGGCTTGAAGAAATGATTCGGAGGTAAAATGAGCTATATACCGTTTACGGAGCAGCAGCGGGAACACGCCAGACGAACAGATCTGGCGGCATTTCTGCGGCAATGCGGGGAGGAGGTGAAACGATCCGGCTCGGAGAATATGTGGCTGGATCACGGGCAGAAGGTAACCATCCGGGGCAACCTGTGGTTCCACCAGTATGAACAGGTGGGCGGGGACGCTATCGACTTTGCCTGCCGGTTTTACAACATGGAGTACCCGGAGGCGGTGCAGCTAATGCTCGCCATGGATGCCGGTACCATCCGGGAACCGGTAGAACCTTTTTCTCAGAAGCCATTGGAGATTCCCCAAAAACATGAGAACATGCGCCGGGTTTACGGCTACCTGCTTCGGTACCGGGGTATCGACAAGGAGGTGCTGGATGCTTTTTCCTACCGGGGGCTTGTCTATGAATCCGCGGATTACCACAACGCCGTGTTCGTGGGCATAGACCGGGAGGGAAAACCACGGCACATTCACAAGCGCAGCACCGCCGCACAGGGCAGCTTCAAGGGAAATGCTCCCGGAAGTGACCCGGAGTACAGCTTTCACTGGGTCGGCGGTGGGGAGACCCTGTTTTTGTTTGAAGCTCCGATTGACATGCTGTCGTTTATTTCCATGCACAAACAGCACTGGAAATCCAGCAGCTATGCTGCGGCATGCGGCGTTTCGGACAAGGTGCTGTGGAAGACGATGGAAGGCAGACAATTCATCCGAAATGTGTGCATCTGCCTGGACAACGATGAAACCGGGCAAAAGGCAGCACAGAGAATTTCCAAAGCATTAACGGAAAAGAACATACAAAATCAAATCCTCGTTCCTACCCGAAAGGACTGGAACGAGGATTTGTTGTTTCTGCGGGAGGAGGACAGAAAATGAATGGAATTTCCATGCTGATTTTATCTGTGGGCGGCATCATTGCGGTGCTGTTTTTTGTGACTTATGCTGCCCAAAAGCATGATCTCAACGGTATCAAAGACAAAACCGTGGGCAACGGTCAGCACGGCACTGCCCGCTGGGCTACCCGGCAGGAGGTAAAGCAAACCTACCACCATGTTCCATACACACCGAACCAATGGCGGCAGGCCGCAAAAGAGGGAAAACAGCCCACAGCCAGTGGAAAGCCGCTGCCTCAGGGCATCGTTCTGGGCTGCCAGGGCGGCAGAAAAACAACGGCGCTGGTGGACTCGGATGACGTCCATGTGCTGATGATCGGCGCGTCCGGCGTGGGCAAAACCGCCTATTTCCTGTACCCCAATCTGGAATATGCCTGTGCCAGCGGCATGAGCTTTCTGGCGCTGGATACCAAGGGCGATCTGGCGCGGAACTACGGCGCTATCGCCCGTGACATTTATGGCTACCGGATATCGGTTGTTGACCTCCGGGAGCCTACCCGGTCGGACGGAAATAACCTTTTGACCCTGATAAACCGCTACATGGATGACCACCGGGAAGATCCCACGGAGATAACGGCCAAAGCAAAGGCAGAGAAGTATGCCAAAATTCTGGCAAAGACGATCATCAGCCCAGAGGGGGAAGGGAGTGACCACGGACAGAATGCCTACTTTTATGACGCGGCAGAAGGGCTGCTTGCCTCGGTGGTTCTGCTCCTGTCGGAGTTCCTTCCACCGGAGGAAACGGACGGCTATGAAACCCGGCACATCGCTTCCGTGTTCAAGCTGGTGCAGGAACTTCTGATGCAGGGGCAGCGGGGTGGAAATCAGTTTCAGGAGCTGATGCAGCTCCTTCCCTCGGAACACAAAGCAAAATGGCTGGCGGGTTCCGCACTGACAGCGTCGGATCAGGCGATGAATTCCATCATGTCCACCGTGCTGTCCAGATTAAATGCTTTTCTGGATACGGAGCTGGAACAGGTGCTGTGCTTTGACGGAGGCATTGATGCGGAACAGTTTGTGCGGGAAAAGTGCGCCATTTTTCTGATTCTCCCGGAAGAGGACGCTACCAAGAATTTTGTGGCCAGCCTGATGATCCAGAACCTTGCCCGTGAACTGTTTTCCGTAGCCAATGAGCATGGCGGCAAGCTTCCCAACCGGGCGGTGTTCTTCTGCGACGAGCTGGGAACTATGCCGCCCTTTGACATCCTGCCGCTGTTCTCCGCAGGCCGTTCCCGAAGATTGACCCTTGTGCCCATTATCCAGAGTTTGGCACAGTTGGAGAAAAACTACGGAAAAGAGGGCGCGGAAATCCTCGCCGATAACTGTCAGGACACCATCTTCGGCGGCTTTGCGCCCAACAGTCAGACGGCGGAGGTGCTGTCCAGAAATCTGGGCAGCCGCACGGTTCTGTCCGGCTCTGTGACCCAGGGCAAGGACAGCAACTCCCAGTCCCTGCAAATGATGGAGCGCCCCCTCATGTCTCCGGACGAGCTGAAATCCATGCCCAAGGGCAGTTTCGTGATAATGAAAACCGGCACTCACCCCATGAAGACAAAACTGAAGTTATTCCTGGACTGGGGAATCCGATTTGAAAAGCCTTTGGAAATACCCGACAGAGGCAGCCGTCCGGTGCATTATGCGGGAAAAGCGGAACTGGAACAGGCGATTCTTTCCAAATGCCCACTGGTATATTCCGAGGAACCTTTACCAACCCAGACAACGCTGAAACCAGTACCGATGCCTGAGAAAACAGCGCTCAAAACATAACGAAAACAGGTGGGGCATCTCAGCCCCACCCGTACAGGAGGAAACAATATGCATAATTTTACGAAACTGTACCGTATGGATCTGCCGCACAGAGCGATTTCTGTGTACATCTACCTATCTGATCGCGCCAACAAAGATGGTATCTGCTGGCCGTCAATTCCGACAATTTCCAAAGATCTGCATCTCTCCGAATCCACTGCCCGCCGTGCCATTCGGGACTTGCGGAAAGCAGGGATGATTCAGACAGAGCAACGGTACCGGGGGAACGGCAGCAACAGCAGCCTGCTATATAAACTGAACTAGAGCCTGTCCGAAAACTGTCAAAACGCCTAGGCGGCGGCTATTTATTCCCTGTGTGACATCATTTTCCATAGGAATACTGGATGTATTCCTATGGAAAATGGATTTCGCAGAACAAAAATACTGCGCTGTTGGTCGTTCTGCCTGTTTTTAGATACGGCCTAAATGGAAAAACAATATGAGCTGTTACAATGATGTAACGGAATCTCTCACAACCAGCTTCACATCCAGTACCATGGACTGAGCGGGAAGAGACGGATCGGCCAGACGTTGAAACAGGGTCGATACAGCGAAGTGTGCCTTCTGATTAAGGTCCTGCGCAATCGTAGTGAGCTGCGGAGATATTTGACGGCATATCTCTAGGTTATCAAAGCCGATAACGGACATCTCCTCCGGCACGGACACCCCTCCCGAGACGAGCCCCTGCACAACATAGGATGCAATCTGATCGCTTGTGATGAAGATTGCGGAAAACTCTTTTTCCATGGATGCAATGTGTTTACCCAGAGCGACAATTGCGTCCTGACGCACATCCGACTCAATCTCAAAAATATGCTCAGGGCTGACCTCCATACCATTCACACGCAGAACGGAGTTGAAGCCGTCGAAACGGTGTCGGATAACACCATTATATTTCATGGTAGGACCGATAAATGCAACGCTGCGATGGCCTTGAGAGATAAAATAGTTTGCAGCAAGCTGCCCACCCTTAAAATCGTCAATTCCGATATTTGAAAGCTGACGCACGTTGCTGTAGCTGTCGACAAAGACCATCGGCACATCGCATACAGAATACATGGCTTCTATCTCGTCATCAAAGAGGCCTAGGAATATCGCGCCGTCCACATTCCAGGTTCGCAGACTCTGTAGAATATCCTGATGGGACTTCATAATGTTCACCATCGCATAGTAGCCGTGCTGTTGAATTTTCCGAATCATTGCCCCCACCATGGCAGAATAATATGGGTTCAGCATTGGATTTTCGTTTTCCTCGCCACGCATAATAATTGCGATGATGTTGGTTTTGCTTTTTGCAAGGCTTCTTGCAGAGGCGTTAGGAACATACCCCATTTGGCTAATGATCTTTTGCACGTGCTCTGTCGTTTCTTTGGAGACCTTAGTGTAATTGCCGTTTACAATATTTGAGACGGTCATAACGCTGACTCCGGCTTCCTTCGCAATGTCCTTCAGTGTAACCATATATTCAAACTCCACTTGGTTTAAAGATAAACTAATAATAAACCAACAATTAAAAAAATGCAAGGTGCTGAGAAAAAAACTAACAGTATTGACGTAGATAGAAATTTCAATAAATTGGTTTAGCGATAAACTAATTATTTGCTTCGACCAAGGGGGATATGCACAAAAATGCAGGCTAATTTTGTTGCTTTACAACAAAATTAAAGTGGCTATATAGTTTTCTGTTGACAAACACGTTGAAGAAATGTATTATACAGTTAGTTTAGCGATACACCTGACGACGCTAACAACAAAATGAAATGGAGGAACAAAAATGTCAAAGAAAATCATCGCACTTTGCCTCGCTCTTGTTATGGTTCTCAGCATGACGGCCTGTAGCGCACCTGCTCAGACCGCTGAGCCTGAGCAGACGGCTGAACCTGCAACCAAAGCTTCCACAGCCGAAACACCCACAGCAGATGCGCTTCCCGTTATTGGCTCAGCTATCCAGTATGACCCCAATGTTCCCATTAACGACGGCAAGGACATCGAAGTAGAACTCTGGTTCTGGTCCGGTGCAGCAAATCTGTTCCAGTCTCTGGCGGATCAGTACACTGCAATTCACCCCAACGTGACCATCACTCTCGTCGAGAATCCTTGGGATGATTACTTCACCAAGCTGCCTCTTGCTCTTCAGGGCAACGATGGTCCCGCAATCTTTAATGTGCATAACAGCAAGCACGACCTGCTCATCGACTACATGGCTCCCTACGATATTCCTGTCGAAGATATGGAAGCGGACTTTGTCGGCGTTTCCGGCCACCTTGTAGACGGGAAGGTCTACTATACTGACTACGGCCTTATGACCGCAACCATGTACTACAACACCGACATGTGGGCAGCTGCAGGCCTCACCGAGGCTGACATCCCCACCACCTGGGACGAATTCCGTGAAGTTGCCAAGAAGCTCACCATTCGCGACGAAAATGGCGACCTTGTTCAGGCTGGCTTCAGCTACAATGGCGGCATTCAGGGCGACGTTCTCGGTATGCAGTACCAGTACGGTCAGAACCTCTTCAATGAGGATGGCACCGCTTCCATCAATAACGAGGCCATGAAAAAAGTTATCACCCGCCTGCACGACATGTACGTCGTTGATGGTGTCTGCGACTACAGCTTCGGCAATAACTCTGGCGACAACTTTGGTCAGGGGCTGGTTGCTATGTACCTTGGCTGGGGCTTCATGACCGGCGTGTTCAACAACAACTTCCCCGATACCCACTATGATTGCTTTGAGATTCCCACAGTTGATCCTTCCAACACTTACGCGTACCACAGATACAACGGCGAGTCCACCTTCGGTATCAACAAGAACGCTCCTGCCGACCAGCAGGCCGTTGCTCAGGACATCGTTCGCTTCTTCCTTGCAAACGACAGCATCCAGAAGGAATTCTGTACTCAGAACGCAGTATTCCCGATGAAGATTTCTCTGCAGAGCGATGCAGACCTGCTTGCTGTTCCCAGCATCAAGGTCCTTGCAAAGCACATTGACCGCTACATTTGGCCCGGCCCCATGCCCAGCACGCTTGAGGACAATATGAAGATTGCTCTTGAAGAGATTTTCTACAACGGCAAGGACATCGATACGGCTCTTGCTGATTGTGAAGCAGCTATCAACGAAGACCTTGCAACTCTCGATTTTGAGTCTCGCGAACCCCTTTACAAGTACGCAAAGTAAGCTATACTAATATAGAGGGCACCGGCAGTGTCATGTCGGTGCCCTATTTCCCTTGAAAGGATATGAAATATGAGAGGAAATATAAGACTGAATAATCCTGCTCAGAGCAAGAGCGAGATCGTAATGCGCAACATTGTTGTTGCAGCACTCGTCGTTTTCTTTCTCGTCTTCTTTATTCTCCCTATTATTGCTGTGCTGTTTGGCAGCTTTTACAGATGGAATCCGCTGAAAAACCAGATGATCTATCTGGGACTCGGCAATTGGAAAAAGGTCTTTACGAGCGATCTGTTCTGGCTATCCATGAAAAACACCTTCGGTTTCGCAGCTGTCGCAACTGCTTTCCGCGTGATTATCGGTCTTGCGCTTTCATGTGCCATATTCTCCAAACTAATTAAACACAAGTCCCTTTATCGCATACTTTTCTACCTCCCCACAATTACCCCTCTTGTGGCGGTAACGTTTGTATGGAAGTTCATATTTGATCCTCAGATTGGCTTTTTGGATCGGATACTAAATTCGAATATCAATTGGCTTTATGATGGCCGTTATGCCATGATAGCCATTCTTATATTGACAATATGGAAGGATTTCGGCTATGCGGTTATTCTTCTGCTGGGTGCAATGTACTCGCTGCCCGTGGAGTGCTATGAGGCTGCAGAGACCGATGGCGCGACTGCATGGCAGAGATTCAGATTTGTAACACTGCCGCTTCTTAAGCCCACAATCGTTTTTATAGTAATCACTTCGCTTATTTCCTATTTCCAGACCTATATCCCGGTAATGGTTCTCACAGGAGGCGGGCCTGGAACTCAGACATATCTGGCATCTTATCTCATCTATCAGGAGGCTTTCTCCAAGTATAATTTTGGATATGCCTCGGCACTATCCTTTGTGCTGTTTCTCTTTATTGCGATACTGACTGCGATATCCTTTAGGATTTCGGGCCAGAACGAAGGGCAGGTGTAAGAAAATGAAGAAGTTAAGTTCTGTGTTCTTAAACGCCATTTTGCTGTTCTTCTGCCTCCTGGCAGTGTTTCCTTTTATCTGGATGCTCTGCTCATCCTTCAAGACCAATGCCGAGATCAGCTCCCTGGCACAAACGTTGTTCCCGCAGCATTTTTCTTTCCAGAATTATTCTGATGTGCTCAATAAGTTTGACTTCTTCCGGTATTTTGGAAACAGCCTAATTTACGCGCTGCTAATTACGGTCATAACCGTGTACACAAGCACCATTGCGGGCTATGTGCTCTGCAAATACAGATTCAAAGGGCGTGATGCGCTGTTCACGATGATCCTGATGACGATGATGATTCCCGGTGTCGTTACCCTCATTCCCAGATACAGTATTATGCAGTCACTGAAATGGATCGACACTTATCAGGCGCTTATTGTTCCGAGCATCTTCACTGCCTTCGGCATCTTTTTGATGCGTCAGTCCTGCGCAGTTATCCCCAACGAGCTCATAGAAGCGGCACGAATGGACGGAGCAAATGAGTTCTATATTTTCCATCGCATCATCATTCCCCAGTTGAATAACGCCATCGTTTCCATGTCTGTTTTCCAGTTTCTCTGGGCGTGGGACGACTACCTCTGGCCGTTCCTTATGATCCGCGATACGAAGAAACAGCTCCTGCCTGTAGCGTTAAACCTCTTCAGCGGGCAATATTCCACGGATTATGCCGGCCTATTCGCCGCAACAAGCATCGCAATCATCCCCGTCGTAATATTCTATATCATTTTCCAAAAGAAGTTTATTGCAGGTATTTCCTCGTCTGCAATCAAGGGCTAAGGAGGTTTTTCTATGGCTGTCAATACTTCCAAATTTTACAGAAATCAGGTCATGTATTCTATTTTCGTGCGCAATTACAGTGAAGAAGGAAACTTCAGTGGCGTTAGAAAAGACCTTGACCGCATAAAGGCACTTGGTACCGATATCGTGTGGCTTTTGCCAATCCATCCCATTGGCAAGAAGGAACGCAAGGGTGAGCTAGGCAGCCCTTATGCTATCTCTGATTACCGCAAGATCAATCCCGAGTATGGAACGATTGATGACCTGAAGCAACTTGTCACCGACATTCACGCGCGCGGCATGAAGTGCATCATCGACGTTGTATATAACCACACGTCTCCCGACTCCTGGCTGGCCAAGAATCATCCAGAATGGTTCTATCACAAGCCGGACGGATGTTTCGGCAACAAGGTGGGGGAATGGCTTGATGTAATTGATCTTGATTACAACAATAGGGATCTCTGGGATTACCAGATAGAGACGCTCAAAATGTGGGCTGGTATTGTAGACGGCTTCCGCTGCGATGTTGCCCCGTTGATCCCTCTCGAGTTCTGGCTGAAGGCAAGGGAAGAGGTTGCGAAGGTCAACCTCGATTGCTTCTGGCTGAGCGAGTCCGTTGAACCCGTATTTACCATTGCAAACCGCGCACGCGGAATGGTGAGCCTGTCCGACTCGGAAGTTTACCAGGCATTCGATGTCAGCTACGAGTACGACATATATTATCGCTTCAAGGATTATCTCAAGGGCAAAATTAGCCTTGCTCAGTACGCAGAAGACATCAATCGACAGGAAGCTATCTATCCTGACAACTATGTCAAGCTCCGCTACCTTGAAAACCATGACAATGCAAGAGGTGCTTTTCTAATTCCGGATGAGAAGAAACTCCTCGTCTGGACTGCGTTTATATACTTCCAGAAGGGTATGACGCTTCTCTACGCGGGGCAGGAAAACGGCGTAAAACACCTTCCTGACTTGTTCGATGCAGATAAAGTGCAGTGGAACACCGGCAAGGATTACTCCGCACTTATGTCCCGCCTATATGAGATCAAAAAAAGCCCCGTCTTCGCAGACAGCACCTATGAAGTTAAGGCACTACCCGGTGACGTGCTCGTAGCGACCCACTCCAAAGGCGGTGATAGATACATCGGTATCTTCCCCGTGACCGGTGAAGCCTCTCTTATCGATATAGATCTTCCGAACGGACTGTACACTAACCTTATCAGCGGCGAGAAAGTTGAAGTACACGCAGGAATGCTTGCTGTTGATGGCCGCGCGATTATTCTTAACCTTCCCGGTGCAAAGGAGTAAACTCGTATGTCTTATGACATCATAAACGGCAAAAGCAACGATATGCAGTGTGTGACCGGTGAGCATTATAGAATTACTGTGCTCGCATCACGAATGTTACGCCTCGAATACTGCGAAAGCAATATATTTGAGGATAGGCCTTCTGTATTTGCATGCTGCAGAAATTTTGATGCGCCGAAATTTGAAGTCTGCCGTCATAATGGCAAGCTGGAAATACACACGGAATATCTAAGCCTGTTTTACGATGAAAAGCCTTTCTCCGCTGGCGGACTTTCTATAAAAGTTAGAAGTGAGACTCGCGGCATCTATAGCACTTGGCACTATGGCGATAAGCTGCGCGAGAATCTCGGCGGCACTGCACGCACACTTGACATGGCTGATGGCGAGATACCGCTCAGAAAAGGCATTCAGTCGCGTCTTCAGGGATACAGCGTTATTGATGACAGTGATTCACCGCTTATTGAGAGCGACGGAGCCATAATGTCTCGCGCAGAAAAAGCAATCGACCTATATTTCTTCGGTTACGGCCTTGAATATCAGGCGGCTCTTAATGACTTTTTCGGACTCAGCGGAAGGCCGCCTATGCTGCCACGTTATGCTCTCGGCAATTGGTGGAGCCGTTTCCACGCCTATTCCGATGACGAATACCTGAACCTCATGGACAGATTCCGCGCCGAGCGGGTACCGTTCAGTGTAGCTGTCATGGACATGGACTGGCATATTACAGATATAACAGCCAAGCAGGGCAAGGGCTGGACGGGATACACATGGAATAAAGAGCTGTTTCGTGATCCAAAGAATTTCCTGAGCCAGCTCCATTCCCGCAGCTTAAAATGCGCTCTCAATCTCCATCCCGCAGAGGGCATACAGCCCCATGAAGAGCAGTACGTCGAGGCCGCCGTGCGCATGGGGCTCGACCCTGCGTCCGGTCGGGATATCCCCTTTGATATGTGCAGCAAGGATTTTGTCGATACATATTTTAAATGCCTCTTAAAGCCCCGTGAGGACGAGGGCGTGGATTTCTGGTGGATCGACTGGCAACAGGGTGACGCATCCTGCATTGACGGCGCAGACCCTTTGTGGCTCCTGAATCATTTTCATACTCTCCACAGTGCCGAGATAAACCAACGCCCGTTGATTTTATCCCGCTACGCCGGCCCCGGTAGCCACCGTTACCCCATCGGCTTCTCCGGTGACACGATCATCAGCTGGGACTCTCTCCGCTTCCAGCCTTATTTCACAGCTACAGCTGCGAATATCGGATACGGCTGGTGGAGCCATGATATTGGCGGACATTGCGCCGGAACATACGACGAGGAACTGACTGTCCGCTGGGTACAGTTCGGTGCTTTCTCACCCATCATGCGCCTGCACAGCACATCTAACATCTTCAGCGGCAGAGAGCCGTGGAACTATTCTGACGAAGTATGCAGCATACTGAAAGCCTTTCTGCGTCTGCGTCATCGCCTTGTTCCCTATCTTTACACGATGAATTTCGAGTCAGCAAGACACGGTATTATGCCTCTGCGCCCTATGTATTACCTCTATCCCCGTGCAGAGGAAGCCTATCAGGTTCCCAACCAGTATTATTTTGGCTCACAGCTCATCGTTTGCCCTATTACCTCGCCCGTAAGTGCAGAGACCGGCATGGGGAGCGTTGCTGCATGGCTGCCAGAGGGTACTTATTACGACTTTTTCACCGCACAGAGATATTCCGGGGGCGGGATGAAAATCCTGCACAGGCCCCTTTCACAGATACCCGTCTTTGCCAAAGCCGGTGCGATTGTGCCTCTTACGGGTGAACAGGAAGCTGAACGTTTTGGTGTAGAGCTGCCTGAGGCCATTGACGTGAATGTGTTCTGCGGTGATAGCGGCGAATACACCATGTATGAGGACGACGGCAGTGATGAGCATGCTGCCTTGACGCGGTTTGAAGTCAAGTGGAGCGAGGATGCAATGCGGTTTTCCATTAAGCCAGATGAAGACAGTTTCCGTGTAAGACCCGCAATGCGCCGATACAGAGTGTGCTTCTACGGCATAAAAAACAGCACAGTCAAATCCGACGTTGCCTATGAAAAGACTTACGATACAGAAAAAAAGGTGCTGACCGTTACATTTGGAAAGAACAGTGGCAAAATTGAGCTGCAAGTGCTCAATGCTGAGCTTGCCGATATTGACCGCAGCAAGAGGATTTTCAAGCTTTTACAGCACTGCAGGATCGGTTACGAACTTAAAGAAAAGATATATAACTGCATTTGTGCTAAAAAGAACCCGGCAGCAGTAATTCATGAGCTGCAATCTATGGCATTGTCTCACGATTTGATAGGAGCGCTGGCAGAGCTCGGTTTTGAGTGATTACGAATGTAAACGCACGGAGAAAACCGTGCGTTTATTATAGGAGAAGTATGCCAATCTTATCACAATGAGCTTATCCGCTGTCCTGGTGGACGGCAATGGGAATGTAAAGATCAGACTGAAAAACGACCAGATCGTGGAAAGGGGTGAGCAAAATGGATGATATTCGCAGGACAGTAACGGTC
>OHHU01000527.1_pt1 | contig 22615 bp, 16 predicted proteins | sample 1568151 | NCBI WGS metagenome assembly OHHU01 (sample SAMEA3879572, study PRJEB24766) | human gut metagenome | biome: human-associated habitat; feature: feces | place: USA | collected 1985/1987 | reverse complement strand
CCCCCCCTGCGTGTCAAAGACGCGCAGAGAAGGGCGCAGGGCATAGCCCTGCCTCGTGGATGCGGCCGTCGTCTTGCAGAAGAATGCGGTTGCCGGTAAGAGGCTCGCCGTCGAGCGTGGGGGCGGAGCAGGTTTTGGAAATGTGGAAACGGTAGGTGGCGCTGTAATAGCGATAGGTGATGTGAATGGAATCCCATGCTTCGGGAAGGACGGGGCGAAAGTAGAGAACGCTGCCTTCCTTGTGGAACCCAAGCAGTTCTTCCAATAAGATGAACTGGTACCATGCTGCGCTGGCGGTGTACCAAGTCCGCCCGCCGCGCCCCAGCTGGGAGGGGTGCGCGGAAACATCTCCGGCCATCACGTATGGCTCCGCCCTGTATTGATCCGCCGCTTGGCGGTCAAAGCCGCGATATACCGGCAGAAGCCGCAGGGCCAGCTCCCACGCATGGCTCGACTGACCCAAGCGGCCATAAGCGCCCATGGCCCAACAGGCGGCGCTGGCGGATTGATCGCCGTTTTCTCGATTACCCGGTATGAAAGTGGGCCGGTTTTCCTCTTCGAAGGGCGGCGTAAAGAGCTTGAGCAGCCCCGCATCCGGTTCGTAGAGCAGCTGCCAGACACTCTCCATGGCAAGCTGACAACGCTCCTGGGAAAGAAAGCAGAAAACCGCCCAGACTTGGGGCCGCAGGTCAATGCGGCATTCGCGGTTGGAGGACGCGCCAATCTTGTCACCATCGCGGTCGTAGGCTCGTAGATACCACGCTCCATCCCAACCGTATCGTTCCAGAGTCGTCAATAACTCGTCGCGGCGCTCGGAGAGACGGTGGGCACTTTTTTCATCTGCATAAGGGAGAAAACAGCGGATGACCTCGCATAGGAACATACCCAGCCAGATGCTTTCCGTCTTCGCCGCATCCGTACCGTCGCTTAACAAAGGAAAACCATGTTCGCCCAGCCGTATCTGGTCGATGGCCCGGAGACAGTGTTGCCATAAGGGTTCGATCATTTCGGAAACTTCTGGCGTGAAACAATGCTCCTGCTCGCCTTCTTCCGGCGGTTCGTCCCGCAGATAGGGAAAGCTCTCCTGCAGAATGGCCGTGTCGCCGGTGGCTCTGACGTAGGCGGCGGTGACAAAAGGCAAAAACAGTGGAGCATCCGAAGCGGGAACACGCACGCCGCGGCGGTGCGGATGCCACCAGATTTGTACGTCGCCCTCCTCAAATTGATGGGCTGCGCAGCGAAGCAGCAGTTCCCGCACGACCTCCGGGCTGGTGTAAAGAAGCGCAAGCGCGTCCTGCAACTGATCCCGAAAAACACAGGCCCCGCTGGACGGTTCGAAGCCAGCTCGCATCAAAAGCCGGGAGGCAATCACCTGATAAGGTAGCCAGCGGTTCAGCATCAGGCACAGCGCTTCGTCCGGCAGATCGAAACGCAGCCCGCCTAGGCGGCGCTCCCAGCGTTGGCGGCAGTGGTGCAGACGCAGGGTAGCGCCATCCGCCCGAAAGGCGGCAACGGCTGCTTCCAAACGGGAACGGCTTCGGAAAAATCCCAGCGCCGAAACGATGGTTTTACTTTCGCCCGGTTTAAGGACAACGGAAAAGCAGAGTACCGCCGTATTTCCACCGTCGTTTGGCAAGGAGCCGGACTGCGCCAGCGCCCAAGGCACATCGCCCCAGAGTCCTTCGAAAACACCGGCGCTCATACAAGCGGCGTAGTCCGGCTCCGGGTCTAATCCGATTAGGCAGCCGAAGCCTCGCAGATCGGGAATGGCCAGCAGGAAACCGTCTGTTCCCCGCTCCATGGTGCATAGCTGCGCGGAATGGGTCTCACCTGGCTGAAAAACGCAGGTGTGGAAGAAACTCAACGTTCGTTCGTCCGTGTCGTCGTTGCGCAGATGAAATGTCCTTACTCCGAAAGGAGCTTCCAGATCGGTGAAGCAGCTTAACCGGCATTGAATCCCATACCCGGCGGATTCGTATACCGTTTCTCCGGGCCGATGGGTGACACGGCAGGAAAGCCCGGCTCCCAAGGGCCAGCGGGTGATCGACCAGATCAGCCCGCGTTCTTCGTCCCGCAGAAAGAAATTTTCCTGCCCGCGGGGGCAAACACTGTCGCTGATGTGCCGGGTCAGCCGCCCCCGCAGGCTGCTTCCGGCATAGGAGAAGATCAGCCCGCTTTCGCCCGCCAGCGTGCCGAATTCCTGAGAACAAAGCAGATTGCACCAGGGTGCGGGCGTTTGTCTGCCCGGCGGCAAAAGAATTTGATAATCTCCTTCGCCCGGCGTGAAACCGCCGTATTCGTTGAAAAATCGAAGTTTTTCCCCGGCGGACAGGGCGGTCTTGCTTTCATCCGGCTGGCAGAAGAAGCCGGGACGTTTGCGCAGGGAAAAGCACATTCGTTCCAGCTGATCATCAATAGAACCTTCGTTGGAATGCAGTATCAGCCGCGCCGCCGCCCGCAGCAGCCGGACTTGTTCCTCGGACAGATGCTCCCGTTCCAGAAGGTGGACTCCTCCGGCCTTTCCCAGCAGTTCGTGGCTGTGGCATTTGCGGCACAATTCGCCCAGCGTCTGAGTCAGCGCCGGGGATTCTGACGAAGCAGGGCTGCAAAGCAGCGCCAGATCAAATTTCAGCCCGTTCATGCGAAACAGGGCGTGCGCCCGCAGCAGCAAGTCCGCCATATTCACCGAAGCCCGGTCAGCGCATTCCAGCATCAACAGGGGAAAGCCACCGCCCAGACGCAGCGTCCGCAGCTTTTCCCGTGGCAGCTCATTCCGGGAGGAATAGCGGAACTGCATGGGCTGACCTGTGTAGCAAAGGCAGCCCGCCAAACGGAAAATGCTGTTTTGCTCCAATGGCGACAGCCCCAGATACCGTGCGGACACCAGCGCACGGGTTTTGGCAAAATCGAAGCGGCGCAGAATATTGCCGGGACGGTCGTAACGTTCCAAAAAGGAAGAGACCTTCTCCTGTTGTCCGGGACAATGGGTGACGAAAGTCAGCGTGACGCGCCCTTTGGCGGACAGCACGAAGGAAGCCCGCAGACTGAGACAGGGGTCGATCTCCTCCCCGATCCTGTCCTTCCACTTGAAAATCGGCGTTTCCAATGCATGGGGCGCACGGACGCTTCTTCCACGTCCCAAAAAGGCCGCACGGTCGGTCTGCACCTGAAACGCCTCGAAGGGCACGTCGGCACACAAATGATGCCACAGGCGGACGGGCGGTTCATTGTCCCCTGTGGGACGGCGAAGAGCCGCAACACCGGTTTGCCCCATTTTTTCCATATGGAGGAAAATGTTCTGATTCATTTCATCCTCCTGCGGCGAACAGAGCGCCGGTTCCAGATAGCTGGCAATTTCCAGCGCCCGGTCTGTGTCTTCCTGATTTTCCAAGGTCAGGTGGTGCAGAAACGCTCCGTCCAACGGATTGACGAACAGACGCAGAGTGGTTTTGATTTGGAAAAATTCGTTGGAAAAGACGGCCTGCGCCGTTTCAAATCGAATGCTTTCGGAAACAGAAGGCATACACAGATCCCGGAAGGAACCGCTTTGACCATCCCGCAGGTACAGCCGGGGCCCGGAGGGCAGGGTGCAGTCCTCGTGAAAACGGGTCAGCATCCGTCCATTTTTGGCCAGATACCCGCCGCCCTGCGCATCGACGAACCAGGTGGAGCCTCCGCCGCCCAGCACGTGTGCGTCGATGGGAAAGCAGAGCACACGGCCTTCCCGCGAGGCAACGGCGGAAACTTCCGCCTCCGCTCGTGCTCTACGCCGCAGGGGACGGCGAACCGCTCCCCGAAGTCTGCCGGGCTTTTCCTGCAGAAGCAGCCGGTAGGCCTGTACGCTGGGCAAGTCGCTGAACAGTCGCGCAATATACTGGTCGCACAGCACGTTGCACAGCGTAGCGAGGATCATCCCCTGATGGCTGCTCATGTGGCTGCGGACGATTTGGAATCCATGCTGTTTTTCGGAAAAATCGGTTGCTTCAAAGAAGCCCATGGGGCCTTCCATGCCCATGTTTTGCAGCCGAAGCAGGTTTTGAAAGCCGCGCCGCAGATCCAACGGCAGGGCCAAAATCGACGCATAGGGCGCAACAACGTTGTCCGACGGGTCGGAATGCAGCGCCAGCGACGGAAGGCCGAAGGCCCTGTACTGATAATAAAGCTCGGGATCGAAGGCATGACAGCCGCTTTTGCTGACCCCGTAAACGCCGCCCGGCCGGTGCGACTGCTGCTGCCGCAGGGCGGCTTTCAGAGCGGAGGTCAGCAGCGTGCCCGGAATTGGCGGCTGAAACAGCAGGGGCGTCATGTACTCGGACAAGGAACCGTTACGGGAGAGTAAACTTTGTCCCCGGCGTATGCGCACAGGGATACGGCCCAGCCGGTACCAGTGGCGCAGAGGGACCTGTTCGGTCATGACGGCGTAAAAACTGAGCAGCCGCGCTTCACTGGCCAACAGGTCATGATGGCTGCGGCTTTCGTTCGGTTGGTCTGGGCGAACATCGACCCAGAAAAGCTCCGCTTCTTCATCAAACAGGACAGAAAAATCCATACCCTTGGCCAACGCGTCCGCCCGGGCGGGGAGATCGTGAAGCGTTTCCGGCAAAATGGGCAGCAGTGCCCGAAGCCCCTGTGCACAGGCGGTCAGACACACCGCCAGCTGGCCGCTGTCCGCCGAGGAAACAAAGGGTGGTGGCAGCGGTTCCAGATTGCGGGTATCGTACCAGCTGTACAGGTGCCCCTGCCATTTGGGCAGCATTTCCAGCGTGGAGATGGTCTCGCCAATTCGACGGGCCGCTTCCGCAGCTGGGAGCAGACGCAGTTTTTCCGCCGCCAGCAGGGAAATCAGGTACAGCCCGATACTGGTGGGCGAGGTGCGGTGAGAAATGCCTTTGTTGGGTTCGATCTGCACATTGTCGGCGGGCAGACCGTGGGCTTCGTCGGTGACGGCGGTCTCAAAGTACAGCATGGTTCCGGCTGCCAAGCGGGTCAGCACCTCCCGCATATACTCCGTGGGCCGGGGCGATACGTCTCGCGGTGCTTCCAGCAGAAACAGCAGGAAGGGCAGCGCCGCCCAGCAGAGAGCGGCAATTAGCCCCGGCAGAAAGAAACCGTGCAGAAAAACGGAAAACGCCGCCATGCCGCCGGAAGCCAGCATACATAAGATAAAATAGAGCATGGGCGGCTTGTCGGAAGGTTTTTGAAGCTGGGCGGCGCTGTCCCATTGAAGCAAATTCTGTCGGGAGACGAACAGCCGGTATAGCGTTCGCCCGATCGCGTCCAGCTCCATGGCGGCGTTCAGCGGCAATACCATCAACCGGGTCACAAAAGCCGCTAGGGAAACGCCGCTTAGGGGAAACAGCCCCGGCAGATCAGGCACCAGCAGCACCGCCCAGAAAAGCCCGGCGTTCCCCTGCGCCGCCAGACAGAACAGCAGCAGTACTCGCAGGGCGTTTTCCAGAGAACAGAGCAGCTTCAGCACGATCTTCCAGCGGCTCAGGCCATTTAGTGCCTTTCGCGGCGCGCTGCGTCCCGGCGGAAAGACAGGCAGCACGTAGGGGAGAAGCTGCCAGTTGCCACGGGTTCGCCTGCGCAGCCGGGTAAGAAACCCATGCAGCGTTTGGGGCTGGCTTTCATAAAGAGCGATATCGGGGGCATAGGCACAGCCCGCCAGCTGCCCTTCCAGCAGGGCGGGGTTCAGCACCGCGCCGGGGAGAATTTTCCCTTCCGTGGCGTGCAAAAACGGAGATGGTTCCAAGATACCCTTGCCCTGATTCGTGACGCTGCCCAGCGCACAGCCGAAGAAACAGGCTTCAGCATCACTTGAATCGCCCAGCATGAATGAAAGACGGCTTTCCACCGTGTCCGCTGCGATTTCCATTCGAGGTTGAAGAACGCCGACGCCCCGCCAGCCATGAGGGCCGATACAGCGCCGCTGCAGAGGATGCAGCATGGCTCCTACCATCCGAAGCGCCGCACCCGGCGGCAGAAAGGTATCGCGGTCCAGCGTAATGACATAGCGATACCGGCCTTTCAGTGTTTCCGGCGGCAGGGAGGCATAGGCGAAACGGTCTTCAATGGGCTCGCCTTGAATCAGTTTGAGCAGGGTTTCCAGACTGCCCCGCTTCCGTTCCCGGCCCATGTGCAGGTGATCGGGCATATGGTAGACCCGTTCCCGCTGCAAATAGAAAAACTCATGCCCCGTGCTTTCCCGAAGAACCTGAACCGCGCTGGCGGCGGTAGAGATGATCTCGCCGTCGTCGCTCATGGAGCCGGTCAGGCTATCCCGATAATCGCCCAGCAACAGAAAGTGCAGATTGGGGTCGGGATTGGCGCAGTGGAGGACGGACAGCTTCTTCACCATGGAGAGAGCATGAGCGGGATTGAGCAGCAGGATGGGGCAAACCACCAGCGTGCGCTGATCGTCGGCCAGCCGTTCCAACTGCATTCGGGGAACCATATGCGGCTCGGCCCGGCGTTGATAAACCCGGAAGAAAAGCTGCCGCCCCGTTTCCCAGAAAATCAGCGCAAAGGGCAGCCACAGCCACCCGGATAAACGGAGAAATCCTGCCAGAGCAAGCAGAAGCGCAAACAGAAGTCCAGACAGTGCGAAAAAGAAAACCTTCCCGTGCAAACGGAAAAATAACCGCAGAGGAAGAAAACGCCTTTCGGGGTTAAGCCGCAGAGTCAGTTCTTCCAACCCTTCATCCGCCAGATAGTATCCTACATGGGAAAGGGGCGAACCTTCGGCGGAGGATGCCAGCTCCAGCGCGGCTTCGCAGACTTCTTGCGCGGAAACCTTTGCTTCCCGGCCGATGCCGGCAGCCAGCCGCCGGTAGTAAGCCCGGCTTTCCTGATCCATTTGGGGATAGACTTCATCCTCGCAGAGCAGCCGGTGCAGATCACTCCATTCCTCCAGAAGGCGGTTCCATGGGGCCTTTTCCACTGCGTGAAGGGATGTAATGGCATTGCCGCACCAACGGGCCGCATCGACTTGCCGTTCGTGCTCCTGTTCCGCCGCCGCTTCCGCAGAACGCTCCTGCCCGCTCAGCTGGCTTTCCAACCAAAGCAGCTGCTCATTATAATCTCCCTGCCGCCAGCGGGAGACCAGTCGTTCCAGAAAACTGGCGTTTTGACTGTGATGCCGAAACAGCGCCATGGCGCTACGTTCCCGGCCCTTTTCCAACAGACGGCACAGGCGGTCGGCCTGACGGCGCGCCGACTGTTCCTGAACGCAGGAATAGGACAGCTCGTTCAGCAAAAGCAGAAGCGACAGGCGAAGCGACTGCGGAAGAACGGTCAATTCCTCCTCGCTGAAGGGCTGAACCTTCTGCCACGCAGTCAGCGCGTCCGTCAGGGTGGAAAGCCGCAGTTCCCCAGCTGTATGGGCCAAAAATTCCCGGGAAAAACAGGCAATCCGGCATTCTCCGTCCGGGAAGGCCGGAAGCCGAACGCCCTTTAGCGCGGCTTGCAAAGCGGCGGCTTCCTCCTGCAAATAGCGGCCGTTCTCACAGAAGCAGCGGGACGCGGGCAGCAGCTCATCCTCCGGCAGCCTGTCCAGAAATCGGAGGTTTTTTTCCAGGGCACTTCGTTCGGAAGCAGGCAGCAAAAGCCGGACGCGCCTGCGGCTTGGTTTCTGCTCTGCCAGAGCGGCCATTCCGGCGGACAGCGTTTCTTCTGAAAACGATTCCTGACGGGGGAAAAACGGCTTTTTTCGAGTACTGAGAAAGAAAACAAACAGCAGCGCAAGGCCCGCTGCGGCGACCCACCATTGCATTTTTCAGACCTCCCTGCCATTACCAGCCCTGCCGAAGGGCGCAGTTTGCCGTCCATAGTGTGCGCCGCGGAAAAGGCTTCCATGCGGCAAAAACCCAGATGCGCCATTGACAAATGCAAAAAAGCCCCTACAATAAAATGTAGATTTGCATTTCTTCAATTTCATTTTTACTGGCGCGGGAAGGCAGTCTTCGAAGCGATCCTGATTTTGTTTTCATTCATCTTAAAAAGGATGTGGCGTTATGCGGTTGGAAACGGAACGGCTGGTTTTACGGGAACTGACAAACGACGACTTCGCGGCATGGTATGCGATCCTTTCGGATGCGGAAACCATGAAGCATTACCCCGCGCCTTTTGATGAAGAAAAGGTGCGGCAGTGGCTTGAGTGGAATCTGGAAAACTACCAGAACTACGGTTTCGGCCTGTGGGCGGTCATTCTGAAGGAAGAAAACCGCCTGATCGGCGACTGCGGCATGGCCATGCAGTGCGTTCACGGAAAAATGCTGCCGGAGATCGGCTATCACATTCATCAGGATTACCAGCGCCGGGGCTATGCTTCCGAAGCGGCGAGCCGCTGTCTGCAGTATGCCTTTGAGGACTTGCAGCTCCCGGAAGTCTATTCCTATATGAAGTACGATAACAAGGCTTCCTGCGGCGTAGCCAAAAAGAACGGGATGCGCCTGGTGGAGACCTACCCGGACGAGGTGAATACCTTTACCCGGGTGTATGCTATTACCCGGGAGGAATGGCTGGCCGCACACGTTTCCCCGTAAAATGAATAGGATGAAGCAGCTTCCCAAACCAGCATGGAAGGCATGAAGGAAAGGAGGGTTTGCATGATCCAGCGTTCCCTTTGGAAACGTCCCGCTCTGCAAACCAGCGAGGCTGTGCTTCTTCCGGCCCTGCCCAGAATGAAGGCGGCAGAGCCGGTCTATTCCGACGGGTATCTTCACGTCCGGCCTACAGAAGACCCCTTCCGCCCGGTGGAGGAAACGCCCCGGACGGCATTGAGCACCTACGTCCGGCCCCGGGGCAGCATTGCGGGCCGAAGCGTCCTTCGGGCTGTTGGTATTGGCGCGGATCCCTATCTGCACCGAAAAACGGAAAACGGATGGCCGGCCCGGCGGACAGGGCGCTTTTCCCGATGGTAAGCCGAAAAGAGACAGGACAACGCCTGTCTCTTTTCCATTTGTCGAATGTTAGCGAACGAACAGCTGGGTCACGTAGACATATCCCTGGCTGTCGGAGCATACGCCGATACCGACCTTCGTCCACTGACTACCAAGAATGTTGGTGCGGTGTCCGGTGCTGGACATAAACGCGGCCTGCGCCTTCGCCACGGTGGCGTGGTGGGCGATATTCTCCCCGACGGAGGTGAAGGCATAGCCGTGGTTTCGAAGCATCTCCGCCGCGCTGCCCAGTGTGGGGGAAGTGTGAGCAAAGTAATGGTTCGCGTTCATGTCCTGACTCTTCAGCCGGGCCAGCGCGCAAAGGGACGGATCCAGCGTCAGTGCAGAGCGACCGTTGGCCGCACGGTCCTGATTGAGCAAAAGAAATGCATTTTCCTCTTGCACAGTGATGGAACCCGTAGTATAATCATTGCCCGTGGAAGGAGAGGGCGTTGCAATCACTGGATTTCTCGTGGGTTCCGGCGTTTCCGCCACGGTAGGAACAGGCTGTTGCGTGGGCCTCTTCGTAGGAACAGAAGTGGGAGCGGGTGTTTCCGTGGGCGCGGCGGTAGGCGCAGGTTCCTGCGTCAACACAGGCTCCTGAATGGGACAGCGGGTCGGCTCGCTGGGAATGACCGGCGGCTGAACGGTCGCGGCAGGCTTCGGGGTGCTGACAGGTTCCGACGTGGCGGTCGGGCAGGCAGTCTGCCAGGGCGTGCAATCCGTTTCCTGACGGTAGGGCCAGCCGGAAAAACCGAATTGTGAAGCGGGCGTGCCGTCTGCGAAAGCGGCAAAGGCCATGGCCGTACAAAGACCGGCCGCTGCCAAAGCTGTGAACATCTTGGTTTTCATAGTCTACCTCCCATATACGGTGATTTACGCCAAAAGCGTAATAAAATCGTAATATATTTGTCATTTAGATGCAATACAAATGGAAGCTTATTTCCATGGAAATGGCTGGCAGGATATTCTGGCAGGGTCAAGGCCCTGATTTGATGGAGGGAAAAATCACATGAAACTGGTCAAATGCCCACGGTGCGATCTGAATTATATCCGGGAGGATGAAAAATACTGCAAGGTATGCCTTCGCGAGATGAAGGGCGAGCCTACCAATGACGATATGGAACTTTGCTCCGTATGCAACGCGGCCCCCGCGCTGCCCGGCAAGGACGTTTGCCTGAGCTGCCTGAAGGAAATGCAGTCCGGCGGCGGCCGCGAAGAAGTGGAGGACGCTCCCGTTTCCGTGGACGAGTCCACCATTGGACTCAATTCCGTCAGCACCATGGACGAGATCATTCCGGAAATTGAAGAGGATATCCCCGCCAACGAGTACGGCGATATTCAGAATGAGCTTTCGCTGGAAAGCGTCATTGAAGACGAAAACGAGGATGACGACGAGGACAAGGACGACGACGACCGCTGAGTTTGGCGGCCTGTAAAGTGAGGCATCCATGGCAATCTATGCAATTGGCGATCTCCATCTGCCGGGACATCAGGAAAAACCCATGAATGTCTTTGGCGATCATTGGGATCGCCATTTTGACGTGATTCGGGAAAATTGGCTTTCCATGGTCGCACCCGAGGATGTGGTGCTGATCCCCGGCGACATCAGCTGGGCCATGCAGCTCAGCGAGGCCCGGGACGATCTGATGCAGATCGCCGCGCTGCCCGGTCGGAAGCTGCTCTTGCGGGGCAATCACGACTACTGGTGGAATTCCATCAGCAAGGTACGCGCCCTTTTGCCGGAGAATATGTACGCCATTCAGAACGACGCGCTGGCGCTGGACGGGGTGGTCTACTGCGGTACCCGCGGTTGGAACATTCCCGGCGAGGGGCAGCCCGCCGACCCGCAGGATGTGAAGATCTTCCAGCGAGAACTGCTGCGGCTGGAAATGTCTTTGCAGCAGGCGGAAAAGCTGGCGTGCGGAAGTCTGCCGGTGGTGGTGATGATGCACTACCCGCCGCTGTATAAAGATTTGCTTTCTACGCCCTTTACGGAGATCCTGGAACGCCATGGGGTGCGCACGGTTGTATTCGGCCACCTGCATGGAGCCGGGATCAAGGTGGGTTTTGAAGGGCTGCTTCGCGGGGTGGAGTACCATCTGGTCAGCTGCGACGCGCTTCATTTTTCTTTGCGGCGGATCGAAAAGGTCTTCCCACAGGAACTAAAGTAAATCTGAACTTTTAGACCATATTTTGAAATAAAAATGTAATAATTAAAGTGAAACATTTGTTCCCTAAAGTTTGGAAAGATTGCCTTGGCAAACTTTCCAAACTTTTTATTTTTTTGCTTTGAAAACGTTCGAACAATCGTTCGCAAAAAAGATGGGATTTCTTGCCGAAAAAAGCGTCAAAGCCTTGCGAGGCACAGCTTTGAGCCGTTGCAATTTTCATGGGAGTGGCGCATAATGGTTTCGGGTGCCAGAAAGTGGAACAAAATGCCACGCAGAGGAACGGAGGGTGGAGCGCATGGACGAGACGCATGGGGCGGCAGAGCAAACGCAAAGCGCCTCCAGCCTTCCCAAAAACTACACTTTCTTCGGCAGCTACGACCATTCGCTGGATCCCAAGGGCCGCATTATCATCCCCACCGCCTATCGCAAGCCCTTGGGCGAAGTATTTACCATCAGCATTACCAGGGATGGCGAAGGCATCGCCCTTTATCCCGACCCGGTGTTCGATGAACTTCTGGCGGAGCTCTACCGCCTCAATCAGCGCAAACCCGCTGTACAAAAGTATCAGGCCTATCTGGCCAAGATGAGCTATCGCGGCATGGAGGCGGACGGTCAGGGCCGTCTGCTTCTGCCGCTGAAGCTGCGCCAGATGGTACTGGGCGACGCCCGCGATGTGGAGATCAGCGGTGCGCTGGATCACATCCGCATTGTGGACCGCAAGACGGCCGACGACGAGGATCTCTTCTTCCGGGAGCACCGGGAGGCCCTGCTGGACGAAATCGGCAATATGATGGAAGAATAAAGGTTTTCCGTAACGAATACGGAAAGGAGAAGCAACCATGGAACAATATGTGTACACTTACGACAGCTTTGCCCAGCGCGGCGCGGAACAGTATGTGCCCACCGAGCGTTTTCAGGTGAAAAGCAGCGTATATCTGCCCGCCAGCGATATCGACCTGAGAACGGGCCGGCTTCAGCCGGATCGTCAGCGCCGTCGCCGCACACAGGCCCTGATGCTGGAAAAAGAGCGGCTGGATGCGGAGGATCAGACCCTCAGCGAGTCTCTCCGCCGGGAATACAGCAAAAGCGGTGTACGCATTTCCGTACGGGCGCTGGTACTGATCGTAGCGGCGGTGCTGTTTTTCTGCGGCATTCTGCTGCTGTCCCAGCAGGGCATGATTGCGGAGCGGCAGAAGGCCATCAACCGTCTGGAACGCTCCATCAAGGATTATCGTGCCCAAAACGCCAGTCTGGAGGAAGAGATCGCTCAGGCCTCCGACGCATCCACCATCTGCTACGCTGCGGCCCGCGACCTGAACATGAAAGTGTCAATACAAGCGTGGCGAACGAAGCCGACGTTCCCGCCGGAACGATCCACGTCTCTGCGGATTCCGGCAACTAACGCCGAAAAAACAGACTGCTCGTCGAAAGGGTTCTATCCGCCTAAAAGGCAGCATACATCCCATTAGCACCGAAACCGTAAAATGGGGGAAGTATCATGCCTGCGGAGCTGCACATTCGGAAAAGAGTTCTGACCCTTCTGGTCCTGCTGATTTTTCTTTTCGGCGTTCTCGTGTGCCGGATCGCCTATCTGACCACCGCACGCTCCGCCGAACTGACCAGCCGGGGCGTGCGCCAGTGGACGCGGGAAGGAACGGTCTATGCCCGCCGGGGCAATATTCTGGATACCAACGGTCAAACGCTGGTGATGAGCGCCACGGCCTATATCGTCAGTGTGGAACCCGGAAAGGTACAGGACGTGCAGGCATTTGCCCGGGCCATCAGCCCGATTTTGGGCCTTTCCGAGGAAAAAGTGGCGGAAAAGGCCTCTCAGCGAGGAAAATCCTCCGTAACGCTCAAACGGCAGGTCTCCCGGGAAACGGCAGACCAGCTGCGTCAACTAAAGCAAAGTAAGGATGCGGAGACCGCTGCGGCCGCATCCGCACTTTTGTTTGACGAGGATGTCCGTCGCGTCTACCTGCGGGGCGCGTTTCTGACCCAGACTTTGGGCTTGGTGAACGTGGACGGCGTGGGCCAGTCCGGGCTGGAACAGCAGTACGAAACGCTGCTTCGAGGCGAAGCGGGCCGCAGTATGCGCAGTGTGGACGGCAAAGCTCGCCCTATCTACGACAGCGGCAATCTCTACATTGAGCCGCAGGATGGCAGCACCATTCGTCTGACCATCGACGCGACCATTCAGGAAATCGTGGAAAAGGCCATGCGGGAGTGCTACGAGGTCAACAAGGCACAGGCCGTTCACGCCCTTGTGATGGACGTGTATACCGGCGCAGTGCTGGCCATGTGCTCCAAGCCGGATTACGACCCCAACGACCCGCCCCGGGAACAGCTGGACGCGCTGCAAAGCCTGATGCGCATCCGCCTGATCTCCGATTCCTATGAGCCCGGCTCCACCTTCAAGATTTTGACGGCCGCCGCTGCGCTGGACAGCGGCGTGACCACGCCGGAGGACGGCTTCTACTGCTCCGGCAAGATCAAGGTGGATGGGGACACCATCAAGTGCTGGGGCAGTCCCCACAAGGCCGAGACCATGGCGCAGGCCCTGCAGAACAGCTGCAACCCGGTCTTTGTGGAACTGGCCCTGCGCATGGGGGCCCAGCGGTTTTACCAATACCTGCATGCTTTTGGCCTGGGGTCAAAAACGAATATTGACTTGCAGGGGGAGGAAAGTGGTATACTAATACCCGTGAATTCCGTCAAGAATGTGGATCTGGCGCGGATCGGCTTCGGCCAGAGCGTGGCGACCCTATCTGCTGAAAGAAGCCGTCTCCCCGGATGGAACCGTCCTCTACCGCCCCTCGCCCAAGGTGGTCTCCACGCCCATTTCGGAGGAAACCTCCCTGACCATGCGCAAGCTGCTGGAGGATGTGGTGGCCGTCGGCGGCGCGAAGAACGCCCGCATTCCCGGCTACCGCATCGGAGGCAAAACGGGTACGGCGCAGGTGTACAAGGACGGCCGCATCGTGCGGAACGTTCACATTGGCTCGTTTCTGGGCTTTGCCCCGGCAGACGACCCGCGCATCGCCCTTCTGGTCATCGTGGACGAGGCCGATACCCCGGTGGACTACGGCGGAACCACCGCCGCGCCTTTTGCTAGACAAATCCTCGAGGATGTGTTACCTTATTTAGGTTATCAGCCCGACGAGGGGGAGGATAGCGAGCCGGTGCAGGTGCCGGACGTGACGGGCCAGCCTTTGTGGGAAGCCCGGCGAACGCTTTCCTCCATGGGACTGAAGGTGCTGGACGACGGCGGCAGCGGCAGCGTCACCGCCCAGATGCCCAGCGCCGGCGCCACGCTTCGCACCGGCGGGCAGATGATGCTCTACACCTACGACGAGGAACTGCCGGAAACAGAAACACTGGTATGCGTGCCTGACGTTTCGGGCAAGTCTATTGCATCCGCCGCTTCGCTGCTTCGACAGCGCGGCCTGGAGATGGAGATCGATGGAAGCGGCTTCGCGGTTTCGCAGGAGCCCGCCGCGGGAAGCTTTCTCGCGCCGGATTCCGTCGTGCTGGTTCATTTTGAGTTACCGAATCCATAAGGATGGGGGAGTACCAATGCTACTGAAGGATCTGCTGGTGGACGTACCCGGAGTTTTGGAAACGAAGGGGGATATGGAAGTCCGCATAGACGCCCTGATCACCGACAGCCGGGAGAAGACCTCCGGCGGTCTGTTCTTCTGCATCAGCGGCGCGCGCTTTGACGCTCACACTTTCGTGGGGCAGGCGGAGAAAAACGGCTGCGTCGCCTTTGTGGTGGAGCGCATTCTGGATGCGGACGTGCCTCAGGTAAAGGTGGAAAACGTCCGTTCCGCCATGGCCTATATCGCTGCGGCCTTCTACGGCCACCCCGAAAAAGAAATCCGTATGGTGGGCGTGTGCGGCACCAAGGGCAAGACCACCACCAGCTACCTGATGAAGGCCATTTTGGAAAAGGCGGGCTTCAAGACCGGCCTGATCGGCACCACCGGCAATATGATCGGCGAAAAGCGGCTGCACAGCAATCTGACCACCCCGGATCCCATCGACCTGCACCGCTGCCTGCGGCAGATGCGGGACGAGGGCGTGGAAGTGGTCAGCATGGAGGTCAGCGCCCATGCCGTAGCCATGCACCGGCTGGACGGCGTCATCTTCGAGGCGGCGTGCTACACCAACCTTTCGCAGGATCATCTGGATTATTTCGGCACCATGGAGAACTACTTCGAGACCAAGAAGAGCTTCTTCATGCATGGACAGGTGCTCAACGCCGCACTGAATGCCGACGATGAGACCAGCGATAAGATCATCAAGGACATCAAGGTGCCCTACCTGACCTTCGGCATCAGTTCCGACGCGGATGTGTTTGCCCGGGATATTGAAATTTCCGAGGACGGCGTGTCCTTCTCCATTCTGCTGCGCGGACTGGAAGAAATGCCGGTGCATATGCACCTGACGGGCATGTTCAATGTGTACAATGCGCTGGCCGCCGCGTCACTGGCCATGATCCTCGGCATTGACCAGCAGGCCATCCGGGAGGGCCTGGAAAGCGTGGTCAACGTGCCCGGCCGGGTGGAAATGCTGGATACCAAGACCCCCTACAAGGTCATTCTGGACTACTCCCATTCTCCCGACGCACTGGAAAATATTCTGACCACCGTGCGCACCTTTACCCGCAGCCGGCTGATCGTGCTTTTCGGCTGCGGCGGCGACCGGGATCACGGCAAGCGGCCCATCATGGGCGAGATCGCCGGCCGGCTGGCGGATTTCTCCATCCTCACCAGCGACAACCCCCGCACCGAGGACCCCAACGCCATTTTGGCCTCTATTGAAGAAGGCATCAAGCCCACGGGCGGCAAGTATGTTATCATCGAAAACCGTCGGGACGCTATTCGCCACGCGCTGGAAATGGGCCGGGACGGCGACGTCATCATTCTGGCTGGCAAGGGTCATGAGACTTATCAGGACATCATGGGCGTGAAGCGTCCCTTCGATGAAAAGGTCGTCGTGCAGGAGCTGCTCCGGGAGCTTCAGCCGGAGAGTGATTCTTCAGAGGAGTGAATACCATGCTAAAGCTGATTCTGGCACTGATCCTTTCGCTGGCGGGCGTGCTGGTGCTGGGGCCGCGGGTGATCCCCGTGCTGCGCAAGCTGAAATTCGGGCAGACCGTGTACGAGCTGGGTCCCCAGTCCCACAAGACCAAGCAGGGCACCCCCACCATGGGCGGCCTGATGTTCGTGCTGACCACCTGTCTGGCGGCGGCTGTGCTGACCGGCAACTGGTACGGCCAGTGGGACTTTACGCTGGCGCTGATCGGCGTTTCGCTGCTGACCATGCTGGTGGGCTTTGTGGACGACTACATCAAGGTCGTGAAAAAGCGCAATCTGGGCCTGATCTGGTGGCAGAAGGTCGTGGCGCAGGTCGTGATCTCGCTGGCCTTCTCCTGGTATTGCTATAAGCACCCCATGATCGGCAGCAGCGTGATCGTGCCTTTCTTTAATGTGGAGTGGGATCTGGGCGCGTTCTATGTGCCGCTGATGACACTGGCGATGATCTTCATGGTCAACAGCGCCAACCTTCAGGACGGGCTGGACGGGCTTTTGTCCAGCGTCAGCGTGATCGGCAGCTCCGCCTGGGGCCTGATCGCCGTATTTGTCACGTTGGCCGGGGCTTCTGCGCTGTCTCCGGAGTATATCGGCAACTACCAGCATCTGGCGATCTTCGCCATGGCGCTGGCGGGCGGCTGCATGGGCTTCCTGCGGTTCAACCACTATCCCGCGCTGGTATTCATGGGCGACACGGGCAGTATGTTCATCGGCGGAGCCATGGTAGGCATGAGTATGCTCCTGCGGATGCCGCTCTATTGGCTGCTGATCTGCTTTACCATGTTCGCATCTTCCATGAGCGTTATCATTCAGCGCATCTACTTCAAAGTGACCCACGGCAAGCGTATTTTCAAAATGTCGCCCATTCATCATCATTTCGAACTGAGCGGCATGACCGAACAGCAGATCGTGGCCATGTACTCCGTTGTGGAGGGTCTTTTGTGCCTGATCGCTCTGTCCTCTCTTCCCCTGAACTGATAGAATCCATCAATTTTGCGGATTTCGGAGGTGAAAAACCGTCATGAAACTTGAAAAGAAACGCGTGCTGGTGGTAGGCATGGCCCGCAGCGGCATTGCCGCCGCCGAGCTGCTGCTCCGCCACGGAGCCATTCCCGTTTTGTCGGATATGAAGCTGGAAGAAGCCTTCGGCGACCAGCTGGACAGTCTGCGGAATACGGCCTGTGTGTTCCGCTTGGGCGAGGACAGTGTAAAGCTGCTGGACGAAGCGGATATTCTGATGATCAGCCCCGGCGTGCCCATCGACGCACCGGTAGTGAAGGTTGCCAAGGAAAAAGGCATTCCCGTAGTAGGCGAGCTGGAATTGGCCTCGTCGCTGCTGAACGGCGATATGCTGGCCATTTCCGGCACCAACGGCAAGACCACTACCACGACCCTTCTGGGCAAAATTTTTGAAAACGCCGGGCGCATTACTCATGTGGCGGGAAATATCGGCTACCCGCTGTCCGCCGTGGCAATTTCCGCCAAGAAGGAAGACGTAACGGTGGTGGAGGTGTCCAGCTTCCAGCTGGAAAGCGTCAAGACCTTCCATCCCCACGTGGCGGCGCTTCTGAATATTACGGAAGACCATCTGAACCGCCACGGCACCATGGCCCAATACATCCGTATGAAACAGCGCATTTTCGAAAACCAGACGGCGGACGATTTTGCGGTGCTGAATTATGACGACCCGGTGCTGAACAAAATGGCCGAAAAGCTGAAAAGTCAGGTGGCCTTCTTCAGTCGCACTCAACAGCTGGAAAACGGCGCTTTTGTGAAGGACGGCAAGATCGTCTGGCAGTGGAAGGGGGAAACCCGTCCCATCTGCGACGCCGACTCCATTCTGATTCCCGGCCCCCACAATCTGGAAAACGCACTGGCCGCCGCAGCCATGGCCTGCGCCATGAACGTGCCCGCACCGATCATTCGTCACACCCTACAGACCTTTACAGGCGTGGAGCACCGCATTGAAAAGGTACGCGTGTTTGAGGGCGTTACCTACATCAACGACAGCAAGGGCACCAATGTGGACAGCACCATTAAGGCGGTACAGAGTATGCGCGCGCCTACGGTGCTGATCCTCGGCGGCTACGACAAGCACACCAACTTCATGCCGCTTTGCGAAGAAATCGTTGCCTCCGGCCTGATCTCCCACGTGGTGGTCATGGGCGAGACCTCCCGGCAGATTCGTCAGCAGCTGGAAGAAGCTGGTTATGACCGAATCAGTCAGGCCTACAGTATGGGCGACGCCATCGACAAATCCCGTCTGCTGGCCGTCTCCGGCGGCAACGTGCTGCTGTCTCCCGCCTGCGCCAGCTTCGATATGTTCAAGGATTTTGAGCAGCGGGGCGAAATTTTCAAGGAGCTGGTGAACCAGCTGCAGTAAAACGGCACCAAAGCCCTTCCCTTCGGCGAAGGAGATGCGCACAAAAGCGAAGCATCTTGAACGAGCGCGTTGGGAGGGGCTTTTATGTTGGAACGGCAGCCGGTATGGCGGCAGAACCGAAAGGCGCGGCTGAAACCGGCGGACGGTACGCTGGCACTGATTCTGGCCCTTTTGATGATGTGCGGCCTCCTGACGCTGTTCAGCGCCACGTACTACAAGGCAGTCGATCAGGGCGACGCGCTGCTGGAAGTGAAAAAGCAGCTCATCGGCGTGGGACTGGGCGCGTTTTTGATGTTCCTGACCAGTCGAATCCCTTACTCCTTCTGGCAGAAGCCCCGCGTGGTCATGCTGGCGCTGACCGGCAGCTCCGCGCTGCTGGTGCTGGTGCTGATCCCCGGGATCGGCGTGTATGTGAACGGTTCCCGGCGCTGGCTGAACATTGCGGGCCTGAGCTTTCAGCCGTCGGAACTGGCAAAAATCGCCTCGGTGATGTATCTGGCCTCCACGCTCAGCTTTCGGCTCAAACAGGTGGAGCGGCTGTGGACGGGCATTCTTCCCCTGCTGGTGGTTCCGGCGGCCATGTTCCTGCTGATTTTACAGCAGCCTAACCTGTCCACCGCCGGGAGTATCATGATCGTAGCCGTATTGATGATGCTGCTGGCCGGGGCCAAATGGAAGCATTTGAGCCTGATGGGCGTGGTTGGGCTGGCCGTGGGTTTTGCCTATGCATGGGTGGAACCCTATCGCCGGGAGCGGCTGCTGTCCTTCCGCAATCCCTTTGCCCAGATGAGCGACGAAGGGTATCAGCTTTCTCAATCGCTCATTGCCATCGGCTCCGGTGGTCTGTTCGGCCGGGGACTGGGGCAGGGACGGCAGAAGTTTTCCTACCTGCCGTACCCGGAAAGCGACTTCATCTTTGCGATTATCGGAGAGGATTTCGGCCTGTTCGGCTGCTGCGTGGTCATTCTGCTTTTCGTGGCCTTTGCTGTGGCAGGAATGCGCATTGCTCTGAACTGTCAGGATCGCTACGGTTGTCTGCTGGCGGCGGGCATTACCGCCATGATCTCTGTACAGGCCTTTATCAACATCGGCGTGGTGGTGGGCATTCTCCCAACGACCGGTCTTCCTTTGCCCTTTTTCAGCGCGGGAGGCACTTCCATTTCCCTCCTGATGGCCGCCGTCGGCATCCTCTTCAACATTTCCCGCCATGCTTAGCAGGGGTTTCCCCCCTGCACCCTGATCAGGGCTTTGCCCTGAACCCATTATTGGCCGCACAAGGTGCGGCCAAAAGAGGGATTGTTAAGGGCGAAGGCCCCAAGGCTTTCACACATCTCCCGGCAGCGCATAGGATGGGTCATGCGATGCTTGACGGAGGTGGAAATATGGACGCCTTGCGGATTCGGGGCGGAAAACGCCTGAGGGGCGAATGGACGGTGCAGAACGCGAAAAACGCGGCGCTGCCCATCATGGCCGGAGCCATCCTGACAGAGGGAAAGACCATCCTGCGGGATTGCCCGCGGCTCAGCGACATCAGCGATATGGGGGAAATCCTCCGAACGCTGGGCTGCGGCGTACATAGGGACGGCGGAATGCTGGAGATCGACCCGGGCGGGCTGTGCGGCTACGAAATGCCCGAGGCGCTTTCCAAGCGCATCCGCTCTTCCATTTTTCTGCTGGGCCCCATTCTGGCCCGGTTCCGCAGGGCCAACGTGTCCCTGCCCGGCGGCTGCGAGATCGGGCTGCGTCCCATCGACCTGCATCTGAGCGGGCTGAGGCAGCTGGGAGTGGACGTGCGGGAGGAAGGCGGCCTCATTCGCTGCGACGGCCGGCACATGCGCGCCGGCACCGTGCATTTTGACTACCCCAGCGTGGGCGCAACGGAGAACGTGATGATGGCGGCTGCATTGCTTCGGGGCGAGACCGTGCTGAATAATGTGGCTCGGGAACCGGAAATTCTGGACTTGCAGCGCTTCCTGAACGCCATGGGGGCCAAGATCACCGGGGCCGGCACCAATTCCATTCGAGTGCAGGGCGTGTCCCGATTGACCTGCGTGGAATACCGGCCCATGCCCGACCGGATCGCCGCAGGAACGCTGCTGGCTGCGGCTGCCGTCACCGGCGGAAGCGTCCGACTGCGGAATGTGCCGGTGGAGGAAATGCTGGCGGTGATCGCCAAGCTGGAAGAAATGGGCTGCGTGATCTCCCGGCAGGAAAACTCCCTGACCCTTCACGGCCCTGAGCGGCTTTCCGCCTTTGCCCAGCTGCAGACCCAGCCCCACCCGGGTTTCCCCACGGATATGCAGGCCCAGATGATGGCGATCGCTTCGCTGGCGAAGGGAACCTCCGTGGTGGTGGAGAATGTATTCGAGAACCGTTTTGCTCATGCGGGCGACCTGAACCGCATGGGGGCGAATATTCTGATCAACGGCCGCACGGCGGTCATTCGCGGGGTGGAGCGTCTGAGCGGCGCAAGGGTCACGGCACGCGACCTCCGCGGCGGCGCGGCGCTGGCCATCGCGGGTCTTGCGGCACAGGGGGAGACCATCGTGGAACGAGCCCGGCTGATCGACCGTGGTTACGAGAGCCTGGAAACGGCTCTGACGCATCTGGGGGCCGACGTTCAGCGGATTTCAGTGGAAAGAGGAGAGGAACACCCATGAAACACAAACGGAACGCCCCTTCCAGACAGGAGCGGGAAGAATTTGAAGCCTATGGCGAGTATTCCTATGCCTATCTGCATGACCGGCAGGTGAAGGAGGGGCAGCCCGACGAGCCCGTCAGCCCGCCGCCCGCCTCCTCCGCTGCCGCCAGTGAAAAGCGCCGCCAGAAACGGCACAGGGGCGTATTGATCAAAATGGTGGTGCTGCTGGCGGCGCTGTGCATCCTGATCATCGTGCTGCAGGAGACGGTTTTTCGGCTGGACGCGGTGTACGTCATCGGCCTGAAGGAGCATTCTCCCCAGCAGGTGGTGTCGGCTTCCGGCCTGTACAAGGGCCGGAATATCTTCACCGTCAGCGAGGACGAAATCGCCAAAAATCTGGAAAAGGATTATTCCATCATCTATCAGGGAATGCAGATCGAATACCCCAGCACCATTTACCTTTATGTGGAGGAACGCAAGCCCGTGGCCGTCATGCGCTGGCTGGGCAGCCAGTACGAGCTGGATGCGCACGGCATGGTCATGAGCGAAAGCGACAGCATGACGCTGCCGGAGGGGATGCCGCTGGTCACCGGCTTCCGCGTCACGGCGGTGCACGTGGGGCAGAGTCTTTCCCTGCGCAGCCAGAAGCAGATGGATATTTACTGCCAGCTGCTCAGCGAACTCTCTTTACAGGAATATGCGGATGAGGTCACGGAAATCAATCTTTCCGATACGGAAAATCTTTATCTGATCACGCAGGAGGGCATTTCCGTTCGCATGGGCGACGGAGAATACCTGCGCGCCAAGGTGGGGGCCATCCGCACCTATATCGCCTACTTCCGGCAGCTGGGCACCGATTCCGGCGTTCTGGACGTTTCCATCCCTGAAGACGGAAAATTCATGCCTGAACGGTAACATTTTTTCTCATCAAAGACGGAATTTACAAAAAAGTGAAAAAAAAGTGGGATTTGGCTTGCGATTTCCTGTTAAAACGGGTACAATAAATGCTGGTACATTGGGTGCCCTGTTTGCGTAACCTTTTGTTTGTTTCAAAGCGCCCAACGCCTGCCGTCAGGGGTGCCTGCGGCTGATTCCAGAAGAACTGGGGATATGCGGAGTATGAAATCAACCATTGCGGCAATTGATTTTGGCACGTCGAAGATCGTGACGCTGGTGGCCGAAACAAGCGGCTCTCAGCGGTGCGATATTGTCGGCGCGGGGATTTCCATGTACGACGGCTTTTTGGACGGCGAGTGGAACAATACCATGGCCCTGAACGAGGCCATTCAAAAATCCATCAGCGAGGCGGAAAACCAGTCCAAACGCAAAATCCGCGAGATCAACGTGGGTGTGCCAGGCGAGTTTACTCGTGTTTA
>OHHU01000514.1_pt1 | contig 23014 bp, 14 predicted proteins | sample 1568151 | NCBI WGS metagenome assembly OHHU01 (sample SAMEA3879572, study PRJEB24766) | human gut metagenome | biome: human-associated habitat; feature: feces | place: USA | collected 1985/1987 | reverse complement strand
CCCGCCAATGGAACCACGGAGGAACGGAGCCTCTATGTCACCGTCATCCAGGACGGAACCGGATTGACCAAACTCGCCGAAATCATTCAGGAGGGGGCCTCCCCTCAACAAAGGAGGCTGCTTCCTCCTCAGGGGAATTACACGGACACTCCCATGAGTTATTCCTCCTGGCGATGGATTCCGTCTGACGTTTACCCCGATTTCCCGGCAGGAACCAGCGTCACGCTGTTGGAAATCGCGACGACGAACCCGACGAGCGTCAATTCAGGGACCTTGATCCTTTACCGGGTGGAAAACGGGTCTGCCTCGCTGCTGGCGACCAGTAACGAAGCCGTTTCCACCGGAGAAGGCGGGAACGTGAAATGGACGTTTTCTCCCGGCGTGGAAATCCGTTCAGACTGGCAGCTGGTCGTGGAAAACCAGAACGGCATTTTTGTGCAGCACGCCATGTTGTCCAATCCGCAGGCGTTTGACGGCCTCGGAAATGCCATCTACCCCATGCCGGCGGACGCTCCCGGGCGCACGTTCGGATTATCCCTTCTCGTTAGCTACGTCTCTATGTGAGACATTATTTTAACTTCATACCAATCAACAAGAAATGATGAATGAATCACAACAAAACGGAATAGAACGGCTTTTCATTGAATTCGCCGAAGAATGCGGCAAGAACCCGAACCTGAACCAGGCGGTGCAGGAATTGAAGGAAAGCGTCTTTACTGCCTCCCAAGCCGCCGGCGTCGATCCCTCCCATGCCTTCGGCGTCATCATCCGGGATATGATGATCCTGGAATCCTTGCAGAAACGCGTGGAAGAATCCCGCAACGCCCTCACCGCCGGGAAACTGCCCGCTTTCGTCATCGAGGAAGCCCGCGCTCAACGATAACCCTCCACCTTTACCACCATGGCCACCAAGAAAGAAATTGAAATCAAACTCAAGCCCACGCTGGACGGAAAAGGCGTGGAAGAAGCCAAACAGCAGATCGACGCGCTCAACAAGTCTACGGAGCAGTTGGATAAAGACAGCAAGCAGGCAACCAGGAGCGTGAAGAACATGGGGCAGGGGGCCTTGCAGGCTGCCTACTTCTTCGATGACTTGCAGTACGGCATCCGGGGCATCATGAACAATATTCCGGGGCTGGTGATGGGCTTCGGAGGCGGCGCAGGTCTGGCCGGCGCGATGTCGCTTGCCGTTCTCGCCGGGGCGAAGCTTTACGAATGGATGGGGAACACGGAAGCGAAATCCAAAGAGCTTGCTAAGGCGATTGAACAACAAAATGAAGCCATTGCGAAATCGCAGCAAGTGATAGCCTCCTTCAATAATGAAGAAACGTTGCAGAAATCCAATGATTTTACAGAAAAAATAGCCGGCAACCGGAAAGCAGAAGCCCAGGCCCTGAAAGAATCTGTACGGGATCAGCAGCGTTTGCTGGACCTTCAATCCAAGGTATTGGACAATCAGGATCAGGCCGATTTGTTGAAACTGGAAACTGATTACTATAGCGGGGCGTTTGGCGATCCTGAAAATTTTTCCACGCGTTTGTTCTTTGAAGGAAAACAGGAAGATATCAGACTGAGAGCCCGTGCACGGCATCGGCGAGAGCAGGAAGACAGCGCAAGGATGAATGTTTCCATCGCGGAAAGTGATTTGTCATCAAAGACCGAAACAACCAACAGGCTTAGCGAACGTTTAGGAGGATTGGAGGACCAGAATATTTTATCCTACCAGGAACGTGAAAAGCTCAATGGAGAGATTCTTAATGCTGAAAAGCAAATATTTGATAATCTTCTTCCGATAGCTAAAGCCAGCCGTACTCTAGAAGAAGAGACAGGTCGTTGGGGATCGGGGTCCATTACTAGAGATAATATAGCAGAATGGATACAAACTCTTATAGAAAACGGAGGAGATACATCTAAATTGAAAGGAAGCCGAGCTCAGATAGGTAATTCTCTGTCACTGCCTAATTTCCGAGGACCACAGCAATTTATGGAAGATGTATTAAATACCGCAAATGGAAGGATCCAGTTAGAACGCTTAACCGCTTTAAGAAACCAAAGAACTGCTTCTGACAACGCTCTTGTCGATGCAGGATATGACGTCAGCACGGATGATGCGCGCACCGAAGCCTATAAAAACAGAGATAAAGCGGTGGAGGAAGCGAAGGAAGCGCTACAAAAGGCAATAGAAGATCAAACAGAAGCGGAAAAATCTTTAACATCAAGCACTAATAAGCTTGCGGAAGTTCAACAGATCAATGCTTCTGAAGAAATCATTGATGAAGCGCAGCGTGAAAGGAATGAAGCGTTGGAACAACACAAGAGAATTGTTCAGGCGCAGAAGGAGTATGAAAATGCCATCAAGGCCCAGATAAGAGAGAAGGAAGATGAGGCCCGGGACTTGAAAAAGGAAATATCCCGGAGAAAATCAGGTGCGAAAACCCAACAGGAGAGACGGGATAATGTGATTGAAAATATCAACCTGGCCGGGTTCAGCAAATCCCTGACTGATGCCTTATCGAGCCCTGACAGGGCGATCAGCGGTAGAGCCCGGGAGCGAAAAGCCAATATCAATGAAGCTTACGGGGCTGTCGTCAGATACATCAAAGACGCCTTTAAGGATAATAAAGTCACGGAGAATGAAATGGAAGTTCTCTCTAAAAAGTTAATGCAGGAACTGTCGTCAAGAGGCGAAAATACTACCTATAAACAAACGCTTAATTTAGTGAAACGACTCGTTGCCCTGGTAGAGAAAGGGACGTCCAACGGAAAGGGAGACCAGGCTGAGATTAAATCCTTGGAATCACGAGTCCAACGGCTGGAAAAAGAGGCGCAGGCACAGAAAAAAGGACTCAATATGATAGGGAACTGGTTCGTATCTTGACATTTTTGGAAAAGGAACGTATCAGAGAAAGAGCATGAATCAAGACATGTACTACATCGCTATTGCTGAGGGACAAACGGAAGGTCCCGTTTCTCTTCAGGTTCTGGAAGATTATTTCAATCAGAAAAAGATCAACGCGAATACCTTGGTCTTCCAAGAGGGCGGACAAGAGTGGGAAGAGTGTGAAAAGGTGTTAGAAAAATATCGACAAAATAAAGAAAAGTTATCGCCATCTGGAATTAAAAGGCTATGGATAATAGCGATATTTTTAATTGTTTTCATGGTTATGCTTTATTTTGGTTGGGCGTGGCTGGTTTTGGATATAGGAGTTCTTTTACTTTTATGTGCTATAGTCCGATTTCTTTATCATATCCTTCATAATATGAAACCAAAAGAATCTGAAACACAAAATACAACTAGCCAAACAAAATTAGGTTATTACTTTGTACTAATTGCTATATTTTCACTTGTTGCTGGAATCATTGGATTTTGTGTTGCCTTAGGTGAAAAAATGGTAGGCATAGGCGTAGCATGTCTTTTATCGGGCTTCTTTTCATTGATGTTTTTCCTGTGGATGGGAAAAATTTACGACAGAATTGCGGAATGCGTTCTCTTGTTAAAAAATATGCAGAATAACAATAAATAAAACCCTAACCATTTTACAAGCAGCAGGAACCACGACATCACCATCAATGACTTGCTGGCCCTCAAGCCGTCGAGCCTGACCCACGACCAGCAAAGCTTTTCCGCCTCCGCCATCACCGCGGTTTATCCCGTCCGCACGCTTGGGGAGGTCTTGCCCTTTCAACAGTTCGACACCGTCACCATCTCCCAAAACGGGAACACCATTCTTTCCGGCCTCGTTTCCAGCATCGAGAAGGCCTACAGCGGCTCATCCCGTGCCTGGAAAATCGTCTTTTCCGATCCCTGGTATTGGCTGGACAACTGCTTTGCGCTGGATTCCGAATGGAAGCCGGTCTTTTCCATGTGGAATAAAGTCAGCGGAGGGGACGGCATCATCCCCAAGATAAGCATTTCCGCCGCGCTCTCCCGGGTGCTGAATCTCGCCAAGCATCACCCGGCGGACTACGAGCTGCGCATCAGCGATGACAAGATGCTGATTCCCTGGAACGTCTCCTGCGATACGATTGGCAGCCTCCTTCAATCCATCCGCCATTGGTCGCCCCGGATGGTCACGTACTACGACTACAGCGGCGCGCGTCCCAAACTCATCATCACGGACTATGACGCCCTGACGCCCATCTCGCTTCCCTTGCAGCCGACGGCGACGGTCAAGTCCATGGACGTCTCCCTGGTCCCCCGGGGCGACCTCGTACCGCCCTGCGTGGCTATCGTCGCGGAAACGACCGGCAGCAACGGCTACCGCGTCTCCTACCTGTCCAAATACCCGGAAGACGGGGATCCGACCTTGCCGCACTCCATTGTTTACCGGACGTCAGTAGACTTCTACTATTCTAAATACAGTTCTACGGGGGAGCCGGTAGAAGATCCGCAGCCGGTGCAGGGCACTAGGGCCGGCAGCCTGTCCTACCAGCGCATGAAAGTAAGGGGGCGGAAAATTAACCAGAAAGACATGATCAAGAGTTTCTGGGAGCGTCATTTCCCGTGGATGAAAGACGTTGGCGCGATTGCCGTCTATGACAAAACTCCGACCATCACCGGGAAGCCCTGGGACGCGGCGGAGGAAGAGCCGAAAGGCTATAACACCAGCGCGACGGGCTACGCCCTGGAAGACGGTCAAATTCATACCAAATCCCTCCGCCCGCAATGGTGCAACGCTACCGTCAAGCAGCGTCTCGCCATCCCGGAAAGCGCGCCTGCCAAGTGGAGGGAGAAATTCAAAAATGTGGGAACGCTGGGAGGCGTACCCTGCTTCTGGGAAGAATTCTCGGTGGATCTGGTCACCATGGACCGCCCCTACGCGAGCTACCCCATTGACGGCATCTACAACGGGGAACAGCCCTCCAACGGGCCGGAAGAAGGGGAATCGCCCCAACCCTCGGAAGGCGTTCCCTATGGGGACATTGCAAAAACGGTATGGGAATCCATGCAGGAATTGCCCTGGGACGGCTCTATTTCCTTTGTCGCGCTGGGAGAAGCGCAGACGCGGCAATACATGGGCCGCCGCGTCTCGCTGCTGGGAGGCAACCCCGAATGGGAGAACATTAAAACCATGATTCAAAGCGTGTCCCGAGATTTGCAGACGAACGTCATCACGTTGTCTTACGGGGCATTAAACTATTTAAGCGTTGATGACTGGATAAGATTGAAAAGCATTAACGCTAAATCTCGCGAGTCCTCCACACTGGAAAACATGCAGGGCGCGCCGGAATCGACGGAATACGGCTTTGACCCCAAGCCGGAATCCCCCACCATCAGCCAGCACATCACCAAATCCACGGGAGAATCCACGCCCGCGCCGGAATACGGCTTCCAGGTGCGCTTGCAAAAAGATACGGAGGGAACCATTACCGGGGCGCAAATGAAGCCCGGCGCGCTCTATCTGAACGGATCGCTGCTCGGCAAATATCCGCAGGGGGGCAGTTCCGGTTCTTCCTGGGTGACTATCCCCCAAACCAGCGGGGAAGTATGGATCAACGTCCACTTTGACCAGGACGCCAAACTGACGGGCGTTGATGTCTCGGGCATCCCGGGGACCGTTTATCCTATCATGCTTGCCCAAGAGAAACCGGGTGTCAACTTCGACTATTCCTTTTTGATAGCCGACATCGAAGATGACCAGGTGACACAATACGCGCTGGGAATGATCCAGATACCCGTCTTCGGAGGAACCTTCTACCCCTACGGACCAGCTTAACAAACACCATGATCAGAATCTATCTATTCACCTATGCCGGAGACGCGGATGAAGCCCTCGTCTGCGTCCGGTGCGCTGCGGCGGCCCTCCCTGAAGCCGTCATTACGGTTGTGGACGACAGCGCCGCTCCGCTTCCTGAACGCGTCAGATCCGTCCTTATGTTAACCGGGGCAAGGTATTGTCAAACCGGATGGCCAAGGAACGGCAACCTGCGCGGCCCAGAATGCGTCCGGGGCATCATTTCCACGCTGGCCGGGGAAGCGGAGGATGAAGACGTCATCGTCAAAATCGACTCGGACACGCTCCTGTTGTCGGGCGGATGGGTGCGTGACATGCAGCGCAACGGGCTGGCGTTGCACGCCTCCGGCTACCAGGACCCCGGCCACCCGTCCGAACGCTCCGCCTATGGGACGTGTTACGCGATCAGCGGACGGGCGGCCAGACTGGCGGCTGAGGAACTGATGCAGGCTGACCTCCCCGCGCTCGCTCCCGAAGACCTGACGATCTGCCGCACCATCCAGGGGCTCTTTCCCCAGGAGAAGATCCGACTTGATGAGCCGTGGACGCCCTTCTACCGTGAAGGAAAGTGGACGGCCTGGAACTGGTTCAGCATCGCCGTAACGCCGAAAAAATACGCCGAATTCTGGATGGTCACCTTCGGCAACCCGCGCCCCACGAACATTCCGAAAACCGAGCGCGCCCGCGCGATGGACGCCTTGTTCCGCTACCGGTTCCACGGGGAAGGGAAGGAAGGCTAACGGGCCAGTCCGACGGCAATCTTACTCATGGCCTCCTGAACGTCCGCCGAATCCGGGCGGAAATACACCCGTTCAATCTCTTCGGAGTCGTGGCCGACGATGAAGCGGCACAAATCCGGGGACACACCGGCCAGGCGCAGGACGGTCACGGCGGTCGCCCGTAGGCTGTGGAAGCTCTTTTCCGAAAGCCGGTGCCGGTCGCCTCTCACTTCCCCGGGCATCTCCCGGATGATTCCGTACGTTTTCAACAAAGTCGTGAACTCCGTGGAAAGCTTGTCGGAACGTCCGCCGGCATGGGCATGGCGAAGCGCGGCCAGGGGAAACACGTAATCGTTCACCCGGTTGAGCAGACGCCTTTCCAGAACCTCTTTCAAGGGCTGGATGATCGGCTTGTTCATGCGGCGCCGGCTCTTCTGCGTGGTCATGAACAGGAAGGAGTTCTTCAGGTCAATCTGGTCCCATTTCAGCGTCGCCAGGTCTCCGAGGCGCTGGCCTCCGGTGTAGAGGCACACCCGCACCAGATCCGGCCATTCATCCGGGAACCGTTCAATGATGGTGTTCACTTCCTCCATGGTGAAGGCGCCGCGCAGTTGCTTTTCCGCCTGGTGGTCCGCCCGGGAAGGCATGACGCCCCGGAACGGATTCCGGGAAAGAATCTCCCGGTCTACAGCGACATTGAACGCGGTGGACAGCGTGGACACATAGCGGATGACGGTTCCGGCGGAAACGCGCTCCAATTCCGTTTCTACAAAATCCTTCGCCATCCCTTTATTTAGGGCGGCCAGCGGCATATTCCGCCGGTCCCCAAGGAAAGCCAGCAGCCGGCGGACGGCCATGCCGTCCCGCTCATAGGCCCTCTTCTTGTTTTTCCTTCCGTCCAGCCAGTCAAAGAGGAACCGCGTCACCGTCATGCCGTTCATGGTGGCTTTCAGCACGCCGGCCTGGTCCCCGGCAATGGCCTTCACCTTGTCCAGGTCGAAAACCCCGTACCGGGCTTCCTTCTCCATCTCCTGGGCGACGAGCCGCGCCCGGGCTTCATTCTGGGACATGATTGATTTCTTATTGGCTCCCGGAAGCAGCGCCTTGGGAACCACGTCGATGCCGGTGGTTTTCCGAAGCTCTTTGCCGTCCAGAGAGCGGAAGACGGCCACCCATTTGTTGTTGCGTTTAATGATGCCTGCCATAGTGCTGTACAGTCCTTAGACAATGTACAGTCGCATGTACAGGGCGCTTTTTTCTGTCAGGCGCTTTCAGGTGCGCTCAAAACTGCGCAAAACGTAGGAAAATCAAGGGTCATTCCGTCACATGCTGACGAGAATTGGCATCGCGTACGGGACTCGAACCCGTGTTGCCCGCGTGAAAGGCGGGAGTCCTGGACCGCTAGACGAACGCGACTTTTAGGTTTGCAGGGACTGCGCGGCGAAGTAAATACTACCGGAAGCCGAAAGGCAAGAATTATTTGAATCCGAGTTAAAAAAATCGTTATTTTCCTTCCGGTATGTGGGATTCGTCGTAATCGTCCAGCCTGTGCTGCCAGAGGTAGTACCGCGTTTGCTGGACAAGCACGCCGGAAAGTGCCAGCAGGGAAATGAGGTTGGGCAGGGCCATCAGGCCGTTGGCGCAGTCTGCAAAAATCCATACCAGTTCTATTTTAGAGACGCAGCCGATGAAGACCGCCGCCACCCAGATGACGCGGTAAGGCATGATCAGCCGGATGCCTCCCAGGTATTCCAGCGCTTTTTCTCCAAAGTAGGACCAGCCCAGAATGGTGGAAACTACAAACGTAACCAGGCTGAGCGTGAGCAGAGGGGAGCCTATGTAAGGAATTTTGCTGAATGCCAGCGTAGTAAGCCTGGGGCCGTCCGTGCAGGAAATGTCCGGATGCGCGATGATGCTGGTGGTCAGCACAATTCCCGTCAGGGCGCAGATGATGACGGTATCCCAGAAGGGGCCGCTGGAAGAGATGAGCGCCTGCCTGACGGGGTTGCGGTTCTGCGCTGCGGCGGAGGCGATGGCTGCGGATCCCAGGCCGGCCTCATTGGAAAAGAGGCCCCGGGCCACACCGGTTCTCATTGCCGCCATGACGGCCGCTCCTGCTGCGCCCCCGGCGGCGGCTTCTCCCGTGAAGGCGCAGTCCAGAATATACCGGATGGCGGGAAAAATGTACTCTGCCTGTATGGTCAGGATATACAGGCATCCCATGATATAGATGACGGCCATGAACGGCACGAAGAAAGCGCATACCCTGGCAATGCCCTGGATGCCTCCCAGCATCACCAGAGCCGTCAATGCCGTCAGAACGGCGGCTGTTCCCCAGGAGGGAATGGAAAAGGCGTGGTGGAGCTGTTCCGCCGCTGCGTTCCCTTGCGTCAGATTGCCGATTCCAAAGGCGGCAATGGCCGTGAAGACGGCGAAGGCTGTCCCCAGCCATTTGCTGTTCAGACCGCGTTCCAGCACGAACATGGGGCCTCCGCTCATATTGCCGTCCTTGTTCTCCACCCGGTATTTGATGGCGAGTAATCCTTCCGAATAACGGGTTGCCATTCCCAGAACTCCCGTCAGCCAGCACCAAAAGACGGCGCCGGGGCCTCCGGCTGCAATCGCCACGCCCACGCCGATGATATTCCCGGCGCCGATGTTGGCTGCCAGGGCCACCATCAGGGAACTGAATGGGGAGATATCTCCCTTGTCCGTATGATCTTTCACAAAATACAATTTCAGGGCCTTAAGCAGATAACGCTGCGGAAACCGCAGGATGGCGGTGAGGTACAGGTGCGTGCCCAGCAGCATGATGAGCAGGGGCCACCCCCACAGAAAGCTGCTGAAAGCGGACAGCCAGGATGTGAGCGTGTCCCCGGTCTGGAAAAAGGCATTTTGGAGGGCGTCAAGCATACCGGGGGGATTCTAGGGAAAAGAAGCGTGGTGACAAGTCCTTAAACAAATGACGGAGAAAGGTTTTTCACAATGTTATGAACCTGGGCCCGGAGTTTTCCGTTTTTGGGGAATCGGTTCCAGGAAAAATGCCGTCTCCCGTATTCGAGTATCGTTTCCCTGAAAAGAAGATGTGTGTTCCTGGTGCGGCTCTTCCGTCCCCCGGAAGCGGAGGAGGCAGGGGCGGACGAGCTACTGACTGGGGAAAGGGTTGCCTGTTTCCGGCGCGCATTCTTATCACAGGCTCCGCCATGTCCTTGAAATGGGTAAAACCCTCGGACAAGACGGTGTTGACTGCGGCAGTGGGAGCAGATAAAACCTTGAAACAGGGTGTCAATCCGGCCTAGGGAAAGGCGTTTCCCGCTCAGGCGGTTGTGTGGCCGCGACGGTACAGGCGGATAATCAATAATTAATTAAAGAAAAAATGATTGTTTTTACGGAAGAGAAGAAATTTTCCAGGGAAGATGTTCAAGAATTGTTCCTGTCCGTTGGCTGGATTTCCGGACAATATCCGGGGCGTCTGTTCAAGGCTCTCATGAATTCATCCACTGTTGTTACGGCCTGGGACGGTGACCGCCTGGCAGGGCTGGTGCGGGTACTGGACGACAGCGAGATGGTTGCCTACATGCATTATGTTCTGGTGCATCCCGCCTATCAGGGCAGGGGGATTGCTGGAAAAATGGTGGAAATGGTTAAGGAAAAATACAGGGACTACCTGTATCTTGAAATCATGCCGGAGGAGAGCAGAAACGCCGCTTTTTATGAGAAGTACGGCTTCCGGGTTATGGAAGACGGCGTAGCCATGCAGCTGTGCAACTTTTCAAACAGGAGCTGATGTGGGGCGCCGGGGAGAGGTTGTCTGCGGCTGCCGGGGCGCAGGCGATGCGGCCGTTGTCCGCCGGATATATCCGTTTTTCAGCATACTGTTCCGGAAGGCTGTTTTTTATGGCTGAAATCCGCAGTCGAGAAACTGCGGTCTGCCTCGGGGGAGCTGGACAGGATACAGTAAACCCGCGGGAATCCTTTCGGATTTTGGCTCCGCGGGTTTACCTTCTCATCCCGGATCAGCTCCGGAAAAGGTTTAGATTCAGTTCCCTGATGATGGATTGAAGCGCCGCCTGCCCCTTGACGGTATTCCCTGCGGGATCCAGGGGAGGCGAAAAAGCCGCCATGGCCAGCTTGCCGGGAGCTACAGCCACCAGGCCGCCTCCTACCCCGGACTTGGCCGGAAGGCCGGCCTTGTACATCCAGTCCCCTGTGGAATCATAAAGGCCTGACATGCACATTTCCGCCAAAATGGGGGGAACGTTCTCCTCTTTCACCACCCGCTTCTTGCTGACGGGATTGACCCCGCCGTTGGCGTAGCAGGCGCCCATCAGGGCCAGCTGGGAAGCGGTGATATTCAGGGAACACATGCGTGTGTACAAATCCACAATCATGGGCGGCGTATTGTAAAAATAGCCGTAGCTGTCCAGCAGCCAGGCAATGCCGCGGTTGTGCTGGTTGGTAGCGCTTTCCGACTTGTAAATCTCCTGGTTCACGGTCAGGGCCGTGTTGGCGAAGTTATTGAAATTATGGATCATGTTTCCCCATATTTCATCGGAATCCGAACCGTTGACTAGGCTGACCGTCGCCATGGCCCCTGCGTTGACCAGGGGATTGAGGGGCTTGCCGCCGTGCAGCTCAATGGCCATTACGGAATTGAAGGGTTCCCCGGTGGGGTCCGCTCCGATTTTCGCGCGCAGCTGCTTCATGCCGATCAGATCCATGACATAAGCCAGGTTGAATGCCTTGGAAATGGATTCAATGGCAAAGGGCGTGTCCGCGGAACCTGCGGTCAGCAGGTCTCCGTTGACGGTGACCACGGCAATCGCCAGCAGGTCGGAAGGCACCTGGGCCAGGGCGGGAATGTAGGAAGCGTTTTTGCCTCCCTGGACGGTTTTGGCGTAGGCATATGCGTTATCCAGGGCCGTCCGGATTTGTTCATTGGAAGGAATGTTACTCATGGGATATGGAATGGCTTGGGGTTGCTGCGGAATGGGAACCATTGCTTTTTTCCCATCCGAAGGGTTCAAAGGCGTCTTCGGGATCCACCGGCCGTTTCCAGGAGGGTTTGGCCATGGCATGGATGATGAAGGGGATACCCGCGAAAATGAAGGTGCCCACCACCAGAAGAAGAACGTACATGGTACTGCTGCCTACGGTGATTTGGTTCGGCGGGATGAAGCTCACCAGGAAAGCCGCCAGGCTTGCCAGGAGGCCGAGGCCCCCGACAACCCACATTCCGAAGGTTCTGCCGCCGGGAATGCGGAAGGTGCGGGGCGTATTCGGTTCCCGGTAGCGCAGGTAAATGCCGGACGCGAACATCAGCATGTACATGATAAGGTACAAGATGATGGTCAGCTGGGAAATAATCTGGTAGGCGGATTGCACGGAAGGCATAATTACAAACATGATGGAAAGCAGGGTGACGATTCCCCCCTGAATAAGCAGGATGCCCATCTGGACGTTATTCTTGTTCCGCTTCTGCATGACGGGTGGAAGGTTGCCGGCCAGGCCCACCTGGTACAGGCCTTTTGAGGGGCCTCCCACCCATGCGGTTACCTGGGCCAGAACGCCTACGGCCAGCGCAAGCGCCAGAATCCAGTTCATCCAGCCGAGGCCGAAGAAGCTGAAGTAGCTGTCATAAGTAATCAGCAGGCTCTGCACCAGATTAATCTGGGAATTGGGAATGATGAAGCCGATGGCCAGCGTGCCCAGAACGAAAATAAGCACCGTAATGATGGCGGAAATCAGAATGGCCAGCGGATAATTGCGGCCGGGATTATTCACATCCTTCACATGCACGGCGGACATTTCCATCCCTGCGTAAAACAGGAAGATGCTGGCTGCCAGAACGAGGTTGTTGAAATTGCTCATGTCCGGCACCAGCTTGTCCCAGCTCATATCCAGCAGGATCGGATTGCCTCCGGCCCAATAGCCCAGGCCCAGGAGGATCAGGATGGCTCCGGGAACAATGGTTCCGATGATGGTTCCCCATTTGGTGACGCCTGCGGAAGTCTTCATGCCGCGCAGGTTAAGCAGAGTTGCCGCCCAGTACACGCACAGCACCACGATGAGAACGTACCATTTATTGGCGGCAAGAGCTTCATCCCATCTTTGCCCGGGCCCCATGAAAGCCAGGGAAACGGCGGCGAATGTCAGAACGGTAGGGAACCAGATGGTGCTTTCAATCCATTGCAGCCAGATGGCCAGGAACCCCCATTTCTTTCCGAAAGCCTCGCCTACCCAGCGGTAAACGCCGCCTTTTTGAGGCCATCCGGTAGTAAGTTCCGCGGCCACCAGGGAAACCGGCACCAGAAAGAAAACCGCAGCGAAAATGTAATAAAAAACGGAACTCAGTCCGTAAGTGCTTTCCGCAGGCATGCCGCGCAGGCTGACAATGGCGGAAACGTTGATCATGGCGAGCGTAAATACTCCCATGCGGAGGACGGATTTTACCGCCGGAGCGTTGCTTGTTGCTGCGGGGCCTGTTGGAGCGGCCCCCGGTTGAGTCGTATTATTCATTGGTTTATTTCCGGGTTGAGAATTGGGACGGCGTAAAGAAAGTGCCCACACCGGCCTTATCTGGACGACCAGACGGGAGACCCTTTCGTTGAAGGGATGATGCAGATAGATCTGCCGGAGTTTGTCTTAACGGAGGCCGGGGAAGTTGTTCAGCCCGTCCCCATGGCCATTTGGCCGGCAGTAGATGCGGGGGATGTCAGGCAGCGCGGAAAAACATGGTTATTCCCTAAATATATATTTTAAAAGAATATTGATTGGTAATAATTTATTGTAATTAGTAACAATTATTCAAAAATGAATCATTGATCTGTTCCGTTTTCCGAGATACATAAGAATAGTGAATATAGAGAAGCGTTGTCTTCTTTGATGTTCGTCCCTCAATCGTCAATTATCTGGATTTTATGAAAGATCAACAGGTTCAGCGTCATGCGAATTCTCTGCCTGATAATTCCCTCACAGCGTCCGGAGGTGTGCCGGTCCCGTTTAACAAAGAGGCCGGGGCGTTCAGCGGCAGCTGGGACTGGGGGATTGTCGTTGATCCGCTCGGCCCGGGGGAAACGGCGGAGTGCCGTCTGATGCTGGGGGTGGATGATAACGGCTCTCTTACTGTTGACGGCGAGGGAATTTTCATTCCTGGGGAGGGCAAATACCATGGAGGGTCTTATAGGGAAAAAAGCTTGAGCTTCCCCATTGAACCGGGACCGCACCGCGTGCACATGACTTATGAGAACGTGGCTGTTCCTCCTGAATGGACTAATCTCGCCATCCTTAATTATTCCATTGAAGTCATGGTTTCGGATGGAACCTCCTCATCCTCCTATCAGCCGGATGAAGGTTATCCGGAACCCGTAAGTACGGAAGATGAGGGGGAAGACGTGCCGTGTGAATGCGGGGAGGAGGCTGCTGGCGGCAATGGCTCCCAGAGCAGTTCCAGTTCTCCCTGTCCGGAGGAAGACAACGGAGAAGGGGATAACGGTGAAGATGAGGATCCCTGCACCTGTGAAAACAATGAGGGCGGCAGCAGCTCTTCGGCGCGCGGCGCGCGCTCTTCCTCCACCCTTTACGGTTCGTCGGCCGCCGGCAGGCGCGTGGTTGCCCGGACGCTCAAGACGGAAATGATCTGGCGTACCAATTTCGGCTCTTTCCGGGGCATGACGGGTCTGCCTCAGGGATTGCTGGAAATAGTAGGATACACATTCTCGGCTGAGCTCTGGTCCCCACGTGCGCTTCATTACTGGCATCCGATGACTCGTGAAATCATCTCGGCGCCATCATCGGGCATCGGGGCGAATACTGCTTTCCAAATCAGGAGCGGCGGAACTGCCATTAACTACTACTGTTACGCGGATGGAGACGGCAGCAGGGGGGACAGCGTGTCCCCCATTGCAGGATCCGCCAAGCGCGGGGGCTCGGCGTGGTTCGGGAGGAGATCCGCTTCTCCGGCAAGGGCGGGAGAATTCTGCCTCAGTATCCGTTCAAACGCGGGCAATACCGTTAACTATACCGCAGGCGCGGCCTCTTCCTTGAAATACGCCACCGGCTACACCGCTAAAAACGGCGCGGCTTACACAAGAGAAGAATTTGACGGAAAGCTGGATATTGTGCGGGCTTCGGACGGAAGCATCAGGCAAATATGGAACCTGTGGGACGGGCTCGCCAACATCGAAAATGTCACGGAGTCCGGTTACCGCATCGCCCTCTATCTCCCCGAACAGGTGGGAGGGAAAAACAGTTCCACCGGCCTTTATGCCGTCACGGGCGACCCCTTTAAAACCTTCACAATTACCGGGGACGCGGCTGCGGGCAGACTCTCCGTTACCGAACAGACCGCCGGGCGCGCGCCCTACACCACCCGCTACTGGCAGGGAGCCGACGGAGCATGGAACATGGCGCAGGGGGAAGGAGAAGACGCCATATTCACTCTGAAAGAAAAGCAGATCGTTTCGTCCGGCACGTGGAAACTCATCACCACCATCCAGCGGGGGGAAAACGGCGCTCCCATCTCCCGCGTCTGTGAGACTTATGCCGTCACCCGCAATGGCAATTTGTGCACCAGCCGTATTGAAGGCTACGGAACGGACTACGCCCGGGAAACGACTTACGAGTACACCGGCATGGGAAAAATCGCGAAGGAAACTGCTCCTGACGGAAGTGTCAAAACGTGGGCATACGACCGTTTCGGCCGTGAAATCGTGTCCAGCGTCCCCTGGGCGGAAGCCGGCGATAAGGTCACTTACACCACGTATCGGGACCAGACGCAGGCGGATCCGGATATCCTCACCCAATGGGTGACGTTGACGGCCACTGCGGCGGAACTTTGGCGCGCGGATTACACCTACGTTGAGGAAAATCATGTGCGGCGCGTGGAAAAACGCACCACCGCATTGGGGGAAGAAAACGTGCGTCTGGAAGTGAAGGAATCCTGGCTCGGCACGGCTCCCAATGTTTATGCCCGCGGACGCCTGAAGATGAAACAGGGCATGGACGGCATTCAGACGCATTATTTTTATGAAGAGACGGACCGGTACGGAGCCCTTTACAAAGTGACCGCGGAAACGCGGATAGCGGGAGAGAGCGTCCCCGGCCTGAGCTCGCGGAAGGTTACTTACGTCTCCGGCCAGGGCAATAACATGCGTTATGAGCAATACGCCCGGCTGGCCGATGGCGCCTGGTCCATGACGGACGCGTCTTCTTATGAATATGACGTTGAGAACCGTTGGGTAAAGCGCACCCGCGCCAATGGGCGCGTTTACGAGCGCATGATGACCTGCTGCGGCCCGTTGTGGGAGAGGGATGAGAATGGAGTGACCACTTCCTATTCCTACAATACGGCCCGCCAGCTGGTGGAAACCATCCGTTCAGCCGTTACGGACGGGGAAACCATGATCACTCCGGAAACCATCACGAGCTATACCCGTGATGCCCTCGGTAAAATTACCTCCCTGCGCAGGGATGCAGGCCCCATGACGACGGTGGAAAGCCGGGAATACGATTTGCTGGGGCGCCTGATAAGAGAAACCGATATTCTGGGGCGCACCACCGTCCGCTCTTATAGCGGGGATGGCCTGGTAGAAACTGTTACCACGCCCGCCGGCGCTACGCTCATCACCCGGAAAAGCCCTTCCGGAACAGTAGTGCGGCGTTACGGCACCGGGCAGCAGGATATCCTTTATACCGTTGAGGCCACGGCGGAAGGGATCCGTACGACGGAGGCTGTGCCGGGCGGGGAGGGGGGAGAGCCCCGCGTCGTGACGGGAAGCTCCACCGTCAACGGCTTTGGCGATCTTGTACGGATTGCTGCCGCCAATACCCTGAATGGGGAAAACGTGCGCACTCTTGCATACGATGACAAGGGGCGCCTTATCAGGGAACAGCTGGCGGACATGGCGCCGACACTCTATGCCTATGATGCCTTTGGGAACAGGACAAGGGCAATCGTCGCCCTGGAGGATGAACCGACCATCCTGAACTCCCGCATTACTGATTACGCTTATGTGGCCGAGAGCCGTGAAGACGGCATCTACAGACTTGTTTCCATAACAAGTTATACTTCTTCAGGTACTCCCGTTCTTCAAAAGCAGGCGGTCCTGCTCTCTGCTCTGAGTTCTGTTCTTGCCGGCAAAAACGTCATGACGGATCCCCGCGGCCAGGATACCGTGGAGTGGACGGAGTATGGAGGCGGTTCTGTCCGCCTGCAGAAGAAAACCGTGCCCGGCGTCGGGAGCGTTGCCCTCACGCGCGTCGTGGACGGATTCACGACGGCGGTTACGGGTTTTGACGGCGCGACCGCCCGCCGGCAGCGCACTTATACGGAAACGGGCATCACCTATGCGGACACAGATGTGCGCGGCAACGTCTTTACCGCCGTCTGCGACATCGCCGGCCGCATCATTTCCGGCACGGATGCCGCGGGCAACACGACCACCTACGCTTATGCCCAGCCCTTTGATCTGCCTACCTGCGTTACCAATGCCCTTGGTAAAACAGCCTGTTCCGTTTATGATATCCGGGGCCGCAAGGAAGCCGAATGGGGGACGGCCATACAGCCCGCCGTATATGCTTATGACGCCGTCGGCCATATAGTGAGCCTTTCCACCTTCCGTGATCCCGGGGATGTCATCACTACTGATCCCCGCCTCCGGACGGATGGGGACATCACCACCTGGACGTACGATGTCGCTACGGGGCTGGTTGTCCGCAAGACCTATGCCAATGCCACCCATGTGGATACCGCTTATGATGCGCTCAACCGCGTTTCCGCTACGACGGACGCGCGGGGAACCGTTGCCTCCCGCTCCTACGCCCCCCTTACCGGGGAGCTTACCTCCATTACCTTTAATGACGACGGTTTTACCCCCTCCATCAGCAGCCGCTACAATCATCTGGGGCAGCTGACGCAAATTGAAGACGCTTCCGGAACGCGCACGTTCACGTACAATCAGTATAACGAACAGGAAACGGAAACGACGGCTGGCCTTGCGGCAAGCGTCTTGACCCTCCGCCGTGACGGAGTGGGGAGGCCCGCGGGCTACTGTCTGGACTATGCGGGCGCCGCCGCCTTGCAGACGGCATGGGGGCATGACGCCTCCGGAAGGCTTTCCTCCGTCTCGCTGAACGCCGTCGCGAAGCCCTTCACCTACGGCTACAATGCGGAAAGCGGCCTGCTGGACACTCTTGATTACCCCAACACGTTGAAATGGCGGCGCACCCTGGAAGAAAAGCGCGACCTCCCGGTGAATATTGACTACCTGCGCCCCGGCAGCGCCAACTACCCGGCCAAAACCGGCTACTCTTACGATGTGCTGGGGCGTCCCGTCACGAAGAAAGACTATTTCAACACGTCCGCGCCCGACCTCACCCACGCCTACGCCTACAATGACAGGAATGAACTTGTGAGCGACGCGATGAGCCGGGGCGGCATATACAGTTACGCCTACGATAACATCGGCAACCGCACAACCTCCCGGGAGGGAACGGATTCCCTTCCCGCCACATACGTTGCCAACCGGCTTAATCAATACACGGATATCACCGAGGGTACGGAGCCGCCCTTTGTTCCCACCTATGACGCCGACGGCAACCAGACGAAAATTCAGACGTCCACGGGAGAATGGGAAGCCGCCTACAACGCGTTGAATCAGGCGGTCAGCTTCACGCAGGGGGACAGGCGTATTGAGTGCGTTTACGATTATCTGAACAGGAGGGTAGAAAAATCCGTCTATGAAGGGGAAGCGCTCATGTCAAGGAAACGGTTTATTTACCAGGGTTACCTGCAAATCGCGGAACTGGATGCTGCGGACGCTTCGGAATCCGCTGAACCCGTCCTGCGTAAAACGTACCTGTGGGATCCCCTGGAGCCGGTAGCCACGCGCGTCCTGGCGATGAGCGTCTTTGATGAAACGGGAACCTATGTGGAAGATCTTTATTACACGCATGACGCGTTGAAGAACACAACGGCGCTCTTCGGCATCAAGGCGGGCCGGCGAGCTTTGTACGAATACGGCCCGTATGGGAATGTTCTCAAGATGGAAGGCAATGCGGCAGAAATCAATCCCTTCCGCTTCTCCAGCGAGTATGCTGATGACGAGCTGGGGTTGGTTTATTACAATTACCGCTACTATAATCCCCAAGATGGAAGGTGGATCAGCAGAGATCCTGTCGATGAACAGAGCGGATGGAATCTTTATATCTTTGTCAAGAACAATACATGCCTGTACTCTGATACGCTTGGACTTTCTGAAGATGCTGAAACGGAATGTTGCAAGGATGGTGTAAAATACTCTAAAATTGCGGATGACGCAGGAAGGGAATGCTGCGAATATGAAGTACAGGAAATTTTTATTCTGGTTAAACCATGCAGCTACTGGTCAGGAAATGTAGGACATGCTTGGGTCAAAACGCCCAATATGCAGAGAGGCCTCTACCCCGGAAGTTGGCACAAAGGCGCTTTAGGCGTTGGAGCCGGAAAAATTCAGGATGATGCCCGTAATGAAGGAGATGCCGATTCTGGAAATTCCTACACTTATAAAGCCTGTCCTGAGTCAGTAAATAAAGTTGAAGAGCAGATCCGGGAAGATGAAAAGAAGGTCCCTCAATATTCACTATACAACTCGGGAGCAAGAAATTGCTGCGGATGGTCGTGTGCAATCGTGGAAGGAGCTGGTTTTGTAGCCCCGTTTGCCCCTGATACTCCTCTTCTGGCTCCAGCTCCTCAAGGGCATAGAGGCTATGGCGAAGGAAGAGAGCCTTGCGAATAAACAAAGAGAGAATTAATAAATTATTTAAGATGAAAAAGAAAATGTGGAAGATCGTCATAGGAATAGTCGTTTTTTACTTCTTCATTTATTTACCGTTCTCCCTCTTCTGGTCGGCCATAGATACGGGAGACGGTTATGAGAGGAGTGTAACTCTGTTGGAAACAGTGGAAAAGGATTTGGAACTCCATAAGATATTTGCCCGGCATGGAATGAAATTAACAGACGATGGAGCTTCCTGGAGAAGTAAAACTTGTGAGATCTGGTTCGTTGTCGAAGACGGAACGAATGCCCGGATTCCTCCGGAAGTCGAGGAGTATCTGTTAAACAACCCTGACCTCGTGAAAGGCTGCCGTATCGAAGTGCAAATCAAAATTCCCCCTGAATCAAAAGAAAAGCCTTACAGGGTTTGTTGCGAAAAAATATATTTTCCATGGAGACTTTTCTATTAAATGAAGGGCATATTATGGAAAAGCCAATCAACATGAAATAGATGCTATTAAAAAAAATAGCGAATGTCCATGCGATGAAAATCAATAAATATATTTCAATAGTCTTTATCATTTTATTTTCAATATTATTAGCTGATTGTGCAATATCAGAAGAAAATAAAAATCAACATATGGATCCAGATCGGATTATCTTGAGAGATTTGACTAAAAATTTACAAGTTATTGTAACATTTGGTCATCCCTCCCGGGGAACACAAGAAATTATACTTAAAGAAAATCTGCCTGTAAATTTCTTTGGCATCGATTTTGTTTTGCGTAAAGGTATTTTATACGCAAAACGAGATGAAGAGGAGAAGATCTTCCTTTCGCCCGGGTCATATTATATAAATATATCTCCTATAATAAAGGGGACATGGGAGTCAGGTAAGACATTTATTCCTTTTGAGGGGAAACATCATCCCAAACAATAATGGGTATGAATATAAATTTATGCCAATTATTTAATTGCGTAAACAGGCTTAATATTTTTTCTGATTCCGTTATTTAATTTCGGAATTATATAGAATAATTTTGCTGTAAGATTTCTAGAATATTCTGAATATTGATATTCAGTAAATTGATTCGATGAAAAATCGGAAAGATCAATGAAGTAAGACTAAAGTAAATAATGCCGACAAGTTATTTAAGATGAAAAAGAAAATGTGGATCGTCATAGGAATAGCTGCTCTTTACTTCATTTATTTACCGTTCTCCCTCTTCTGGTCGGCCATAGATACGGGAGACGGTTATGAGAGGAGTGTAACTCTGTTGGAAACAGTGGAAAAGGATTTGGAACTCCATAAGATATTTGCCCGGCATGGAATGAAATTAACAGACGATGGAGCTTCCTGGAGAAGTAAAACTTGTGAGATCTGGTTCGTTGTCGAAGACGGAACGAATGCCCGGATTCCTCCGGAAGTCGAGGAGTATCTGTTAAACAACCCTGACCTCGTGAAAGGCTGCCGTATCGAAGTGCAAATCAAAATTCCCCCTGAATCAAAAGAAAAGCCTTACAGGGTTTGTTGCGAAAAAATATATTTTCCATGGAGACTTTTCTATTAGATAAATGCGGAATTATGTTCCCTATTTCTACGGGAATTGCTCTGCTTGTCTTATCTTTTTCTAATTCTTGATGGAGGGAGCCAGATTCTCATCGTTGCCGACCGACTTTCTGCGGCAGTTGATGAACGAAGCGTTATAAGATTATTTTAAGCATGTGCCATCATTGATCCTGTTTCCTATAGTTTGTGTAACGCTATTCGACAAAAACATTCGCTTTTCTGTCTACAATGAGACGGAAACCCATATGAAAGAGTTGTACTATACACACGACACGTTCAAGAACACGAACGCTCTATCTGGGGAATCGTTCAGGACAGTGTGCTTTGCACGAATACGCTTCTTATGGTCAGTCTGGCCGTCAAGAGAGAATAGAACGTGGCAGGAATGAAACTGTCGCTGATTCTTCAGCGAATATTCGAATGCTTAGATGAGGAAACCTGATTTGCGTTATATCATTCCGCGTATGACAGATGGCGTCAGGTTCTTGATACAGTGATCATTAAGTCCGCCTGTGTCCCGGAGGATAAATACTGAATCATTAAGCAATAATACAGGATGCGCCTGTGATAACCGGCAACGTCTGCAATGTTGACGGAGGCCGCCTTTCGACAACATTTCCATGAAATGCATGGAGGAGGGTCGTTCGGTGGGCCTCACCAGAGCAGATGAAAATGTTTCCTGGAACGGTGTTGCAATAGGGGGGCAGGTTTTTCTGTACGAACCATAATATAAAACCCGCACATCATCAACATTTGTGCGGGCCTTTTGCTATAAAAAGTTGGAGCGGATGATGGGATTCGAACCCACGACATCAACCTTGGCAAGGTTGCGCTCTACCCCTGAGCTACATCCGCTTGGAACGATTGGAGCCTTACGGCGTCCGTGTGCCAAAAGTATATAAGGTTTTTTTGCCTTGGCAAGATTTTTTTAGAGAAAAATCCTGTTTTGCCGACATGTGTGCGTTGTTGCCGGCGTATGGGGCAGGAGAGGGGAGAATTCTGCCCTGTGGGGTATGCCGCTCCGTTTCTTGTTCATGCCGTTTTTGGGGAAAGTGGAGAGGCGTAAAAAACGGGATTGTTCCGAAAAGGCCCGTTTTGCCTGTCTTGGAACAATCCCGTTGAAAGGGGGTGTCAGGGTTCAGTAGCTTCTGGCCCAGAGAACACGGCGTTTCGTCATGCGTCCGGTGAGGATGCAGGGTGCCGGCTCGCCGCGGCCCAACTCGCCGAGCGGGATGCAGCGGATGGAAATGCGCAGCCGTTTAGCCAGTTCTTCTTCTTCTTCCGGAGACCCGTCCCACGGCACCTGGAGCCAGTCTGCATCTCCCTCTCCGGAGAAGTTTTCTTCCAATTCCCGCAGAGTGGAGGCGGGGCGGATATGGGAGTCCCGGAAGGCAATGGCCCGCTGAAGCAGGGTGTCCTGGATGCTTTGGAGAATATCCGCAGCGGTATCGATCAGTTCCGTTTCCGGGACGAAGGATTTTTCATTGGAGGACCGGTCGCGCCGCTGAAGGCAGACGGAGCCTTTTTCCAGGTCCCGGGGGCCTATTTCCAGACGCACGGGCACGCCTTTTTTCACCCATTCCCATTTCTTGGCTCCGCCGCCCAGGTCGCGCCTGTCCACCAGCACGCGCAGCGGCTGGCCGTGGAAGGTTTTGGCGCGGAGGGTGCGCGCCAGTTCTTCGCAGTGGTCCAGAACGGCCTGGCGGCTTTCTTCCTTGGGTGTGACGGGAATGATGACGATTTGCTGGGGAGCGACGCGGGGCGGGCAGACGAGTCCGTCGTCGTCGGAGTGCATCATGATGAGCGCTCCGATCATGCGGGTGGAAACGCCCCAGGAGCTTGTCCATGCGAATTGCTGGGTGTTGTCCCTTCCGGCGAAGCAGATGTTCTGGGACTTGGAGAAATTCTGCCCCAGAAAGTGGGAGGTCCCTGCCTGGATGGCCTTGCGGTCCTGCACCATGGCTTCCACCGTGTAGGTTTGTTCCGCGCCGGGGAAGCGTTCCGCCTCCGTCTTTTCCCCTGGAATGGTGGGGATGGCGAGCACGTCCCGCTGGAATTCTTCATAAACCTTGTGCATGGTGAGGGTTTCCTCAATGGCTTCCTCGCGGGTTTCATGGGCCGTATGCCCTTCCTGCCACAGGAATTCCGCCGTGCGCAGGAAGATTCGGGGCCTCATTTCCCAGCGCATCACGTTGCACCACTGGTTGACTTTGAGGGGCAGGTCCCGGTAACTGG
>OHHU01000506.1_pt1 | contig 23206 bp, 20 predicted proteins | sample 1568151 | NCBI WGS metagenome assembly OHHU01 (sample SAMEA3879572, study PRJEB24766) | human gut metagenome | biome: human-associated habitat; feature: feces | place: USA | collected 1985/1987 | reverse complement strand
TTCCGTCCGTCTTTTCCGGGTTGCAGATATAGTCAATGGCTGCTTTCAGCGTTGATTTGATAGGATGTGTCTTTGTAACTGCCATATCTCGTCCAGCCTTTCCCGTATCTCGTCCATATCGGCCTGATACGCAGGACCTCCGGCGTTGATCCGCTTGGCTATCTGGTTGATGTTCCTGCCGATGGCGGACAGTTCCGAGGTAAACGCTTTGATCTCCGTGGTGTCGGTGTAGATGATATACCCGTCAATCGCCATCTTTCGGAGGTAGGCGCCATATCTGCGTGTCGGTAACTGGCTCATTTTTTCGTCTATGAGCCGTTTTTCATCCTCCGTGACATAGAATTTCATTTGAATATTCCGCTTTCGGTTTGCCATTCGCCGCCTCCGTTCTTCATAAGGGTTTGGGACTATCCCAACAAGCAATTTTGAATTTCCGGGTAAGGGACCTGAAAATCTCAAAATTCGCAAGCGGGTACTCGCTTGCTGTGCTTGCTACCGTATCTTATCCCTACTTATAAAGCGTTTCGGAAACCTCAAAATGCCCGCAAAATAAGAAAAACAGAGGATGTTCAGACACCCTCCGTTTCTTCATTCGGCTTTTCAATTTTTAAGGCCCCGTCAATGGCACCCTCCACGATAGGCAAATACTGTTCCGGGCAGAGCTTTAACTTCTGTCCGACCCGCTGGCGCAGCTCGCTTTCCTCTCGCATGACCTCTGGATTGAAATATCTCTCCATCGGCAGGCCGCAGATTTTTACAAGCTGTATGATGACCGGCAGGCTGGGGATCGTGCCCTCGTTTTCAATGTTGGCAAGATACCTGGTATCAATATTCACCTTTTCGGCTAAATCTTTTCGTGCAAGGTTCTTCGCCTTCCGTGCTTCTTTTACATCTGCACCGAAGGTTTCAAAGCCAGGGCAGTCTTTCACTTTTGCCATTCAACATCACCCACATACATTCTATATTTCATAGTTTGCGCGTGGAATGATGTGATATCCATTCTGACTACATTTTATAATTCATATCTTTAACCTTGTATTCTTCGAGCAGACGAAATATAATATTTTAGGAGGTGCAAAATGGACTATATAACATTAAAAGAGGCAAGCCAAAAATGGAATGTTACGCCGCGCCAGATAAATTATTTGTGTACATCTGGGCGCATCCCCGGTGCTGTAAAAATGGCGACGATTTGGCTTATTCCTAAAAATGCAGAGAAGCCAGTAGACAGGCGGAGAAAAGAAAACAAATCTCAGTGAGGTTTCTGTGACATTTGGGTGCTACACTGAAATTGAAGGAGTGTGATACCATGCGAATTTTAGTAGTCGAGGATGATCGGCTTTTGAATAATACTTTATGCTATAACTTGAATACTGCGGGCTATGTTGTGGACTCTGCCCTGACAAAATCAGCAGCCAGTGATTTTCTGACCAAGCAGGACTATGATCTGATCGTGCTGGATGTAAACCTGCCGGATGGGAACGGCTTTGATTTCTGCCGTGAGGTAAAAGAACGCCGGCCGGATACGGCGGTAATCTTCCTGACCGCAAATGATATGGAGAGCGATATGCTCAAAGGCTATGAGCTGGGCGCAGAGGACTATGTGACCAAGCCATTTCCTATGAGCGTCTTTCAAAAAAAGCTGTCCGTAGTGCTGGGGCGGCTGGCGAAACAGTCTGGCGGCGGTGATAGCTATGAGGACGGTGCGCTGTCCATCAATTTCTCGGAGATGACGGCTTCCCTGTCCGGTAAGGCGCTGGTGTTCACTCCGCTGGAATACCGGCTGTTGAAAATCCTGACCAAAAATCCGCAGAATGTTTTGACAAGGCAGGTGCTGCTTGAAAAGCTGTGGGATGCCGATGGGAACTTTGTGGATGAACACGCCCTGACCGCGGCTATCAGCCGGGTGCGGAATAAAATTGAAACGGATGGACGCCAGTACATCAAGACGGTGTACGGCATGGGCTATATGTGGATCGGAGGGGCGCTCAAATGAATATGCGAAAACTCTCCATCAATAAAGCCTGCGTTCTTTTGGGAACGCTTTTGCTGCTGGCAGTGGGCGCAGTCTGCACCACTGTTTATCTACTGACCCGGAATATAATCGCTGTCCGGTGTGTGTTCCTGTTCAGCCTCTTTGTGCTGCTCTGCGTCATCTTCTTTGTGGCGCTGATCCGCTGGAAGCTGGTTCAGTTCTCCGATGCCTTTTGTGGTCAGATGGATGATATGCTCTCCGAAAATATGCAGCCGAAGCAGACGACCTGCGAAGAAAGCCTGTTCTACAAAATCAACTATCGGCTGGGGCGGCTATATGAAGTCATGCAGGAAAATAAAAACAGCATCGCAAAGGAACGGACTGACCTGCAAGAGCTGATCTCTGACATCTCTCATCAGGTCAAGACCCCGATTGCCAACTTGAAAATGATCAACAACACGCTGCTTGAAAATGAGGTTCCTCCGCAGAAGCAAAAGGAATTTCTGACAGCCCAGGCCAGCCAGCTTGATAAGCTGGACTTCCTCATGCAAGCCATGATTAAAACCTCCCGACTGGAAACGGGAGTCATTTCGCTGGAGCAGAGACAGCAGCCGATTTACGATACCCTTGCCGCTGCCCTAGGCGGGATTTTGCTCAATGCCGAAAAGAAAAAGATAGATGTGCAGGTGGAATGCCCGGAGCATTTGGATGCACGCCATGATAGAAAATGGACAAGCGAAGCCCTGTTCAACATTCTGGATAATGCTGTGAAATACACCCCGGCAGGCGGGCAGATCCGTGTGTCGGTGGAAGGCTGGGAAATGTATGTGAAGATCGACATTGCCGATACCGGCATCGGCATTTCAGAGCAGCACCAGGGGACGATTTTCAAGCGGTTTTATCGGGAAGATGTGGTGCATGATGTGGACGGTATTGGAATCGGTCTGTATCTGGCCCGTGAGATTGTGACCTTGCAGGGCGGTTATATCCGGGTAGCGTCTGAGGTTGGGAAAGGCTCAACCTTTTCTGTTTTCCTGCTCCGAAAGTAGAGTAAGCACACCCCGAAAATTGAAATGTCACAGATTCGTGACATTTGGGGCTGAATTTAGCGGAAATTTTTTGTGGCTCGTGACATTTCTGTGAGGTTTGGTCGTTACAATGGGTTTATCAAAAAGAAAGGATGGTGTTCTCTATGAGCATTTTGCAAACGACTGAACTGAAAAAATATTATGGCGCAGAGCCGAACATTACCAGAGCCTTGGATGGTGTGACCCTCTCTATTGAAAAAGGAGAATTTGTAGCTATCGTAGGAACCTCCGGCAGTGGTAAATCCACGCTGCTGAACATGATCGGCGGATTGGATGTGCCCACCTCCGGCCAGGTGGTCGTGGATGGCAAGGAGCTGTCCAAACTCAAAGACGAGGAACTGACCGTTTTCCGCAGAAGAAAGATCGGCTTTATCTTCCAGAACTACAATCTGGTACCGGTGCTGAATGTCTTTGAAAATATTGTGTTGCCTGTGGAGCTGGACGGAAACAAGGTAGACAAGAAGTTTATGAACGAAGTAGTGCAGATGCTGGGGCTTGAGGATAAGCTGAACAATATGCCCAATAACCTCTCCGGCGGCCAGCAGCAGCGCGTAGCCATTGCCCGCGCCTTGGTGTCAAAGCCCGCTATTGTCTTGGCTGATGAACCCACCGGCAACCTGGACAGCAAGACCAGCGCCGATGTGCTGGGGCTTCTGAAAACTACCAGCCAGAAATTCCACCAGACCCTCGTAATGATTACCCATAACAGTGAGATCGCCCAGCTTGCCGACCGCATTATTCGGATCGAGGATGGTAAGATCGTGCAGTAAAGGGGGGCGGGACTATGAATGACATTCTATTTGGCAACAATAATTCCAAAGTAATTACCAAGCTATCCAAACGCTATTTCAAGAAGAATAAGGTACGCAATCTGGCTGCACTGCTGGCAATTATCCTGACTGCTTTCCTGTTTACCTCTATCACTTCCCTGGCGTTCAATATGGCGTCCTCCATCCAACTCTCTCTGCAAATGCAGAAAGGCAGCAAGGCGGATGGCACTTTGGGGTATATGACGGAGAAACAGTACGAGCAGCTTGTAAACAGCGATTTTGTGGACCAGGCAGGACACCGGCGTATCATTGGCTATGCAAGCAACACTTCCAGCCATTCCATTGAAATCAATTATGAAGATAGTGTGCAGCAGGAACTGACCTTCTGTGTGCCTACCCACGGAGCTGCACCGGAGAAAGCGAATGAGATCGCTACTACGGATTTGGCGCTGAAGGCGCTGGGTGTAGAACCTGAGATCGGCGCAGAGGTTCCGTTAGAATTTGAACTGCGGGGGAAAACTTATCATTACGATATGGTGCTTTCCGGCTGGTGGGAAGCAAGCAATGACTCTGTGAGCGTTGCGACTGTTTCAGAGCAGTTTATAAAAGAAAATCCCGATGTGGTTCAGAACACTTATGCGGTAGACCATGTAATGTCCGGCGTTACTTTTTCCGATGTCGTGCTGAAGAATAAAGCAAATGTTCAGCAGCAGTTGAATGAGTTCGTTTACTCCATTGGCGGCAATCCAGAGGATATGGGCGCAGACAATTTCATTCTCGCCTCCGAAAATCAAATGTCCCAGGGATTGACTTCATCAGAGTCCATCGTGCCTGCTGTTGTATTTATCCTGATGTTTGTCGTGTGCGGATACCTGCTGATCTACAATATCTTTGATATTTCCGTGATGCAGGATGTTCGTCAATACGGTCTGCTGCGGACGATTGGAACTTCCACACGGCAGATCAAGAGCATTGTGAACCGTCAGGCGGTCTGGCTCACGCTGATCGGACTGCCTATTGGTCTGATTGCCGGTTTCTTTGCCGGTTGGGTGCTGCTTCCTATCGTGACAGAGATCATTAACCTTGAATACTCTATGGTGGGTACATCCGTATCTACTTCGCCTCTGATCTTTGTTATCGCTGCCCTCTTTACAATCCTGACCGTGTTTATCAGCACCCGGAAGCCTGCAAAAAAAGCGGCAAAGATTTCTCCTCTGGAGGCGATCCGCTACACCGAGCAGAACGCCTATAAAAAGAGAAGTGCCAAACAAACCAATGGGGTAAAGCTGTCCCGTATGGCCTTTTCCAACTTAGGGCGCAACCGCAGGCGTTCAGCGTTTATCATTATTTCCCTGCTTCTGTGCATCGTCCTGTTTAATTCTATCATCATTGTGACGCAAAGTCTTGATGAAGAAAAGTGGGTAAACCGTGTTACCAGAACAGATTTTAATGTCTATAACTCCGCCGCATTTAATGTAATGGAAAGCGTTCAGCACCATGAAGATACGCTCTCACAGCAGGCGGTGGATCTGATTGCCGGACAGCCCGGAGTTGAGGATGAACGCTATCTTTACCGAAATACAAAAGACGATAGAAATGTGTTGGTTGACTATGGGTTTGAAGATTTAAGCGGCATAGAGCTATTCCATGAGGAAGAAGGCGTCGTAAATCAAAGCTATCAGGGATATAGCCTGTACACAAGTTCTGATACCGAAAGGCGCTATTTTGGTAATGTGATGGGAGCCTCCGAGAATTTCTGGGCGGATATGCGTATTTTTGAAGGCGAAAAAGATGCCGAAACCTTAACGCAGAAAATGGCTACCGGAGAATATGTCATTATTGGTTGCCCCATCGACAAATTGACAGAGGAACCAAATAACACTCCGCTGACCGATCAGTTACAGGTCGGGGAGAGCATTTCCTTCTACAAGGATGGGGAACTGGTCAAAACCAGCACCATCCTTGCAAAAGCGATTCTCGTGGGAACAGAAACAGAAACGCCCACAGGCACTACCGCTCAGGCACACATCGCCGGTGATGCTCCTTTTGTATATCTGCCGGACACTGTATTCAAGGAAATCTATGACGCTCCCACGCTTCTGACTTATGGATTCAATGTGGAGGAAGCCTTGCAGCCGCAGATGGAAGAATTCCTGAGCAGCTATGTGAGCGAAAATACTTCGGTTGCCTATACTTCCACCAAGCTGTTGAAAGAGCAACTTGATTCGGTCCGCAGCATGATTCTGGTTATCGGCGGTTTGATTGGCTGCATCATGGCCTTTGCGGGACTGATCAACTTTACCAACATGATTATTACCAACATCATCACCCGCCGCCATGAGTTCGCTACCATGCAAAGCATCGGTATGACCGGCAAGCAGCTTCGCCGCCTGATGGTCTATGAGGGCATCTATTATGCCGCCGGCGCAGACATTATTGGCGGAGCAGCCGCAGCGATCCTGGCAGTCACGGTGCTAAAGAGCGCATTAAATGGCCCCTCCATGTGGTTCTTTACCCTGAACATTACATTGGTTCCTGTTCTGGTCATTGGTGTGCTTTATCTGCTGCTGGCTGCGGTCATTCCGCTGATTGTTCTCCACTTCTTTAACAAGGGAACTGTGGTGGAACGGCTGAGGACTTCGGAGTAACGGCAGAGATTGCTACAATAAATAATCATAAACCTATTGAAAGCCGGGAGGAGGCATTTCCTCTCGGCTTTCCTCAAAAAATTTGAAATCTCACAGATTGGTGAGATTTCAGCTTGTTATTTTGTCGAAATGGCGTATGTCCGTGACATTTCTGTGAGGATTGCCTGTTAAGATAAAAGAAAAGTGAAAAAGTTGCCGCACGATAGCAAAAGAAAAAAAGCCATCGTACAGCGACTATATTGTTATGCACTTTGTAACGGTGGCTTTGAGAAATCAGAGCCGCCGTTTCTTTGCGTTTACACAAACCTATAACGACTTGCAGGGACGCGGTAGCCGATTGGAGGTTATTTTGCCGTGTCCTTTTCTCTTTTTCGCAGTATCCATGATCTGCACCAGCTAAAAAAAGCATAGCCCCTCCATCGGAGCAGTCCGGCTTTGGATATGAACTATACCATGTAAGCAATCTTCTTCATAAAACATTTCTGCGCCCTGCAGGTCCGTTGCGACTTGCTGGGCGCTTTTTGCTGTTTTCCGATGACAAGCCCGCCTCGAAAAAATTTTTTAAGAAATTTTCAAAAAGGAGGCTTTTAGCGGGTAGCGAGCGGCTTTGCGTTCGCCTTGTTAGCGGAAAGGGAGAAACCCACCTCATTCCCCCAGGAAAGGGGGTGAAAAGATGGATATGATCCCCCGCAATGACTATGGCGAGCGGTGCCAGTTCGATGCTTACTGCAAGCTGGTACTGTACCATGAGGCAATCGACTACCTCCGGGAAATGCAGAGGCGCCGTGACAGGGAACTGTCATTCAGCGACCTTCCGCAAATGGAGATGGACAAGCTCTGCGTTGTAGATCATTACCCCAGTGACAGATTTACATTCTCGTCCCACGGGTATGACCTACATATTGAAAATGAGCTTGTGGCTGATGCCTTCGCCGGTTTGTCCGTTCAGGAGCAGAGTATTTTGATCCTGCATTTTGTTCTGGACCTGCCGGATCAGGAGGTTGGCCGCCTTGTTGGAATGTCTCGCAGTGCCGTTCAACGGCGAAGGGCAAAATCATTGACCGAGCTGCGGATCAAGTTGGCCGCACTCATGCCGAAGGGAGGTTGAAGGTATGAAGAAACCCACTTACAAGGGCAAGGAGCTTCTTCCTCTTTCGGTGATCGACGCCGCCCGTGACGGGGACTCTCAGGCTGTGGATCAGGTACTCCGGTATTATGAGGGCTATATCAATAAGCTCTGCACCCGGACGCTTTACGATCCTGACGGCCAGCCCCATGTTCGGGTGGACGAGTACATGAAGCGCCGATTGGAGATCAAGCTCATTCATTCCATTGTCAGCATGAGCTGACAAGCCCGGTCTGAAAGCGGAAACAGCTTACCCTTTCCCTGTTTCTCTCTTTCGTGGCCGAAGGCAGCACCTTGACAAAGAAAGCCCGTTGGGAGGCCAACGCCGCAGTATAAGGCAAACGGATACATTCCTGTTTGTGCCGAGCCATACGGCCGGTGCGCCATGACCTCGTTTCAAGTCCGCAGGACGGGACCACTGTAACGGGCGAGCGAACAGCACCAGACCGCAAAGTAAGCGTGGCTGCTTGCGGGCGATGACACACGGGCAGGGTCAAAGATACTCGCGCATTGAACGCCCACAAAGCATTGTGCGCCGCACCCATCAGCATGGGCCGGGGTTAGACTCCCGTGGAGCTGTGCCAGCAGCCGTCCGTTTTGCCTCTTTCATTGCTATCTTTATGCTTTATGAAAGGGGATTTTATCATGCAAGATAAAGCTACAAATCCCGGCAAGACCAGCAGGCCAGAGAAAAATCCTCTGGATGCAAAAACGACCTATCACATTGGCAATCGGTCGTTCGTTGTTGAGCCGGTTTTCAAAGAAGAAAGCCCGGATACCCTAGGCAGCGTTCTCCTTCGCCTGATGAAGTCCGAGAGTGAAAAGCTGTAAATAGCTTTCAAACCCGGCTGACAGAGGCAGCAAATGGCGGTATAATGTGTTCGTACAAGTATATTTGCTATTCGACTGCCTTGACGGAAGGAGGACTTATGAAACAGTCGAATAACAAAAAATCCCGTGACGTGACCGCCTTTCTCTATGAAAGGCTTTCCCGTGACGATAATCTTGAAGGCGAAAGCTACAGCATCGGCAATCAAAAGAAACTGCTTGCCAAAGTCGCAAAGGAAAAGGGTTACACAAATCTGGTTCATTTCCTGGATGACGGCATTTCCGGCGTGACGATGGATCGCCCTGGTTTTGTAGAAATGATCTGCCAGTTGGAACAGGGAAAAGCCGCCGCCGTCTTTGTCAAAGACCTTTCCCGCCTGGGGCGAAACTACATTGAGGTCGGACGGCTGACGGAAGAATTTTTCCCGAACCATGATATCCGCCTGGTGGCCGTTTCGGATAACATCGACACGGCAGAGGGCGAAAATGAGCTTGCCCCGATCCGCAACCTGTTCAACGAGTGGTATGCCCGCGATATCAGCAAAAAGCGGCGCATCAGCAATAAGATCAAGGGCAATGCCGGTGAGCCGATGGGCCAGCCTCCCTATGGTTACATCAAGGACCCGAATGATCCGAAGCATTGGATCGTGGATGACGAGGCAGCCCAGGTTGTGCGCCGCGTTTACAGCATGACTTTGGAGGGGTTCGGAACAGAGCAGATTGCCGCCCAGCTTGAAAAGGACGATGTCCTGACCCCGCGGGCCTACTGGCTCACGAAGGGCATCAAACGCCCCGGCAAGGGCAAACAGCAGCCTCCTACCAAGTGGAACAGCTCCACAATAACCAAAATTCTCTCCCTGCAGGAATACTGTGGTGACATTCTCAATTTCAAAACTTATTCCAAATCCTACAAGAATAAGAAGCGAATCGACAATGACCGTGAGAATTGGGTGGTGTTCCAGGACGTCCATGAGGCGATCATCGAGCGTGCTGTGTATGAGCAGGTGCAGCAGAAGCGGGGCAAAATCCGTAAGCGCCGCACCAACAATGGAGAACACAATATGTTTTCCGGCCTGTTGGTCTGCGCCGATTGCTGCAACAACCTTCATTTTCACTTCAATGCTGTCTGGGATCATACAGAAAAGCTGCGGGAACAGTATGCAGCGGAACTAAAAAAGGTCACACAGTTGCAAAAACAGTGGGCGTTGAGGAAGCCAGTCCTCGATGCCCACTGTTTGACTTTGCAGAAAGAAATTTTGAGATTGGAACAGGAGGTTGATGCGCTGGTGATGGAAAAGCTGAATGGCGACGGAGGCTCATTTGCTCACGAAATCGGTACTTGAACACCGTAAATCAATCGCCTCAAAAACAAAATCGTGGCCCAGCGTCAGCGGCCACGATTTTGAACGAAGAAAGACCTTTGCTGTCGAGGCGGGCGCGCCCTGCGCGGCTGCCTGACATCCAAAGGTCATTTCTGAGTGGTGCGCCCGACAGGACTTGAACCTGCACGCTTACGCAATGGAACCTAAGGGTGATGGCACCTTGGTGAAAGTAAAATGTCCCCCTCTGTGCTCAACTGGGAGGACAGTTTCTGCATGCTCAAGGTCTTTTCCTTCATATACCCAACCTCCGTTCCTGCAAATTTGGGCGTGGAATACCACATATCACGCTTCATTGTCTGCGTCAATAGCAAAGCGAAAGGCTTTTTATGGGAATTTATACGGTTGTAATATTTATAGAACTGATTCTTGGTAATGCCTTGACGAAATTCGTTCTCAGCAATACAATGAAAGAGAAATCCAAAACGAGGTATGAGAACCATATCCCCTGAGCGACTGAAAGACCTTACTCGACGATTTCGGTCAGAAAACGATAGCTGCCATTCTACGCATGGAAATTTCTCGCTGTCGAAAGCAGGAAAAAGCATGCCCGTTTCTGTAAAAGTGAGAGATTTGCTGGACGAAGTGCTTACGGCGAATGTAACGGAGGTCAAATAGTGGATAAAAAGAGAGTCGGTCAAATCAAAGAACAATTTGATCTTGTAATACATAGTGACCAGGAGGCGCATATTGAATTCTGGTATGCGCGGGACCTCATGCCGCTTCTCGGCTATGAACGATGAGAGAATTTTGATAAGGCAATCGGGCGAGCTGTCGAATCCTGCAGAACCAGTGGAATAGAGGTTTCAGACCATTTTCGTGAGGTCACGAAAATGGTCCGGTTAGGAAGCGGCTCTCAGCGGGAAATCAAGGATTATATGCTTACTCGTTATGCCTGCTATTTGATTGCCCAGAATGGAGATCCGAAAAAAAAAGAAATTGCATTTGCGCAAAGCTACTTTGCCGTTCAGACTCGGAAGCAGAACTGATTGAAGAACGCATTTCTCTTATTGAGCGAACAGAAGCCAGAGGCAGGTTGCGAGAATTCGAAAAACGGCTTTCCCAGAACATTTATGAGCGCGGCGTGGATGACGCTGGGTTTGGTCGCATTCGCTCGAGGGGTGATCGGGCGCTGTTTGGTGGTTACACGACACAAGAAATGAAGGAACGACTTGGTGTAAAAGATAATCGCCAGCTGGCTGATTTCCTGCCGACACTCTCCATTGCCGCAAAGAGCCTTGCAGCGGAAATGACCAACTATAATGTCGAGGAGAAGGACCTTCAAGGCGAATCCGCCATTACCGGAGAACATGTGCAGAATAATCGGTCTGTACGAGATATGCTTGGGCAGCGCGGCATTCAGCCGGAGAATTTACCTGCCGCAGAAGACATCAAGAAACTGGAGCGGCGCGTAAAATCGCAGGAAAAGGAACTGGCTGCACAGTCCGGAAAGCTTCCTTGCGAAAGCGAGGAGGATAAATAATGGATTCTCTATGTGCGAAAAGCAGGAGGCAGCCTATAACTTATGGTTGCCTCCTGCTTTTATTAGAATGATTGGTATCAGGGCTGGTAAGGAACGTCACTTGTTCAGCTTGCACAGCCGGTTCCGCTCTGCCAGCTGCGCTGCTGCGCGTTTGATCAGCACCTTCGCACTTTCGGTGTCATTGTCGAGAACAGCCCGCTCCAGCTCGTCCATGCAGGCGGACAGCTCGCGCTCGATGTCCTTCGTTGCGTCATTAGTCACGGGGTCGCTGTATCGGAACGCGTCGGAAAGCTTTTGTGCATCTGCCTTCAACTCTGCATTCTCACAGCGAGAAACCAATGCAGCTGCACGGGATTGCAGCGCGCGCATAGCGGCCACATCGGTTTTGAGCTGCGCATCCTGACGCTCGACCTCGTCGCGCATTGCATCCGCTGCGATGACGCCGACGGCAGCAGCAGCCAGCAGCAATACAAAAATAATGACTGCGATCCATGCTGCGCAGAATTTTGCGATTGCCATGAACAAAAAGCTCAACGTGATCTGCACGATCAAATACACGACACCAATACGCGCGATTGGGAAACCGTAGAATTTGCTGCGCGCATCCTTGCCCTTTGTAAACGACAGCTTCAGCACATACAGCTGTACGCCGAACGCTGCCAGCGTGAACACCAGCGCCAGCCAGAACACGGCGGTCTTTGCAAACGGGATCACGAATGCCAGCACCAGATATGCAGCCAGCACAATGGCAAGAATCAGAATCGCCTGAAATTTCCCTTTGTTCCGTTTCATCATCCATCCCTCCAATCAGCAGGATTCATCTTTCTTCCGTCCGCAGTTGGGGCAGAACTTGCTCAGAATATCTTTTGTGCCGCATTCCGGGCAAGTCCAGCCGCTGGATCCCTCCGGCTTTTTTGCGCCGCAATTCGGGCAGAATCTGCTCTGGATGTTCTTCGTGCCGCACTGTGCGCAGTCCCAGCCGGTTTTCGCTTCAGGCTTTTTGCCGCCGCAGTCGGGGCAGAAGTTTGTCGTGATGTTCTTATGACCGCACGCCGGGCAATCCCAAACGCCCGCGACGGCTGCACCGACTGCCGCGCCCATCTGCGCGGCGTCCTGTGTCATGGGATTCAGCGCGTCCTTCGTCATGCCGATGACGCTGCCCATCGCGCCGAGGCTCACACCAAGCCCTGCGAGATCGCCCAGCGCGCCCGCGGCGTTCGCGTCGCCGCCAAGTCCGTTTTTCATTGCTTCCATGCCGACCTGCCGCGACGTTTCCTGCTGATAGGTGTAGCCCTTCATGCGCATTTCGGCGGCTTCCGCCTCGGCCTGCATCCGATAAGCCTCTGCTTCTGCCTGCTTCTGAATTTTGAGCGCTTCCGCCTCGCCCTGTGCGCCGATGATCTTCATTCTAGCAGCCGTCTGCGCCTCAACCGCCTTGCGGTCTGCGGCAGCTTCCGCCTCAGCCTTGCGGATGTTCTCCTGCCGGACGAGCAGATACTGCTCGGCGTACTGCTCCTTCATGCGGCGGAAATTGGGGTCGTCGTCCGGCGTTACAATGCGGCTGACGTAGAACTCCGGCATGGTCAGACCGTACTCGTCCAGCGCGGCATTGATCCGCTCGCGCAGCGCACCAGAGAGCGCCATGAGGTGCTCGTCGATCTCCAGAATGTTGATGGTATTTTCCTTGATCGTCTGCGCGAGGTAGCTCTTGACCTGCGTCATGACCATCGAGCGGAAGAAGCCCTTGCCGTTTCCGATGCCCAGCAGCTGCTCCTGCCCAAGCCCGCCCGTCGTGCCGACAACCTTGAGCAGCAGTTTGCGCGAATCGGTCACGCGAATATTGAATTCACCCGACGCACCAATCTCGATATGTAAGCCGGAGGCAGGGTCAAACAGACGCACCTTGCTGTCCGTGCCCCATTTGATGCCCATCTGGGTAGCGAGGTTGACAAAGTAGACCTCGGAATGGAACGTGCCCTCGGTGTCGGTCGGGAGCTTGTAGAGCTTCTCCAGCAGCGGCAGCTGCTGCGTTTGCAGCGTGTAGCGCCCCGCTCCAAAGAGGTCGAGCGCCTGCCCGTCGCGGAAGAAGATAGCTTCCTGGCTCTCGTGGACGATCAGCTGCGAACCGAAGTTGAAGTCCTCGATCGGGTGCTTCCAGACAAGCGTTTCGTTGTCGCCCTCGTACTTGATGATGCTGGCAAGGCCGTCCTTTTTGATCTTCTCAGTCGCGACCCGCTCGGCTACGTCGTTCACGCAGTCGCAGACGGGGCAGGTATAGGTCGCGGCCGCCTTGCTTGTGCGCAGGCGGATGCCGCACTGTGCGCAGGAAAACTCTACGGTATTGGACTGCTCCGCCATCGTGTTGATCGGCTCATGGCAGACCGGGCAGAGCGCCTTCTCGCCCCTGGACTGGTCGAACACGACCATGTTCCCGCAGTGCGGGCACTCCCGCCCCGCCAGCTTGTCCGTGCGCACATTGATCGTATAGCCGCATGCGCAGTCGATCTTCTTCCGCGCAAAGAACCCCGTCCGGGCCTCCGCGTATTTCCCACAGTTGGGACATTCGATGACAAATTTACTCATAATCTATCCCTCATTTTTCAGACGGTATATACTGAATTTCTCCACCAGAAACGGCATATAGGCATCGTTTTCCCTTTTCCATCTGTTTGCTGTCCGGTTTGATCATTTCCTGATAGTTCTTGCAGAAGTCAGCGATTGCATCTTTTCCGACAATTAGGATGAGTTCAACATACCCTGTCTTTGGAGGCCAAACATTTCGATAGAACGGCATAACAGCTACTGCTGAAACGTTTTCTTGAAGCAAATCTTCGCCCTTTTTGCCGAAGGACAGTTTGTATTTCTTTCCGGAGTGGATCTGGCTTTGTATTGCAGCATTCCATACAATATAGCATTCTTTGTAATAGTTGTAGTTGATCACAAGTTGAAACCCATTCGTTAGATTGCTTATGCTGGGATTCCCTGTCGATGTTCTGAACTTTACGGTCTTCTGATAATCAGGAATATATTGTTTTATTGCACTTTTCGAGGTTTCGGGCCAAATATTATTTACCCAGTTGTCAACTATCGGATGATCTCCTGTTTTTATTTTCGACATAATGTTCTCCTCACGATTTTAAGTGCATCTCAATCCGGGAGCTTGATATCCGTCCAAGTGGCGACATTTTCTTCGCCCGACACAGACCGTCCGACAAATACAACAGTTCCGTCAGACTTTATGCCGTAGTTTTTTCCACTTCTCGCCGCGATAGCTACAATATCAGTCCAATCGGTAACATTATTTTGGCCGGTTGACTCCAAGCCTGTGGATATAACAGTTCCATCGGAGCTCAGAGCCGCAGTGTGATTTGCGCCCACTGCGATTGCAACAATATCCGTCATTATTTTTACGTGACATTTTCCGTTCGTGACGCTGCCAACAGCAACGACCGTACCGTCTTTCTTGAGCCCAACCGTATGATATGTTCCAGCGGCAATCGCAGTAATTTCTGACCACTTGTCAACGTTGCACTGTCCGTCTGTATTTATACCGGTAGCAACAACGGTTCCGTCAATCTTTAATCCGACCGTAAACCATCGACCGGCAGAAACTTCCATGATGTTTTCCCAATCGGACACGTTGCATTGTCCGTACTCATTTTTCCCGGCAGCAACAACCGTTCCATCTGTTCGCAGCCCAACCATATGATCTTCATTCACTGAAATAGAAACAATATTGTCCCAATCAGAAAGATTCAGTGTTTCTCCTGTTGTCACGACAGTGCCGTCGGCCTTTAGTCCTGCACTTACATTGTAACTCGCAGAAACTGCGATAATATCAGTCCATCCGGAAACATCACATTGCCCGTTTGTATTGCGCCCCGCTGCATAAACCGTTCCGTCTGTTTTAAGGCCAATGGTGTGAAAGGCACCTGCGCCAATGGAGTCACGTTGCGCGACATTGTTCCACAGCGTGAAACTGCGTTCCCGTGCGTCATGGTAATTTCCGAGCTTTCCAAAAAGGATAGCGGCTTCTGCTGTTTCACCCGCGTTTTGAAGCGTTTCTGCGTCTGCATAGTCACGCGCATTGGATGCTTCAATCATGCGCGCGTGGCTGTCTTTGTAATCCAATTCAGAAAAAATTGTTATAGCACCATCGTAATCTCCGGCAGCCAGCAATTCTTCAGCCTTAGAATAGTTCGAAGACGGAATGATGACCTTGGTAATAAGCAGTACCGCTGCAATAATGACAACTGCCGCCGTAACGCCGATGATTGTGAGCTTCTTGGTTTTTGCGGCTTTCAGCTTTGCCTCCTGCGCGGCAAGTTTCTCCGCTTCCTCAGCGCGCTTTTTCTGTTCTGCGCGCAGACGCTCAAATTCCTCTTTGCGCTTCTGCTCATCTTCCTGCTTTGCGAGGGCCTGCTTCTGTTTTGCGGCCAGCTTTGGCTCGGTTTCCTTCAGGAACGCGCGATAGGCCTCGGTGACGCGCTGCTTTTCCGCAGATGCCTCCCGCTCTGCTTCCTGTTCCTGCTGCCGAAGGGCATTTGTCAGACCGGTGCGCAGCGCCTCACACTGCGCTTTTGTCTCGCCGGAAGCGAATTTCTCTGCGCGTGCGAAATTTCGGTCGTCATCCAGCCGCTGCATGGTCTGTTTCTGCGCGTCGCGGAAATATGCCGCCCGGTCGGCGCAATAGCCCCGGTCAAAACGCAGCGCTGTACGGATATCCGTAGGGTCGTAATACTCTGGCACCTGATAGTTCTTTACGCACGCATCAATAAACGCCTGATCCTCTGCGCACGCCTCGGCATTGTGCTTCGTCGGCGCATCAGCGGTGATCCCTGTACAGCTGCTCTGCACATAGGTTTGTACGTTCGCCTTGCGCGCCTTGGCTAAAAACTTCCCCAGATACGCCGCGCCGCATTTTGCATCCTGATTGAGCACCTGCTCGAAAAATTCATCGGCCTTTTCCCACTCGCCGTCTTCCAGCGCCATCTGTCCGCGGTCGAGCAGCGCCTGCACGTTGCTGCCGCCCTCATTATGTACAACGACGGTTTCCTTGACCGTTTCGGTCATAGCCTCCTGCGGCTTTGCCGCGTCCACGACCTTTTTGACGCCCCGGATGAGGTCTTGAATAAAACCGATTTTGCCCATATCCTGACTTTGCAGCATGCTGAGTTCTTCGGGCATATCATACGGATCCATATCGCGGTAGCAGGGGATGAGCAGACGGCTGCGGTCGGTGCGCATGAGCGCAAGATACCGGCTCCATTCATTTTTGACCCAGACAGCGTTCAGATATTCCGGCTTCGTGCCGACCACGACCATGACCTTTGCCGAGTGCAGGGCAGCGAAGATGTACGGCTCGTACTCCTGCCCAAGCTTATCCTCCAGCGTGATGCGCGCAAAGAAGACCTTATAGCCCGCGCCGGTGAGCTGATAATAAATATCCTGCGCCAGCGCAGAATCCTTCGTACGCCTGCCGTTCTCGTCGGATTCCTTGTAGCAGATGAACACGTCAAACGGCGTTTCCTTCTGCGAGATCGCCAGAATGTCCTTTTGCAGCGCGGCAATGCGCTGCGCTTCTTTTTCGTACAGGCTCCGCGCCACGCCGTCGGAGTATTGCAGCGCAGCCTGATAGTCCACGTCGTTCAGAATGCTGTCAAAGCTCGCGCGGTGGCACGTCGGGATACGCTCGCCGGAAGCCGGATCCTGCACGTACTCGATGCCGTACCGGCAGAGCAGCAGATTCCAGTGCGCCTCCGCGTCCGCGTCATTCTCGCCGATCAGTCGCTCGTAGATCGCCGCGGCCTTGTCAAATTCACCGTTCCGCCGCAGATGCGTACCGCGGTTGAATAAGCTCAGCCGCTGGTCGTCGTCCGTCTTTGGCAGCGTCATCGTGCTGCCGCAGTATTCACACGTTCCAAAAGTCTTGTCCGCAGAGATCTCAATATCCCCGCCGCACATCTTACACTTGATTATCGCCATCTTCTCGTCCTTCTTTCTCTGTCAGTTGGGGAGTTTGATGTCCGTCCAGTTGGAAATGTCGCATTGACCACGCCAATTCCAACCGACAGCCACAACCGTTCCATCTGCTTTTAGGCCGACCGTGTGGCTACGCCCGGCGCTGACGGCAGAAATATCCATCCAATCAGAAACATCACATTCCCCGTCACCGTAAGATCCAACAGCAACGACTGTTCCATCTGCTTTCAGACCGACTGTATGATAATCTCCACAGGCGACAGCCACGATGTCTGACCAGCCGGAAACGTCACATTCGCCGAAGTCATTGCTGCCCACAGCAATCAGGGTTCCATCCGCTTTCAATCCAACCGAATGAGTGCTCCCAGCCGAAATTGCGACAATATTTGTCCAGTCGGAAACGTCGCATTGGCCACACCGGTTCCAACCGACAGCCACAACCGTTCCATCTGCTTTTAGACCGACTGTGTAAGTGTCTCCGGCACTGATCGCTACAATATCATTCCAATCAAATACATCGCAGCATCCCTTATAGTCATTACCAACAGCAACTACAGTTCCATCCGCTTTCAAGCCGACTGTGTGAGCGTTTCCAGCGCTGATTGCCACAATATCTGTCCAACCGGAAACGCCACACTGACCGCAGCCATTATTACCCGCAGCAATCACGGTTCCATCCGCTTTCAAGCCGACTGTGTGAGCGTTTCCGGCGCTGATTGCCACAATATCTGTCCACCCGGAGACGTCGCATTGGCCGTCGTCGTTATCACCTACGGCAATCACGGTTCCGCCCGTTTTCAGCGCAGCAGTGTGTGACCACCCTGCTGCCAGTGGTACCCGTACAGCTATGGTGTCCCACAAGGACATACTACGCTCCCGTGCATCTTGATAACCGGCACACTTACCAAACGAAATGGCTGCTTTCTCCACATCTCCAGCAACCAGCGACGCCTCTGCTTGTACATAATTCTTCGCATTTGCGGCTTCCATACGCATAGCGGCAGAATTCTTATACTCGCCCAGAGACGTAAGTGCTGTGATTACACCATCATAATCGCCAGAAGCCAGCAGTTTTTCAGCTTTGGAATAGTTCACAGCCGGGACGATGACCTTGACAACAAAAATCATAGCTGCAATAGCCGCAGCAACCACTGCAAGCCCGATACGCTTGTTTTTTTGAGCCTTCGCTGCGGCTTTCTTCGCTTCCTCCGCCTCTTTCAGCCGCTGCGGGTGCTCCTCTTCCAGTTTGGCTTCGGTTTCCGTCAGGAATTTGCGATAATCTGCTGTGATTCTGGCTTTGTCCGCGTCCTCGCGCTTTTGCGCATCGGCGCGGAGCGTGTCCAGCGTCTGCGGAATATCCTCCGTGATCGTCTTGGCCTCGCTGGAAGCATACTTTGTGGCACGCATCAGCTCTTTGTCGGCGGCAAACTGCTCCTGTGCTTCCTCTGCACGCAGCGCGTAAAGGCTCGATGCCTCACAATATTCCAGATCAAACTCCAGCATCTGGCGAATCTTTTCTCCGCTCAAAATACCGGGCACGGTATATTTTCCCACACACGACGTGATAAAGGCCTCATCCGGTTCACACGCATCCGCGTTTTTTTCGTTGGGAGCTTCGGCCTTCACGTTTTCGATATACGCGTCCGCGTAGGCCTTTGCCGAACGGCATTCCACGCGGGCTAAGAACTTCCCCAGATACGCCGCGCCGCACTCCGCGTCTTGATTGAGTACCTGCTCAAAGAACTCATCCGCCTTGCTCCACTCGCCGTCCTCCAGCGCCATATTGCCGCGCTTGAGCAGGGCCTGCACATTGCTGCCGCCCTCGTTATGTACCACGACGGTCTCCTTGACCGTTTCCTTGGCGGCCTCCTGCGGCTTGCCCGCGTCGATCACTTTTTTGACGCCACGGATGAGATCCTGCATGAAGCCGATCTTGCTCATGTCATAGCTTTGCAGCACAGACAGTGCCTCCGGCAGATCATACGGATCCATATCGCGGTAGCACGGCAGAAGCAGCTTGCTTCTGTCCTTTTTCATCATGGACAGGAAGCGGCTCCATTCGTTTTTGACCCAGACGGCGTTAAAATGCTCCGGCTTCGTGCCGATCACGACCATGACCTTCGCGGAGTTCAGCGCCGCAAAGATATACGGCTCATATTCCGCGCCCGCCTTGTCCTCCAGCGTGATGCGCGCGAAGAATACGCGGTAGCCCTGCTCTGTCAGCTCGTAGTAGACCTCCTGCGCCATCAGACTATCGCGCGTGCGCTGACCGTCCTCACCGGTTTCCTTGTAGCAGAGGAAGACATCGAACGGCTGCTCATTCTGCGAGGTGGCAAGAATGCCGCGCTGCACCTCGGCGATCTTTGCCGCGTCCTTCTGATACTGGCGGCGGGTGATGCCGTCGGAATGCTCGACTGCAGCCAGATAGTCCACGTCCTCCAGAAAGCTATCGAAGCTCGCACGGTGACACGTCGGCAGCCACTCATACGTCGCCGGATCTTCCACATATTCGATACCGAACCTGCACAGCGCACAGCACCAGTGCGCCTCAGCGTCGTTGTCGTCCTCGGCAACGATCCGCTCATACACGGCCAGCGCCTTGTCAAACTCGCCGCTGCGCCGGAAATGATTGCCGCGGTTAAACGCCGCCGCCCGCTGCTCGTCATCTACTTTGGGCAGCGTCATCGTGCTGCCGCAGTATTCGCACGTCCCAAACGTCTTATCCGCAGAGATCTCAATATCTCCGCCGCACATTTTGCATTTAATAATTGCCATGATCTTCTCTCCCACTTTCCATCATCAGCCTGTTATATCTGAAACAAATTCAACGCCGCAATCAAAGCATTTCTTTCGGCCAGAAGGTTGTATTGAGCCGCAAAGCGGACATACGATCTGATCTCCCAGCTTGGAAGGTACTACTCCATCCAAAGCATGATTTTTAGATAGATAATTCTTTTTCGCCAGAGCGGAAATCTCCTTTTGGGTATCCTGCCGCTGCTCGTTCAGAATTGAGATCTTCTTTGCATATTCAGCGCATTGTGCATACAATTTCTGCTTTAAGGCATCTGCTTCCTTCTGCTTCTGCTGCCGTTCCTTCAAGCGGAAAAAAGGTATTTCATCGCACGCTTCCTGTGTGCTTTGCATCTCGTCCCGAGTCGTCTTTTCAAATTCTCTGGCCTCATTCTGCAGCAAGCCAAGTTCTTCTGTCTGTTTTGCCAGCTGCTCTGCAAGAATGCTGTAACGTTTTTCGTTCTCACGGAATACTTCCAGCATTTGTGTGCATTCAGTTATTAAATTCTTCGCATCCCTGTAAAAGGCTTCCGCCTGGCGGAAGGAATCTGCTAATTGTCTAAACTCGTCAGATGTTTGCGCCGTTTTCATTTTCTTACAAGCCGCATCGTACACGACCTTTACTTCAACGGCTGTTTTTACTTTTTGGAGACTTTGCTTTATTTGGCTATCTCCGAATCTGAATGCCTTTTTATAGTACCCCAGTTCTTCGGCTGTGCCGAAATCATCCGGTAAGATAATCTCATCGCATGAAATATTATTGACAGATGTTATTCTCAACTGTGCAAGCAGCTTTCCCAGGTATGCTTCCGCACACTCCGGGTCGAGATCAAGCACTTTATCAAAATAGGTATCTGCATTTTCCCAGTCCTTGTCTTCCAAAAACAAATGCCCGCGCCGGAGTAACGCATCTGTGTTTGGGGAAGCTGCGATAGGTGTCGGGCTTTGTGCTCCTTTTTGTCCATTGCTTTTTCCAAACAGCTTCTCGATTCCGCGCAGCAGGTCCTGCGTTGCGCCGACCTTGCCGAGATCCTGTGCCTGCAACTTTGCAAATTCCTTCGGCATATCGTAAGCATCAATATTCTTGTAGCACGGAATGAGCGACTTCTTCTGTCCGGCGGCGATGAGCTGCAAGTACCGGCTCCACTCGTTCTTGACCCATGGGGCGTTATAATACTCGTAGTCTGTGCCGACCGCCAGCATCACGCGCGCGGAATTGAGCGCAGCAAAGATATATGGCTCGTACTCCTGTCCGAGCTTATCCTCCAATGTAATGCGAGAGAAGAATACCCGATAGCCTTTTTCTGTCAATGCATCATATAAGTCCTGCGCCAGAACGGAATCAAGCGTTCGCTGACCGTTCTCATCCGTCTCTTTGTAGCAGATGAAAATATCATATGGTTCTTCACGGCTGGAAACCTCGATGATGCCGCGCCGCAGCTCTTCAATGGCTTTGGCTTCCTCGCGGTAAAGCTTCCGCGTGACTACGTCAGAATATTCCATGACCAACTCAAAATTTGCATCTTCCAGCACACTGTCAAAGCTTGACCGGTGGCAAGTTGGAACCTTTTTGCCCGTTGCCGGATCGTCAACATATTCAATACCATATTTACAGAGCACAAGTCCCCAATAGGCTTCCGCTTCCTCTGGGAACTCCGCGACAATCGATTCATAAACGCCCGCCGCCTTATCAAATTCGCAGGCAAAGCGCAGCCGGTTTGCACGCGCAAACAGTGTCAGTTTCTTCTCATTATCCTGTTTTGGGACTGTCTGCTGCGTTCCGCAGTATTCGCAGACCGCGATCTGGCTGTTTTCTTCGACATTTAAATCGCCGCCGCACATCTTACACTTGATAATTGCCATTCTCTTCTCCCTCTTTCGGCTTTATTTAGAACCTCTATCAAGATGATTTAATGCAAACTCCATGCAGAGTGTTAAAACTTCATTTCTTGTCCGACCCGTATCGGCTGCAATCGTGTCAATTTCCTGCAGCATGTCGCGTGGCAATCGCATGGAAATGACGGCAGATTCACCAATGTATTTTTTTACTGGAATTTCTAAACGCGGTTCATCCAAATAGCATCACCCCTTTATTTACCATCGTACTACAAATGTATTCTTTGCGCAAGCCTTTTCAAAAAAAATAATATGGATTTACCGTTTTAACCACTGTGCAAATTCCCCCTGTGAGATTTCCCCTGCCTCACACTTCTCCTTTTCCTTCTGCGCTTCCTTGCTCCAAGCCGAGAACGCTTCCTGAGAGATTTTGCCCGCACGGATCCATGCGAAGCGGCGCTTGTACTCGCGGCGATAGATTTTCAGCAGCTCGTCCTGCGCGTGGCTTTGCATATACTGCCGCATCGCGCCGACCTCTTTGCAGGTGCGGCCGCGGTTGTCGAACACACGGCTGCAATACTCTGTGCTGCCATGAACCGTGAGCGCAAAATATTTACCGCAGTTCTTGCAGGTGCGCATCGCAATCCTTTGCCGGATGCACTCACGCAGAGAAAAGTCGATCAGGTCGTACATATTTTGTGGATATAGCACCTCAGCGAACTGTTTCTCCTCTACAAACTCGAACGAAATCTTCATCGGCTGGAAGTCAAATTTCTGCAAGGACGGAGCCTGCTCATACGCCTGCACTCGAATAGAAAAGTCCACGTCTGTGATGCTTGCGTCCAGCACCGTCTGGAACAGGCGCAGAATTTGCTGCTGCATCGTCGCAAGATTGCTCGGAACGTGTGCCAACTCCTTGTGCAGCAAAAGCTTCGTGAGATTTTTGTAATCTGCTGCCTGCTTCAACCGGTCGCTCCAATCCAGCCACAGGTAGAAAAAATACGGATGCTCGTCCTTGAAATCATCCAGAAGTTCTTGCACTGGCTTCAGGCACTTTGTGTCCCGCGTCTGATAAAATTCCATCAGCGAGCGCTCCGCTTCATGGAAGCGCAGCTCCCACGAATTGATATCATAATACACGAACGACAGCAGGCTGTCCGGAAACGGGCGGTCTGCTATTTTTACGACATACTCGGCGTTGCCTTCTTTGCACTCCAATGTTTCTGCACTGTCCAGAAGATAAAACTTGCACTGAAAATCAGACATGACTGCACCTCGAAATAGATTTATAGAAATTTATA
>OHHU01000499.1_pt1 | contig 23406 bp, 20 predicted proteins | sample 1568151 | NCBI WGS metagenome assembly OHHU01 (sample SAMEA3879572, study PRJEB24766) | human gut metagenome | biome: human-associated habitat; feature: feces | place: USA | collected 1985/1987 | reverse complement strand
GGCAAACGAGTGCCTTCAGCTCCACTCTCCACTCTCCAAACTCCGCTCTTAACTTGGTGCGGGTTCAGCACATCGTTCTTCGCTCTCCGCTCTCCACTCTCTTAATCAAAACCCCTCCACCGCTCTGCGGTCCCCCTCCCCTTGCAGGGGAGGCAAACGAGTGCCTTCAGCTCCACTCTCCACTCTCCAAACTCCGCTCTTAACTTGGTGCGGGTTCAGCACATCGTTCTTCGCTCTCCGCTCTCCACTCTCTTAATCAAAACCCCTCCACCGCTCTGCGGTCCCCCTCCCCTTGCAGGGGAGGCAAACGAGTGCCTTCAGCTCCACTCTCCACTCTCCAAACTCCGCTCTTAACTTTCCACACTCCGCTCTCCGCTCCTGATTTCTCATTTCTCCTACCTATATAAATGTACCTTTAAATGCGCCTTTCGGGCTTGCCGAACTCCTTAAAATATGGTATAATAGAACGAAGGTAATAATGCCGCATAATGCGGCAGGGCGGAGGCTTTGCGTGTACATCACCGCCGTAAGACTTTATTGTTTCAGAAGTTATACGGAGCTGCGGTTTGAGCCTGCAAAGGGGCTTAACGTCATTGTGGGCGCAAATGCGGCGGGCAAGACGAACATTCTGGAATCCGTTTTCCTTGCTGCGTTGGGCAGGAGCCACCGAACGCGCCGCGATGCGGAACTTATCAACTCCCTTTCCGACAAGGCATATGCGGGCATTGAGCTTGTGAGTGCAACGGGGAAGCACAGCATTGAACTCAAGCTGTTTTCCGGCGCACCGAAACAGGTTTTTATCGACGGGCAGCGCATCAGACGCATGGGCGAGCTTATGGGCGTTCTGAACGCCGTAATGTTTTCACCAGAGGATCTCTCCCTCGTCAAGGACTCTCCCGAAACGCGCCGCCGCTTTATGGACATGGAGCTTTGCCAGCTTCGACCCGCCTATTTTTACCGTTTGCAGCAATATAATGCCGCCCTCAAGCAGCGCACCGCGCTTTTGAAAACAAGTTTTCCGTTCGAACCGAACATTGAACTTCTCGACATGTGGGACGATAAGCTTGCGGAGCTCGGCGGTTCGGTCATGCTGCTTCGCCGTGATTTTCTTGACAGGCTCAGCACCGCTGCGCGGGATCTGAACCGCAGCATCACGGGCAATTCCTCTGTCGGGCATGAACCGGAAGAGCTTTTTACCTATTACAAACCCTCCGTTCCCTTCGAGGGCGACGGCGCGCGCGCCGCACTCGGGGATGCACTCTGCAAGGCACGGGCGGAGGATATCCGCCGCGGCTGCACAACCAAGGGGCCGCACCGGGACGACATCGGCATTCTGCTCAACGGGCGCGATGTCCGCGTTTTCGGTTCCCAGGGGCAGCAGCGCACGGCAGCATTGAGCCTTAAACTGAGCGAGCTTGCGCTTATGCGCCGCATTCGGGGCGAGGCGCCGGTTCTGCTTTTGGACGATGTTCTGAGCGAACTGGACAGCGACAGGCAGCGGGAGCTGCTTTCAAGCGCATTCGACTGCCAATGCTTTTTAACCTCCACAACTCTCGACGGCCTTGAACAGGTGCCGAACATGACGGTGTTTGAATGCAGCGGCGGCAAACTCAAAAAAATTCTGTCAGCAGAAAATTGATTCTGTGTTGATTTAACATTGTATAAATAAATGCCGTTCTGTGGTTGTTTTAAATCATACGGTCGGCATTCTCTCAAAACAGCCCGACATAAAAATTCCGGCGGACAGGGCTCCGCCGGCGGCAGCTTTTCAAAAATGCCGCGGGTTTTACTCTGAAAGGAAATAATTTTAAAAATGGAAACGACTTATAACGCTTCGCAAATACAGGTGCTTGAAGGATTGGAGGCCGTTCGCCGCCGCCCGGGCATGTATATCGGTTCAACCGATTCAAGAGGCCTGCACCACCTTGTTTATGAAATCGTCGATAACTCCATCGATGAAGCAATGGCGGGATTCTGCACTCATATTTATGTTACCATTCATGCGGACAACTCCATTACCGTTGTTGACAACGGCAGGGGCATTCCCGTTGATATTCACCCCAAAACCGGCAAATCCGCGCTTGAAGTCGCACTTACCATGCTTCATGCGGGCGGCAAATTCGGCGGCAGCGGCTATAAAGTCTCCGGCGGCCTTCACGGTGTCGGTCTTTCCGTTGTTAACGCATTGAGCACGGAACTTACCGCCGAGGTGCGTCGGGACGGGCATATTTACCGGCAGATCTGCCGCCGCGGCATAAAGGTCACGGAGGTTGAAATCGTGGGCAACTGCGGAGCGGATGAGCACGGCACAACGATTCATTTTGTTCCCGACGAAGAAATTTTTGACGAAGTGAACTATGAATACGATATCCTTGTTCGACGGCTGCGCGAGCTTGCGTTCCTAAACGGCGGCGTGCGCATCATCGTGACGGATGAACGCTGCGACCCGCCCGTGCAGGACAGCTTCCATTACGAAGGCGGGGTTGTTGAATACGTTCGCTATATCAACAAAAACAAAGAAGTTCTGCACCCCGACCCCATTTATTTTTCCGCTGTAAAGAACGATAATCCGCTTGAAACGGCAAGCGTTGAAGTTGCGCTGCAATACAACGACGGCTACAGCGAAAATGTTTTTACCTATGCCAACAACATCAACACCATCGAGGGCGGCAGCCACCTTGCGGGTTTCCGTGCGGCAATGACAAGGGTCATCAACGACTACGCCCGAAAGTTTAAAATCCTTAAAGACAGCGACCAGAACCTGACCGGAGACGACATCCGCGAAGGTTTGAGCGCTATCATCAGCGTTAAGCTGACAGAGCCGCAGTTTGAAGGGCAGACAAAAACAAAACTCGGCAATGCCTACATAAGAACCCTTGTTGACAACGCCGTGACGGTCGGCATGGCGACCTATCTTGAAGAGAACCCGGCGCAGGCAAAGCTTATTCTCGACAAATGCCTCAGTGCAAGCCGCGCAAGGGAAGCGGCGCGCAAGGCACGCGAGCTGACCAGACGCAAGTCCGTTTTGGATTCCGCCGCACTGCCCGGCAAACTTGCGGACTGTTCCGAAAAAGATCCTTCAAAATGCGAACTGTTCATCGTTGAGGGCGACTCCGCAGGCGGTTCCGCCAAGGAAGGACGCGACAGGCATTTTCAGGCCATCCTTCCGCTGCGCGGAAAGATTCTGAACGTTGAAAAAACCCGTTTGGACAAAATTCTCGGCAATGCGGAAATCAAATGCATGATAACCGCATTCGGTGCGGGCATGGATGCGGATTTTGACGAAACCAAGCTCCGCTATCACAAAATCATCTGCATGACCGATGCCGATGTTGACGGAAGCCATATTCGCACACTGCTGCTGACGTTCTTCTATCGGCACATGCGGCCGATGATAGAGCGCGGCTATGTTTACATTGCCCAGCCTCCTCTCTATCTCATCAAAAAGGGCAATACGGAACGCTATGTCTATTCGGACGAAGAGCTGAACAGAACTCTTGACGAAATCGGCAGGGATAAAATCTACATTCAACGCTATAAAGGTTTGGGCGAAATGAACCCCGAACAGCTTTGGGACACGACAATGGATCCCGCGAACCGCATTATGCTTCGCGTCACAATGGACGATGCAATGCTTGCGGACGAAACTTTCACCCTTTTGATGGGCGACAGGGTTGAACCGCGCCGCGAATTTATTGAGCAGAACAGCAAGCTCGTTGCCGACCTTGACGTTTGATTCGGAAACGTTTCATTTTTCAAACGGCAGATTAAGAGCTTTGAGCTCTGCGATCCGAAATTATTAACACGATTCAATGACTTGACGACCGACGAAAGGTGCGATGCACCGACTGCGGCAGGCTTCGCACCTTTCATGCAGGAGAAATAATGGACGAAAACAAAAAAAGACCCAATCTTGAAATGCTCGGAACAAACGAGCTGCCGACCGATGTTGAAGGCGGCAGAATATTGCCCATAAACCTTGTGGGTGAAATGAAGCGAAGCTTTATATCATACGCAATGGCTGTTATCATCAGCCGTGCGCTTCCCGATGTGCGCGACGGGCTGAAACCCGTTCACAGGCGCATTCTTTACGCAATGGATGAGCTGAGTATGCAGCCCGACAAGCCCTTCAGAAAGAGCGCGCGCCTTGTCGGCGATGTTCTCGGCAAATACCATCCGCACGGCGACACGGCGGTTTACGATGCAATGGTGCGCCTTGCCCAGCCCTTCTCGACCCGCTATCCCCTTGTTGAAGGTCACGGCAATTTCGGCAGCGTTGACGGCGACCCCGCCGCTGCAATGCGTTATACCGAAGCGCGCATGAGCAGGCTCACTCTCGAAATGCTCCGCGATCTTGACAAGAACACGGTTGATTTTTATCCGAATTTTGACGAAACGCTGATGCAGCCCGCGGTATTGCCTGCAAGATACCCGAACCTTCTTGTGAACGGCTCAAACGGCATTGCTGTCGGCATGGCAACAAACATTCCGCCGCATAATCTCGGCGAGGCTGTCGATGCCTGTGCCGCAATGATTGACAATCCCGATATCACGATCGACGAGCTGATGAACTATATCCCCGGCCCGGACTTTCCGACCGGCGGCGTCATCATGGGCGATGTCGGCATTCGCCATGCGTATTTTACAGGCAGGGGAAAGATCCTTGTTCGCGCAAAGAGCGAGATCGAGCAATACAAGGCCGATCGTTCACGAATCATCGTCACGGAAATTCCGTATCAGGTCAACAAAGCAAAGCTTGTTGAAAAAATTGCGGAGCTTGTTCACGAGAAGCGCGTGGACGGCATTTCCGACCTTCGCGACGAAAGCTCCCGCGCGGGAATGCGCATTGTTATCGAGCTTAAAAAGGATGTCAATGCAAACGTTGTGCTGAACAATCTGTATAAGCACACTCAGCTTCAGGATACTTTCGGCGTTATCATGATCGCGCTTGTGAACGGCGAACCCAAGGTGCTCAACCTTCGCGAAATGCTTTATCACTACATTGCGCATCAAAAGGATGTTGTCACCCGCCGCACGCAGTTTGACCTTGACAAAGCCCGCGAAAGGCTGCACATCTTGGAAGGCCTTATGATCGCACTCGACAATATTGACGAAGTCATTGCCATCATCAAAGCCAGTGCAAACGGCGCAGAAGCAAAGGAAAGGCTGATTGCGCGTTTCGGTTTCAGTGAACGGCAGGCGCAGGCGATACTTGACATGCGGCTGCAAAGGTTGACGGGGCTTGAGCGCGAAAAGTTGGAAGCCGAGTACGGCGAGCTTAAGCGCACGGTTGAATACCTTGCTTCCCTGCTTGCGGACGAAGGCAAACTTATGGGCGTTGTTAAAGATGAAATGCTCGAGATTCGGCGCCGTTTTGCCGACCCGCGCCGCACCGAAATCACAAAGATCGTTGAAGACATCGATATGGATGACATCATCCAGGAAGAAGACATGGTTGTTACCTGCACCCATCACGGCTACATCAAGCGCATTGCGGAAGCAACCTATCGCACACAGCGCAGAGGCGGCGTCGGCATCAGTGCGGGAGCAACCCGTGAAGAGGATTTCCTTGAGGATATTTTCGTCACAAGCACTCATTCCTATATCATGTTCTTCACAAACAAGGGCCGCGCTTTCCGCATTAAATGCTATTCCATTCCGGAGGCAAGCCGCACCGCAAAGGGCACGCCAATAGTCAACCTGCTGCAATTGCAGACGGGCGAGTTCGTTACCGCCGCATTCCCCATCGGCAGGCAGACCGAGGGCGGCTATCTCGTTCTTTGCACACGGCAGGGTGTTATCAAAAAAACCCCGCTCTCCGATTTTTCAAACATTCGCAAGGGCGGCTTGATTGCTCAAAACCTCCGCGAGGGTGACGAGCTTATCAGCGTTGCGCTCTCCGCAGGCGATGATGAGTTCATTATCGGCACACGGGACGGAATGAGCATCCGCTTCAGCGAGCAGGATGTTCGCTCAATGGGCAGAAATGCCTCCGGCGTTCGCGCAATCAAACTCTCCGAGGGCGACTGCGTTGTTGATATGTCCATGGTCAAACCCGGCAGCTGCGTCATTGCCATCACCGAAAACGGCATGGGCAAGCGCACGGAAGAGGACGCCTACCGCGTTCAGGGCCGCGCCGGCAAGGGCATTATTGCAATGAATATCACCGAAAAAACCGGCAAGCTTGTTTGCCTCAAAGTTTCCGAAGGCAATGAGGATCTGATGCTTATCCGTGATGACGGCGTTGTCATTCGCGTTCCCGTTGACACAATTTCTGTCATTTCCCGCAACACGCAGGGCGTTCGACTGATGAAAATCGACGAGGGGCACAGGGTTGCAAGCGTTACGCTTGCGCCGCATAACGATGATGAACCGCAGAAGGGCGGGGAAGAGTCCGACGGCGAAATCTCAAATGCAAATGCCAATGCAGACTCCGGCAAAACAGCCCCCTCCGATACGGCGGAAAATTCCGATACACCGGAAGACCTCCGATAACCGCAGCCGCCGAACCTGCCGCGCAGGCTGAAGTTCTCCGCTCTGCCGCAGTGTTTCGGCAAGCAACCGGTTATTTCTTCAAAAACAAACACGGGAAGCCTTCCGTAACGGACAGTGCTTCCCGTGTTTTCTGTTGATTTCGACGTTGCCTTCCGCGCTCGGCAGCAACCGTTGAATAATCGAATGTAACTGCTGCATATGCCGAATTGCCTGTTTTGTCAAACAAAATTGAGAACCGCAGACATTTCACAACTCTCCTGTTGCTTTCGTTTTCCGATGTTGCCGCGTAATCAGTCTCACCGTACATGACGGCGGGCAAAACGCTGACACCATAATCAGCATACCGAGGGCAAACACTATCAGCCCCAATATAACTTTCGTTCCGTTGCTCATGTTTTCACCTCCATTCTTACGATGTTTTATGTTTCCCGCAGGTGAGGGGAAAACTTGACCGTTGTTCAGTCAACAAAAAAATATCCTCCTTCGGATAGCCTTTGTACTCGATGACGAGGGAGGACATTTGTTTATCTTAGTGATAATGTTAGGGGTTAAGTTAAAACACGATCTCGTGGCGTTCGCGGGCGAGATCAACCTGTTAATCAAGCTGTATATGAGCTATCACTTTTGAATCAAACTGCTCAATGAAGTCATTGGGGGTTCCTTCGAACAGAGTGACTTCCGGCGGATTTGTTTCAGCATCATGACCTATCCAGATGTAGTTCGGCATCTTGTCAGGGCTATCAAAAGTATCCCGGAGGAAATTTTCAATATTACGACGCCAATCATATCCGTGCGACGATATTCTGAAGTAGATTGAGTTTGTTCCGTCCGGGTTCAGCTTGCCCCCTGCACGAATGCGGAGAAAATTCTCGTTTATGAATCGAGCTATATCCCGAGCGTATTGTAATTCATTTATATCTATGCAGTTACGCAGATTATCTTCGTCGCCCATCCAGGCATAGATATCTTCTATGAGTTGACGAGTTTTTGAATCGACTTGATAACTGTCGCTATACATTATGGAATTAACTGTCTCGTTCATATCAGCATCTTCGTCATATCCATCTTCATCGATTAAAGCAGCAATCCGAGCATAAAGCCACATCTCAATCTCGTCTGAAAGAAAGCCGTTTGCGATTAGCCAGTCTACAGGACGTTCTATCTCGTCATACTCAGTTTCCTCTGTTCCGGGATTCGGATGATATCTATTATCTATACATGGATACAGTGTTCCGTTGCGATGAAGCATCACGCAGTCTCCGGTCACATATGATCCATTCTTCGAAAGATATATTTTCATTCAGTTACCTCATTTTCAGAATCTTGTTGTAGTTCCAATGAATTAGTGTCTCTGTCGCGTTCGCTAATTCATCGTATCCGGATAGTATGATTTTCAATTCGGATCACCCCCGCGGATGCGGGGAAAACCAGACAACCACAGGTGCCGAAGTCTGGTGGATGGGATCACCCCCGCGGATGCGGGGAAAACACCAAACCCGGGGGCGCAGACATAGCGTATATAGGATCACCCCCGCGGATGCGGGGAAAACTTATACAAGCAATCGTTGACGCGCTGCCGCAGAGGATCACCCCCGCGGATGCGGGGAAAACCGCGCTGGCAGGTAGAGCGCACCGCATGAGCAAGGATCACCCCCGCGGATGCGGGGAAAACTCGATGGGGCATATGTGCGCCGTATGTCTACAAGGATCACCCCCGCGGATGCGGGGAAAACCGGCTATTGACGCTGCACAAAACCCAAACGCTAGGATCACCCCCGCGGATGCAGGGAAAACATGTTTCAAAGATTAAAAGTAGCGGCGCGAACAGGATCACCCCCGCGGATGCGGGGAAAACGCTTTTGTCATTCTTTCTTTCTCCCTTCACTCAGGATCACCCCCGCGGATGCGGGGAAAACCGTTCAGGCGGGGTCGAGCTTGGCAAAGAACGAGGATCACCCCCGCGGATGCGGGGAAAACTCACCGATAACCAAAAATTACATCGCCGTATTGGGATCACCCCCGCGGATGCGGGGAAAACACATCTAACACAATACCGTTTCCAACCACCTTAGGATCACCCCCGCGGATGCGGGGAAAACCGACAGCGAGATCGGAACAGTCCCCGCACATTAGGATCACCCCCGCGGATGCGGGGAAAACAATTTTACTTTTCATCTTTCATAGGCATTAATAGGATCACCCCCGCGGATGCGGGGAAAACTTGTGACCGACATTTATGACGGTTGCAAAATCAGGATCACCCCCGCGGATGCGGGGAAAACAACAGCGACAAGCGGACGCGGATTTGCGGCAAAGGATCACCCCCGCGGATGCGGGGAAAACCTTGCGGCAGCATTGCAAGCATCATATTCGTTAGGATCACCCCCGCGGATGCGGGGAAAACCAGACACACCCGCCGAAGAGACCGAAACAGATAGGATCACCCCCGCAGGTGCGGGGAAAACAGCGCAAATATGACGGCATATCCCGCATACTGAGGATCACCCCCGCAGGTGCGGGGAAAACCAAGTCGTTTTCGAGAGACGTATCCGCGGGCCAGGATCACCCCCGCAGGTGCGGGGAAAACCATTTCGCATTGACAATTTTCTGTACAATCTCAGGATCACCCCCGCAGGTGCGGGGAAAACATAACATCCGAAAACATGCCCGATACCGCATAAGGATCACCCCCGCAGGTGCGGGGAAAACTTCCGTACGCCACGAAAACCGACCTTAAAGACGGGATCACCCCCGCAGGTGCGGGGAAAACACTCTCTTCGGCAGTAACACTGCTTTTGGTCCGGGATCACCCCCGCAGGTGCGGGGAAAACCACTGCACACCCTCCCCGCGGCTCAATGTATTTGGATCACCCCCGCAGGTGCGGGGAAAACAGATTAGTTTTGACCTTTTTTCCTTGCGGTTTAGGATCACCCCCGCAGGTGCGGGGAAAACAGCGCAACTTCATACTCCACATAGGTGCTGCAAGGATCACCCCCGCAGGTGCGGGGAAAACCTGTCGCAAAGCAACTCTGGCATCGGCGAGTCGGGATCACCCCCGCAGGTGCGGGGAAAACATTACCGCGCCCGACGAGCTCGGCAACGTTCTGGGATCACCCCCGCAGGTGCGGGGAAAACTGCTTGAAAAAATCGGAATCGAGAAAGAAAACGGGATCACCCCCGCAGGTGCGGGGAAAACAACAGGGCGCGGTGCAGTCCCCAGCAGCAGCAAGGATCACCCCCGCAGGTGCGGGGAAAACTAATACTCTGTTCAGTATCATAGCCGCTTCGCCGGATCACCCCCGCAGGTGCGGGGAAAACAGCGAGGTGACGCGGATGAACGTGTTTAACCTGGGATCACCCCCGCAGGTGCGGGGAAAACGACGTTCGGCTGAGAAAGTTTGACCCCGTGCCGGGATCACCCCCGCAGGTGCGGGGAAAACAAGTGCGAACACGTACAAACGCATTTTGCAACAGGATCACCCCCGCAGGTGCGGGGAAAACGTGCCTGTGCTGGGCATTGCGGCGAAACTACTGGGATCACCCCCGCAGGTGCGGGGAAAACGATAGAAGCCATGTCAAAATGCGATGCTGTATAGGATCACCCCCGCAGGTGCGGGGAAAACTGGGCATGGCGGGGTTTGGCATTGACACCAGCAGGATCACCCCCGCAGGTGCGGGGAAAACAAAGTGTGTATGTCTTCCGGCAGCTCAACCTCCGGATCACCCCCGCAGGTGCGGGGAAAACTGCACCAGGTAAACGCCAGCCGTTCGAGTGCAGGGATCACCCCCGCAGGTGCGGGGAAAACCCCACTACATGGGGCTTATCAGCGTACTGTCCAGGATCACCCCCGCAGGTGCGGGGAAAACTTTTATAAAGTGGGGCTTGCGGCATACGATACGGGATCACCCCCGCAGGTGCGGGGAAAACCCGTCAACCTCCGCTTAATAGCCGCAGCCGCTGGGATCACCCCCGCAGGTGCGGGGAAAACCGGGCATTCTGTGGCCGCTACGGTGCAGCAGAAGGATCACCCCCGCAGGTGCGGGGAAAACTTTGCGGAAGATTGTCTATCAGTGCACTCGTGAGGATCACCCCCGCAGGTGCGGGGAAAACATATCCACGGCTTCCCATGCAGTCGGTTTTCCGGGATCACCCCCGCAGGTGCGGGGAAAACCAATCTCCGACACTCCGTCCTCGCGGATTTGGGGGATCACCCCCGCAGGTGCGGGGAAAACTTCAAGTTCGTAAATTTGCCCATATTAGCCTCAGGATCACCCCCGCAGGTGCGGGGAAAACCCCGAGCGCGCTTTTTGTTGTCCTTTCGGCTTGGGATCACCCCCGCAGGTGCGGGGAAAACGTAAATAGTCCAGTGCAGCGGCTTTTTGCCACAGGATCACCCCCGCAGGTGCGGGGAAAACACAGCAACGGCTTCGGGCAGGACGGTTGGTGGAGGATCACCCCCGCAGGTGCGGGGAAAACTTGGGGTGCGTCAGATGTTTCTATAGTATCAAGGGATCACCCCCGCAGGTGCGGGGAAAACGTATTGGGTTGACTTTGGGCATGTTGTAAACCAGGATCACCCCCGCAGGTGCGGGGAAAACTCACATTCGCAAAAAATGCGCTTGGAAGGTTTGGGATCACCCCCGCAGGTGCGGGGAAAACCCGGATATCGTGCTTACGGATTCTTTTGCAAAAGGATCACCCCCGCAGGTGCGGGGAAAACCTGCACAAAGAGACAGTTTGGGCAGCTGCGCAAGGATCACCCCCGCAGGTGCGGGGAAAACGGATTGAATCTGCAAACGTGCCACCATATGATAGGATCACCCCCGCAGGTGCGGGGAAAACAAATTGCCCTGCTCGTCGGGCGCGGCTCGCCGTGGATCACCCCCGCAGGTGCGGGGAAAACATGATACCACCGTGCCGGCTGTGCGTCAATACAGGATCACCCCCGCAGGTGCGGGGAAAACGCGACACGGACGGACAGACAGCGGATGTCACCGGGATCACCCCCGCGGATGCGGGGAAAACCACAAACTGACCGTTATGTGTTCCGACGGCAAGGGATCACCCCCGCAGGTGCGGGGAAAACCAACCTCAATTCGTGAGTTTTGGGAAAAAATTAGGATCACCCCCGCGGATGCGGGGAAAACAATTCATAAAACAACCATACCACAATTCATATAGGATCACCCCCGCGGATGCGGGGAAAACCAATATGTTTCCTTATGATGAAATAATTGCGCAGGGATCACCCCCGCGGATGCGGGGAAAACGATACTCGAAGAGACTGCGGGAGAAAAAGCCCGGGATCACCCCCGCGGATGCGGGGAAAACGCTTTGTGGTTGCTGCTGCATCTGCGCTTGCGGGGATCACCCCCGCGGATGCGGGGAAAACACTGCGCTCGCTTGCCTCTGTTCGCTCTTCGCAGGATCACCCCCGCGGATGCGGGGAAAACTTTTATTCGGTGGGGCTTGCGGCATACGATACGGGATCACCCCCGCGGATGCGGGGAAAACTCGTGAAGAACTTGTACGGCAGCCGCTGAAATAGGATCACCCCCGCGGATGCGGGGAAAACCAATCTCCGACGCTCCGTCCACGCGGATTTGGGGGATCACCCCCGCGGATGCGGGGAAAACGTGTTCCGCGACCAACTCGGCAAAAACCTCATGGGATCACCCCCGCGGATGCGGGGAAAACCCGCAAAGGCGTTGACAAATCCGATACAGTGCAGGGATCACCCCCGCGGATGCGGGGAAAACCCGGCCGCGACGCATGGACGTACACCTGCTCGGGGATCACCCCCGCGGATGCGGGGAAAACAGCTTGCAATGCGGTGGCGCACAAACTCATGCGGGATCACCCCCGCGGATGCGGGGAAAACCGAAACAAACATTCAGAAAACCGACGCGGAGTAGGATCACCCCCGCGGATGCGGGGAAAACCGTGAATCCAAGCAGCAGGCGCGGCGTGAAGTGGGATCACCCCCGCGGATGCGGGGAAAACGCCGCGACAATGATTCCGTACACCGCGCCACGAGGATCACCCCCGCGGATGCGGGGAAAACTGTTACAAGATGCAATGACAAAGTGCCAATTTCGGATCACCCCCGCGGATGCGGGGAAAACGACACAATCGCTCAGCTCAGGCAGGAGCTTGCGGGATCACCCCCGCGGATGCGGGGAAAACCCCGCTTGCTGTTCATCCATCAAATTTTCAAAGGGATCACCCCCGCGGATGCGGGGAAAACGCAACCGCGAGACATGCGCGGAACAGCATGCTGGGATCACCCCCGCGGATGCGGGGAAAACGTTCGGCCTGTGTTTTCCGTTCGGCTTGTTACGGGATCACCCCCGCGGATGCGGGGAAAACATGTTAATGTAAAGGGCCAAAAAACACCGAAAAGGATCACCCCCGCGGATGCGGGGAAAACAATTGTATTCAACAATTGCAAGATTGCGAGATGGGATCACCCCCGCGGATGCGGGGAAAACTCGCGCCGAAAACAAAAAAACGGCACTGCCAGAGGATCACCCCCGCGGATGCGGGGAAAACGGAGCGCGATCCACCCCGGCACCGGTCGGAAGAGGATCACCCCCGCGGATGCGGGGAAAACCCCTGATATAATTCGGGGCGATGCAGACTGATCGGATCACCCCCGCGGATGCGGGGAAAACTTGAGGACAAAATGCGGGTGTATATCGAATCCAGGATCACCCCCGCGGATGCGGGGAAAACTGAAAATCTCTTTCGCAAATTCCCACGGTAGCAGGATCACCCCCGCGGATGCGGGGAAAACGGGATGAAATCGTCTGCCCGGTGACGGATAATGGGATCACCCCCGCGGATGCGGGGAAAACGAGCAATCCTACCGCCAAACGCAAAAAATTTTAGGATCACCCCCGCGGATGCGGGGAAAACGCGCTCGGGGACAAATCCAACCAAAGCGCGCCAGGATCACCCCCGCGGATGCGGGGAAAACTAGGTCTCGGTTGCGCTGCCCTGATACAGAATGGGATCACCCCCGCGGATGCGGGGAAAACCCTGCCGGGAAAACGATTGTTAACGCATTGACGGGATCACCCCCGCGGATGCGGGGAAAACCGTCAGCGGTGTGCAGCGCCCGTCGGGCGTAAAGGATCACCCCCGCGGATGCGGGGAAAACCATTTTGCATCAACAATTTTCTGTGCAATCTCAGGATCACCCCCGCAGGTGCGGGGAAAACGCCGTGAAGGTATAGTTGCCGCCTGCAATGTGCGGATCACCCCCGCAGGTGCGGGGAAAACCCATCGTGATTTTCTTAAGCAAGGTTTTACTCAGGATCACCCCCGCAGGTGCGGGGAAAACTATTTTTTGCCCAAAAAAGGGTTGACACGCACGGGATCACCCCCGCGCATGCGGGGAAAACTCAGCTTTTTGTGTGATAATAACGGTGAAATCAGGATCACCCCCGCGCATGCGGGGAAAACGTATCATGCGGAGCTTTTTTCCGGAAAGCTTGAGGATCACCCCCGCGCATGCGGGGAAAACTTCCAAGTCTTTTATCTGGTATGGGGTCGTTGCGGATCACCCCCGCGCATGCGGGGAAAACGGTTTTGTTCAACTTTCTTCTGCGCAAGACGCTAGGATCACCCCCGCGCATGCGGGGAAAACCGACAGCCAAAAACCCATAACCCCCGAACAAAAGGATCACCCCCGCGCATGCGGGGAAAACTGGCAATACAGATTTTTTCTGTCGTTACTCCTGGGATCACCCCCGCGCATGCGGGGAAAACAATATTGAAGATTGCAGAGTGTGGGCATGGGGAGGATCACCCCCGCGCATGCGGGGAAAACTTTTTCGCTGATATACTCAAGTGCGGCATCGTCTGGATCACCCCCGCGCATGCGGGGAAAACCTCTATCGTTGCTTGTTCTTTTACAGCATACCAGGATCACCCCCGCGCATGCGGGGAAAACCAGATACGGGATAGGTTATAAATGGTTTACAAGGGATCACCCCCGCGCATGCGGGGAAAACAAACATATTGATTTTCGAACAGCTAATAGCATAGGATCACCCCCGCGCATGCGGGGAAAACCCCGATTATGATGCTGATGTTAGACAATGCTATGGATCACCCCCGCGCATGCGGGGAAAACAGTCTTTTAGACAAAAACTCGGCTTTATCCATAGGATCACCCCCGCGCATGCGGGGAAAACCGCGTTTTACTCATAAAATAGTTGGCAACGGAAGGATCACCCCCGCGCATGCGGGGAAAACAAATGTCGAGAACTCGAAATTATGCAACCATAGGGATCACCCCCGCGCATGCGGGGAAAACTACTTATATCAGCAGGGACAACCGGCACCGGAGGGATCACCCCCGCGCATGCGGGGAAAACCATATATTGTTGCGTTCGTCAAGCCGTTACAGCGGATCACCCCCGCGCATGCGGGGAAAACGCTGTTAGGCGCAGGGTATGGAGACGAGCTAAAGGATCACCCCCGCGCATGCGGGGAAAACTTCTCGATGCCGTAATATTTCGATGTTTCTAAAGGATCACCCCCGCGCATGCGGGGAAAACACCATTTGTGCGCCTGCTTTTATCTCTCCGATAGGATCACCCCCGCGCATGCGGGGAAAACCATTCGCATGAATTTGCGCCCCATCGCGGCCACGGATCACCCCCGCGCATGCGGGGAAAACGATCCCGCTGTGCCGGGCGAAAACGCAGCGGCAGGATCACCCCCGCGCATGCGGGGAAAACTTGCGCCTCGGTTATCACATAGTACTTTCCCTGGGATCACCCCCGCGCATGCGGGGAAAACTGGCTTTCAATCCAGTTCATAAGCGGACAGGTGAGGATCACCCCCGCGCATGCGGGGAAAACAGATACAGCGGCTGATTGCGGACACCCCGACTGGGATCACCCCCGCGCATGCGGGGAAAACTATATGTCCGATTCTTCAACAGGGGAGGGAATAGGATCACCCCCGCGCATGCGGGGAAAACGGATACTAAACAACGCTTGCGGCATGGATGATAGGATCACCCCCGCGCATGCGGGGAAAACTGGAACATGAAACAACAAAGCGAGTTCGGGGTGGGATCACCCCCGCGCATGCGGGGAAAACACTATAAGACCTGTCCGTATTGCGGAGCACGGCGGATCACCCCCGCGCATGCGGGGAAAACTTATAGATGAGGTACAGGACCGATTTCAGGACAGGATCACCCCCGCGCATGCGGGGAAAACTTCGGGAACACCGTGGTGCGAAAGCATGATATGGGATCACCCCCGCGCATGCGGGGAAAACACTAAAAAGATCCTTTAGGAATCAGCCTTTTTGTTCCAGAGCAGTTCAAATTTCATTTAACTTCTCAAACAGCCTGAATGTCAGCTTGCAATCCGGAAGCGCACGGTGGCGTTCGCCGGCATCAATTCCAAAGTATTCGCAAAGATGCCCAAGCGAATACTGTTTAACTCCGTTCACGCGCCTGCGCGCCAAGGCAAGAGTATCTGTGCAGGAACTGCGAAACAACTTCACGCCGCAGCGTTTTGCCTCCGAAATCAGAAACCCGCAGTCAAAATCCGCATTATGGCAAACAATCGGGCGGTTCGCAACGAATGCAACAAGCCCGTTGATTGCCTCGCTCAGAGGAATGCCTTCAGCTGCAAGCATTTCATCCGTAATTCCCGTAAGGCGGACAACATCCGCACTCAGCGGTGAATCCCGCCTGACGAGTGTTTGAAATTCTTCTGCCTCTTCTCCGTTTCTTATCAGCAGTGCACCGATTTCAATAATGCCGTCCCTCTCGGGCGAAAGCCCCGTTGTTTCAACGTCAATAACAACATAGTCAGCCCGCCTGCGCGCTTTTTCAGCACGACGCGCAAGCAGCATTTTTCCTGCTCTGCTTTGCGGAGCCCCTGTCGAATTGTCTTCTGCCTTATGCGGCTTCGGAAGCGGGCGGCGCATAAGCAGTATTCCGTCAAGATCAACGGGCTCCCAGTGAGCATTATGAACTTCGAATTTCATCTGCTGTTCGCAACGCGCACTGTAAACCATGGTTGCGCGCCCGCTTTTCAGGTTTTCGCATACCCGCGCCCAAAGCTCCGTGCGAACGCGCGCATTAATATTGCCGGCATACACTCCGGGGCTGATTTCACATAACCACTTGGACAGATCCCCCCGAACTTTCGGCGGGCAGTCGCTCAAAGTAATCACTGTCAACGTCAATCCTCCCGATAGGATTTACCGTATTCTGCACTGCCGCTGCGGTCGTCCCAAAGATAGAGCGGCTTGCAGCCTTCTTCGCCGAAATCGGATTCATCGGAAAGAAGGTATTTGATATCCTTCACCATTCGCTCCAAAATATGGCTTTCTGCAAGCGCATTACGCACACTGCGCCTTGTTTGGGACGGGATATCCTCCGGAGACTCTGCCGCAAGCCGAAATGCGATCGGAATCGTGATTTCCGCCTTGTACAAATCAGCAATATCATAAACGAATGAAAGCGAATGGCCGATATGCACAAAGCCGAGGCCGGGGGAACAGCCGAGTGCGCAAATCACGGCGTGAGCAAGGCCATACAGACAGGCATTCCCTGCGGACAGTGCCTGATTTGCCGGATCTCCGGATGAAAAATCCTCCGGATCATAGTCTCGTCCATGCCACGGAACGCCTGTTTCCTTTGACCAATGCCGATAAACGGAACGCATACGGCTTCCCTCGCGCCCGCGCAGCTGCTGCAAAGTCAGGTGAGCCACATCCTCTCCGGAGAACCGCAGACTGTACATCTTTCGAACAACGTTGAGATGCCCCCGCTGGTTCGTCACAAGAGCAGCCTGTTTCACAAGCAGACGTGAACTTCCCGTCAAAGCACAGCCCCCGGTGTAGTACCGAACACCATGTTCCCCGACCCAGATTACACTCACACCTGCATCACCGATAAGCTCCATTGCACGGTGAGTCACATCCGTTCCCGGGCCGAGCATGAGCACCGAAATTGCAGCGGCAGGAACATGAATGATCCCTTTTTCATCCGTAACGGTTATCGCGCTGTCCGCACGGCTCAATTTACAGTGCTCAAAGTAAAGAAAGGTCATTCTGTCGCCAATCTGCGGCAGAGACTGAACGGAAGGGCGGATCATCCCCGGAATTTCAGCCATTGACGCCTTCCCCGATGCCCACAACTGTCATAAGTCCGTTTCCGTAAGCCTTGCCCCTGCCGAGGCCCTGAGTCAAAGTTTCCCGAAAGCGTACTGAATCCGTAACCGTCAATATGCCTTCAAAAGTTACGGAAAGCAGTCTTACTTCCTTGTTCTTTCCGCGTTTTTTGAAAGAATACCTGTTTGAATGAACAACACGGAATTCATCGGGCGCGAGTTCAAATCCGTAACTTTGCGCATGAGAAGCAAGCCACTCCTCCTGCTGTCCGACCGAAATAAGGGCTGTTACCTTTCCGCGAGCCTGCGGATCGTCTTCACGCTTGATGCTCTTTGTGGGATTGGCTGTCAGGCGAAACCTCCAGCGGCTGCCTTCCGCAATTCGTGCAAGCAGGGGATCGTATGATTTTGTTTCAACGTTAATTCCGCCGTAACCAAGCTGCTCCGCCGCACGGGACAGCTTTGGCCTGTCCTGCGTCAAAACGAGCAGATACATCTCCCCGCCGAGCGTGTCTATGCGCCAAAGACTGCGCGCACGATTTTTTTCATCCGCGGCATCGGAAGCTTCGGACGGTTCTCCGTTCAAAACTTCAATCGCACCGTGAATCTGCTGCGGATTGACAAGTGCTTTCATTGTTTCGCGTTTCTGTGTGTTAAGCTTGATTCTCGAAAGATACATCTGCGTCCTCCAATTCTGCAAACGCGTCATGCTCCGCTGCGTCCGTATCCTTCTCCGCCTTGTTAACGGATTCATACGCCGCAACAGTGCGATAGGTATGTTTACGGCAGCGCGGGTCAAACGAGACCGCAAGGTCACGCCGCGCTTCACGTCCGATCACTCTCGGTTCGTCCGCATCCGAATTCTGCTCATCATCTTCCGAATAATCCGCATATATGTGCGCTGTCATATTGTACTTCTTTTTGAAGGAATCGTCAAGCGTCGGATACGTCCGCAGCACTTTAATCAGCCCGTCCTCCTTAATGTCGTCAAGAACGATCGGCAGCGTCGGAGGGCAGGAACGCCTGCCCAAAAACAGCGGAAACACCGGATGCGACAACGCGAATTCAATGCGCTTCAAAAGTTCCCGTTCTCCCTCCAATCCGACAAGGAAGACGGCATCCGAAAGATAATAACGTTCGGTAAGATATGAAGTCTTTTCTGCATGCGCCATATGGAAATCCCGAAGGAGCTTTCCCGCGCGGTCAATGCGGACGCCGATTCGCAGCGCATTCAGCTCGCGGAGCTTTTCCGGCTCGTTCCGCCGAATGCCGAGTGCCGCTGCAAGCAAGCCCACAATGCCGCTTTTTGACGGTTCCCTTCCCGTTTTTCGGATCTCAAATTTTGAATTTTCGGTTCCCCACGCTTGCAGCGGAGCGGAAAGCCGAAGAAGCAAAACAGCCATTACATGCCCTCGCTCTCGCCGAGATATTCCTTAACGCACTCCGCAACCGACCCAAGCAGTCTGTCGAGGCTCATGCATTCCGCAAGCTCTCCGACGGCTTCACCGACTGCAAATGCACAATCGGGCGCGGAGGCATACTTGCCGTAAACCTTGTTTGCGTATTCAACAAACTTTTCTTCGGATTCCTCCGAATAACCGCCGTTCTTTGCCGAAACGGGCTTTTCAAACGCACCGCAAAGGTTAACGGGCTGATCGCGCCGAATTGTGACATAGACCATGCTCGGAAGGGTGCGGTTTGCAAAGGTGTTTTGTTTGCCCGTGGGCATTGAGCGAACAAACGCTTCAACAAATTTTGCCGCTGTCTCCGCCGTGACCTGTTTCCCGAGGGCATTCGAAAGCTCAACAAGGTTGACCGTTGCATAGCGATAGAGCGTTGAGGAGTTGAACTCCACCGTTCCGAGGTGACCCGCGCCGGTATTATCCTCCGGAGCAAGATCGTCAACGGCGGTGAAATAATCGTATTCGTTCTGCACGGTGTGGGTTGAAATGCTGTGCGCAACCTGCGCGGAGGCGTCGCAATTCAAAGTTGCTTCGGAAGCAACCATTCGCCCGAAAAGCGCGATATCAACAGAAGGGTTGTTCTTGAGTGCTTTTTTGCAGGCGTCCTTATCCGCCGTGCCTTCGGAAACTGCGATCTCGGCAAGTGCTTTTGCCTGTGCCGCACTCATGAAAAAGAGTGCTTCCGCCTTTTTGTCCTTTGTTTCACCTTTCTTATCGTCTTTAAATTTCACTCCGGCGCTTGTAAGCACTTTTTCCGCAAGTTCCGCCGCTTTCGCATCGGGGTTCAGTTTCAGAATCTCCTCTGCAACCATACTTATAACGTTCTTTGTTCTCGCCCCGAGCATATCCGGTTCAATGAGTTCTTCGCGGAACATTTCGCGCATTGCATGTTTCCACGCCTGTGAGGAAACGCGCGCACGGGTCGTGCCGCCGTAAATCGCCGTTTTCGGGCTGCCGGTGTCGTCGCGGTTGACGCAGCTCGGCGGAACGGTTTGGAGTACGTGTACATCAAGATAGCATCTGTTTTTCATAGTTTTGGTTCCTTTCCACATTAGTTTTCATCATTTTTTATTTGGCGGCAGAAATCCTGTCCCCATTTGAGCCTTACTTTTGTTCTTCCTTCCGCATAGCTGTAATTATACAGGTCAACGGCAAGATCCGCATAGTCGAGTTTTATACCGTTGCCGCTGAGAAGATTTATCACGCCGCGCAGATGGTGGTTGAGCTCGGGCAGATCCGATGCCGTTGCGATCTTGTTGAATCTGGCGCGTATGCGCTTCAACTTATCCTCGTCCTCGCCTTTGCCCTTGTCGTCCTTGGCAAGTTTTCGCACCGAAGCCCCGAACTTCATTCCGTCCTCATTCATCCATTCGGATCTGAAATCATGCCCCTGCTGATGCAGTGCAAACATGGTCAATGCGGTGTAAACCGCCCATTCCGCGGGCGAAGCGTTCCCGTCATTCCGATAAAACTCCTCCGGAAGATCGGTCAGGAATGCTCCCCAAATTGCGGGAAGCTCCCCCGGGGCGTGTCCGATTCCGTGCCGCAGTTCGGCAAGCTCCGCTCGGCACTGATTCTCGGGCAGCGTCTTAAGCCGCTCGAGCTTTCGCTTCATAAAAGCGGTGATTCTTCTTTCTTTTTCAGTCATTGTTCTCCTCCTTCGGATAAATTTCATTCAATTTGACCTTAAAGTAACGATAGGCGTCGGGAGCGGAATAATACCTTTCTTTATCGTTCTTATCCTTTACCGCACGGCCGACAATTGCCGCCGTGCCCGCCGATTCAACAAGCTCTTGACCGATGCGCAATGCGATTCGTTTTGCTGTTTCGCGCCACCTTCGGATGGCTGCGCGCTCCTGCTCCGAGCTGATCGCCCAAGTCGGATCGATCGACTCAAGCCAGCTTCTGAACGGCGCATCAATTTCATAATAGAACTGCTCCTGTGCGCGTGCAACGGCAGCGCATTTCTTTGCAGATTCATCGTCCGCGCCGGCTGCGATTTCAATATTGACGGCAAGGTTTTTAACTTCCTTGGCAGTTTCACCGCAGTTTTGGATTTCGGTTTCGATTTTGTCCCGCCAATGTTCTCCAACCTCTGTGATAAGATCCGTGTGGAATGTCAGGGAGTCGGAGAGGATGTTTGTGTAGCAGCTCTTCATGGTATCATATTGAACGGAACAGATTCGGAAGCTTATCAATCTCGTTTTGTCAATAAGTCCCTCTTTTTTTATATAGTTGATCCATCCAACGATTCCCGGGGTATGATTTCCGTCACCGAAATCGAAGCAGACGGAAAACTCTCGCCACATCTGCGCTGCGTAATTGTGCGCTTTCGGCTTACATACCTCATTGCCACCTTTTGAGGCTTCACGATCGACCCGCCAAATCGTCATTGGCTCCAAAAAAGCATTTTCGCTTGTGAAGAAATCTCCGCCGCATATTCTGTACGCCGTAACAAAGCCCTCACTGCGAACCAACATTACTCGCCTTGACTGAAGAGTGTAAAGCGCCGCAAGGTTATCCGGCATGGCGATTTCAACTCTTGGCCTGCTGCGGACTTTCTCCTCCCAAATTGGCTTCTCCTCTTCCCAAACGCTGTTACCGCCGTAATTCAAAGCTATATAATTCAGCAAAAGATCCTCAAACAAATTCTTGCCGTGTACTGCAATAATTCCAAGGTTTCCAAGCCATCCGATTCCCGCTAATTTCTTTCCGGATGAGGCATTGATTTTTTTGCTTTTGCCTCTCTCGTTTGAAGAATCGTCGAATGCATTAACGTGCAAAAGCCACCTTGCAGCTTCCGAATTTGTTAGCCGTTCCTTTTCCTCTCCCGAACGCGCCGCGAACAGACGCGGTTTATTGTTGCTTTCGGCTATAGCGCTGTTGAGTTTGCTCGCAGAGAAAACGGACGCTGTTTCATCCGTGTTTACCGATAACGCCTGATAAAACGGCCTTTCCGGATGAAAAATCCAAAACCTTTCGTGTACGGACTCAAGGTAATCCCTTATCGGCTTTTCGGGCAGCCGACCGGCGGTCCAAAGCTCCTTCCAGCGTTCCTCCGCATCCTCCGGCTCTTCGAGCGGCCACTCCTCGCCGTCCGGTGAGTATCTTGAAAAAACAGTGTGCAAAACCGCAAGCATCAGTCGGAGCACCGCAACATCCTGCGTGGGCAGTTCGCCCGCAAGCTCAACATACTCATGGGATTTGAGCAATGCATCCGTCAGTGAAAGTTCATCAACGGTGCAGTCGCTTTTGCGAACGAGTATCCATTTTTCGTCAAGCAGATTGAATTCAATGTCCTTCATCATTTCACTCCTTTACATAGGTTAATCCTGTTTTTATATCATAATGCAGCTGCACTTCGCCAAGCACCGCATTCAGCTCATTATCGAAAAGCAGAACAAGCTCCTCCTTCAGCAGCGCCGAATCCTGCCATGCGGAAAAATTGCTTTTGGTTTCACTCTCAAGCTGCGTAATCGTGCTGTCGATATTCCACCGTCGGCCGAAAAATCCAGGAAGGCGGAGCTTCTGCCGCGCAATGAGCAACGCCTCCTCCCTTGAGGGCGGCCTGTCCGCCGGTATGACCCGCTCGCATTCATCCGAAACGGTGTGTATCTGCCCTTCCGCATCGCGCATAAGTGCAATTACGTCAATCGATGGGTCTCCGTCACGCACGGCTCTTTCGCCGGCCTGTTCGCTGCTTAAGCCAATGGCGTTATCCAGCCAGCCGTCAAGCGATTTCCCCTTTCTTTCGGACGGTTTTCCAATCAACCAATTGCATGCATTGCGCTCTTTTTTCTTTGTTTTTTTCACGTATTCTTCTTGCGCACTTTCCATCCCCTCGGTCAGCTCTCCAAGCATTCGGTCATCGTTTTCATCGTATACACGCTGAACGAGCAGCGGAATATCGCTCGGAATCGTCAATTTGTTCGGCAGCAATGCCCGCGTCCGCATCAACAGCCATTCACCGTAAATCGCCGCACTTCCCGAATCAAAACTGTCATCCGTTTCATCAAGAACAAAGCAGCATGCCGTTTCCAGTCCCTGCGGACGAACCCTGTTATGTCGGTGCAGCCTGCCTGTGCGCTGCAAAAGCAAATCCATCGGGCAAAGTTCCGTTATCATAAGATCAAAATCAAGGTCAAGCGATTGTTCAAGCACCTGCGTTCCGACAATTATCAGTCCGCGTCTGCTTTCCGGGGTGGAGTGTTTGCCCACACGCTTAAGTATCTGCTCCTCGCGGTGCGGGTTCAGCACATCGGTAAGTGGAGAAGCTCAACACATAGGTAAGTGAAA
>OHHU01000497.1_pt1 | contig 23499 bp, 17 predicted proteins | sample 1568151 | NCBI WGS metagenome assembly OHHU01 (sample SAMEA3879572, study PRJEB24766) | human gut metagenome | biome: human-associated habitat; feature: feces | place: USA | collected 1985/1987 | reverse complement strand
CCCGCCGCCGGGCCGTATTGTCCCCGGTCGATCAGGCTTTGAGGATGCTCGATCCGCGCTCCGATAGCAAAAGGCTTCGGTTCCATGGGCAGCCCCAGCTCATACAGCCAGCGGTAAGTGTCCCGGGCGCTGTGGCCGATGGCCAGAAACACGGAATCCGTTTCGATGAAGCCAGCGTCAATGCCTTGGGCTGTCTCCTGATATTGGACTCCGCAGACCTTTCCATCCCGAAGGGCCAGCCCCGTGACCTTGCAGCCGAAGCGTACTTCGCCGCCCAATTCGATCAACTTTTGCCGGGCACAGACCAGTACCTGCCGCAGCACATCTGTGCCTACATGGGGCTTTTGGGCGGTCAGGATGCTTTCCGGGGCTCCGCACTGGTACAGAGTCTGCAGCACCGTTTGAATGTGGGGGCTGTTCAGGCCGCAGGTCAGCTTGCCGTCACTGAACGCGCCTGCTCCGCCCTCTCCGAAAAGAACGTTGCTTTCTTCTTTCAAAACGGAGTGGCGTTCCAGACGCTCTACGTCTCGCACGCGCTGTTCCACGGGCTGACCCCGCTCCATCAGGATCGGCTTTGCACCCCGGCGGGCCAGCGTCAGCGCGCAAAAAAGTCCGGCTGGCCCAGCCCCTACGACCACGGGGCGGAAAGCGCGGCTCCACGGGGGAAGCTTCATCTCCATCACGCTTTCGGCGGGTTTAGCCGAAGCGACCACCGTCACCTGATTGGGGCGAAACTTTGCCGCAAGGGACGATTCCGTTTTTGCATCGGAAAGTTCCGCGTCCACTGTCAGGGAAAAATGCACGTCGCCCTTGTCCCGCGCGTCCACGCTTCGCTTTTGCAGCCGGACGGAACGAAGCTGCTTTTCGGCGATTCGAAGCTGGCGGGCGCAGAGGCGGCGAAGCGTCTCTTCGTCCGGCTGCGCGTCCAGCGGCAGCTTGAGCTGATGAATCCGAAGCAAGCGTTCACCCCCAAGATCGTTAGGTCAAATGTTTGTAAAAAATCCGCGCCATTTCTGCGCCTATGCATCTTATCACAGTCTGCCAAGGGGTGCAAGGGTCAAAACGGTCGCAAGACGGGGAAAGTGAGAACATTGACGTTTTTCATAAAAAATGGTACACTCATCCAGAATTTTCAAGCGTTGTCTTCGCTTTGAAAGGATGGATTCGATGGAATTTCTCAAACAGGTTCTTAAAGGCGTCGTGATCGGCGTCGCCAATATTATCCCCGGCGTTTCCGGCGGCACAATGATGGTCAGCATGGGCATTTACGACCTGCTGATTCACAGCATCACGCATCTGTTCAAGCAGTTCGGAAAAAGCATCCGCACGCTGCTGCCATATTTCATCGGCATGATCGTGGGCATTGTGGCGCTGGCCAGCCTGCTCAAGCAGCTGTTCGCCGTGTATCCGCTGCCTACCTACACCTGCTTCATCGGGCTGATTCTGGGAGGCCTTGGCCCGCTCTTTGCCAAGGTGGACAAAAAGAAGATCGGCCCCGCCGCCATTCTGGCCTTTGTACTGTTCTTCGCACTGGTGGTGTGGATGGGCTTGATGAACGATGTGTCCAATCCTGAACGGCTGGAACTGAACGTGGGTGTGGTGCTGATTCTGGTTGTTGTTGGCGCGATCGCCGCCGCAACGATGATCATCCCCGGAGTCAGCGGCAGCATGATGCTGATGCTGCTGGGCTACTATACGCCAATTCTGAACGCCGTCAACGATTTGAAGGACGCGCTCCTCGGCGGTAATTTTTCCGCTGCGGCGCATCCCATTCTGACCCTGTTGCCCTTCGGCGTGGGCGTGGTGCTGGGCATTTTCGGGGTCGCAAAGGCCATCGAATGGCTTATGGCCAAGTGCCCTACGCCTACCTACTGCGGGGTTTTGGGACTGGTGCTGGCTTCTCCCGTGGCGATCCTGCTCAACCCCGACATTCAGTGGAATAACGTGGGTCATATCATCGCGGGCGTCGTGACCTTTGCCGTCGGCTTTGCGGCTGCCATGCTGCTTTCTCGTATGGGCAAGGAAGAAAAGGTACAGCAGTAAAGAATCATGGAGATAACGCAGCGGCGGAGTTACTTTCCGCCGCTGTTTTTGTTTGCATTTGCCCGGCTTTGTGGTACAATCAAATCAAACGTTCGTTTGATTTTTCGTTTTGGAAAGGAATGAAGCGTTCATGAAGAAACTGCTGAAATTTCTGGGAATTTTGGTGCTGGTGGTCGTGCTGGCCGCCACGGGGCTGATCGGCTATTTGACGGCGACGGAATTTAACCCGGATCCCGTCGAGACGGTGGAAGTAACGGCTGCTGCCAGAAACCGCTCCGTGAAGGTAGGGGAAATGCTGAAAATCGTCACCTTCAATACTGGCTATGCCGGGCTCGATCGGACGCAGGACTTCTTTATGGATGGCGGCACGGGCGTGAAACCCGAAAGCAAGGAACGGGTCAATGCCAATCTGGCCGGGATTCTGGGGGCGCTGACTGCTCAGAATGCGCAGGTATATTTTTTGCAGGAGACGGACGTGGATTCTACTTGCACCTACGGCGTGAATGAAGTAGAGTACTATCGTCATGGCCTGAGCCTGAATACGGCTTTTGCTGCCAATTATAAGGTGGCATTCGTGCCCTATCCATGGCCGCCCATCGGAAAGATGCACAGCGGCGTGACCACCCTGACGGAGCTGCAGGTGACGGAAGCCACGCGGGAAAGCTTGCCGGTTCCGTTCAAATGGCCGCTGCGGATTGCCAACCTCAAGCGCTGTATGCTGGTGGAGCGTGTTCCTGTGGAAGGAACGGAGAAAGAGCTGGTACTTGTCAACTTCCATCTGGAAGCCTATGACGACGGCGAAGGCAAGGTGGCCCAGACCCGCCAGCTGATGGAACTGATGAAGGCTGAATATCGCAAGGGCAACTATGTCATCGCTGGCGGCGATTTTAATCAGACGTTCGCAGAAGCCGCCCATATCGGCGGCAGCTGGGAGGGCAAATGGACGCCCGGCGTTTTTGCCGAAGACGAACTGCCCCATTATATTGATCTGGTCTACGATGGAACGCGTCCCAGCTGCCGTTCGCTGGATCAGCCCTATACCGGCGACCGGGAGAACCATGCCTTTTACCTGATCGACGGCTTTTTGATGACCGACAATCTGAAACTGAATCACGTGGAAACCGTTGATCTGAATTTTGAGTATTCCGACCATAACCCCGTGATGGTGCAAGTGACGCTGCAATAAGGAAAGAAGGTTTGTGCAATGAAACCATGGGAAATCGCTTCCGTTCCCGAAGAAGCCGGTGTTTCTTCCAAGGGGCTGCTGCGGTATTTGGACGAAGTGGCCGCTTCCGGGCTGGAGCATCATTCTATTCTGGTGTGGAAGGACGGCAAGCTGGCTTGTAAGCTGAATTACGCCCCTTACGATGACCAGACTCCGCATGTGCTGTTTTCACTGAGCAAGTCCTTCACCTCTGCTGCGGCGGGTTTCGCTGTCGGCGAAGGGCTGCTCCGCTGGGACTCGAAGGTGCTGGATGTACTGGCAGACAAGGCACCGGAACAACCTTCCGAATGGCTGAAGCAGGTCACGCTGGCGCATCTGCTGACCATGGGCTCCGGGCTGAAACCGGAGTCGGACGAGATCGACCATCTGCTGATTCCCGATGAAGGGCCGACGGCGAAGCCTCTGGCGGGCGGCCTAGATTGGGCGAAGGCAGTGCTGGCCTGTGATTGCGACCATCAGCCCGGAACCCATTTTCACTATAACAGCCACGGCACCTATCTGGTCAGTGCCATGGTGCAGCGGGTGACGGGTCAGAATATTCGCGATTATCTAATGCCTCGTCTGTTTACGCCGCTGGGCATCCCGAAGCCTGATTGGGACTGCTGCCCGCAGGGCGTTTGCTGCGGCGGATGGGGGCTGCATCTTTCTTCTGACAGCATTTTGCGTTTCGGCGTTTGCCTGATTCAGGGCGGCGTATGGCAAGGCCGTCAGGTGCTGCCGGCGGAATGGCTTAAGCTGGCTACGGCGAAGCAGATCGACAATTCCAACGGCAAGCCTGAACCCGAAAACGAATGGCATCAAGGGTACGGGTATCAGTTCTGGCGCACCCGGGAGAACCGTTACCGCGGCGATGGTATGTTCGGTCAGCTGTGCATGGTCTCCCCGGACGATCATATGGTGGTGGCCGTTACGGCTGGCATTGACGATATGGGCAGGGAAATGAAGCTGCTTCATGACTTCCTTTTCCCGGCAGGACGGATGGAACCCGGTACGGCAGAAGAACAGAAAGCGTTTCTGGATCGGGCGGCGCATCTGGCTTACCCATGGCCTTCGGACGACGGCTCCGGCACTGTTCAGCCAGGCGAGTATGTCTGTGACGAACTGACACTGACAGTAGGCGAAGTGCAAGACGGCGTGCTGCCGGTGAAAGTCGTTACGGCAGACGGAAATACGCTTGCCTTCTGCTTCGGCATGGGGGAAATCGCAGCCTATACGCGCCCCTGTTTTGTCCCGGGTGCGCCTGACCTGCATTGCATGGGCGCCTGCGGCTGGCGGCAGGGAACCCTGATCCTGACCGAACGCACGACGGAAGGCCCCTTTACGCTTCACGCTTCGCTTCGGATGGAGGACGGAGGCTGCGTATTGGAAACCAGTGGCGCAGGCAGCCCTAATAAGACTTTTGTGCTAAGAAAACGCTGAAAAGTTACAGAAAAAAAGGCCGGTTTTACATTTTTCCCTTCCTTTTTTTCTGCTTTTCAGGTAAAATGCAGAAGAAAATATGATTAGCAGCAGGTAGGAAGGGATTTTCATGTACGAAGTCATCGTGAATCCGGCAGCGCGGAACGGACAGGCACGCCAGATCGGCGAAGAAGCCGAACGCTATCTAAAGGAGAAGCAGGTAGATTTCGTCATTCGCTACACGGAATATCCTGGACACGCCACGGAGTTGGCGCGGGACGCCGCCAACCGTGGGGTGGAAACGGTGATCGCCATGGGTGGAGACGGAACGGTCTGCGAGACCGCCGCCGGGCTGGTGCATACAAACACCTCGCTGGGCATTGCTCCCGCCGGTACAGGCAACGACTTCATCAAGACCATTGGCACGCCCCGGAACTGGAAAGAAGCGTTGGACTTCATCCTCACGCATCCTGCGCGGCCCGTCAATACCGGCGAGGTAAACGACCGCTTTTTTCTGAATGTGTGCGGCGGCGGCTTCGATGTGCTGACCCTGACCTACGCGCTGGAAGCCAAAAAGCACGTGAAGGGCATCTGGCCCTACCTGTACGGCGTACTTCGGGCCATCCGCACCTTCAAGCCGTTCAAGATGCATATTCAGGTAGGCGATGATCTGACGTTGGATAAAGACTGCATGATCTGCACCATAGCCAATGGGCGCTATATCGGCGGCGGGATCCCCATCGCTTCCATGGCGGATGTGGAGGATGGTCTGCTGGACGTTCTCGTGGTAGACGCGGTTCCCCGCTGGAAGATCCCCTTCTATCTGCCTTCGCTCATGGGCGGATCGCTGTATAAGAGGAAGGTGGCTCACCATTACCGGGTCAAGACCTGCTCCTTGAGTTCCCCCGGCATGATGCTGAATCTGGACGGCGAGATCCTTCCCATTGAAGAAAGCCATTATCGAATCTTCACCGACGCGCTGAAAGTGCACTGGTAATGCGTTTGTAAACCTTTTTTGAACATTCAAGGCACAGCCTCATTTCTTTGCCGTTCTATGATATAATAAAAAGGGAGACCCCGTGAGGAGAAAGGGAATGCTCCATTTTCGATGGAAAGGATGGTGTGCTTATGGCACAGTTTGGAAATAAGGTAAAGTTGGCGGTTTTGAAGGGCATGGAGGCCATCGGACAAGGCGCGTCCAATTTGGCCAGTAACGCTCAACAACGGCTGCAGGAACTGAATCTGGATAATCAGCGCCGCGAACTGCTGAACGCTTTTCCGCTGAAAGCGTATGAGCTTTGGCAGAAGGGCGAAAGCCTTCCCCAGCCGCTGGAAGAAATGCTGAAGGAATTGAAGGACGTGGACGAACGACTGAATCTGATCCGCGCCCAGCGCTTCGCCAAGTTGGAAGAAAAGAAGCAGCAGAACGCCGAACCTTCCCCCGAAGGCGCTTCGGAAGACGAAGCCGTCACGGAAGAAACCGCGGAGGAAAACGTAGAAGAAGCTCCTTCTGCCGCAGAAACGGAAGACGAGTCCGCCGCTCCGCTGGAAGAAGGAGAGACCGGCGACAACGCATAATCACAGCGTAACGACTGAAACCGGCGCAGAAGGGCAGAAGCTTCTGCGCCGATTTTGGGCTATACCGTACACATGGAGGAACACATTGATGACCAAGGCCCTAAAGAGAATTTTTCTTTTCTGTACCGTGCTCCTTTGCTTCTCCTGTCTGCTTCCCCGTCCCGCTCAGGCGAAAACGGTGGAGGAATGGCTGGAAGGCTATGAAACGGGCGAGGTCTGGTTCGGCGATGACTTTGCCTATGATATTACCGATACCGAAGCCTGCTGGGAGCTGCTGATGAAGCCCATTACCGTGCTGGACGCGGGCGAAAAAGAGGCCATTGCACCCCGAAAGACCCCCGGCGGCGACAAGGTGAACACGGACAAGCTGGGCGGCACCATCAACGGCGCGTCCGCCGCCGTGCATGTGCTTGGCGAGGACGAAGACGGATGGACGCTGATCGAAGGGCTGGACTACTATAACCGTCTGATTCGCGGCTACGTGAAAACCAGCCTGCTGAAAACGGTCACTCCCAGCAATGAAATGGGCATTATCATTGATAAGCTGACTCAGCGACTCTATGTGTTCATCAATGGAGAATACTTTTCCAGCTGCGCCGTTTCCACTGGTCTGCCCAACGCGGAGCAGCCTTACAACGAAACGGCTGCCGGTGAGTACCTGATGGTCAGCAGGGTGGGGGACTTTGACAGCGAAGGCATGATCTGCGCCCGGGCGATTCGTTTTAACGGTGGAGATATGATTCACGAAGTGCCGTATACCCTGCTGGCTGACGGCGGAAAGCGCTATACCAAGTGGGAGTCTCAGCTAGGGCAGCGGGCCAGCCATGGCTGCGTCCGAACCGCTCGCATCGCCAATGAAGACGGCCTGAACGAAAAATGGATCTGGGATCATTATAAGAAGTACACGAAGGTCATTGTCTGGGACGATAAAGGCCGAACGCTTCCGTACCCGGACGACGACACGCCTTTGTATTATAATCCCGATGGCGGAAGCTACTATCATGCCACGGCAACGTGCAATTCCGTCAAGGCTCGTTATTTGCCGCTGACGGCCTTTACCTACGGCGAACTGGACACGGGTGCGTTTGCCAAACTGGAAGCCTGCTCTGCTTGTCAGCCGCCCCGCCGCAAGGCACAGATCGATCAGGAGAACGCCGCCCGCGGCGGAATCGTTCCTGAAGCGACAGAAACGCCGCAGTCGACGGAAGAAACGGCCCCGGAAGGCACAACGCTTCCTGCTGACGGGGACGAGGACGTAGAGATCACGCTGGTCTTTCACGAGTAAGAAAAATAAACTGCCGCAGCCAACTGACTGCGGCAGTTTATTTTTGGCGCGCTTTCTTACATTTCGATTGCTGCAATGCGCATTAAGCTAGGCCAAACAAAAACGGCGCGGATTTATTCCGTGCCGTTGCGTTGCTTCGAGAAAGTTACTCGTTATGGTCGATCTGTGCCAAATAGCGGGCGAAGTTTTCTCCGGCCACGTTTTTGATCAGCTGGTCGTCAAAGCCACGCACCTTCATTCGCTCAAACATCACCGGAATCTGGTCGGGGGTTCGCAGCCCTTCGGGGTAGCAGTCGATTCCGTCGAAATCGCTGCCCAGGCCCACGCAGCGCTCACCGCCAAGATCGCACATATAGGCGATATGGTCGATCAGGTCGTCTACCGTCGCCTGACCCGACTCCTTCAAAAAGACCGGGTAGAAGTTTACGCCCACATAGCCACCTGCGTGGAACAGCGCCCGAAGCTGCTCGTCCGTCAGGTTGCGGGGATGGTCGCACAACGCCCGGGCGCAGCTGTGAGAGGCCATAGGCGGAACGTTGCTTTCCATCAGCTCCCAGGAACCGCGCTCATTCAGATGAGAAATATCCAGCGCAATATGGTACTTGCGCAGTTCTTTGGTCACCTGCCAGCCGAAGGGAGTCAGGCCGTTGTCAGACCCCTTGACGGCCGGGTGGGCCAGCAGATTATCGTTGTTCCAAATCAGCGCCGCTACCCGCACGCCCAGTTCTGCAAAACGCAGGACAGAGGAAATATCGTCTCCGAAGGCCTCGCCGCCCTCAATGGTCAGAATGGCGTTTACCTTGTCGGGCAGCGCTTCCTCAATACTGCGGATCTGGTGGAAACCCTTCTTTTTCAAAATTTCAAAGTTGTCCAATTCACGCTCGATTAGATAGCGATCGTCGCCTTTCAGTCCGTTGCCGCCCACAAACAACGCCAGCGCCTGAACCCACGTATGGCCCGGCTGGGTCAGCCTTTTAAGGGTGATATCGGTATTTTTGGTATATTGCATCCGGTGGAGCGTGTCGGCGTGGGTGTCGCAGATCAGCATCCAAACCACTTCCCTTCGTAAAATTTGATGTATGATGAGACGAAAAAGACTATTCCTGTTCGCCGTAATGGCGGGAAGGAGTCAGATCATAAACCACTCTGGAAACGCCAGGCAGCTCCCGCAGCATCCGTTGGGAGACCCGTTCCAGCAGGTCAAAAGGCAACCGGGCGCTGGTGGCCGTGGTGCGGCCCGCCTGCAGGGCACGCAGAACGATGGTGTACCAGCCGGGCATATCCGGGCTTTGGCACAGCACGGAATAATATTGCCAAAGCTTGCGCTCAAAGCCGCTTTCCGCAATTTCTTCGGCCAGACAGGCGTCTGCCGACCGTACAAGCTGCAGACGTTTCTCCGTCACTTCGCCGAAAATGCGGGAGGCCAGTCCGCTGGTGGGGAATGGCTGCCGTAGGCAAAGAGAACCGGGCAGCGAAAGAGACTGCGCCAGGCGGCGTACCTCGTCCTTGAACAGATTTTGGAGGGGCTGCAAATAGATCGGTTGGCGTACGCTTGTGGCATTCTGCAGCGCAGCCACGGGCGTTTGCCCGAAGAGAACGTCATTGAAATTCATGCCCAGAACGACGGTTCGAACTTCAGAGTCGTCGTTGATCTGCCGGGCCAAAACCTGAATCATGCGTTCGGAAATGATTTTCGCTTTCCGTTTTTCATCCGTAACGCCCCGGAGGGATTCCAAAAATTCCGCCTGTGCATCGATCCGTTCCAGAGAGATTCCCAAATTTTCCAGAAATTCGCGCCGGATCAGTTCCGGCTCGCCTTCATGGAACATGCCGTTATCGACCAGAATGCAGCGCAAGCGGGCACCGGCAGCCAGACTGACCAGCCGTGCACAGACGGTGCTGTCGACCCCGCCGGAGACAGCGCAGAGAATCTTGCCGTCGGCAGAGGCGTCCTGTCTGATTTCATCCAGCGCCAGATCAATGATGGTGTCCATATTCCAGTCGGCCTTTGCGCCGCAGATTTCCAAGGCAAAATTGGTCAAAAGCAGCGCACCGTCCGGGTCATGACGCTCAATGGGATACTGAATACCGAAATGAGGCAGCGTTTCGTGATGGAATCCGACGACGGAACCGTCCGCCTCCGCAATAGGAACAAGCCCGTCTGCCATCGAAAGGGCTGCGTAATGGTGCAGCATCCGATCCCCGGAGGCAATCTCCCGGAATAGCGGAATATCGGAAAAAGTAATGGCAGAGCTGGTCTCTGTTTTTTCCCACGGGCGGAAGGAACCGCCATGCCAGCGGCACAGAAGCGGCGCGGCGCTGCCAAGCGCCAGCACGGGAAGTCCGCTTTTCAGAATTTCGGGGTCGATCTCATCAAGCAGCGTGTCCTCCGGCGTATCTCCGGCGAGAATCACCCCTCGAACGGAACGCTCCCGCAGGGCAGAAAGCGGCGTGGAAACAGGCAGAATGGTGGAGTAGACCTCCCGCCAGCGGAGGGTGCGGGCAATCAGCCCAGACAGGGCGGCGTTATGACTCAGCACAAGAATCGGCTCTGACATACGTATCTCCTCCGAATAAAATAACAGGAAATACATTCTGCATAAAAGCAGAGAAATCCTGCCTTTTTTGCCTTGAACCATGTGAGGATTGTAACAAGTTTGTGTCAAATCGGCATACGAAGAAGCCATGGGAGGGCTGGGCAAAAATCAGGGCTTGTTCTGCAATCGGAATATTGGTATAATAAATGGTGGTATACGCATTGACAGATGCGTCAATCCTATGAAACGACCGAAGCCGGGAGAGCTGTTCCCGTTTTGTGAAGGCAGCTGGTTCCCCGGGGGAGTAACCAAGGATGATAAGGAGTGCAAGAAATTGAGTGATTTCTATCGCGACCAGCCTGATTCCAACGACTTTTACCAAAAGCCTGCTCAGGAAGCCAATTCCGAATGGAATAAAGCGGCCTATGCGAATGGCGAAGGCGCACAGTCTTCCGATGGTACCGACCCGTATTCGGCGTGGCGCCGCCCAAGCGGTGGAAGCGGCAGCTTCTTGGATGACGATCCCGCGCCTTTCGGCCCGGAGATTCAGCAGGGCGGCGTACCGCTGTCCAGTGCGGATATGTCCGATTTCCGTATGATGGGCGACGCTGCCCCTACGCGGATCGCGCGGCCTGTGCAGATGGTCAACCGCCGCACTTCCGTGCAGGAGCCGGAAGCGCAGGAAAAAGCAGCTTCCGAAAATAGCACCTCTGCCGTTTCTGCCAATGAAACGACCGAAAAGAGCGCAGAAGAAAAAGCCTCTTCCGATGGCGCGGAACCGCCGCGCCGTCGTCGCAGCCGGATGGAACGCCGCCAGCAGGAAGAAGAACAGTCGGCGGAAGCTCCTAAAGCGGAACAGCCGATGGAGGTTCAGCCTGAATTTGATCCCTTCCAGGCGGGCGACAGTGAAATGCCTGTTCAGTCCCGCAGGGCCGTCCCGGGCGGTGTGTACACGGGGGCACGTACGGCAATGCCTCGCGGCGGAGCCGCTCCCGAAAGGCACGGAGAAGTCTCACAATCCGAGAATGGCGCGGCTCCTCGTGCCCGTCAGAGCGCGCGTCCTCAGGGCGCACCGAATCCGCAGCGCCGGCCGGCTCAGCGGCCTTCTACTGCTGGGCAGAACGTTCCCCAGAACGGGCAACCGCGCTCCGCACAGGGAGCCACTGTCCCTCAGCGCCGCCCGGCTGGTCAGGAAATGCGCACCCCCGCCCAACGGCCGGTTCCGCCGCGCCGTCCTGTAGCCGAAGGAGAAAATTATACCCGTGTCCCGCAGGAAAAAAGCGAACAGCCGTATGCCTATCGGGCGCAGGGCCGTCCCGTTTATGGCGAGGACAGTCGGCAGCAGCCGCCGGTCCCACGGAAACCCTACGACTTTGAAAACGACGATGAACATGAAGAAGAAGTGGAACAGCGCCGTGGCGGTGTGCTCCTGCCGATTCTGATCGTCCTGCTGGTGATCGGTGGTCTGCTGGCGGGTATTTGTCTGCCGAACTGGGAGTCCAGCGGCGGCAAAGTGGGACAACTGATCTCCCCCGTGAAAAACGCTGTGGTAACGGCATTCTCCAACGTGAAGAACATGATCGTTCCAGAAGAAGAACCCATCAAGAGCTTCACAGTTTCCACCTCGGATACGGAAGCGCCTGCCGCTCTCAGGCTGACGATTCAGACCTCCAAGAATATTAAAGGCGTCCGAGTGGCCGACGACGACGGGAATACGTTGTATGCCAGAGATTACAGTCAGGCGTTGGTGGAGGAAGGCGAGGCCATCGAGAACAGCAACGAACTGATCTGGATGCCTACCTGCACCTTGGAAGACGCATATGTGGGCGGCTTCACCGTCTATGCCGTCAAGAATGACGGAACGGAAAGCGAAGGCGTCCGCACCGGTACTACGGTCAGCATTGCAGCGGCCAAGGCGGTCTTGCCGGAAATGCAGGATTTCACCTGCCAGCCCGAAAATGGTACCATTCCGTCTATTGTGACCTTTACCTTCCGTACTTCCGATACAGTAACGGCTGTGCGCGTGGTGGATCAGTACGACGCATCCGTTGCCGAGATGCAGCTGACGGATGAAAACTGCGAGATGTCCGAAGCTGACGGCGTTCGCACCTGGACGGTGGAGGCGGAACTGACCGACGACTATACCGGCGCTTATTTTGCCCAGTACAGAACGGATGCAGACGCCGAATACGTGCAAGCACCGACCGATACGCCCGCTCCCACGGATACGCCGGAGCCTACGGCCACGCCTGAACCGACCCCGGAACCCACTGCCGAGCCTGACGCAACGCCGCTGCCGGAGCTTACAGCGGAAGCGGTCGAAGAAGCGGATCCGCAATCGGAGACGATGGCGCTGAAGGCGACCGTACAAAGCGGCGGCAAGAGTGTGACTACCTTTAGCCGTGCCAATACCATTTCCATTTTGAATCCGTTTACGACCTATACCAGTAACGCCAATTATGCCGTCTGGCCTCAGGCGGGCGTATTGACCTTCCGCAGCGGCCCCATGCGCCAGAATGCGGCCTTCGGAACCGCCGAGGTGGAGAGCGGAAAGCTGACCGAGGTTTGGAATCAGCCCGTAGGCAGCATGAAGGCCAATTCGGAGACACTGTACGGCGTTAATGCGCCCGGTCAGGCCCTGATCGTTAAGTGGCCTACCCAGCTGCGCCAGCGCATGGCGCTTACCGATGAAGCCCGTGAGACCGTGGCTTTGAAGGAAGTCATGATCGCCGGTCAGGATGGCAAGGTGTACTTCTACAACCTGCAGGATGGCACGGCGACCCGCGAGGCGATCGACCTTGGGGTTCCCAGCGCCGGTGGACTTTCGTTGGCGACGAACGGTACGCCGCTCCTCGGCGTAGGTCAAAGTCATTCCAAGGTGGGCAGCTCCGTCAAGAAGAGCGGATACCATTTGCTGAACCTGCTGACCAATAAAGAAGAAAAGCTGATCCAGACCGACGGTAAGGAAAAGAACAGCAGCTTCTCCGGCGTTCTGGGCGCGGGGCTGTTTGATTCCAAAACCGGCACGTTGATCTTCGGCAGTCAGGGCGGTGTTCTTTACACCGTTGAACTGGGCAAGCAGGCGGAAACCTACGACTATCAAACGGGAAAAATCACCCTGTCTACAACGACCCAGTCCTACAAAACGCTGGCGAAGGGCGAGAAGAAGAAGTACTCCAATATCAACGGCAGCGTAGCTATGTACGGCAGCTATGTCTACTACGTGGACAAGTCCGGCATTCTGCAGTGTGTGGACGTGAACAGCCTGACGCCTGTTTGGGCGGTGAATCTGGGCGACGATGTGGAAGCCACGCCCGCACTGGATATGGAAGACGAAAGTACCGTAGCCCTCTACACCGGCAATACGATCCTGCTTAAGCGCAAGCAGGGCGTGGTCAACCTGAACCGTATCAACGCCCTCACCGGCGAGATTGAGTGGACCTACGAAGTGCCGGATGTGAAGTATCAGAGCGGCGCTGATATTGGTCTGGAAGCCAGTCCTGTGGTGGGCCAGAACGGCATTTCCGATCTGGTCATCTTCACCGTCACCAACGGCAAGGAGGGCTCCCGCACCATCGCGTTGGACAAGAAGACCGGCGCGCTCAAGTGGCAGGCTGACTTTACCGCCGAGGCCTATTCCAGCCCTGTAGCCGTATATAATGAAAATGGCGATGCGTGGATCGTACAGGCTTTGTATGATGGAACCGTCAATCTGCTGAACGCGTCCAACGGACAGGTGCTGGATACGCTGACCCTGCCCGATGCGCAGTTCAAAGCCTCTCCGGCTGTGTACAACGATCTGCTGATCATCGGAACCACCGGTAAGAAAAACAGCGCCGTGTACTGCATCAGAATCAACTGACGAACCTGCGACGAAAGAGGAAACTCATGAGAATTTATGTGGATGCAATGGGGGGCGACAACGCCCCTCAGGCTCCCGTAGCGGGAGCACTGGAAGCACTGGAGAAAAATCGTGAATTGGAGCTTGTTCTGGCCGGGCCGGAGAAAACGGTGAGTCAGACGGTAGATTCTGTTTTCCAGACGGAAGAACAAAAGAAGCTTCTGAACCGGGTGACCATCGTCGATTGCCCGGAGGTCATCACCAACGAGGAAGCCCCGGTCATGGCAGTTCGGCATAAGAAGCAGAGCGCCATTGTGGATGGAATGCTCAAGCTGAGGGACGGCGAAGTGGATGCGTTCGTCTCTGCAGGCAGTACTGGCGCTGTGCTGGCGGGCGGCATGTTCCGCCTGGGTCGGTTGCACGGCGTTGAACGTCCCGCACTGGCTCCGCTTTTGCCCAATGGCAAGGATTTCTTCCTGCTGATTGACTGCGGCGCTAACGTGGACTGCCGTCCGGAATACCTGCATCAGTTCGCCCAAATGGGCACCGCCTATATGCAGACCATGCGCGGTGTGGCGAATCCCCGGGTCGGGCTGGTCAATAATGGTGCGGAAGCCGAAAAGGGCTGCGCGCTGACCAAGGCGGCCTATGAAATTCTCTCGGCGGACGACAAATTGAACTTTGTCGGCAACGTGGAAGCTCGGGAGATCACCCACGACAGCGCGGATGTAATCGTTTGCGACGGTTTTGTGGGCAATGTGATCCTGAAATTCATGGAAGGCGTTTCTGGCACACTGATGGGCATGATCAAGCGTGAAATGCTGGCGGATACCCGTTCCAAGATCGGCGCGCTGCTGGCAAAGCCCGCGTTCCGCCGGGTCAAAAAATCCATGGATTACAGCGAAGTGGGCGGCGCACCGCTGCTGGGCGTGAGCGGCAACGTGGTCAAGGCCCACGGCTCGTGCAATGCTCATGCCTTTGCCTGCGCCATTTATCAGGCCGAGAAAATGGTCACTGGCGACGTGGTGGGCAAGATCGAAAAACAGTTGGTCTGTACGGCTCATGCCGAATAGATAAATTTGATTCTGCCATTATTTCAAAGGAGGAACACACAATGGTTTTTGAAAAAGTGCGTAATATGATCGCTACGCAGCTGCAGGTGGATCCCGCTTCCATCACCATGGAGAGCCGTCTGGTGGAGGACTTGAAGGCCGACAGCGCCAACGTGATGGTCATGATTCTGGAAATGGAGACCGAGTTCGGCATGGAAGTGGAAGACGAAGTTATCCTTCAGCTCAAGACCGTGGGCGACATCGTCGATTATATCGAAAAGCATCAGTAATTTTGAGGCGGACGGGGTGTGCTTCGGCGCACCCCCTGCCTGTTTTCTGAAGGGTCATGGAAAGGGGCGATTTTATGTTGGAGGAGCTGCAGGAGAAGCTGGATTATCATTTCCGGGACTCCAAACTGCTGTGCAGGGCGCTGACGCATCCCTCCACAAAGCTGCCGGATAATCAGCGTCTGGAATTTCTGGGAGACGCGGTGCTGGAGTTTTGCGTCAGCGACATGCTGTATCGAAAATACCCGGATTTTCATGAGGGTGCGCTGACGGCGCGCCGGGCCGCACTGGTATGCGAACACACGTTGAGCGTATTGGCCCGGCAGTTGGATTTAGGCGAATATCTGTACATGGGAAATGGGGAGGACGCCAACGGCGGCCGGGAAAAACCCAGCATCCTTTCCGATGCCATGGAGGCCGTACTGGCTGCCATTTACATGGATGGAGGCTACGAGGCCGTCAAGCCCATTATTCTGAAAATGTATGCTGAGGAAGAAAAACTGCTCTCCTGGCAGGTGAAGGACGGCAAGGGAGCCTTGCAGGAATACACGCAGGGCCACGACATGGGGCTGCCGTCCTATGAGATCATCGAAGCCTACGGCCCCGATCATGATCGGCACTTTACCGCGCAGGTGTCCATTCAGGGTAAGCCCATGGCGCAGGGCCGTGGATGCAGCAAAAAGCACGCTGAAATGGAAGCGGCCAAAAAAGCGCTGGAAATTTTGGAAGGTCAGAACCAATAAAAATCCAATGAAGAGATCAGGAGGGTGCGAATGCGCCTGACCAAGCTGGAAATATACGGATTCAAATCCTTCGCTCGCCGGACGGAGATCGTCTTTCCCCAGAATGTGACGGGCATCGTAGGCCCTAATGGCAGCGGAAAAAGCAACATATCGGATGCAGTTCGCTGGGTATTGGGCGAGCAGAGTGCCAAGAATCTGCGTGGCAACAGCATGTCGGACGTTATTTTTAACGGAACCGAACAGAAGAAGTCCATGAACTACTGCGAAGTGACGCTGGTGTTCGACAACGAGGATCGTCAGCTGCACGTGGAGTATAATGAGGTCAGCATTACCCGCCGGGTGTACCGCAGCGGCGACAGCGAATATCTGCTCAACGGCTCCAACTGCCGCTTGAAAGACATCGTGGATCTGTTCCGGGATACGGGCGTTGGCAAAGAGGGCTACTCCATTATCGGTCAGGGCCGTATCGACGAAATTTTGAGCCAGCGCAGTGAAGACCGCCGCACGGTTTTTGAAGAAGCGGCGGGGATCAGCCGTTATCGCGCCCGCAAGGAAGAAGCCGAGGGACGCATGAAGCGGGCGGACGAAAACCTGCTGCGCGTGCTGGATGTGCTGGACGAGCTGGAGACTCATCTAAAACCCCTGAAAAAGCAGGCGGAAACGGCGCGGCAATATCTGACCTTGAGCGAAAGCCTGAAAGAACTGGATATTCGTCTGTTTCTGCATCGTTACGATAAGCTGAAAGAAAAAGACGTGGCCGCCGAGCAGACGCTGCTTCAGGTCAAAGACGCTTTGCAGGAGGCGGAAATGCATCTGGAGGACTGCCTCCGGCAGCGCACCGCAGGAGAGGAAGAACAGGAGCGCCGCCAACAGGCCTTGAATCAGGCTCATGCGGCGTTGCTTGCGGCCAATGATGAACTTCACGTCATGCGGGAGAATGTGACGGCCATCCAGAACCGGATAGACGCTGGCCGGGAAACCGCGGAGCGCCTCAAGAACGAAGGGGACAGCCTGCAGAACCGTTTGAAGCTGATCGAAGCGACGCTGAATCAGAGCGACGGCGGCATGGGGGAAGCAGAAAAGCTGCGTCAGCAGGCGGCGGAAGCGCTGGAAATTCGCCGAAGCGCTCAAGCGGCCATCAGCGAAAAAACCGGCGCACTGGAAGAAGAACTGAACCGTCATCAGGCGGAATGGATGGAGCGCATGAACCGTATGCAGTCCATGCGAACCAATCAGGCCCGTCAGGCTGCCATGCAGCAGCAGATGGAGCAGCGCAAGGCGGAACTGGAATCCCAGCGGGATACCGAACAGAGGCGTGAAGCCGAGTTGAACGCTGCCATGGAAGAAGCCAAGGCCAGTCTGCAAAGCGAGGAACAACGCCTGAACGAGCTGCGCCAGAGCGCCGAAACGCTGGATCAGTCTTCCAAGCAGCTTTTGCAGGACATTCTGACCCGGCAGCGCCAGATGCAGGAGGATGCACAGAACGCCCGTGCGGCCGATACCCGTCTGCGTACCTTGAAGGAATTGCAGGATGGGTACGAGGGCTATCAGTATTCCGTCAAGAACGCATTGAGTTATGCCAAAAAGCAGCAGCTTTCGGGCGTGCGGGGCGTGGTAGCCATGCTGCTGCGGGTGCCCAAGGAGTATGAAACCGCCATGGATATGGCGTTAGGCGGCGCGATGCAGAACATTGTGACCGAGACTGAACAGGACGCCAAGCGCCTGATCGAATACCTGCGGCAAAACCGGCTGGGACGCGCCACTTTTTTGCCCTTGAGCACGGTTCACGGGCGGACGCTGAATCCGAACGAACGACGGGTACTGAATATGCCCGGCTGCGTTGGCGTGGCCAGTGAACTGTGCGGCTACGATCCCGAATACCGGGGCATCGTGGAGAGCCTGTTGGGCCGCACGGTCGTCGCCAAAGACCTGGACAGCGGTATCGCTATCATGCGGGCGGGAAATCAGGCCTTCCGTCTGGTGACGCTGCAGGGCGATGTGATGCACTCCGGTGGCAGCATGACCGGCGGCAGCATTCAGCAGAAAGCACAGAACCTGCTGGGCCGGGAACGGGAAATGCAGGAGCTGCAGGAGGCGCTGAAGCGCTATAATCAGAGTGTACAGCAGGCTCAGGCGGAAATTACCGAGATGGAAAACCGCCGAGGCGGCGAAAAAGAGCGCCGGGAGGCGGCTCAAAACGAGGTGCATCAGCAGGAAATCGCTGTGGTGCGTGATACTGAGCATCTGAAAGCCGCACAGTCCGAATGGGACAAGCACCGCCAGCGAATGGAGGAATTGACTGGGGCCATTGGTCAGCTGGAGGAAAGCCTGACGGAAATTCGAGAAGAACTCCAAAAGATGGAGAAGCTTTCCACCCAGCAGGACGGCGGCATGGAAGAAATGAACCGCCGCACCGAAGAACTGACCCGGCAGCTGGATACGGCCCGGCGGGAACGGGAAGCGGCACAGGAAGCCCTGACCGACGCGATGCTGACATTGCAGAACGCCGAACACGACTGCGACCGTTTGCAGCGGGATCAGAAGCGTCTGACGGGCGACCGAGACGATTGTCAACGGGAATGGCAGGAACTTTCGCAGAAACGCGATAACGCGTTGGCAGAAATGGAACGTGCAGCCGCCGAACAGACTCAGGCAGAAGAAAGCGCGGCCAAAGCGGAAAGCAACGTGGAAAGCGCGAAGCAGAACGTGGAGACCGCTCAGCTGAGGCAGGAGCAGCAGCAAAAAGCACTGCGGGAGCTGCAAGGCGAGATCGACGGGGCGCAGCAGATGGTCAGCCATGAAAACGAGCGCCTACACCGTCAGGAAATCGCTCAGAATCGGATCAAAACAGACCTTAGCCAGGCCCGTTCCCTGCGGGAGCAGATTCGCGGACTGGGCTCCGTAAATGTGGGCGCTATCGAAGAATACGCTCAGATGTCGGAGCGTTATACCAGCCTGAACGCCCAGAAGGAAGACCTGGAAAAGGCCAAGAATGACCTGCAGGAGCTGATTACGCAGCTGCTTGGACAGATGGAAACGCAGTTCGTCAGCCAGTTCGGCCTGATGCAGCAGTATTTCTCCGAAACCTTCCAACGCCTTTTCGGCGGCGGCAACGGCGAGATCTCCTTGAGCAACCCTAATGACCCGCTGAACTGCGGCATTGAGATCATCGTGCAGCCTCCGGGAAAGAAACGACAGCTTTTGAGCCTGTTCAGCGGCGGTGAACGCGCCCTGACGGCCATCGCGATTCTGTTCGCCATGCTGAAGCTGAAGCCCACGCCCTTCTGTATTCTGGACGAGATTGAGGCCGCGCTGGATGACGCCAATATCAGCTACTTTGCCGACTACTTGAAGGAGTTCAGCAAGGATACCCAGTTCATCGTCGTGACCCACCGCAAGGGCACCATGGAGCGCTGCGATACGCTATTCGGCGTGGCCATGGAGGAACGGGGCATCAGCAGCATGGTCAGCGTCAATCTGAAGGATTACCAATAAGCGACTACGACGAAGCGCCTAGGGCGCAAAGGAGGCAGCAATATGAGTGAAAAGAAGGGCTTCTTCGCCCGGCTTCGGGAAGGCATGAGCAAGAGCCGCGAACAGATCGCCGCGGTGACGGAGGATGCACTGCAGGCGGATGCACCCATTGACGAGGATCTTTACGACGCCCTGTTGGACGCCATGATCCTTTCTGATATGGGCGCTGCATGTGCCGAGGAAGCGCTGGAAAAGCTGCGGGAGACCGTGAAGACGCAGAAGCTCCGCACGGCGGGACAGGCCAAAACCGCTCTGAAGGAAATTCTGGTAGGAATGCTGGAAGTTGAAAAGCCCGTGCTGAAATGGCCTATGGTCATTTTGATGGTGGGTGTGAACGGCGTTGGCAAAACCACCACCATCGGCAAGCTGGCCCTGCGTTTTCAGGGCCTTGGCCGCACCATCATTCTTTGCGCGGCTGATACCTTCCGCGCCGCTGCTGCCGACCAGCTGCAGGTCTGGTCGGAACGGGCCCGTTGTCCCATCGTGCGCCACAAGGAAGGGGCCGACCCCGCCGGTGTAGTGTTTGACGGCGTACAGGCTGCCAAGGCCCAGAAAGCCGATCTGCTGATCGTGGACACTGCCGGACGGCTGCATAATAAAAAGAACCTGATGGACGAGATGGAGAAGATTCGCCGGGTCATTGACCGGGAATACCCCGAGGCCACGGTGCGCTGCCTGCTGGTGGTGGATGCGACGACCGGCCAGAACGGCTTGCAGCAGGCACGCGCCTTCCGGGAGACTGCCGGGATCAACGGCATCGTGCTGACTAAGCTGGACGGCACCGCTAAGGGCGGCATTGCCTTCGGTATCGTCCGGGAGCTGAAAACCCCCGTCATGTACGTGGGCGTAGGCGAGGGGATCGAGGATCTGCAGGCCTTCGACGCAAAGGAATTCGTGGAAGCTCTCTTTGATTGAGCCCTGCGGGAGGAAAACGTTTGATGATGAATATGTACTACAAATGGAAGGGTAAAAACGCCCTGCGCGGCAACTGGCAGACCGCCATGGTCGTGGCGTTCTTTTCCGGTATTTTTCTGGTGCTGACGCAGGTCTATCAGAACCGCTTTATGCCCGTTGCCATTGAAATGATCGACGGGATGTATTACTGGCGCGTCCCACAAATCACGCGGGGCGTGTGGATCGGCTTTGCCGTGCTGCAGCTTTGCTCCGTTCTGCTGACGCCGGTTTTGTCGGTCAGCTGCAACCATTACTTCGTCCGCCGGGTGGAAGGCGAAGAATTAGGGACGAAGGGGCTTTTCAGCCGGATGAACCTCATGGGCAAGTCACTGTGGCTGTACGTCATGATGTACGTGAAGATTTTCCTGTGGACCATTCTGCTGGTGGTTCCGGGCCTGATCGCCGCCATTCGCTACAGCATGGCTCCTTATCTGCTGGCCGAGCATCCCGAAATGACGGCCAAAGAAGCGCTGGAAGAAAGCAAGCGCATCATGAAAAATCGTAAGGGACAGTATTTCCTGCTGCTGCTCAGTTTTATCGGCTGGTCGCTGGCTTCCAATCTGCTGCAGCTGAGCCTGATGAGCATCAGCGGCATTGCGGCGATCGTGGCGGGGCTGTTTGTGAACTGCTGGGTCAGCGCCTACGTGAATGCCTCCGTAGCCGTGTTCTATAAAACGGTTTCCGAAGATGGCGGGGAAGAAAAGGCACGTCAGGATTTGGAACGCATCATGCAGAACATGCAAAACGGCGTGAACTTTCCCGGCAATCCATGGAACGGCCCGGATGATGATGACAGCGGCGACGATCAGGACGACGACGATTCATTAAACTGACTGACGTTTGCGCAGAAAGAAACGAGGGAACGACAATGCCATCTCTGAAACCATACAGTCAGGAGCTGGAATACAGCTATGCGCCCGGACTGTTCCCGTCGCTGGAATTGATGCGGGTGCAGCCCGAACGGGCGCTGCGCCTTCTGACCAGCGAAAAGGCTCACGGCGAGGGCGTGGAGAAGCTGCGGGCGATCTGCCGGGAGCATAACGTCCGAGAGGAAGTAGCCGACAAGGCGCTTCGCCGCATCAGCGGGAAGGACAACTGCTTTGCAGCCATGGTGTTTTCCAAGTGGCAAGCGGAACTGCGCCCTGAACTGCCCCATGTGATGCTTCATCATCCCATGGACGAGGGCAATCTGGGAACCATCCAGCGCACTCTGCTGGGACTTGGTCTCAAGGATATTGCCGTGATTCGCCCTGCGGCAGACGTGTTCGAGCCCCATGTGGTGCGGGCTGCTATGGGGGCGGTCTTTTCCCTGCGGGTCAAGCAGTACGACAGCTTCGAGGACTACTGCCGGGAATATCCGAATCACGCGCTCTACCCGTTCATGCTGGACGGTTCCGTGCTGCTGGAAGACGCTGTCCGTCAGCGGAAAACGCCCTATGCGCTCATTTTCGGCAATGAGGGCAGCGGACTTCCGTCGGAATTTTCCAAGCTGGGGCAGGCCGTGCGGATCCCGCACAGCGGAGAGATCGATTCATTGAACCTTTCCATTGCGGTAGGCATTGGTGCGTATGCCTTTGTGCATGCGCCGGAAAAAGGAGAGTAAAACCATGTACGAAGCCATTCAGGAACAGTTGAAAGCTTGTGTGGATTATCTGGCGGAGCGGGGGCATTTGAAGCCGGGCGCGGCGGTGGTGCTGGGCTGCTCCACCAGCGAGGTGGCCGGGGGTCACATCGGAAAGAACAGCGTGCCCGAGTTGGGAGACGCGCTGGCAGAAGCCATGATCTCCGCCTGCAAGGCTCGTGGGCTGAAACCGGTCTTTCAGTGCTGTGAGCATCTGAACCGGGCGCTGGTGATGGAGCAGAAAGTGCTGGACGAGCGGCGTCTGACGCAGGTCAACGTCATGCCCGTGCCCAAGGCGGGCGGCAGCACCGGCGCGGCGGCTTATCTTCGTTTTGAGGAGCCTGCCGTGGCCATGGCCATTCAGGCGGAAGCTGCCATCGACGTGGGCGACACGCTGGTGGGGATGCACATCCGCCCCGTGGCCGTGCCCCTACGGATGCCGCAGGAAAATTACAAGGTGGGGGAAGCCCACGTGGTCATGGCCTATTCCCGTTTGCCCTATATCGGCGGGGAGCGGGCGCAGTACCCGAAAAAATGATCGAAATGAAGAAAACCGTGATGGTCGAAATCAAATCTAAGATCGCCGGTCGTTTTTTTGCCTCGTTGCTGACTCTGCTGTTTGCGGTTGGCGGTATTTTCCCCGGCGGGAAAGCGGAAACGTCTGCTTCAGATGGCGGACAAATTTATCTCTACGGCGAGACCCATGCCGTGGAGCAGATTTTGGAAGAAGAACTTCGGCTTTGGCAGGAGTATTATGCAAACGGGATGCGGCATCTGTTTGTGGAATTGCCTTACTATACGGCGCAATATCTGAACCAGTGGATACAGGCAGAAGACGATGAAATTCTGATGCAGGTGTATGCCGACTGGAATGGAACCGCGTCCCACAGCGCCAACGTCAGCCGCTTTTACCGGCAGATCAAGGAAACCTGCCCGGAAACGGTCTTTCATGGGACGGACGTGGGCCACCAGTACCAGAGCACCGGGAGGCGCTATCTGAACGATTTGACCCGTCAGGACCTTGCGGATTCCGAGGAGGCGCAGTTGGCCCGGCAGAATATCGAACAGGGTCAGCGGTATTACCGTACCAAGGACGATGTGTATCGGGAAAATACCATGGTCGAAAATTTTCTGCGGGAATATGCCCTGCTGAATGGTGAAAGCATCATGGGGATCTATGGAGCGGCCCATACCGGGCTGGAGGCGCTGGACTGGTCAGGGCAGGTGCCCTGCATGGCCAATCAGCTTCGCCAGACCTACGGTGAACGGCTGCACAGCACCGATTTGTCCACCCAAGGGCTGACGGGCGAACCGATTCGTGCAGCGCTTTTCACCATCGGCGGTAAGGAATATCAGGCCGGTTATTTTGGTGAGCAGGATCTTTCCGGCGTTTTGGAAGGA
>OHHU01000489.1_pt1 | contig 23675 bp, 16 predicted proteins | sample 1568151 | NCBI WGS metagenome assembly OHHU01 (sample SAMEA3879572, study PRJEB24766) | human gut metagenome | biome: human-associated habitat; feature: feces | place: USA | collected 1985/1987 | reverse complement strand
GCTATGGCAATACCGCTCCCATGCAGCTGGAGCTGAGTCCGTCCGTGGCTGACGGCGAAAATGCCGTCGATATTGTGGAAGCCATGCTGAAAACCCATTTCGCCATGGGCGGCACACTGGTGAACATCAATGTGATGGATAAGGGAATTCTGCTGGACGCTTACGATCATCCGGAAAAGTATCCCGATCTGATTGTGCGCGTTACGGGTTTTACGGCCTACTTCATTGCCCTCAGTCCAGAATTTCGAAAAATGATTGTGGATCGCGTGATTACGGGCTGGGCCGGTCATGTGCCCAAAATACTTCCTCTGACGGAATGAAAGGAGAAGTCCATGGAATTTTCGCATACGCCGCAACTTCGAAAACAGAGCCTATGGAAGCGCATGCTTCGCAACCGCTGGGTCTATGCCATGATGATCCCGGTCATTGTGTACTTTGTCATGTTTAAGTACATCCCCATCGCCAATCTGCGGATTGCCTTTTACGACTATAAAATCCTGCGCGGATTTTCCGGAAGCAAATATGTGGGACTGCAGCACTTTATCAAATTCTTCAGTTCCAGCAATTTCCCTGCGCTTCTGAAAAACACCGTCCTGTTCAGTATTGGGGCGATTTTCTGGCAGACGCTTGCGCCGATCGTCTTTGCTTTGATGATTAACGAAGTGCGCGGGCCAAAGGCCAAAAAGCTGTACCAGACCATCAGCTTTATGCCCTATTTCATTTCCGTGGTCGTTGTGGTGACGATGATCAACAACATCATCTCGCCTTCTATGGGCCTGTTGAATACCCTGCGCAAGAATCTGGGACTGGAAACGGTTTATTATCTGGGAAACCCGCAGTATTTCTACACCATCAACTACGTTTCCGGCGTATGGTCCTGCATGGGCTGGAACTCCGTCGTTTATATTGCGGCGCTGGCAGGCGTGGATGAAGAAATTTATGAAGCCGCCGTGGTGGACGGTGCTTCCCGGATGCAGCGGCTGCTCCATATTACCATTCCGGCCATTTTGCCTACCATCGCCATGCTTCTGACCATTTCTGTGGGTGGTATTCTTAATGGCGGAAATCTGGATAAACTAATTCTTCTCCAGAACGAAATGAATTTCTCCGCCTCGGAGATGCTGAATACTTACACTTATAAACTGGGTCTTGTCAATGCAAAGTACAGTTACGCAAGTGCTATTGGTTTGGCAACATCTGTGGTAGGCTGCATTCTGGTTCTCATTTCGAACTATGCGTCCAAGAAAATGTCTGATTCGCAGGTCAGCGTATTCTAAACTGAAAGGAGCCTCTATATGCAAAAACATCAAGTATCCAAGGCGCACGGAATCAGAAGCAACGATGACCGCACCATGGATATTATTGTTCATACCCTGTTGATTCTTTTAACTTTATTTTTCCTTTTTCCGTTTTTGAATGTTCTTTCTCTCTCAATCAGTGAAAGTTCCCATGTATTAAAAGCAGATGTACTATTTTGGCCCCGAGGCCTTTCAGTTGAGGCATATAAAAAGATGTTAAACGACCTCACCATTGTACATGCCTTCGGCAATAGTGTTTTTGTGGCTGCGGTTGGTTGCATTTTCAGTCTTCTAATGACGGCAATGGCGGCCTATCCATTGGTTTTTTCCGATGTGCCGGGCAAAAAAATCTATTCCCTGATGATTATGCTTACCATGTGGTTTGATGGTGGAATGGTGCCCACCTTCGTTACGATGAGTAAATATGGATTAGTGGATAACTTATGGGTCCTGATCCTTTTAAGCCTTGTAAGCGCTTATAACGTCATGGTGGTCAAAGCCTTTTATACCTCGCTGCCCATGTCTCTGATCGAAGCGGCGAGAATCGACGGAGCCAACGATCCTTATATTCTTTTCCGTATCGTTGTACCATTGGCAAAGCCGGTATTGGCAACGGTTGCATTGTGGGTGATTGTTGGGCACTGGAATGCTTATTTGACTCCCTTAATTTATATGCGCAGTGATACGAATTATACACTGCAACTCAAATTACAACAACTGTTGGCAGGAAATACTATGGATGCGGAAAGCATTGCGGAAAACTGGCAAATTCGCGGTTTAAATGAGCAGTTAAAGTATGCCACGGTCGTTATTGCCATGATACCTATGCTGGTAATTTATCCTTTTTTTCAACGTTTCTTTGTTAAGGGCGTTATGATCGGCGCGGTAAAAGGTTAACAACAGGCACGAGGGAACTTAATTGCTGTTACTGCAGGAACAGCAGAAAAAATTCTCTGGAAACCTGTTGAAATAAAAGAAAGGTGGAACCTTGCAATGAAAAAAACTTTAACTTTCCTTGTATGCTTGATGATGATTGTATCATCTCTGGCTGTTGCCAGTGCGGAAAATGCTCCGTTGGAAATCAACTGGCTGACCTGGGATGATGTAAACGGCTTCTGGAGTCCGGATGACGTTACGATTACGGAACTGCAAAAGGATACCAATACCAAGATCAATTTTGAACTAGTGTCCCGAGATAATTATGCGACAAATCTTCAAACCATGTTGGCTTCCAACAATTTACCCGACGTTGTTTCCATGACTGAAAGTAGTCAGGTGAACATGATGGTGGATCAGGGCGCGCTGCTGCCGCTGGACGATCTGCTGGAGCAGTACGGCCAGAACATTATCAAGATGGTTGGCGAGGAAAATTATAATTCCTCTCGTGCATCTGATGGACATATTTATGTCATTCCCGCGCGTTATTTGACTCCTTTGACCCAGAGCTGGATCATTCGTACGGACTGGCTGGAGCGCTGTGGACTGTCCGTCCCCACGACCTGGGATGAGTTTGTCAAAGTGCTGGAAGCCTTTAAGGCGCAGGACGCTAATGGAGATGGCGATGCTACCAACGAAATTCCGCTAACTGGCAAAGTGGATAAACTCCTTTTCACCTTCGGTATTTATAACAACGATATTTTCTGCGTCAATCAGGAGGGTGACTATACCCTGATTTATGAGCACGAAAACTACCGGGCTTATCTGGAAGCGATGCGTGATTTGTATACCAAGGGCTTGTTGGATTCTGAATATCTGGATCGTGACGAAGACGGTGAAGAAACCAATCTGGTAGGTGCCATGGCAAACAATCTGGTAGGTGTTGCTTACACCTTTATGAACAATATGCATAATGCAGACAATCTGGATGGCCAGTATGAATACCTGATCCCTGTAGTTGGGCCTTTTGGCGATCAGCATGTTCCCGGTCGTGGCGTCGGCATCACTTGGGGCAATTGTGCTGCTATCATGGCCAATGCTGAAGATAAGGCTGTAGAAATCATTAAGGTGTTCGACTGGATCTTCAGTGAAGAAGGCCAGCGGCTCTTCAGCTATGGTGTAGAAGGCATCACCTATGATATGGTGGATGGAAAACCTGTGTTGAAACCCGAATATTCCACTAATTTTGTGGATTACCGTAGTGCAGGTATGAATTATCAGCCGATTCCTCACGTCTGGCTGGGTGATTCCTATGTACAGGTATTTAATGGCGGCAAATCTGAGGATGAAAAGGATCATGTTGCCAAGCAGTTTACTTATGGTGCAGAACAGAACGAAATTTATGCAATGGACTTCCCTGCCGTACTGACAACTGATGCTTACACTGAGTACTATGTGGATCTGGGCGAGCAGGTCAAGTCCCTTCAGGCCAACGCCATCGCGGGCAACATCACGGTAGATGAGTTCTTTGCTCAGTATGAGCAGCTCAAGGCTCAGGGTCTGCAGGAAGTCATTGACCAGGGCGCGGCTGCCTACGAGGCTATGAACAAGTAATATCCTGATTGTTGATCCGTTTTTCCGGCGGGCAAAATGCCCGCCGGAAAAACCTCATTCGCTGAAGCTTATTGAAACGCAGAGAGGAAAACAGTATGGAAAAGCTCAAAACAGGGATTATCGGCTGCGGCGGCATCGCAAACGCCAAGCACATGCCCACGCTGGCCAAACTGAACGACGATGTGGAAATGGTGGCCTTCTGTGACATTATCCCGGAGCGGGCGGAAAAGGCTGCCAAGCAGTATGGGATTCCCGGCGCGCGCGTGTATACAGACTATCACGATCTTCTGAAGGAAGAAGAGATCACGGATGTTCGCGTATGTGTGGACAATGGTCATCACTGCGAGATCACCATTGCGGCGCTGGAAGCCGGAAAACATGTGCTGTGCGAAAAGCCGCTGGCCATCACCTGGGCCGATGCAAGGAAAATGGCGGAAACTGCCGATCGTACCGGCAAACTGCTGACGGTCGGCTATCAGCACCGTTATAATCCTGATTCCATCTTCCTCAAAAAGGAAATTGAAAAGGGAACGCTTGGCGATATTTATATTGCCAAAGCTCGCTGCCTGCGCCGCCGTGGCGCTCCTACCTGGGGTATTTTCACGCAAAAGGAAAAAGTGGGCGGGGGCCCCATGATCGACGTCGCCACTCATGTGATCGATCTGGTGCTGTGGCTTCTGGATAACTACAAGCCCAAATATGTGGCGGCCATGACCTATCAGAAGCTGAAAGATCAGCCGGAATTGGCCAATCCTTTCGGCAAGGTGGATCCCACTATATTTACCTGCGAAGACAGCGGCGTAGCGCTGCTGGTCATGGAGAACGGCACTAGCATTATCATCGAAGCAAGCTGGCTTCTGAACACGCTTGAAAATACAGGCGTCAGGTATCTGCTGTGCGGCGACAAGGCAGGAGCGGACAACTTTACCGGCAAACTGCGTATGAACAACGTGGTGAATGATACGCAATGTGTCATGGAGCCTGATTTTAACGCGGCAGGTGTCAGCTTCTTTGAAGGAAAAACGGAGGATTCGCCCTACCGTGAAGCATGCACTTTCCTGAAAGCAATCCGCGGAGAAGGCGAGCTGTGCGTCAAAGCATGGCAGGCCGCCCGCGTGGTGCAGGTGCTGGAGGGGATCTATCGTTCCGCCGAAACCGGCAAGCCCTATTTCTTTGAGGCTTGATCTGCTTTTAGTATAACAACAAGGAGGAGCATCCTATGTTTTCCGTAGCTGTTTTGAGTCGCTGGCATCCCCATGAACAACGTTATACGCCCGAGCTGCTTGCCTCGCCCGACTGCCGGGTGGCCTGCGTGTGGGACGAAAATCCTCAGCGGGGCAAAGCGTGGAGCGAAGAAATTAACGTTCCCTTCGTCGCTGATCTGAAAGACATCTGGGCTGACGCTTCCATCGACGGCGTTGTTGTCACCGCACCTACCGCCATGCATAAGGACATCATCATTGCTGCCGCCAACGCCGGCAAGCATGTGTTTGTGGAAAAGAGTCTGGCCCTGACCTATCAGGATGCGCTGGAGATCAAAGAAGCCATTGAAAGAAACCACGTCACCTTTACCATCGCCTATATCCGCTGCACCACCGGCCAGTTTATGTTCGCCAAAAAGGTGATGGACAGCGGCCTGTTGGGAGACGTGACCACCGTTCGCGTCCGCAATGGCCATAACCAAGGTTTGAACGGAATGCTTCCTGAATATTGGTTTGATCCTGCACAGACCGGCGGCGGAGCGATGACGGATCTGGGGTGCCATCAGATGTATCTGTTGGACTGGCTCTTCGGAGAACCGCAAGAGCTAAATGCCACCTATGCTTTCTATAAAAAGCACCAGGTGGATGATAGTGGTGCTTGTACTGCCCTGTATAATGGTGGTAAAACATTGGCAATTATGGACAGTTCCTTCACTACCTTCTATTCGCCCTACACCTTTGAACTTTACGGCACGAAGGGCACCCTTCTGGTACGGATCGACCGCCCAGGCGTAGAAGTTTTCCTGCCTGATGACGTGGAACCGTGGTTCCTGAAGGAATTTGGCGATGCTGTGGAAGTTCGTCATGAAGGCGACCGCACCGCTTACACGGTTTCCAACAGCGTTCTGCCGGACGATCCTTCTCCCCTGCGCTCTTGGGTAAACGCCTGCACCAAGGGCGATACGGTTCGGTTTGGCATTGATTCCGCCGTCCGTCTGACGCACGTTGTGGAAGCCGCCAACGAATCCTACCGGACTGGAAAGAAGTATCGTTTCTAAGGCGCTTTATTTCAAAACTTAACGTTTAGACACGGAAAAAACGATTTTTCCGTGTCTAAACATTTGGAGGATTGTTATGCTGTATCCGCACGCCAAGGATTCCGTTTTGACCCCGGAAGTTTTTTTATCCCCTAGCAAAGAATACCGTTGTGTCCCTTTCTGGGCTTGGAACGGAAAAATGGAGAAAGAAGAGTTACTGCGCCAAATCGGCATATTTGAGAAAATGGGCATGGGCGGCGTTCTGATTCATTCTCGCTGCGGTTTGCAGACACCTTATTTGAGTGATGAATTCATGGAATTAGCACTTGCTTGCGCCGACGAAACACACAGACGCGGAATGGCCTGCTGGCTATACGACGAGGATCGTTGGCCTTCCGGCAGCGCGGGCGGCATGGCGACCAGAGATCGCCAGTTTGCCCAGCGTTATCTCCGCTTTGCTCCTGTGGATTCGAAAGAAAAAAGGGGAGAAAGCAGCGTCCTGTTAGCTCACTATTGGATAGGACTGAACCAACATGGAGAATTGAGCGAATATCGGCTTCTGTCTACAGAAGAGCGGTCAGATCACGAATCACTATGGGAAGCGTCTATTGAAATTAGCCAGCCGCAGAACTGGTATAACAATCAGCCTTATCTTGATGTGCTGAACCCCAAGGCCGTTCGGCACTTCTGCCGTCTGACCCATGAGCGATACGCAGAAATCATGGGCGACAGGCTCGGGAAAGCCGTTCCAGCTATTTTTACTGATGAACCTCAGTTCTTTTTAAAAACCAATCTTCCATGGGCGACTGCAAAAACTGCGGCCATGCTTCCTTTCACGGATACATTCTGCCAATCCTATGAAAAGCAATATGGAGAAAATTTGCTAGAGACCTTGCCGGAGCTGTTTTGGGAGCTTCCAGCCGGACGGCTTTCCGTCACACGCTATCAATACCACGAGCATGTGGCCCGTCTATTCTCTCAGGCTTATGCATCTACCATCGGAAAATGGTGTCGGGAACACCATATTCTCTCTACTGGTCATCTCATGTGGGAAGACACAATGGAGCTGCAAAATCGCGCCGTTGGTGATGCTATGCGTTCCTACCATGAATTTCAACTTCCTGGAATTGATATTTTGTTTGACCGCCGGGAATTTTTGACGGCTAAGCAAGCCGCTTCTGTTGTTCGTCAGGATGGAAGAGAAGGTCTGCTCTGTGAAATGTACGGGGTAACGGGGTGGGACTTTGATTTCAGAGGACACAAGCTGCAGGGAGACTGGCTGGCGGCCATGGGTGTAACCACTCGTGTTCCTCATTTGAGTTGGTATACCATGGCAGGACCTGGCAAACGGGATTATCCTGCTACTATCAGCGAACAATCTCCTTGGCATACAGAGTATCCCTTAATTGAAAACCATTTTGCGCGGCTGAATACTGCACTGACACGGGGAAAATGCAAGGCTTCCATCGGCGTCATTCATCCTATGGAAAGCTATTGGCTTCATTATGGCCCTCAAGCGGAGACGGAGCCTCTGCGTAAGGAAATGGATCGTAATCTGGCAAATCTGACGAAATGGCTACTTCTGAATTTGTTGGATTTTGATTTCATTAGCGAGTCACTTTTGCCAGAGCAGGGCGGTATTTCTGGACGGCAGCTGCAGGTCGGCCAAATGAAATATAACGTCATTTTGGTGCCGGGCTGTGAAACCCTGCGGGCTTCTACCATAGAATGGCTGGAAAAATTTCATCAAGCAGGCGGTAGACTGATTTTCATTGGTCAGTTTCCTAATTATATGAGCGGCGTTCTTTCAAAGAGTATAAAGCAATTTGCTGCCCATTGTACACTAGTTGACTGGCAGGAGCAGGCAATTCTTACTGTTTTGGAATCAGAGCGGGAGATTGATGTGCGATCAAAGCAACACAGTCGGCCCGAAAATTTGCTTTATCAGCTTCGGCAGGATGGAGAAAATTGCTGGCTGTTCCTTTGTCATGCATTTCCACCCGTTCGCCCCTCTGAGGCTGAGCCTGAGGACTTGTATATAACGATCCGTGGATTTTGGCGGGCAGAGATTTGGGATACCATGACCGGAAATATAAATCCGGCAGAGACTTCCTTTGATGGTGAAAAAACAGCCGTGGCCTACCGAATGTTTGAGCAGGACAGTCTTCTGCTGAAGCTGTATCCTGGACATAAAGCGCTTACTCCCCAGCATCTCGCCGGAAAACAAGAAAACGACGGTACACAATTCAGAGTAAAGCTCGAACCATTCTGTCACTTTTCTCTTGAAGAGCCCAATGTTCTGCTGTTGGATCAGGCAGAGTATTCTCTGGACGGAGAGCCATGGCAACCTTCGGAAGAATTGCTGCGTTTGGACGACCAACTAAGAGATAAGCTTGGCTGGAGTAGACGCGCCCAAGACATTCCCCAGCCATGGACCGGGCTATGTCTTATGCCAAACGAGCCGCCGCATCAACTTTCGCTGCGCTTTACCATTCAAAGCAGAATAAAGGTATCAGGAGCCGGTTTGGCATTAGAGAGTTTAAAACTAGCACAACTACATTGGGACGGTCAGCCGATTTCTAATGCAGCGGATGGCTGGTTTGTCGATCGCAGCTTTTCTCGCATACCTGTTCCTGACTTTAACGAAGGAACTCATGAGCTTATTGTCACCTATCCATACGCACCGGAATTTGATTTGGAATGGCTATATCTTACTGGCTTTTTTGGGGTAGAGGTCAAAGGCAGTAAGGCAGAGTTGGTTTCCATGCCGTCCAGACTGGCTTTTGCCGATCTAACTCGCCAAAGTCTTCCGTTTTACGGCGGAAATGTCTGCTATGATCTTTCATGTGAATGTGACAACGCCGGACTGACGGTTGAAATTCCACAATATAAGGGTGCATTGATTCGTGTTTTTCTGGATGGAGAAGATCGTGGAACAATCGTGTTTGCACCCTACAGGCTCCATCTGGATGCGCCTGCTGGGAAACATACGCTCCGTTTAAAACTATACGGAACCCGAACAAATCATTTTGGGCCGCTACATAACTGTACTGAAAACTTGAATTTGGTCAATCCCAAAGCGTGGGTAACACAAGGACGCTTTTTCAGCTATGAATATCAGTTGAAGCCCACAGGTCTTATGGTTGCGCCTATTCTGTACCGATAAACGTAAAAGGAGGTAGTACCGAGATGCTTACTCTACGACTTAGTGATGACGATAGAAAACCAGAACATTATAAACAAATTCTTCAAGCCATCCAGGCCTACCAAGGTTGCTGTGATGAAATCTGGATCCCAACGCTTTTTGGCTTTCCAAAATTGGAAAAGCACAGACAAGCTGCAGATGAGTGGAAGTCCGCTATTGACTATTTTAAAAAAGCAGGTTTACGAGTGTGCCTACAGCTTAGCAATACTATCGGACATGGAGAGTATGCAAAATCATCAGATTGCAGTGGCCTCAACGATAATGCTGCTGTAGGGCATTTGGTGGGCGCAGAAGGAGAAGAAGCCGGTTATTGTTACTGCTGGTCAAATCCTGCTTTCCAGACTTACTCTCAGCAGGTGGTTGAACTATACGCCGGACTAGACGTGGATACCATTTGGATTGATGATGATCTTCGTCCAACGTTACATACACCTGTCATGTACGGCTGCTTTTGCCCGGAATGCATAAAGAGCTTTCAGCAGGAAACTCATACAAATTATTCACGGCAAGAGCTGGTAGAAGCAATACAGAAAGATGCTACAGGCATTCGACAACAGTGGATGGCCTTTGTCCGTCAAAAACTTGCAGCATATACGAAAATGCTTTCGTCTACAGCTGCCAGGAAACATCCAGGAATTCAAATAGGTTATCAATATGTATCGGTCAATCAATATACAGGGGCTGGCGAAGAGTATCTTTTTGAAGCAATGGAGAAAGGAAGTGCTCGGCCGCCACGCAGCCGACCTGGCTATGGCTTTTATGAAGATGTACAGCCTGTTGGCATGGTGGAAAAGGCATATCGGATAGCTTATTGTAATCAGTTTACTCCGTCATATGTGATCGATCGCTGTGCAGAGGTAGAAAACATTCCCGCATTTGCATTTGGCAAGACGGATTTTGGTACACTGACTGAGGCAACTTTGTATATGGGTGCAGGTTGTACTGGGCTTACCTTTGCCTCCTTAACCTCGCGTAATGAAAAAATGGTGAGACACGAAACTTTACTGAAGGGTTTCCAAGAGTATCGTCCTCTCTGGAATGAAATAAAATGCGCTTTCGAGGCAACCTTTCCCTGCGGATTAGGAATTCCGATAAGCAAATCATCCGTTCTTTCTAACGTGAAAGACGATTTTGAATGGGCCCGGCATTGCTGGACTGACAGCTTTAGGCCAGCATTATATGGTTTGCCAATTTGCTTTGATACGGATCATACCCAAGCGATTCTCTTAACAGAAAAGATAGCTGAATCCCTGCCATCGCATACAATTCGGACGTTGATGAATAGACCTGCTCTATGTGAAACGGCTGCGCTAGCCCGCCTCATAGAACGTGGATTTGATCTTGGCTTGTCTACAACGGAAATTGTTTCTCCACTTACGTCTGAATTTATCTCAAACCATCCTTTAAATGGCATGTATGCAGGAATGCCGTATCGTCCCTTTGGTGTCGCTCTATCCAAGCGAAGAGCGATTACTTCTCAGCTTCCAATAGAAAGTCTTAGTGAATATTGGGAAGGCGATAGGCTGATCGGGACAGCCTGTGCGCTGGTTACAATGAAGAGTGGTGCACGTTGGGCTATTTTGGGAAGCGGATTGGAAACCGCCAATATTAGTACAGCAAAATGGCATCAGATTTTACAGGTTACCGATGCTATCACTGGATGTACGATGCCAATTCGCGTGAAAACTGCAGAGCATTTATTTATTCAGCCTCGTGTGGACTGTGAAGGGCGCTTTTCCTGTGCCGTAATTCTCCACAGTGCAATTGGTCCAAGCGAAAAAGAAATTCGTATTTTGATTCGAAAGCCGGCAGGAAAATCTCTTTTCTACATGGATCACCGTCGGTCTGTTCCAACTTTACTTGTTACTTTAGAAAAGAATGAAGAGGTGGAAATCTGTCTGCCACAGATGGATGGTTGGGATACTTGCTTTATTTTCGCGCGCTAATGGTTTCACATTTTTGGTGCCGCAATTGATCTAGGAGGATATAATGATGGAAAGGACGTTTTCCATAATTGATTTTGGCGCGTGCTCGACCACGGATGAATTACAGACGCGTTATATTCAGGCAGCCATTGACGAATGCTTCCTCCAAGGAGGTGGTGAGGTACAGATTCCGGAGGGAACTTTTCTGACTGGCGGCATTCGGCTGCGCTCAAACGTATGTTTACATCTGATGGAAAACGCACATCTCAAGGGAATCCGCGATCCCGAAGCTTATGGCGTACTAGAAGATGACGTTATTGAACCCATTCCTAACAACGATAGAACCGTTAAGCTCTATCATACTCCAACAGCGGATGAAAATTTTCAGACATATGAGTGGTTCAATCGAGCTGGTTCCAGATGGAATCACGGCTTAATTCGTGCGGCATATGCGAAGAATGTTTCCGTTATTGGCGAATGCGGCAGCGCTTTGGATGGAAGCGACTGCTACGATGCACTGGGGGAAGAATTCTAGCGTGGACCTCACTTGATGAATTTTTTTTACTGTGAAAATATAACTCTACGCGGTTATACTTGCGTGGACAGTGCCAACTGGGCTCATGCCTTTTTCTATTCCAAAAATCTTATAATAGAAAAAGTAAAGATTTATGCTGGTCATGACGGGGTACATGCAACGAGTTGCGATAACATTACCATTCGCCAGTGTGCATTCTATACGGGCGATGACTGTGTGGCAGGCTTTGATAATCAGAATGTGATTGTTCAGGACTGCTTGATGAATACTGCATGTAGCGCAATGCGCTTGGGAGCTACTAATGCATTAATTGAAAAATGTCGCTTTTGGGGTCCTGGCGAATATGTATTCCGTGGTAGCCTTAGCTTGGAAGAAAAACGTGGCGGTGGTAAACCTCAAAAGATTCCAAGTCATCGATACAATATGCTTAGTGTATTTACCTATTATGCAGACTTTAGCACAGCCATTCGAGAGCAGCCGGGCAATATTATCATTCGCCACTGCAACATAGAAAACGTGGACAGACTTCTTCATTATAACTATTCTGGTAATGAAATCTGGCAAAAAAATCGTCCTCTCCAGAGTGTGATGTTTGAAGACGTGTACGCCATGGGTATTTCTATGCCATTGACAGCGTACGGTGATGAGAAAGTTCCTCTTTATCTAACCATGCGAAATGTGGATATTCAATTTGCACCAGAGGATGAGAACATGGACTTTATCCATACCTGCTATTATTCCATGATCAATTTGGAGAACGTACGAATTCAAGGTCTTAGTAATGGCGCATTGGTACGTTCATGGGGTGGCCACGGTAGACTGATTTATAAAAATTTGATGTGTGATATACCGAAAGAAAACTATTTTCTTACTTCTGACAAGCCATTTGTATGCCAAGCAATTTAAGAAGGAAATTGTTATTTTGATTTAAAAAACAGTTTTCACAAATGCTTTTTATTACCTCATTTCTATGGTTTCATGATAAAAAACAAAGAAAGCCGGTGACCTTTCATGAAACAAAATTGTTGCCGCTCAAAAATTGCTTACCATTTCGAGGCGGCTGTTGAGTATTTAATCAGCATTTTGGTGACAGGCGCATTTTTAACTGCACTTCTGAACGAAATAGGAGTCTCAGATGCAATATCTGGCACAATTTCTTCTCTTACCACATTTGCCTGTATGGTGCAGATGGCCAGTTTATTTATAAAACGAAATGGTAGACAGCTGAAACGTTGGGTAAGTTTGTTGCACTTACTTAATCAACTTCTATTTGCAATTCTGTATCTTTTCCCAAGTTTAAAACTTTCACAAACGACAAAGGCTCTATTAATGGTGGGAATATATACAGCGGGTTTATTTATTTCTCAATTAGTGACACCGTACAAATTAGCTTGGTTAATGTCACTGGTGGAACCAAAAACGAGAGGAAAATTTACGGCTGTAAAAGAAATGATTTCATTACTTTTTGGTATGTTTTTTTCGCTGATTATGGGTATGGTGGTAGACCACTTTCAAGCTGCCGGTCGTATCCAAGAAGCTTTTATGATTTGTAATATAGTGTTAGTGATATTAGCTTTAGTACACTTTTTATTGCTAATATTATGCGATCCTCCTGAAACAGATAAAATCAAAGAAACAAACTATAAAGAAAACATTCATTATCTCTACAAGAACAAAAAATTTCATAAAATTCTCTTAGTAAGTAGCCTATTTCAATGTACACAAATTGTTATTCCTTTTTATGGTGTTTACCAGTTAAACGTTCTTGGGTTCAGTTTGACTTACGTTTCTGTTCTTACGATTTTCCAAAGTCTTACACGAATGACAGTCTCTTTACCACTTGGGAAATATGCAGATCATACTTCCTGGTCAAAGACGTTGTATTTGGGCTTTTTGATGCAAGGGGCAGCATTTTTTATAAACTTTTTTACAATTCCTTCTAATGGTCATATTCTTTTTTTCATCTATTCAATGCTTTATGGTGCTTCGATGGCAGCATTGAATAGCTCATTGATGAATATTGTCTTTGAGTATGTTGACCCTACTATCAGTGCAGCAGCTCTTGGTATAGAAAATGCTATTGGAGGTGTAACCGGCTTTTGTGCTTCCCTTATAGGTGGCATTGTAATATCGCATATGCAAAATTTAGGTAATCAATTATTTGGGCACACAATTTATGCTCAACAACTATTATCAATTTTTGCCTGCATTGCATGCATAACTGGCGCAGTATATACAAAAAGAAAGCTGTTCCCGAAAGTGAAACAAAAAGCGATGTAATACCAATAATTGTTATGCGATTCATTATTTATACCTTACAAAGAAACTAAGACAATTTGAGCATGGCTTGTTTCCGCCTTGTTCAATCAATGTATGAGAGTTTTTCAAGAAGGGGCAAGGTAGATCTATGATGTTAAAATAGTTCTTTAGAACAACAATTTTAAAGAAACACAATTTTTTCTAGTGATAACAGCTTATCCGACAAATTCTAGTTTTTAAAGGGCACAAGAATTATATAATCTCATTTTCTGATACGCGAGGGCAAAAAAGTCATCGTGTTGCAGTCAGTCCTTGAAACCCGATTTGCTAAACGCGATGACGCCGGGAGGCTGATCGTGCGGATGTTATTTAGAAAAGAAGCGTCTGGATCGAAATGTGAGCGTCATTTTGCCAAAGTAGGTGAAATTTAGGCGCTCGTTTTTTCATTCCGATTCGTGCGCCGCCATTTTCTGCTTTCTCACATTTCCTAATCAGAAAAAAGAAAGCAGGGAAAATATGGCAAAGATCAATATGCGGGATCACTATCCTTTTTATCAACGGGACGAATACGTGGAGGTATCAGAGGAGCTTGCAACAGAAATGTCTCAATGGGAGCGGGCTGAGAAAGCCTATGCCCGCAAGCAACGCTGGCATCACGCACACTATTCCCTGGATTTTACAAACGATATGGAACGGCACATCCTGTTTGTATCGGATTCTCCTGATGCGCATTTCGAAAAAAAGGTGTGCTTGGAGCAACTTCATGCGGCGCTTGCCGCTCTGCCAGATAAGCAGGCAAAGCGTATCTATGCCCACTACTTTCTGGGACTTAACAAGGCGGAGATTGCACGTTCCGAGAAGGTAGGAAAGGCCACTGTGTGCGCCAGTATTTCCCGCGGACTTAAAAAAGTGGAAAAAATTTTGCGAAATTTTCCTGAACAGAGCGAACCTTTGGCTTAAAATTCTCCTTTAGTATGAGAAAGGAATTTTCAGCCTTTCTTCCCGTAACTTGACAATCTCATAAGAGCACCCCGGAACATTCCGGCGCACGGGCAGAGCGGCAGGTACGCCATGATCCTTTCGGTATCATTCTGAAAGGCGAGCGATTCCTACTCATGCCGCAGATGAGACAAGGCAGTCCATCAGATGATGCCCGTGCGCCAATCATGATACTTCCGTCCAGCCACAGTCCGAGCGTAGAAACGGCGAATGCCGTGAGCCGTCGCAGACAATGGGGATGGCTCGTCCAAAGGGGGAGTGGGTACGCTGTGGGGCAGTGTATGCCAATGTGGGTTGCCAAATCCATCCGGGGTTTTCTAAAGGAATCATGGATCATACATTGCTTTTCAGAACTTTGATGACGAATGGAGTTATGTTTTATGGAGAAGCAATCTGAAAAACAAATCACCTCCTATAGAGAAGTTAAAATCGGCCATACGGTTTTTCGCGTCACAAGCGTCTTTTCAGGCGAAAAAGATCTGGGGAAAACGCTGGAGCAGCTTGCGATACGCCATGTATTAACGGAAAACGCATCCGTTTCCCCTGCAATCAGCGCAAACTGACGATTTTTTCCTGTTCGCTGCATCCTTGCACAGCGACGGCAACGTAGGTATCATGGCCTTGCAGGGGAAAACCTGCGAGAGCCATCCTGCCGCACGATGTATGAAATGAAGAAAGTCTGGAGGCGAAAAAATGAACGAAAAGACATACAACGTGGGCATCTACTGTCGTTTAAGTAACGACGATGAGCGCGACGGCGAATCCGTCAGTATCGAAAACCAAAAAATGCTGTTGCAGAACTATGTGCGTCAAATGGGCTGGAATGAATATCGAACTTACTGTGATGATGGCTATTCCGGAACGAATTTCAATCGTCCTGCGGTCAAACAGCTCATTGAGGACGCAAAAGCCAAACGGATTAACCTCATCCTGGTGAAAGACCTGTCCCGCTTCGGACGGAACTACATCGAGTTCGGTCAGTATACGGATTATCTGTTTCCCTCGCTGGGCTGCCGCTTCATTGCACTGAATAACGGTATTGACACGGAAAGCCACAATGGCAGTACCGATGTTATGTGCTTTTTGAACTTGTTTAATGAATTTTACAGCAGGGATACCTCCAAGAAGGTCAAGGCAGTCAAGCGGGCCTGTGCGGAGAACGGCAAATTCATGGGAACATATCCTGCCTACGGCTACAAGCGCGACCCGGCGGATAAGCATCATCTTGTTATTGATGAAGAGAGCGCTCCCATGGTGCGCCGTATCTTTGACATGCGGTCCTCCGGCAGGGGCTTCCGATCCATCGCCGCAACGCTTAATGAAGAGAACGTCCTGTCGCCCGGTGCGCTTTATTATCAACGCCAGGGACGTGCTGATCCTCGCAACGTCAGCCACAAGTGGACGGAGACCACCGTCAGATCCATTATCCGCAGCGAAGTTTACATTGGAAATATGGTACAGGGCAAGAGCGGTACTCTCTCCTACAAGTCCCGCAAGCTCGTCAGCAAGCCGGAAGAGGAATGGATACGGGTGGAAGGAACCCACGAGCCGATCATCTCACGCGAAATCTGGGAAACTGTGGTCAGAATTGACCAAAAGAAAGTGCGCAAAACGCCGCTCACAGACGGCATCCGAAGTATCTTCACCGGCCTTGTTTATTGTGCTGACTGTGGTTTTAAGATGCGCAATCATATCGAGAAATTCACCTACAAAGACGGTACGCCCGGACGATACAGTGCCTTTATCTGCGGCAACTATGCAAGAAGCGGTAAAAGCGCCTGTTCCATTCATACCATCTATGAGAAGGTGCTGGAGGAACTTGTGCTGGCAGACATTCGCCAAAAGGCAAAATACGTCGAGATGGATGGAGCACAACTGGCAGAGAAGATTCGCCGGGCAAAGGAGCAGGAAAGCCGCAGCCGCCACGCTTTCTATGAGCAAGAGCTGAAAACAGCGACGGCACGGGCGACTGGACTGGAACGGCTCATGCAGAACCTTTACGAAGACAAATGCGCCGGCACAATTCCGCTGACAGTCTTTCAGACACTCATGCTCAAGTATGAGACGGAGCGCGCAGAAAAGGCTGCCGCTATTCCGGAACTGAAAAAGAAAATCCACGCGCAGCTTGAAACGAAGCAGGATACAAGCCGATGGATGGACATTGTTCGCCGCTATACGAAAATCGAGGCGCTGGATGAAAGTATCCTCTTCGCGCTGGTAGACCGCATCGAAATAGGAGAAGCACGAAAAATGGATGGTCAGCGGGTCCGCGATGTAAAAGTGATTTATCGCTACGTCGGAGATGTGGATGGTGCACTGCCACAGGAGAAACGGTATGCAAAAGCCATATAAGGTCGGGATCTACTGCCGTCTGAGCGTTAACGACGCTTCCAATTCTGCCAAGGCCAGGAATTACATTCCAGCCGACGAGTTTGTCAGCATTGAAAATCAATATGTTTTTTTTATCAAAGTTTACGAGGCTCAACGGCTGGACAGAAATCAGGTGTTATCGTGACGACGGTTATAGCGGGGGAAACTTTCAAAGACCCGGATTCCTGAAAATGCTTGAGGATGCGCGGCATGGTTTGATTAACCTCATTCTGGTCAAAGATCTGTCGCGGCTGGGCCGTGACTTCATTGAGGTAGGCCAGTATACGGACGTGATATTCCCCTCGCTGGGCTGCCGCTTCGTATCCGTTCTCGATTGCCTGGATAGCGAAGGTGATAACACGGATATGCTGCCCTTCCGCAGTCTGATGAACGACTACCATTTGAAGGACCTGTCGGGCAAGATCAAGTCCGTTCTGCATGAGAAAATGCGCAGCGGAGAGTACATTGCCGCCTATGCTCCCTATGGTTACCGCAAGAGCGAGGACAACCGGCACCGACTGGTAGTCGATGAGGAGTCTGCCGCCGTGGTGCGTCGGATGTTCGACCTGCGGCTTACCGGCATGGCCTATGGCAAGATTGCCGGTGTCCTGAACAGCGAAGGACTTCTCTCCCCGCACTGGTATTGGGCGAGAAAGTACGGAAAAGGTTCCTGCAGGTATGCGAAGCTCTGGCGGTATGCTACGGTGAAAAACGTGCTTACCAATGAAAGCTATACCGGCGTGCTCATCCAAAACAGGACCGGCACTCGTTCCTACAAGGACAGCACCATGATCTGCAAGCCGGAATCCGAATGGATGCGGCATGATGGGGCGCACGAGGCTATCATCTCCCCAGAAGTATGGGCGGCAGTGCAGGCAATCAAGAAAGAGCCCTGTTCGCTGCTGACAGTGCCCCTCCGAAGCCGTTCTTGTTCACCGGCAAACTCGTATGCGCCGACTGTAATGCTCCGCTTAAGGGGAATCGAGAGATACACCTAACAAAGAACGGCATATCCAAAAGTTACGTTTCCTACTGCTGCTCCTGCTATACGTCTTCCGGTTCCAGCGCGTGTACCCGACACACTATCTACGAAAAAACGCTTACGGAGCTTGTGTTGAACGAGATTCGCGTCCATGCCGAAAAGCTGGAATTGAACGAAACCGCAGTGCTGGCAATGTTGCAGCGAAGGTGCAGCCTCGCAAGCGACAACCATGTGGAAAACATCCAAAAGGAGATCACGAAGCTGCGCCGCCGTGTGCATGAACTGGAACAGGCGACCGCCAAGCTCTACGAGGACAAGAGTATGGGTGCACTCAACTCAGATGTATTTTCCATGATGCTGCAAAAAAGTGAGAAAGAACGGCATCAAAAAATGACACGCATGAACAACCTCCAAGCTGAAATGGACCTTTGGGCGCAGGAAAATTTTCATATTCAGAAATGGACAACACTCATTCGCAAATATCTGCACCTTCGGGAGCTTGACAGAGCGATTGTTGATGAACTGATCGACTATATTGAAATTGGAGAACGCACATTGGTCAATGGCCAGCCCCATCGCAGCGTAAAGGTCTATTATCGTTTCGTCGGCTTAGTAGACGAAGCGCGGCTTAGTAGACGAAGCGCCTTCTTTACAAATCAATGAAAATAAGCTATCCTTATGAATGCTCAGAAGCACAGCCCTTTGCCGGAAGGAAAACGGCATACGGTTGGGATCATCTGATTTGTGTGATTGGCAGGAAGACCCTTCCTGAGTGAGGAGTGTTCTTCGCCACCGAAAGAAAAGTGTGAGCGCCCCATGGGACAGTAAGTCCCACTCCCGCGCCGGAGTCGGCGCGTCATGCCCCCGGCAGGGGTTCGCATACGGCAAAGTTGGCGTATACCGTCACAAGCATGGGGCTTTCCTCGAGGCAAACAATCGGCGCGGCTCGCACTGCCGTGCGCGCCGCTGGTTGTTTGCCTGAACTCCGAGTCATTTCCGCCTTCGGCGGACAGCCCACTGGGCTGACATTTCTCTCCGTTCCCCCCTGCACCCCTTCGGACCATCGAAAAAAGTGTGTAGCAAGCCCCGCCTGCGCCGTAGTCGGCGCGTCAGTTCCCCTCGACAGGGGAACCGTCCCAGCTCAAGCACACTCAGGTGTAAGCGGGGGCTTTCCGCTTACACATCGTACCCCTTCGGGCTGTCGAAAGAAAAGCGTGAACGCCCCATGAGACGGCAAGCCCCAACCCGCGCCGTAGTCTGCGTGTCAATCCCCGGCTTGTGGATTTTTATAATTAGGACAAATAGTCCTATTTTATTGACGGCGGAAGTACAAAAAATTTCTGGAATCTATCCTGCCATTGCCTTTGCGCTAAATAAGGCTATTGAATTTTGTTATAAAATAGGACAGTCCTAATTCGAGGAAAAAGCAGAAACTCACCGCTATTTTTCCATCATAACCAATGTAAAACCGCCCCTGCGCTGGCTTAATCTCCCATCAAAAAGAACCGAAGCCGCTTTCCGCAAAGCAGCTTCGGTATCGGGAAGGAAAGCTCGGAGTCCGCACCCCGAGGTTCGCTTACTATAACGAAACCGTGCAACAATTTGATTTGGAAATTGAGAAAAAAGAATGTCATAAAGATTATATTTTGTCATATTCAAAAATTCTGTGTCAAAAAATAAAAAAAGGCTTTGGAAAGCAGAAGAAAACTCCCTTTGCAGGAAAAAATCCGAAATTATGGTTGACAGCGTTGGAGAAATATGATAAAATCCCATATTGTCAGCGGATAAACCTTAAGGGCTTGTCTCCTGGGTCCGCACGGTTTGCGCCTGTAGCTCAGCTGGATAGAGCAACGGCCTTCTAAGCCGTGGGTCAGGGGTTCGAATCCCTTCAGGCGCGCCAGACATGGTGGGTGTAGTTCAGTGGTAGAGCGCCAGATTGTGGCTCTGGATGTCATGGGTTCGAACCCCATCACTCACCCCATTTTTTTATATCCTTTTTTGGGGTATCGCCAAGCGGTAAGGCACGGGACTTTGACTCCCGCATTCGTAGGTTCAAATCCTGCTACCCCAGCCAAACCGCCGCAAGGCGATATAGGATAGAAAAGCGCATCCCGGTAGGGGAGAGCGCTTTTTTGTGCCTAAAGATAGAGAAGGCCCGCATTCTTTTGCGAACGCGGGCTGTTTGTTATTTGCTTTGCTTCAAAACCGCGGAAACAGCGTCGATCATCTGCTGATGTCGATCGCAGTTTTCCAGCAGGAAGGATTCGGGATAGGTGCGCATTTCCTCCCACGGAATGGAGAGCAGCGTGGGCTTCAACACCTGCTCCACGCCGATGCGGTGCAGGATGGAGCGCACCCGGAAGTCCAGATCATAGGCCAGCTCGTCCGTCAGGGGTCCCAGATACTGTTCGCCAATGGCACGGATGAACTTCATGGAGGAAGCCTGTTCGTATTCGTGGGTCCAGCGGACTTCCATTTTCCGGCGCATGGTCATCCACGGCGAATCCAGACGGGGATAAACGATCCCCATGCGCCCCGCGTCCTTGTACGTCCACAGCGACCAGGAATAGCCCCGCTCCTCGCAGAGCCGAATGTTTTTCAAAATCAGGCTGGTGGTAAAGGGCTCCTGATCCATGGGAATATTGTAGCCGGATTCCCCGCACCACAGGGGCCGCCCGAAGCGCAGGCAAGGCTCGATCTGCTTGTCGAACAGCTGGTGGAAGAACGCGTCCCGCTTTTCCTCCGGCATGGTGGGGTCCAGCACGTCCTCGTCCAGCACGAAGGGGTAGAAGTGGAAGGCATAGGCGATCTGCGGGTCGTCCGGGTCTTCCAGCAGGTCGAAGCAGCGGCCGAAATCGCTGCCTTCCAGAAAGATGATGTGATTGGGGTCTACCTGACGGATGGACGAAATGGCCCGGCGGTAGAAGCCGTTGAGAGTGTCCGCGTCCATGTCGTAGCCCGGCTCGTTGAGCACATCGTAGCCTACGACCCACGGGTCGTCCGCATAACGGGAGGCGATCTCCCGCCACAGATCGCAGGTCTGCTGCTGGAAATAGTCGTATTGCCACAGCAGGGATTGGCCCGTCATGTTGTCACTGTGCCAGTCGTTGTTCTGGGAACCGGGCGCGGCGTGAAGATCCAGAATGGCGTAGAGCTGATGCTTGCGGCAGTAGCCGATCACCCGTTCCAACGTCGCAAAGCCGCTTTCCAGATAGCAGGAGGGGTTCTGATCGTCGATGAAGAGCCGGTAGCCGAAAGGGATCCGCACGGCGTTGGTGCCAAGGCTTTTGAGAAAGGCGATATCCTCTTCCCGCACCATGCAGTCCAGAAAATGTTCAAACAGGCTGTCCGCCCGTTCCTTGCCGTATACGTCGGCAAAGGCGCGGCGGATCATGGTATGGGTGCCGGGCAGCCCCACCATGAAGTGCTCCAGATTCATCCACGTGCCCAGCGTGTATCCCCGCAGACGGATGGGCTGGCCGTCCAGCACGAACTCCGTGCCGCGGGTATGAATAAACGACGGTTTCATGGGTTTGCTCCTTTCAGCGGATCACAGCTTTTCCTCGGGAATGTCGGAAAGGGGCAGGCACAGACGCTCTACGTTTTCGCCCTCTGCGTAAAGGGTCAGGGCAAAGAGCGGCTCGCTGCTTTCCTGCAGGTCGATGGTAATGACGCGGCTGCTGCCCGCATCCAGATCGAAGTAGTTGTCGCTGTAATCGGCGCGCATATCCAGAATGTTGAGCCGGACGCAGCGGGCGTAATGCTCGGCCCGCAGCTCCACCTGCAGCCGGTCTCCCTGACGGGCCGTCCGAACGATGCGCAGCCCCGCCGGTTCCAGCACCAGACGGTGCAGCTCGTTCACATCCAAGAAGAAGTAACGGTTGTCATAGACCTGACCATCCGCCGTCAGGATCACCCGCAGATATTCCGCCGCAGGGTCGTGCACAGGCAGCTCGTCCTTGGCTACGTGGCCCAGATGAACGGCAGCGTCCGCACCGCAGAACACGGCCTGTTCCCGGCTCCACAGAAGGTCGCCGTGGAAGGTGCGGTGCTCGATACGCAGCGTGCCCTCGATGGGTCGGTCGGTCTCGTTGCAGACCACGGCCTGCCAGCCGCCCGATTCTTCCTCCAGCATCACCAGCACATCGTCATAGGCGCGGCGGGTGTAGTAGTAGGTCATTTTGGGACGCAGGTACATATCCACCGCGCACATGTGGGAGGGGTACATCCAGATGTCCGGGCAGTCCGCCAGCGGGTCGTTGAACTTCCAGTACAGGGAGCCTGCGCACACGCCTTTCAGGCTGCGGAAATGCTCGATCCAGAACTTCAGCGCCATGCTGTTGAACAGCTGGCTGTAGTGGATCACGTCCTCAATGCTCCATTCGTCCAGCATTTGTTTGGTGGAGGGCAGGAAACGGATGATCTCGCTGGGGTTGCGCAAAGGCTCCCGGCGCACGTTGAAGCGGTAGTAGCTGTCCTTCTCCGGCAGGCTGATAAAGCCGAACTCGCTCATGAACCGGGGACGGAAGCCCAGCACCCGCTTATAGTACTCCTTGCCGTAGTCCCGATTGGCGGTCACGCCGGGAACGCCGGACATGATGTACAGATGCAGGTCGCCCTGGTAGGGGGAGGAGGGATTGTCGCCGCCCCGGAAGTCCGGGTCAGGGCTGGCAGGGGAGGTGGGCAGATAGTAGCGCCGGGGATCCAGCCGCGCACAGGCTTCTTTCAGCACCTGATTGCTGATGCGGTCGCTTTCAAATTCGTAAGGCCGTCCCGCCCAGCCGTAGGCCTGTCCGTTTTCATTGTCCCCGGACCAGAGGGCGATGCTGGTGCAGTTGCGGTAGGTCTTGAGCACCTCGTCCGCTTCCTGCGCCATGGCCGAAAGAAACGCTTCCGTCTGCGGGTAAATGCCGCAGGCCAGCATGAAGTCGCTCCACACCAGAATGCCGTGCTGGTCGCACAGCTCGAAGAAAGCGGGGTCTTCGTAAATGCCGCCGCCCCAGATACGCAGCATACTCAGATTGCCGTGAGCCGCGTCATGCAGAAGAATTTCATAATCCCGGCGGGTAATGTCGGTATAGACGGTGTTGATGGGCACCCAGTTAGCGCCCCGCAGGAACAGGGGCTTTCCGTTGACGGAAAATTGGAAGGACTTGCCGTCCTCCTGCCGCTCCTGCAGCACTTCAATCGTGCGGATGCCGAAGCGTTGGGCCCGTTCGTCCACGCAGCGGCCATTCTGCCACAGCTGCAGACGGAACTGGTACAGGAACGCTTCGCCGTAGGGACGGGGCCACCACAGGCGGGGGTGGGAGAGGGTGAAGGAGACCTTCTTCGCTTCTTCCGGGGAACCTTCCCAGTTCCAGACGACCTCTG